>Ga0181523_10000013_pt1 | contig 180636 bp, 137 predicted proteins | sample PEATcosm2014_Bin_43_FD_119752 | JGI IMG/M metagenome (GOLD analysis project Ga0181523, IMG submission 119752) | Peatland microbial communities from MTU Mesocosm Facility, Houghton, MI, USA - PEATcosm2014_Bin05_30_metaG | ecosystem: Environmental > Terrestrial > Soil > Wetlands > Peat | place...
GTCGTCTTCCTTGTTCTATTTCCGCAAACACGCGTTTTGGGGCAGGAGCAATCTCCGAATGTGGTTCACGTGGACGTGAACCTCGTACTGTTGGACGCGACGGTGAAGACCAAGGCCGGGCGGATCATGGGTGATCTGAAACAGGAAGATTTCGAGGTACGCGAGGATGGAGTCCCGCAGAAGATTGACATCTTTAGCCGGGATGAACTGCCCTTGAATGTCGCCCTGGTATTGGATTTGAGTGATTCGATTGGGCCGTTCCTGGGGCCGTTACGCCAAGCCGCCAGCAGCGCACTCGCGGCGTTGAAACCCGAGGACGAGGTGGCGCTGTTCACATTTTCCACCGAAGCCGAATTACGCGTGCCGTTCACAAACGACAAGACCAGGATTGCGCAGGAGATCAGCGGATTCCACGTCGGCGGAGCCACAAATATCAACGACGGCATTTTTGTCGCCGCGAAGTATCTGCTCAATACGCCGCCGAAGGGCCGGCGGGTGATCATACTCATCAGCGATGATGTGGGTACGAGCGCGGGTGGACAGGGGACCCACGACATCGTTACCGAATGCACGGCCGCCGATGTGGCCTTGTATAATTTGAAGATCCCGGGTTACAACCCGCCAGGAACGTTGTTCGCAGCCAGCATGGTTCCCGGACTGGTGAACATTCATAAAGTGCTGGACCAGACCGGCGGGGAACTTTTCGACGTCCAAGATGTGGCACATCTGGATGCCGCATTTCGAGCGCTGATTGACCGAATCAAGACGCGCTACACGTTGGGGTATTACACGCAGGCCAGCGCAGCCGAAGGTAAACCGCATAAATTGGATGTTCGCCTGGCCTCCTCGTTTGGGAAAAAGGGACACGAGTACGTGATTTTGTCGAAGAGCGGATATTACGTTCATTGAGGAAGGCGAAGGGGAAGGCTCCGGAGAAGAACAGGCCAATCACAGCGGCGCATGATTCGCGATTCCGAAACAGCGAGGAGCGCGAGCACCTTCCTTGCCGGCACGGAAGGTAACCTCAGTAACAATCTGCGTGTTCCCGCCCTGTTACGATAAACATCCGCCACAAAAATTGAGGGGGTATGCCTTTTTGCAGCCTTTGCAAGATGACCCAGGGCGTATCCGTGTCTGTACACGGGTGCCAGCACGTCGTTCGCATCCGCATTGCCATTCTTTTGAAAAGCAGGGTCTGGCCCGTTCGATCGTGCTTTGCAGACTTGCGCGGAGTGGCTTTTGCGGGAAGCGCCCCGACGATGAGCGTTGTGCTTCGATGGACATTTGACGGGTCGAGAGGATGGGGCCAGTGGTAGAGTGTGGGGGAAATCTCCCGGTACGGTGGCAGTCGATTCGCGAAGATTCAGACGGAGGAGGACATAATGGCGAGTGGTGGATTTAAGCAGTTTGTACTCAGAGGAAATGTGGTGGATTTGGCGGTCGGCGTGGTGATAGGCGCGGCGTTCGGAACGGTCGTGTCCGGATTTGTAAAAGATTTGCTGACGCCGCTGATCGCCGCGATCGTAGGTAAACCGGACTTCTCGGCACTTAAGTTTACGATAAACGGCAGTCAATTTCTTTTTGGAGATTTCATCAACGCGGTCATTTCCTTCGTGCTCGTTGCTGGGGCGGTGTACTACTTCGTGGTTCTGCCGGTGAACTCGCTGATGGCACGCGTCAAAAAAGAGCCTCATGTCGACCCCACGACGAAGAAGTGCCCCGAGTGCAAGAGCGACATCGCGATCGATGCAAAGCGTTGCGCCTTCTGCACGTCACAGCTGGCATAGATTCGACCGGGGAACGCCGACGGGGGGGCCTGCTTGGGGCAGGCTTTCTTTGACGAGGAAGCGGTGGTTAGTGCGCGTTCAGAGCGGCCCAGGGAGACGGCAAAGTCTTCTCAAGTGCCTCGGGGTTCAACGCCAAAATTCCGCCGTAAAGGTTCAGGCAAAGGCCCTCGGCTTCCAAGGTAGGGAGAACGAGAGGGACGGTCTTGCGAGAAAGACCGCAGGAGGGTGGCTCGAGTCAGGACCCCGGGCCGGGCTGCGCGGCCCGTCGTTCGGGCGTAGTACTCCGCGCCACCAAAGGATTAACATCAAAATGCTTGGCGGATCGCCGATTCGTGGGAGAATGATGGCTACGAGCGCCCAGCCCCTGGCGCCTGAGAAGTTACCGTTCGAATCGACCAGCCCACAGACGCCTGGCAGAAACCCGGGTGGACGCACGCTCCCCCAAGAGAAGTGTTGTCCGCCAATGGCGCAGCAATCCGCATGTAGAGGTGCACGATGAGCGAACTCTGGAAAAAATGGGAAGGTCAGGTCGCGGATCACAAATATCACCTTCGTCACTATTTGGGCAGCACCGACCACAGTGTCGTGTTCCTGGCGGAATTCCACGAACCGGAATTACGTCAAGCGGCGGTTAAATTCATCTCCGCCGATCTCGCAAACAGCGAGAAGCAGCTTGCCGCCTGGAGCACTGCGTCGCAGTTGAGCCATCCCAATCTCATGCGCATCTACGGCGCGGGACGCTGCCGGATCGAAGAAATGGATTTACTTTATGTGGCGATGGAGTATGCAGAGGAGAACTTGGCACAAGTGCTGCCCCACCGGGCGCTGATGGCGGAAGAAACCAGCGAGATGCTGAACTCCGTAGTCGACGTGCTTGTGTATCTTCACGCAAAGAATCTAACGCACGGGCATATTAAACCTTCGAATGTGCTGGCGAGTGGTGAGTTACTGAAACTTTCGAGTGACACGATTTATCCGGCAGGCGAGGTGCGGGAAATGCGCCGCGAGCGCACTGCGTATGATGCGCCGGAATTGCCGGATTCACCTTATACACCCGCAGCAGATGTTTGGTCGCTCGGAGTCACGCTGGTGGAAGCGTTCACGCAACAGCCGGCGATCCTGCCTTTCAACGAGCAAGCAGATCCGATGATTCCCCCGGCGATTCGCGCGCCGTTCCTCGAAATCGCGCGGCATACGTTGCGCCGCGAACCCAAGCTCCGTTGGAGTACCTCGAAACTCGCCGAACGGCTGAATCCGGCCGCCGCTGCCGCCAAGGCGGTGGCTGCCAGCGCCAGCGCGGGTGCAAGGAGCAGCGCAGCTATGGCGTCCGCATCGGCTGCGACAATGGTAGCGCCGCCGGAAGTGTCGCCAGTAACGGTTCCGCTGTCGAAAGAACCAGCCGTTCCGCTGGCAAGGCTACAGGCTGCACGGCCGGTGCGACGGGCGGCGTCGCCTCCGCCGGTGAGAGAGGAGGGTATCGCGCCGGCAGAGACGGTGGTTCTCCCGAACTATGTGATACCGGTCTTTGCGGGAGCGCTTGTGCTGATCGCACTGATCCTGCTGCCCTTTGTGTTGCGTCACCGGACACAAACTGCGGCCGGCACGGTTACTTCTTCGGTTTCCGCGGGTTCGACAAATGCGCCTGCTACTCGCCCGAGTGCCAGTCAGAACAACGTACCGCCACCGGCAAAGCAGCCTTCCGCGGCAGCGAAGCCTACACCCCAACCGCCGGCACCAACCAGGCCGCAGCCGCTAGACTCGACTCCGGCACCCGCGATTCTGCGCGGCACGGAATCCGCGCCGGTTCCCGCGCCGAAAAATTCCAGTTCCGCCGTCGGCCGGGGAGAAGTGCTCGATCAGGTGATGCCGGAAGCATCTGCGAAAGCACTGGGTACGATTCAAGGAACCGTGAGGGTGGGTGTGAAGGTGCGCGTGGACGCGGCAGGAAATGTGTCGGAGGCGACGCTCGATAATCCGGGGCCCAGCAAATATTTTGCGGACCTGGCGTTGAAAGCGGCACAGCGGTGGGTTTTCAGTCCACCGGAAGCGAACGGCCGCAGTGTGCCGAGCGACTGGGCCATCCAGTTTGGATTTACGCAAAACGGAGCGAAAGCTACCGCCAATCAGATTCAACCCTAAGAGATAAACGGTTTCAGGATTTTTGCGCCAGGCAGGACGCCCGGCTTATCGCCCTGCCGACTTCAGGCGGGTGCGCTCGTGTGCGCTAGAGACACGCCCGGGCCGCAAGCAGGTACACTGGAAGGGAGGCGGAAAGGACAATCGAGCGTGGCGAAAATTGGCAAGGAGCTGATTCGCGGAGGAAAGCTGGACCCCAAGATACTGATTTTTGATGTGGACGGTGTGCTGGTCGATGTCCGTGAGACCTACTGGCGATCCGGGCTGCAGACCATGCAAAAGCTGACCGGGAGGAAGCCGACGTGGGCGGAGTTCCACGAGTGGAAACGGATGCCGGGGAACAATGACGACTGGACGATGGTGTCACGGTGGGCGACAGCGATGGGCATTCCTACGAGCTACGACCAAGCCCGTGTTGCCTTTACGCCGTTTTATTGGGGCACGGATGGAAAGCCTGGAAATGTGGCGAAGGAAAAAATGCTGGTGACGCCGAAGCTGATAGAACGATGGGCGACGCGGCGTGAGCTAAATTTGTTCACAGGAAGAACGAGGCAGGAGTTTACCTGGACGTTTGAGAAGTGGCCGGCGGTGCGGTCGTTTCGCACCATCATCACGATGGACGACGCGAAGAAGAAGCCAAACCCGGAAGGACTGCGGATTATTCTGGAAGGGCGAGACCCGAAAACGGCGTTGTACCTCGGTGACAACATCGATGATGCGCTGGCCGCGAGAGCCGCGCGCGTACCCTTTATGGCCATCCTTTCGCAGAAAGAATTGGATTACCGGCACAGGGCGAACAGATTCCGCGAACTGGGGGCACTGAAGCTGTTGGAGCGGGCGCGCGACCTGGAACTGTGGCTGGCGTAGGTTGGCGTGAACAGGTACCCTGAGGGCCAAGCAGCCTTTTGGGAGGGCCCAGCAATCTCATAGGTAAGAGCTAGGTGCGCACCGACGCTTGGGAACTTTCCGTGTGGAGTTAGGGAATGTCTCCAAAGGGTCCGACCACGGGATGAAGTTGAGGAAGGTAAAACCATGAAGCAAATCAACAAACTTTTGATCTTGGGAGGCGCATGCCTTTTGGTCTGCGGCATCCTCAGCGCGCAAGCGCCTCCGGGCCCGCTGACCCCTCCCCCGCCAGACCCCCATGCTCCGGTGGCCCCGCCACCCCCGAAGAAGCCGGAAGTGAAGCCGCGGCAAAGCATTTTGGGCTCGTGGAAATTCAATAAAGACGAAAGCGACGACGGTAGAGCGAAATTAAAACAATCCCGTGAAGCCGACAATACCAACCGGGGCAATGGTGGTTATGGCGGAGGCCCACGCATGGGCGGTGGCTGGCCCGGCATGGGCGGCGGAGGTTATGGTGGCCCGCGGAATTCCCAAGGCGGGGACATTTCCGACAGCATGGGTGACCTCGTGAATCCGCCGCGGGAAATGAAACTTTCGCAGAAGTTTGATAAGGATCCGGAAGTTGTTCTTGCTGACGACCGCGAACACCGCACTTCGTTTTTTACGGATGGCCGCAAACTCGAGAAAGACAAGGACCCCGACAACAAACAAGTGGCGGCGCGTTGGGACGACAAGAAACTGGTGACGGATGAAAAGGGAGCGCACGGGGGGAAAGTCACCCGCACCTACGAGCTTTCTTCGGATGGAAAGCAACTGATCGAGACCGTGCACCTGACCGACAGCAAAGGGAACCATCCGGTCAACGTGCAGTACGTGTACGACGCAGCAGATGAGACCGACCGCTACAGCGTGCACTGATTTCCGCTGATCGGCAGCACATCCCGATTGTGATTACTTTTTGACGGCGACAGCCGCTGCCGATGAGTCCGCAACTTGCCGTTCGATTTGCGCGCGGAGTTCCTTTGCGCGCACTCCCGCGGGGCTGTCCGGATCCAATTCAATATAGGAATCCAAGGCAGTGAGCAGAGCGGGATAGTTTTTCTCGCGCAGCCGGATGATGGCCAAGAGGCGATAGACGACAGGTTGCCGGGGAGCTAATTCGGCGGCCGTTTGAGCTGCGGCCAGTGCGGACTGCAAGTGGCCGAGAGAAAGTTCCAGTTCTCCCAGTTCGAATTGGCCCGGCCAGGAGCGTGGATTTTGCACCAAGCCCTGGCGAAGCAATGATTCTCCTTCGCCCAGTTCATTGCGGTGCAATAGCAGCGTGCCGAGAGCGATATCCGCGTCCGCGTATTTCTTCTGGCTGAGGTCCACAGACCTGCGAAACTGTTTTTCGGCCTCGTGGGAATTCTGAAGGGAAAGAAAGGCCATGCCGGTCAGGTAGTAGGCTTCGTAGAAGGTAGGTGCTTTTAGGGTGGCGGATTGAAAGTCGCGCAATGCGGCCTCTGGATTCTTCTCCGTGTACAAGTTTTTCTTTCCTGAGGCGACCAGGTCTCGAGCTGCCGTGGGCATGGCCAATTCGTGAGCAGAAATGGTCTCACCTTTCGGCTGCGGTGCGGCTTCCGTCTGCAGGGGCTTGAGCGTTACGGTGATGCCGCGCTCCGAGGCGAGGCTCAGATCGAGAGGAAGCACGACGGACTGGTACCCAGGAGCCTGAACGCGGAGGAGGTAATGTCCCGGGCGAAGTCCTTGAAAGGAAAATTCAGCCGAATCGTTCGTAGACCTTTGCTTGAGAGGATTCCCGCCCTCATCACAGAGAACCACTATGGCCTGGGGAATGCGCTGGTTGCTTCCCTCGGAGAAGACCGAACCGTTCAAGGCCAACGTAGCCAGTTCTGAAACGGAAACATGCATGAATCCTGGGGTTTGCGCAGGAAGAAGGAGAAAAAGAGATAGGCCACCCAGGACGAAGTCGATCCGACCCATCGACCACCTCCGTCCACACCCGAAGCCCACCACAGCCTAAGGGGCGGATTGTACTCTTCGGCGGACGAAAAGCTAGAGGAATGTTGCGATGGGAAAGAGGAAATATTTAGAAAGCAAACCTGCCCCGCGAAGTTCGAGACCTGGCGCTAGCGCAAGTCACCGGCGTCGATGCCATTCTTGCGAGCCTCTATCTCCGTGTCATCGATCTTGGCCTGCAGCTGCTTCTTCTTTTCCTCGAGTTGTTTGACCTGATCTTCGACCGGAACCATGTTGTAGCCCTGATTGATATTGATACCGCCGGAGGGACTGGTGTTTTCGCCCTTGAAATTCTTGAGTTGATCGATGCGCTTGTCCGTGGCATCGATCTGGGCCTGCAGGTCCTGAATCTGGTTGCGATAGTTCTCAATCTGTCTCTGGCGGGCATCCTCCCTACCTTCCGAAGTAGCGGATCGCTTGTTTGCGCTATTCGCAGAGGAGCTTGTGCCATCCCCCACGACGGAAACGCCACCTTTGACCGAGCCGATTTCGTCGTTGGTCCAAACCTTCTTGGGTTTCTTCTTCTCAGGAGGTGTGGCCGCTGGCGCGCTCGCAGGCGGATCGGCGGGTTTCGCGGTGCTCGGTGGAGTGGTGCCGGCATCAGGCGATTGGGCGCGGGCGGGCAGCGCCAAGAGAAGGAAGAGTGAGGCGAGACCTAGGGCAGCAAGTTTCATGTGCTTCTCCTGTTATCGTAGTTGGCCGGGATCGATGCCCTTTTTGCGGGCCTCGTCGACCAGATCCCCGATCTGACCTTCCAGTTGTTTTTTCTTCTCGAGCAGATGGCCCATTTGCTGGTCGACCGGCGTGCGGCTGTAACCTTTACTGGTGTCGCGTTCACCCTTCGAGACCGGTTCGCCCTCCTGGAATTCTTTGTAGGATTTCAATTTGCCGTTCACGTCGTCGAGTTGGTCCTGCAGTTTCGCTAGATCTTTCTTAATGCGAGCGACGGTGGCAGGGTCGGCGGGCTGACCGGAACCCATATGGTAGTTCTGATTGCGTTTGTCGCCGACGACCGAGACGCCGCCCTTATCCTTCGGGAGATCCTCATTGGTCCAAACTTTTTTCGCAGCGTTGGGGGCAGAAGTCGCGCTAGGTGTGGCTGAGGTTGCCCCCGGGGTAGCGCTTTGCGCCGCCGGAGGGTCCTGGGTCTCTGCCAAGCCGGGAACGGCCAAAATTCCGAGGACCAAGAGGGGGGAAAGGAGCCGACCAAACATGAAACCTCCTGACCGGCCGGGACGGTTCTAGTACTCTAAACCCAGTGTAACCGAAGAACTTTCAGTGCGAAAGTTGGTTTGCCTCGAGTTTGTTCAATTCAGCACGGACTACGGCGAGGGCTTCTTGGGGAGGCCCGACGCGCTTGTAATCGGCGTAAAAGGTGCGCTCGTGGATGGAAAACTGCGCCAAATATTTTCGGCCATCAAAATCATACTGCTCGAAGGTAGGCTCCCAGACCCCGGGAGCGACCTCGTAGCGTTCTTGCAGGAAGTGGCTGCCCTTGTAGACCTTGGCAAGGAAGAACGCGATCGAAACATCCTGGGTGACGGAGCCTTCCACTTTAGCCAGTTCGCTAGACTGTTCGTCGATCCAGAGAGTGCCGCGTACTTTGGGGAAGAGGGTGGTGTTGCGCGAGGTTGGCTGGTAATCGGGATTGGGCGTCATGCTGTAGCGCAGCAGGGTGCGGTCACCACGCATCTCCTTTCCTTCGAGAGTGAACAGGAAGGCCTGGTGCGTGGCTTCGATGAGATCAAAGCGTTCTTTGCGCTTTCGTTGCGCTTTGGCATAAGCCTCTTTTTGCGTGGGGCCCGCTTCGGCGACCCAGGCAAGATAATTTTCCAGTTTTTGGAGCTCGCCGCGGTAACTCTCGGCGTTGAGCGGTTTGCCGTCAAGGGAGAGAGCGAGTTTGTCGACGCCCGTGCCGGTGGGAAAAAGCCGCCAGAGTTTGGTGTCGAGGGGATCGGAATCAGCACCGCTTCTGCGCTTTTCGACCCGCTCGGTGCGCTCGAACAGATCGAGGGTGGTTTCGCCCTTTTTCTGGTTCGAAATGACGCGGTTGAACAGGTCGGAGGCTGTTCGAGAGGGATTGCTCGGAGAAGGGTCTTGTGGCCGAGCAGGCAGGGCCAGGAGCAGCAAAGCGAAGAAGGCGAAAACGGTGCGGCAGGGGCCGGGAGGACCAGAGAGTCCTCGCCGTCGATCGAGGTAATTTATAGAAAGGAAAAGCATATCGCTTCGATGGTGGCTGGGGGCACCCGGTTGTTCTATCAGGAACGGACCAGGAAACTCCGAGTGGCGCCCCGTGCCAGAATCCATGAGAGTACACACGGTGCGCGGGGAAAGCAAAACGGGCCTGGGGTCATCTTGCCAAGAAAGAAAATCGGTGTATTGTCTCAACTACGTACTTGCCCTGAGGTGAAACGAGCTTGGGAGCCACCCCAATCGAAAACCTGACACGTGCGCCCCGACGGGGGCGCGAGGCGGCGGAGTCTGCCGCGAAGGCGCAGAGATTTCGAAGTCGATGGGTCACGTTTGTCGAGACGCTGAAACTGGCGTTGGATTCGCTGAGAGCGCACAAGCTGCGCAGCTTCCTGACGCTACTCGGAGTGATCCTGGCGGTGGCCACGCTGGTCTCTGTGATGAGCGTGATTGCCGGGCTGAATAGGTACATTGCGGACAAAGTGGCGGACCTCGGCGCGAATGTTTTTGTGATTGACCGCTACGGGATCATCACCAGCGAAGACGCGTGGGTCAAGGCGCAAAAGCGGCCGTTGATCACCATGGAGGAATTTGAACGGTTTCGCAGCACCAGCCAACTGGCGAAGCAAGTGGCCGGCTACGACCGACAGAATGCGCAAACGCGCAGCGGCGACGCCATCCTCGAAAACACGCAGGTCATCGGCGTTACCCCTAATTATGCCGAAATCGAAAACCTGAATATTGCCGAGGGGCGCTTCCTGACACAAGCGGATGACGAACACCGCTCGGAGGTCGCCTTCATCGGAGCCGATTTGGCGCAAAAGTTTTTTCCAAACGTGGATCCTATCGGAAAGACAGTGCGCGCGGAGACGCATTCCTATGAAGTGATCGGAGTGGGAGAGCGCATCGGTAGCGCGCTCGGTCGATCGAAGGATAATTACATGCTGCTGCCGCTGGGAACGTACCTGAAGGGGTGGCACAAACCAAACGATTCGCTGGCGGTGTTTGTACAGGCAGCGAATGCGGAGTCGATGCAGTCGGCGGAAGAGGAAGCGCGGATGCTCTTTCGGGCGTGGCGGCACATTCCCTATAGCGATCCAGACAATTTTGGAATTCTTGGCTCCGATTCGATCATGGCGCTATGGAACCAACTGACGGGAAACCTTGCCTTCGTGGCCATGGCCTTGGTGAGCGTGTTTCTGGTGGTGGGAGGAATCGTGATTATGAACATCATGCTGGCCAGCGTGACAGAGAGAACCCGCGAGATCGGTTTGCGGCGATCGCTGGGAGCGAGGAAACAGCACATCCTGCTGCAATTCCTGACGGAATCGGCGCTGCTGGCGGCAACCGGAGGATTGATCGGAATTCTTACGGCGTTGACCATTGTGCTCTTCGTCAAGAACGCCTTTTCCTTCCCCATGGACATGCCGCTCAGCGCCGTGATCCTGTCGCTGGTTCTGGCAACCGCCGTGGGATTGTTTTTTGGAATCTTTCCCGCGATGCGCGCGGCAAAGCTCGATCCCATTGAAGCGTTGCGAGCGGACGGGTAGCCAACAGCATGGCACAAGCGTACGGAGAGAATCTAAGGCAAGCGATGGACACGTTGCGCACGCACAAGATGCGCAGCGCCCTGACCGTGTTTGGCGTGGTTCTGGGCGTAAGCGTGATCATGCTGGTGGCCGCGCTGATCACCGGCTTCAACAGGAAAGTGGAAGAGGAGATCAATCAGGTTGGTGCGGATACCGCGTTTGTGAGTAAGTGGGACCAGAGCCGCAACGGCCCGCCGCCGCTCGAGGAACGCCTGCGGAAACCGTTGACGCAGGAAGATGCCACGGCCATCGGGGAGCGCTGTCCGGCAGTGAAGAACGCCACCGCTTGGGTTGAGCCCCGGTGGGACGCCACACACGCGATCCGGACGAGTTCCGGTGAGGTGACGGCAATTGATTACCGCGGAGTGCAGGCAGAGTTCGGGCTTGTGTATGCGAACGCGACAATGAAGGAAGGGCGGTTCATCAGCGAAGGCGATGATCTGCACAGAGAAAAGGTTGTGGTGATCGGCGAAAGCGTCGCGCCGGTGCTGTTTCCCGACGGGCACGTCATCGGCAAGGACGCCATGATTGACGGATCGGCGTTCCAGGTGATTGGGGTGCTAGAGAAACCCAAGGGGGGATTTGGCGCCGACGAAGAGGACCGGCGAGTCCTGATTCCGTATAAAACGTTCCTGAAGGTTTATCCTTCCGCGGATGAAGTGAACATCCGGGCGGAAGCCTATCCAGGAATGCTGGAGCAGGCGGTCGATCAGATACGGGAAGTGATGGAGCGGCGAAGGAACGTGCCGTTTGGCGGGAAGGACAATTTTTCGATCTCGACCGCGGAAGAGCAGGTCGCGGAATTTCACCAGATCGTGGACAAGGTGGCGTTGGCCATGGTGGTGCTCAGCTCCGTGGGGCTGCTGGTGGGGGGAATCGGCGTGATGAACATTATGCTGGTGAGCGTGACGGAACGGACGAGGGAGATTGGGGTACGCAAGGCCATCGGGGCAAAGCAGAGCGACATTACCTGGCAATTCTTGCTCGAGGCCATGACCTTGACGGGAGTCGGTGGTCTGCTGGCCTTGGTCTTGGTGAATGGGTTGGTGCTGCTCGTACGGCTGACGCTGAACTGGCCCGGTGTCGTGCCCGTCTGGGCGGCGGTCACAGGGGTTATGGTGAGTGTGAGTATTGGGCTAATTTTTGGGGTGTGGCCGGCGATGAAGGCGGCCAAGCTGGATCCTGTGGAAGCGCTGCGTTATGAGTAGGAAACAGGCAAAGAAGTATCAGGGCAGGCTAGCCCAGCGTTTGGCCTGTGCGAGGTTCGCGTGATCGGTGCCAACGTATTCGATATAATGAACTTGCAGGGAAAATGGGTTAGCGACGTCCGGCCATCTCCGTGCAAGCGAGAGCGCAAGACGAAATGAGAGCTTGCGGCCGTGAATCACTGACATCTCCCGCCCGGGCCGCTAGCCTCTCACGTGAAGTAAATCCTGCCGAAGGGCGAGAACCAGAGCGCCGGTCGCACGTCTAAGTGAGCAAAGAAGAGGAGTGCGCCGGAAACAAACCGGGGTGTGCCAGCGTATTGATAGATAGCGGAGAACAGCATGGGATTGGTGCCCCTTGAGGGCTTGACGACAACAGAGCCGTTTGCGAGGACCAGCGGAGAAACAATCTCCCGCATGGAGCGGTACCGGCGCGCCTGGCGGACCTTTCTAGAGACGTTGAAGCTGGCAGTGGACGCCATTCGCGCGCACAAACTGAGAAGTTTCCTGACATTATTGGGCGTAATCCTGGCGGTAACGACGCTGGTGTCGGTGATGAGCGTGATCGCCGGCCTGAATTTTTATGTGGCCGACCGCATTGCCAATCTTGGCGCCAACACCTACCTGGTACATCGCTTCGGGATCATCACGAGCGAGGATGCCTGGATCAAGGCGCAGAAGCGGCCCTTGATCACCATGGACGAATTTCACCGGCTACGGGACAACATGAAAACCGCGCTGCGCATTGCCGGGGAAGAAGACCAGAACGTCGATGTTCGCTACGAGAATCTACTGCTGGAAAACAGCAGCGTGGTCGGAGTCACGGCCAACTATGCGGAAATTGAAAACCTGAACCTGGCGCAAGGGCGGGTTTTGACCGAGGCCGACGACATGCACCACGCGCCGGTAGCGTTTATCGGATCCGACGTGGCCAAGAAATTTTTCCCGACGATCGATCCGATTGGAAAGACAATTCGAGCGGGAACGCACAGCTACGAAATAGTGGGAGTAGCGCAGGAAATCGGGAGTGTCTTCGGGCAATCGCAGGACAATTTCTTGCTGATACCGCTGTCGACCTACGAGAAGGAATGGAAGACACAGCGGGAAGGATTGACTTTGTTTGTGCAGGCGCAAGACGCCGAGATCATGGAAACCAGCCAGGACGAGGCACGCATGTACATGCGCGCCTGGCGGCACCTGCCAGCGAACGCAGACGATAATTTCGCGATATTCGGATCGGCGTCGATCATGAGCTTGTGGCAGCAAATTACGGGCAACCTGTTTTTTATGGCTACGGCGCTCACATCGGTGTTCCTGGTGGTGGGCGGGATCGTCATCATGAACATCATGCTGGCCAGCGTTACGGAAAGAACGCGAGAGATTGGTTTGCGGCGTTCGCTGGGGGCGCGGAAGAGCCACATCGTGCTGCAGTTCATGACCGAATCCGCGCTGTTGTCGTTGATCGGCGGGCTCGTGGGGTTGGGGTTGGCGCATGGAGTGGTGGCCTTGGCGAAGGCGCTGACACCGATTCCCATGACCACCCCGCTGAGTGCTGTGGTCATTGCACTGGTGCTTTCTACAAGCGTGGGATTGTTCTTTGGGATCTATCCGGCGACGCGGGCGGCGAAGCTCGATCCCATTGAAGCGTTGCGAGCGGACGGGTAAGGGCGGGATATGGCACAGGCGCACGGCGAAAATCTGAAGCAGGCAATGGACACGCTGCGTGCGCACAAGATGCGTAGCGCGCTGACCGTGTTCGGCGTGGTGCTGGGCGTGAGCGTGATCATGCTGGTCGCGGCACTGATTACCGGGTTTGACCACACCATTCAGGAAAACATCAAGCAGTTTGGAGCGGATACGGCGTTTGTCTCGCGCTGGGATCAAGGGCCACATGGGAATGGAAGGCCGCTCGAAGAGCGGCTGAGAAAACCGCTTACGCTGGCGGATGGACAGGCGCTGAAGGAGAGTTGCCCGGCGATCGCCGATGTCACGACATTCATTATGTTCTGGGAGAAGCCGCACACGGTGCGCACGAAGGATGGATCGGTCACGGCGATCGATTTTCGCGGAGTGCAACCAAATTTCAGCGACGTGTATGCAAATGCCGCGGTGTTGCAGGGACGATTCCTGGGCGAGGGAGATGAAATCCATCGCGAAAAAGTAGTGATGTTGGGCGAGAACGTGGCACCGGTATTGTTTCCGGACGGCAAGGCCGTGGGCAAGGATGTGATTATCGACGGAGAAGATTTCACCGTAGTCGGCGTGGTGGAAAAGCCCAAAGGCGGGATGGGAATGGGGGATGAAGACCGCCGCGTGCTGATTCCCTACAGCACATTCCTGAAAATCTACCCGCAGGCGTACGAGCACCAGTTCCGCTTCAAAGCGTATCCGGGAAAGCTGGACGAGGCGGTGGATCAGGCAACGGAAACATTGCGGCGGCGGCGGAATGTGCCCTACAACGGCAAGGACAGTTTCAGTATCGTGACCGCGGCGCAGGAAGTGGAAGAGTTTCACAAGATTGTAGGAATGGTGGCACTGGCGACGGTGGTGCTGAGCTCGATCGGATTGTTGATCGGCGGCGTAGGCGTGATGAACATCATGCTGGTGAGCGTGACCGAACGCACGCGAGAGATCGGGGTGCGCAAAGCCATTGGAGCGAAGCGCAAGGACATTACCTGGCAATTCTTGCTGGAAGCCATGACCCTGACGGGTGCAGGCGGATTGATCGCGTTAATCTTGGTCAATGGACTGGTGCTGCTGGTGCGATGGACGTTGGAGTGGCCGGGAAGCGTGCCGTTGTGGGCGGCGGCGACGGGAATTATCGTGAGCGTGAGTATTGGATTGATTTTTGGCGTTTGGCCGGCGATGAAAGCGGCGAAACTGGATCCGGTGGAAGCGCTGAGGTATGAGTAGGAAGGAAGTAAGGAAGCAACCCCGGAAATAAGGGCGGAAGGCCGGCGGCGGATTCCCCGGTTTCTTGTTGCGGTTACAGAAGTTGACCGATCTCTTTGGCTTGCGCGTGTGCTGCGGACCGATTTAGAAATAATTCCAGCGACAACATAAGAGCAAGGACGAGCAGACCGAGAAGACGGGTCTCGAGAAGCTGGCTCGCGGAGATTCCGTAGAGGACGCCTGCAATCATGATCACCGGACGGATGGCGGTGAAAGGTCCGAGCGCAAAGACGCTAGTGGCGCTGCGAACATCGGTGGAAGGAATGATCCGCAGGGCCAGACTGCCGAGCACGGCGACGGCGTAAGGCACAAAGATCCACAGCATGCGTGCAGCGGCAGCTTCGAGATCACCGCGGAGTTCGGCACGATGGGAGGAAAGCACGTTGGCGGCGAACAGCGCCAAAAGCGCGACGAAGCTGACCATTTGTGCGGCGAGCAGGCCGCGCACCAGAGCGCGCAGGTAATAGGCCCGTTTGTGGATGAGGGCGCAGCGACCCATCGAGACACGACCACCGCACAGCAAGCCATCCAGTAAAGCCAGAAGATAAAGAGCCAAAAGCTTCATCGGAGTTCTCCGAGGCGTGAGGAGAGGCGGCCAAGGTGTTCCTTGAGAGGAGAAAGGAGGGCACGACGGACGCCCATCAATGCCTGGAACACCCGCGGCGCGGGAGTATTCCAAATTTTTGCCCCGTATATTCCGCAAGCAAATTCTGGCGCGGAGGTGCGAGCGGCTTGAACGAGAGTTTCCGCGGTGTGCGCCCTGGCAGCGGAGAGAACACCATCGTGACGGGCCACGCGCGTGCGCATGCGCAGGAAATGAAAAAACCAGGAACCGTAGGGTGCAAGGAACCATGGTTGAAAATCAAAATGAAGGAAGGCATGCGTTTCCGGCCGCTCGTGGCGGCGAAGAAACTCCAGAAGTTCTTCACCACGAAAGTGATGGATAACACCGGTAGAGAGGAAAATTTGGCCGGAATGGTCGGGAGAAAAGGCGTCACCGTGAAGGAAGCGGCAAGGGAGATGTTCAACGGCGGAAAGACGAACGGCTTCGTTGATCAAGGCTGAATTGAGATCGACGCCGGTCAGTTCCACATTTTGAGAGATCAGCGAGGTGCGCGCGGCCAGCCATCGAATGGTGTAGCCGATGCCGCACCCCACGTCCACGACACGCAACGGTCCCTCGAACCCGCTGCTTCGAATTGTGGCAATGAGGGCACCGAGCACTTCGAAGACGCGCGGGCCGTGGTAGAACTCCTCGCCGAGGCGCTGCATTTCCCAGTGAACGCTGATGAGGAGTCGATCGATCTCGTGAGGATCGAGGAGACCGTCGCGTGCCGGGAGTTGCTCCACGGCGCGCACAGCCTGACCATTCTGGAATTTTGAGAACACCTCTAGGACGTCTTCTTTGCGCACCGGCAAACGCTCGAGTGTGCGGGGATCATGGCGAACGATGAGGTCGGTAATCTCGGGCTGGGCGGGATTCCAGGAGGGGAACACAGTATTGAGCGTACTGCACCGGGCGTGGCGCGAAAGGAAGGGGATCGGTCGATGCGGCGAATGCGGCAACGCGCCAGGGTGTAAGGACGACGTCGCTTGCCAAGCAGGTCGAAAGACCCGACCCCGCAAAGGGGTGAGCCACAGGCGATAAAGAAAGCGCGCCCTTACGGGTTTTACGTCCGACGCTGTGAAGTTTTCCGGGTGTTGGGCGCGCCGGCGCCACGACGGAGTTCGCCAGGGGCACTGCGGAGCAGTGGACCGCTTTCGAAGGCCGTCCCTACGGACGGATGGCCAACAGACGATGGAACGGCGCTATTGCGAAGAAGACGCAGTTTTGGGAGGAAAGTGAGAGTTGTCGGGGGTTGCCGATGGATTGGCGGTGGCTTCGAGCGAGCGAGCGGCGTTGTTCGGATCGTGGGAGAGTCCCGCGAGAGTGGTTTGGGCATGCTGGTCGACGGCGCTGACAGCGGCGACGAGGCAGGAATAGAGGAACGCCTTGATGCCAGAACGGAATTCCAACGCGGACTGCTCGGCAGCGCGAGCGACGTCGGCTTCGAGAACGCGACGTCGGGCTTCGACGGCGGCTCGGCTTTCCGCATCGAGGGAGGCAAGAGAAGAAGTGACGCGCTCAGTGGCTTCGGCGAGGATGTGATCGATTTGAGTTTCGACGCGGCGGCGGAATTCCTCGAGCGTGCTGTTGGAGGCTTTTTGCAGCATTGCGCGCGCTTCGGTGGCGCGGGCCTCGAGTTCCAGAGAGACTTCCTGGGAGACGGCTTGCTTCTGCTCCATCAAGCGAATGAGCTGACGATCGGAAACACGGGCAGCTGCATTCTCAAATTCTCTGGTGGCGTGGCCGACGGATTGTTCAATGGAGACCAAATCCTGCGGTTGAAGTTCGCGCGGGCTGCGTTCGGCGAGGTTGCGCGTTTCCGCGAGGTGGTCACGGGTCTCGGCAGAGAGTTTTTCGAGTTGCTGAGCGAGTTGATCGGCGCGATGGTTCGCCTGGGTGAGGAGCTGTTGGTAATGGCTGGAGACTTCGCCCAAGCGCCATTCGAGGTGGTTGAGAATTTGTTCGCGAGAAGAATTCAACAGTGAATTGATCTGATCCTGGGGAATGGCGGTGGTGGTGTGGGCCACGTGAGACCGGACTTCGGCGAGACTCTGTTCGTGCTGGGAACGGGCCTGGCGAGATTCGAGGGCAAGGCCTTCGAGTTGACGTGCCATCTCATTCGTTTGCTTGCGCGCCAGATCGTGCTGCTGTTCAAAGCCGGAGTAAAGCTGGCCTAGGCGTTCCTCCACATGAGCAAGAGTTTGATCCCTCGAGGAGTCGATCAAGGATTGGACACTTTCCGGCGACAAGCCGCTGCCCGCGGAAAAAGAGAGGGAACGGACCTCAGAGAGGGTTTGCTCCAGGTGCGAACGCGCCTCGCGAACAGCAGCGTGGGTGCTTTCGGTGAATTGAGTCAGGTGCTGCTGCGCGAGTTGAGCCGCGCGAGCTTGCATCTCTATGTTGGCGCGAGCGACGGAATCGTTCAGACGAGCTTCGAGTTTGGGAGCGGTTTCGTTGACGAAGCGTTCGGTGAGTTTTTGCGTCTCACCGAGGGACTGCTGGGACGAGGCAGTAAAGGTCTCGAGATGGCCAGCAATTTCTTCGGCGCGGTTGCGATAGACGACCAGTTCTTTTTCCCAAAGGTCCTGGACTTCTGCAAGGCGCGCGGCAGAGAACTCCTCGCTATGGCGGACGTTGGATTTCCAACCATCCTCAATCTTACCGAGAGCGGCCTTGACGGCGTCGTCGAGGTGAGTGGCCAGCGAATCCTGCACGGCCCGATCCGCAGCCAGCTGGATCTTACCTTGCAGAGCCTGAAGGAGCTGCTCTGCCGTGATGACAACGCGTTCGGCTTTCGTCGGGGGAGGAACCTCTTTTTCAGGCGTTTCTTCCGCTACAGGGGCAACGGGTGGCCCCGGGAAGACGGTGACCTCAGATCTGCGCTCGGCGGCGGGAGCCTGACGGTCGAGCACGGACGCGAGTGTCGGGCTATTCTCATGAGCCGGAGCCGCAGCGGCGGCGGTGCGAGAGGCGGAGTTGCTTGCGCCGAGAAGTCGCTGCCAGTCTTCCGGGGGCGTCGAAATCCCCCAGACATTACCTGGCGTTTCCAGCTCCACGCCGACCTGGCAAAGTTCGCGCGGGGTTTGCGGGGAAAAGACAGAGCGCACGCGGGCGCGCACCGGACGTGAACTGGCGCCATCGGTTCCGGTGACCTGTAGCGTGACCCAACCCTCGGGGGCATACTCGTGGCGAGAAGAGTAGCGGCAGCCATGAAGATTCACGGCCACGGCGGAAGTCCGCTCTTGAAAAATCTCGCCGCGGCGATTGGTGCCGAGGACGATGAGAGAGACAGGGCGCTCAATACGAGAACTGCGGCGGAGATCAGCGTCGCGAACAGAGCGATGGGATTGCGTGTTCATTTCTTCACCCTGAACTTCTTGAGGTTGTTCGAACTCATCCATGTCGATATCGTAGCGCTCACCGGCATCGGGATTCCGCTCAGAGTCAGATTCAATAGGGTTAGAGGAGACGCTGGGATCCACAAGCTCTTCCCACACCTGTTGATCTCTTAGGCGGACCCTCAGAATGAGGCCGATGACTAAGGCAACGACGGCAGCTAACACTACCCACAAAAATAAAGACATAGCGATGACGCGGGGCAATCCAAGGAGACCCGTCCCGGGGGATGGACGGAAGGTCTAGGGCTAGAAGCCCCGGCGCACTGTGAATTGTGACGAAAAGGGGAGGCCGCAGCAAGAGATTTATCACAGCGAGCCCAGGGTGCCCGGTGCCGAAATGCCGGGTTAGTAGAGAGCCAACGGTAATTGGTTAGTCAGCGAACGGAGACGGGTCCGTTCACGGTGGAGAGGCGGACGAGGGTTGGACCGGAGCCAAATTCGGTGCGCTTGTGGTCGTTATCCCAGGCCTTGCGGCCTTCCGAGCACACCTTGGCCCGGCACTCATAGGGCCCCTTCCCGTCCAATTCGAGGACCACTCCGGACTTGTAACCTGCAGGAATCCGGAGGCTTATTGGGCCATTCGTGGCATGCGCCTCGAAGCCGAGACCATTCCAGGAATCGCCGGCCAGGGAGAGCGTGAGCGGGCCATTGTCGGTGTGGACTTTCTGTCTGCCACGGTTGCCCTCGAGCGTGATCGGGCCGTTTTGAGAATTGAGGTCGAGTTCGCCTTGGCAGTCCGTGATGGTGACGGGGCCGTTCTCGGCGCTGACTTTCACTGAGCCGTCGACGTGATGGAGGGTCAAGGGGCCGTTATTGGTACGGAGATCGAGGGCCGCGGCTTTGGGTGCGCTGATCAAAAGGTGTGCGCTCGAGCGATGGGGTGTCGAAGGGCCGGCAACGCCGAGCTCGCCATTCTGAAACGTAAGATGAATCTTCGCGAGGAGAGAGTCGGCATTCGCGCCCGCTTCGGCGGCTTTGCAAAGGGTGATGGAGTAAGAGTCTTGCTCCCAACCGAGAACCTGGATTCCACCGTTCGATTCGGCGAGGACGCGGAGCATAGGGGCCTCGGCCTTGGTGATGGTGCGTTCCTCGGTTTGCAGGACGGCATCGTGATGCTTGAAGCCGATGTGGAGGTCGGAGCAGGAAGTGACCAGAGCATCAGAGCTCGAGGTGATGTCCACGGAATGGCGGTGGGAAAAGGCCCGGGGGGCGGCGGTCAAGGCGACGGCGGCCCAAATTACGATGGCGATGACAGTGAGTGCCCGGTATGAAGTCATGATGCATGCCTCCAGCCGGTATAGACGAGGGAGGAGGGGCAGAAGTTTGGAAGGAAATAGAATTTTTCGAGGTTATTTAGGCGGAGCGCAGGAGTCGGGAGGCGCGCGAGCGGAGCGACGGCTCGGAAGCAGCAATGGACTGTACCGCGGCGGGATGGCGACGAGCGAACGGAAAGAGTTGCTCGGAAAGAGTCTCGGCGGAGGAGATACGGAGTTGAGGCTCCTTGGCAAGGCAGGAGGCCAGGATGTCGTCGAGCGTAGCGGGGACAGAGGGATTGGAACGGGAAGGAGGAAGAGGGGTGGAGGAAAGGACTAGATTGCAGACGGCTGGAATAGAGTCACCGGCAAACGGGTTTATGCCCGTCAACATTTCGTGAAGAACAACGCCGAGAGAAAAGAGATCGGAGCGAGCGTCTTGAGCACGCCCGAGAATCTGTTCCGGGCACCAATACGCGGGGGTCCCGCGTACGGCAGAATCGGTCTGATGGCTAGCCAGGCGGGCCATGCCGAAGTCAGTGAGTTTGACGCGATTCTCCGTGGTGATCAGGATGTTGGCGGGCTTGATGTCGCCATGGATCACAACGCGACGATGTGCGACGGCGAGTGCGGCCGCAACATGGCCGGCCCATTCGCAGGCGGTAGAAAAGGGAATGCTGCCCTTGGTAGAGAGGATCTTTTCTAAGGACTGCCCTTCGACCATTTCCATGACGAGATAGGGGGTTTGGGTGGATTCCTCGATGCCCATATCGTGAACGGTAATGATGGAGGGATGGGAGAGTTTGCCAACGACGCGAGCTTCGCGAAGGAAGCGGTTGCGGGCGTCACCGCGAGCGAGTTGAGGCGAGAAGAGTTTGATGGCAACGGAACGATCGATGAGGGGATCATGACCGCGAACGACACGGCTGTGAGCGCCGGTGCCGAGAGTTTCGTGGATCTGATAACGGCCGACTTGCACGAGTAGTGATCTCCTCAGTGCGCCGAAACCAAGGGCGCGAGAAAGAAGAATAAGGGGAGTGCACGAGGAAGGGAATGAAGCGGGAGTCACGTACAGGGGGTACGGAAGTACTGGGGGAGTAAGGATAAGAAAAGGCTCAGGTTGCGGGAATCGGCAGCGGCAAACCGAGGGATGGGGTGTGTTAGCGAGTCGCTCGGGAAGAGTTTCGAGGGCGGATTTCAGTCCAGGAAAGAAGAGCGTCAGTGGCTGAGCGCGGCTTGCAAGATTGGATCGGAGTGCAGGCGATCGGGAAGAGTGAGGACGAAAGAGAGCATGGAAGGGTGCCAGAGCCGATTAAATCCGAAGGCATGCATTTCCGACACGGCTTGATCGGCAGACCAGTGATCGAAGGCGATGCGGTAGGCGGCGATAAAAACTCCGGTGCGATCCTGGCCAAATTCGCAGTGAACAAAAATCTTTTCCAAGGGAGCTTGTCGGAGCACGAAAAAAAATTCGGCGAGTTGAGCGGAGGTGGGAATGGAGAAGCCGCCAACAGGAATGGAGACAAAGTGAATTCCGAGAGATTTCGCCTGGAGGCGTTCTTGCTCGCGGGTGTGACGTGACTCACTGCGAAGATCGACGATCGTGGTGATCCCAAGTTTTTTCAATTCGCTGAGATCGGAAAGATGAGGCTGGGAGCCACGAAAAAGAGAATCGGAAATTTTTCCAGCGTTCGAAACGCCCGGAATCGAGATTTTGCGGGCGACGGAAGGAGAGGAAGAAGGAGCGAGAGAGGGTGATTGCCGAAAGGGAACGGCGAAGGAGAGAAGAGCAAACAGAAGAGCGCAGGCGAGAGAAAAAAATCTCATAGAGAACTGTCAAGAAAGAGTTTAGAAGGAAGAGACCCGGAGAAAAAGGGGAAAGGAAAAAGGAGTTGCGCGTGCAACGGCACCACAAGATATGGGCGTGCAAGGAAAAAGTTAGCTAGATTTTGCGATTTTCTCTTGACAGGTAATCCACAGGGCTTGATACTGCAAATCCAGATTCGGGGGACGTGGAAGCGCCAGACGGTCCGAGTCGGGGATTTGCTTGGACCGACGTTGCCCACGTAGCCAGCCCGTGATCACCGAAAAAAACGAGCGCGAAGTACATGCTCCGCGCAGTTGTTTTAATTAGGAGCGGAGACAATCTGTTTAGCCGTGCGAAAAACGCCGGCCTAGGGCAGTGCGTTCTCTTTTTCCATTTAAGGGTGATCGGCCAGCTCGGACAGAATCCGGAATCGAAGATTTGTAGAACGGAACGGACGTTCTGCACCTCTGCCAGGCAGAGGAGTTAAAATATTAAGGTTCCCCGCTTGGGCTACGGGAACCTGCAGCGGGGAGGAATCAGGATGGCAACGGTGAAGCCGGCATTGCATGGTAAAGCGGCGGAGACGGCAAAGGCGACGAAGAACACCGGGACGCGTGGCGGACTGACCTTTGAGCGGTATTTCACGGACGGAAGGGTATCGCCGTTCGACAAAGTGGAATGGGAAAAGAGAACGGCCCTCATCGGAAATGAAAAGGGTGTGACCATCTTCAAGCAGGAAGATGTCGAAGTGCCGAAAACGTGGTCACAGACGGCCACAAATATTGTGACCAGCAAGTACTTCCACGGGAAGCCCGGAACAGCGGAGCGCGAAGGTTCGGTGCGGCAGCTGATCAGCCGCGTGGTGAACACCATCGTGCGCTGGGGCGAAGAGGGCGGATATTTTGCGGACGGTGCATCCCGAGATGCCTTCAAGGATGAGCTGACCCACCTGTTGGTCGAACAGAAAATGAGTTTCAATTCGCCCGTGTGGTTCAACGTCGGTGTGCAGGCGAAGCCGCAGTGTTCGGCCTGCTTCATCAATTCCGTGAATGACAGCATGGAATCGATCATGGGGCTGACGCGGACCGAGGGGATGCTGTTCAAGTGGGGATCGGGAACGGGGACAAATTTTTCGACGCTGCGGGGAAGCAAGGAAACGTTGTCGGGCGGAGGGATTGCCTCGGGCCCGGTGAGCTTCATGAAGGGATTTGACGCGTTTGCAGGCGTGATCAAGAGCGGCGGGAAGACGCGGCGCGCGGCGAAGATGGTGATTCTCAACATCGACCATCCCGACATCGTGGAATTCATCGAATGCAAGATGAAGGAAGAGCGCAAGGCGCACGTGCTGATCGGCCAGGGATACGATTCCTCGATCGACGGCGAAGCGTACAGCTCGATCTTCTTCCAGAACGCCAACCACTCTGTGCGCGTGACAGACGAATTCATGCGCGCGGTGGAAGAGAACAAGGACTGGTGGACGAAGAACGTTACGGACGGACAGCCGAACGAGAAGCTCGGCGCGCGGGAGTTGCTGAACAAGGTTTCGGATTCGACGTGGCATTGCGGCGATCCAGGGATGCAGTTCGATACCACCGTGAACCGCTGGCACACCTGCAAGAATACGGCGCGGATTAACGCGAGCAATCCGTGCAGCGAATACATGTTCTTGGACGATACCGCGTGCAACCTGGCTTCGCTGAACCTGATGAAGTACCAGGGACCGAACGGACAGTTTGACGTTCCGGCGTTCAAGAGCGCGGTGGACGTGACCATCACGGCGCAGGAAATCTTGGTGGATAACGCGAGCTACCCGACACCGAAGATTGCGGAGAACTCGCACAACTTCCGGCCGCTGGGGCTGGGGTACGCGAACCTGGGAGCGCTGCTGATGTCCATGGCGCTGCCCTACGATTCCGATGAAGGGCGCGACGTGGCGGCGGCGGTGACGGCGCTGATGTGCGGCGAGGCCTACGCGCAATCCGCGCGAGTGGCGGAGCGGCTTGGCCCGTTCGCAGGGTATGAAGCTAACCGGGAGCCGATGCTGGACGTGATCCGGATGCACCGGAATTCGATGCGCGGGATCATGCCGGAGCACGTGCAGCCGGAGTTGTACAGTGGCGCGCAGGAAGCGTGGGATAACGCGCTCGAGCTGGGCGAGAAGTACGGCTACAAGAATTCGCAGGTGACCGTGCTGGCGCCGACCGGAACGATCGGATTCATGATGGATTGCGACACAACCGGGATTGAGCCGGACCTGGCGCTCGTGAAGGTAAAAAAGTTGGTCGGCAGCGGCGTGATCAAGATCGTGAACAACACGGTTCCGCAAGCGCTGATGAAGCTCGGATACACGCCGGAGCAAACGAGCGAGATCGTGAGCTACATTGACAAGCACGGAAAGATGGATGGAGCACCGTTCCTCAAGGAAGCGCACGTGCCGGTCTTCGATTGCTCGCTGGCGACGTCCGGCGGCCGGTCGATTGCCTGGACGGGCCACGTGAAAATGATGGCGGCGGCGCAGCCGTTCCTTTCCGGCGCGATCAGCAAGACCATCAACATGCCGGAAGATTCAACCATCGAAGACATCACCAACGCGTATATTGAATCGTGGAAGATGGGGCTGAAGGCCGTGGCAATTTACCGCGATAATTCAAAGCGCTCGCAGCCGCTCAACGCCGCGGGAAACAAGAAGGACGAGAAAAAAGTGGCGGAGCCAGAGCAACGCGAACTGTTTCCACGCGCGCAGCGCGAAAAGATGCCGGTCGAACGCGACTCCGTGACGCACAAGTTCAGCGTGGGCGGGCATGAGGGATACCTCACCGTGGGAATGTATCCCGACGGGCGTGCCGGCGAGATCTTCATCAAAATGTCCAAGGAAGGGTCGACGCTTTCCGGAGTGATGGACGGATTGGCATTGACGATTTCGCTGGGCTTGCAATATGGCGTGCCTTTGAAGGTTTTCGTCGACAAGCTGCTGAATACGCGGTTTGAGCCGAGCGGGATTTCCGCGAACCCGAACATCCGTTTCGCCACCTCCGTGCTGGATTACATTGCACGATGGCTGGGTGGCCGGTTCATTTCAGCCGACTACCTGAAGCTAAACGGGATGCCCCCGGCGGAAGGAACCATCGTCGCAGGAACACTGGCAACCGCAACGGTGCCGATGTCGGTTCCGCCACGGGCGAGCGAACCCGCGAGTACCTCTCCGCGGGACGCCCATGAGGGAGCACCGACATGTTCCGAGTGCGGGATGCTCATGGTGCCGAACGGCGCGTGCTACAAGTGCGAGAATTGCGGGAGCACAAGCGGATGCAGCTAATCCGGAAGGAACAGGAGAGAACGCCATGAGCGCACTCCCGACCGGATCCGCACTAGCCGCAAAACTGGCGTCGAACCAACCGAAGGCACGAGGGTTTCTGCACATCGTGCGGCACGGTGCGGCCTTGAACGCCTTCTACATCGTGACCTATCACCGTCTGGACAAAACCGGAGTGCGCCCCAAAGCGATGCTGGCGGAGGGAGCGCAAGCGCTGATCGACTTGCTGGAAAAAATCGGCGTAGACTTTCGGCTGCGGGAAGTGCGCGGTGCGCTCGAGGACATCCTTCGTCTCGGATCGGCAAACATTCCGGATCTGTGGTTAAGCGACGAGGAGATACTGGAGAAGGGCCTCGTAGAGACGTAGAACCGGGACAAATCTAAAGTACAAAGGGCCGGCGCGAAAGCTTCCGGCCCTTTTGTTGTGCGCCGTGCCTGTTCGGCAGGGCTGCCCGAGGGAACCGAATCAGGCTGCCGGAGACAGAGCCGGTGCGCCGCGACGGAAGCGCCTGTAGAGCATGCGGGAAGGCCAAAAAAGGAGGGCCAGCCAGAAGAAGAAGGGCAAGCCGTAGCTCAGAAAGGCGCTGAGGAACAAGGCAACGGTCGAGAAGATGGCGCTGACTCCCTCAGCGAGAGAATTACGGATTTGCAGATCGGCAGCGGCGAGGCTGACCTGAAATGGCGCGCGGTAATCCTCGACCAAGGTGAAGCGTATGTGAGCCAGGGCAACGGTGCTGTGCAAGCTCTCCTGAAGGCGCTTCGCTTCGGCGAGCGCTTCGGCGGCTTGGGCGATATTTTTTTCGAGAGCGAGGGCATCGCGCAATTCACCTTCGCGGTCGCGCTGCAGCTTTTGCAGGCGCGAGAGGTTGGTTTCTGCGGAGCTCGCGTAGCGAGCGGCGGTGGCAAGTTGGACAGCAGAATCTTCGCCGGCTTGCGAGACAGCTTCGACGCGTCCCAGAGTTTGCAGTTCAAAGAGAGTTGCGTCGAACCCCTCGGAAGGCACCGCCAGAGCGGCGGCGAGGGTTCGGCCGAACCCGGAGCGGCTTGCGGTACGCAAGTCCTCAAAGTAGCCGTGGTGGGCGGCGACGATCTCCTGCAGGGATGCAGCGGAACGATCGAAAGACGAAGAGCGGGTTTGCAAGTCCGCGCTACGGGCGATCCAGGCTTCGCCACCCGCACTCTTTTGCAGCATTGGAGAGCTCATACGATCGGACCCCATGCTTGGCGTGTCCCATTCGACGGCGGCGAGACCGGTCGAGCGTGAGGCAGCGATCCCGGCGAACAATTCCCCGACAGTGATGCGAATCGATACCACAAAAAGAAGCAAGAAGGCGAGCAAGCCGCCGGTGAGAAAGAGGAATCGCTTTTTCCAAGTCAGACCTCTCGCGGGGTCAGACATAATGCACCTCGACTGCGCACTGCGGAAGGAGGGGACCGAAGTAATCCGCGCGGCTTCGTAGAGATAGAGGCCGGGAAGCGGAAAAATGTTCCCGGGTTCATCGCACGGGCCAAGGGACGGTCGTTTCAACTTACCGAGAAGCGGGCGAGGAGATCAAAACGGATACGCAGACACCACGGCGGGAGCGTGGTGTGGCTGGGAACGGGGGCTAGCGCGGGCGGAAAGAGGGACGTGGCGCAAGAGGGCGCGGGCGAAAATGAGGGCGAGGAGCAAGTGGCGGCGGGACGTGACGAAGCGATTCGCCGCAAGCAGGGCATAGCTCGGAGCCGACGATATCGGCGCGAAGCCAATGGCCCCTCTCTTCGCATCGTGGATTGACACACTGAACCGTGGAACCCGGCATTGAGGACATAACGCTCTCCCCCAGTAGCTGCCTGCTCAACGAGTGAAATCGAGCCCCCAAGGCAGCAAGGATATGTGTGAGCGAACCGGATGAACGGAAGAATTGTTGCGCCAGTGTGAATGGGAGTCAACGAGAAAGAGACAATGGCAGAGGGATTTGTTTTGAGGTTGTGGAAAATTCCAGCGATGTCGAAGGACCGGGGAGCGTCAGGGCTTGGGTGGCTCGGGAGTATTCGCGTCGGGTGGCGGAGCAAGCTCGGCGAGCTTAGCCTCGAGGTCGGCGAGTTCAGATTGCAATTGACTCAAATCCGTACGCAGGGAGTCCAGTTTTTCTTTGCCGGCGTTGTCATGCTCATGATCGGGATTGGAAGTGAAACTATCCTGTTCGAGAGCAATCTCGCGCTGCTTGAGATTCACGCTCGCCTTCTTATCGGCAATCTCTTGCTTGAGTGCTTCCAGTTCGGCTTTTTGATGTTCTTCCTCTGCGGCGTTTGGTTGTGACTTGGGAGCGAGAGGAGAAGCACCCGCGCTTTCTCGGGCTGCTGGGGGATTCGAATCGGACGCCGGCGCGCTCGGAGCTGAGGTAGAAGCGGCAGTGGAAGCGGGAGCAAGGGTGTCATTGTCGATGACATGCGTAGGTTTCGCGGCGTCCTGTTTCTGCTGACGAGCGCGGCGCGCGGCCTCGGCCACGGACGGTGCGTCTTGCGCGGCGAGTCGGAGGGTGAGGAAGGAGGCGACCGCAAGAAGCAGAGCGAGCGAACGCAAGAGTTTCTTAGACGACATAAAGGTTCCCTCCCCACTGTTCAACCCCAACCGCAAACCCAAGAAGGCGGTGTCCCGATCGTGCCGTTGAATCGGAAAGAAGGACAGAAATCGGGCACGGCCCTTCGCAGCTCAGGGCGGACAATGGCGTGCCCCTACAGGATACGACTGGGGAGGAATCGGCTCAACGGGGAACATCTGTGAGCGGCGAAACAGGCAACGGGGGCTCAGCGGGAAGTGGAGGTTGAGGAAGAGGGGGAGACCTCGCGGAAGGAGAAATGGGTTTGAACGCCGGTGATGGGTTTGCCGCTGAGCCGGGCATCCAGGGTAGCGGGGACGTGAACCTGATCAGTGAAGGAGAAAGTGCGGGAGAGAGGGGCAGGCTAGTAGGACGCAGGGTCTGTGCGAGCCGTTAGAGCGTAGAGAAAAAGGACCAGCAGACCAGCAATGAGAATATGTGTGCGGCGAAGCATGCCGTATCCGATGGAAGCGCAAGAATGATCGCTACAGAGCGGGGAGGATCGAGAGGAACAGGCTCTCAGGGCAATAGAACATACAAGTTAGGGGTCGCGACGACGGTGGGCACGGCGGCGGAGGAAGGCAGCGACTTTATGGCGATTGCCGCACCGGGCCATGGAACACCAACGACGCCGATGCGTGCGGGAATTATCGTAGAAGAAGAGTCTGCAGAGGGGATTGGCGCAGCGGCGGATGGGAACCTGAGGGCCTTCGACCAGAAGTTCTGCCGCCGAACGGGCGAGGGCAGCCAGCAGCCAATCGAGGCCGCTCTCACGGGCCACAAATTGGAGCGACCAGGAGCCCTGACGGGGCACGAGTTCATCGTGTCCTTCGGTGATGCGCAGGATTTCATTGATGGGTTCAACCCAGGAGGCGGGAAACGGTTCCTCGTCAACGAGGGAAGCGAAGATGGCGCGGAGGGATTCGCGGAGGCGGAGAATGCGGAGAAGGACGGCGTCGACGGCTTGTGGCTCCGTCGAGAGAAGAGGCCGAAGACGAGCGGCGCGATCTTCGGAGACCAAGCGGGCATCGACAAGGAAGGAGACAAACTCGTCCCAGGAAAGGTCGCGGGCCGAAGGAGGGAGGTTGGCGAAATCGAGGGCCAGGCGGCCGGCGACGAGGTGGGAAGGAGGGTTGCGGAACGACATTTAACCGGCAATTATCTCCAAGCTGGTTATAGCAGAAGGGTCCGCGATTGCAACAGAAAGGTGGAAACTTGAGGAAAGGGAACGTGTATTCTTGAGCGGTTGATTCTTTTGGACGCAGGCGATCGAGAGAGGACAGGAACACATCGGATGCGCATGGGAAATACAGATTCTTGAGGAGCGAGCATGGCAGAGGAAAAGCCAGAGGGAGCAACGACGAGGGAGATCACAGAACCGCAAGAAGTTCCACGATCACAGGTCGATTTCTTTATTGGGAAAGACGGATTGCGATCGGGATGGCGGCTGCTGATTTATTTACTGATTGTCGTGGGCTCGAGCGTGGCGATCAGCTTCGTGATGGGGAAGCTTTTGCATCTACAACGGGGTGTGCCGGGAGTTTGGGCACAGTTGGGGCAGGAAGTGATTGGATTTGCGGTGGCCTTTGGCGGCGCGATCCTCATGTCGCGAATCGAACGGCGACCTCTTGGCTTGTATGGCCTGCCGGGAAGCGAAATGTTCGGGAGCAAATTCTGGCTGGGATTTTTGTTTGGGCTGCTCGAAGTCACCTTGTTGGTCGGACTGATCAGCGCATTCGGGGGCTACTCGTTCGGAACCCTGGCCTTGCCGGGAAACAAGATACTGCTTTGGGGATTGTTCCACATGGTGATGTTCACATTCGTGGGACTGTTTGAAGAATTCTTGTTTCGCGGGTATACGCAGTTCACGCTGGGTGACGGTATAGGTTTCTGGCCTGCCGCAGTGGTTTTGTCCCTGATCTTCGGCGGAGCCCACTTGGGGAATCCCGGAGAAGGAGGGGTCGGCGCGCTGAGTGTGGTGATGATCGCACTGCTGTTCTGTTTCACGCTGAAGAGGACCGGAAATCTATGGTATGCCGTGGGGCTTCACGCGAGTTTTGACTGGGGGGAAACGTTCCTCTATTCGGTGCCGAACAGTGGCACGTTTATGGAGGGGCACCTGTCGAACGCTGTGCTGCAGGCTGGACCGAAGTGGCTCACCGGAGGAACTGTGGGACCGGAAGGAAGCGTGTTTTGTTTTCTGACGATGGCACTGCAGTTTTTGGTGGTCCTGTGGTTGTTTCCGGCGAAGAAGGGGGAGCCGGTCCTGGAGACTCCGGCATTTCAGAATTAATTTAGTGAACCAAGTCAGAAGCGTGGACCAGATGGATGCCTTCGGCTTCGGCTTTAGGCAAAAATTCGGCGAGGGCGCGAAGAGTCGTGGGGTGCGGATGGCCGATGGCGATGGCCTGCCCCTTTTCGCGGGCATCTTTGGCGGCAAGCTCCAATTGACGGCGGATCGCGCCGATTTCCTGAACATCATCGAGGAAGGGAACGTTACGAAAGGCGCAAGCAACCCCAGTCGACTGTGCTGAATCGTAAGCGACCGTGGCGGCGGTGGTACGGCTGTCGATAAAGAACAGTTGGTGAGCGCGGAGTAGGGGCATGAGTTCAGCCATGAGGCCAGGGTCGGAAGTGGCGAGGGAGCCTTGATGATTGTTCACACCAACGGCGTAGGGCACGCTGCGCAGCATGGAATTCAGAACATGAGAAATTTCTGACGGAGACATGCCCGGACGGAGCTCTTGGATTTCCGCCGTTTCGTTGGCAACGGATTCCATGGGCAGATGAAGCATGATCTGATAGCCGCGGCGGTGGGCTTCCTCGGCAATTTCCGTGGAGCGGGGATGATTCGGGAGCACGGAGAGCGTCAGGGGATAGTGAAGAGAAAAAATGGCATCGACGGCCCCGGAATCGCCTGCGACATCGTCAAGAAGGATAGCCAGGCGCGCTCCAGAAATGACCGGGCGAGAAGAAGGAGGGGCGGTCCGAGTTGCCGCAGAGCGCTTCGTGTGGAGCAGGGATTGCACGCCGGATTTGACTCTACTGCAGCCGGCCAAGGAAAAAGAGAGCGCTGCCAAAGTAAGGCAGAGCACGCAAACGGAGTTGCACCCAAATCCAGAGAACTTGGATTTCACAAACGAATTTAAGCGGCCTTTTTGGCGGTCGCGGGAGTCTTAAAAAGATCAAGAGCTTTGCGAAGGACCGGATCATCGGCGGAAAGCGGCTTAGGTCCCGGCGGGGGTTCTTTCTGAGGACCGGTCGTGGCAGAGGCGTCATCGCCGTCGTCGCCTTCATCCGTTAAGGAAAAGGCCGCGTGCACCACTTCCGTGGGGGCCACACCTTCCTCGAGGATGGACTTGCCGTCGGCATTGTAATAGTTCGCGACGGTGAGGATGAGCGCTGCGCCGTCGTCGACGGGGATGAGCTTTTGCTGGGAAGCAAGACCGAAGGTGCGTTCACCGACGATATCGCCGCGCTTGGTATTGGCGAAGGCAGAGGCCAGAACCTCGGCAGGGCCGGTCGTAGTGACCTCGGTCAGAACAGAGACGGGTCCCTTCCAAACAACCTTAGAAGGATCGGCGGCAAAGACCTGTTCTGCTACTGTCTGGCCTTTCAGGGTGGTGAGCGTTCCGGAGGAGATGAAAAGGCGAGCAATGGCCATGGCTTCGGAATCCTGGCCCCGGCCGCAATCACGAACATCCAGAATCACGTGGGATATACCTTGTTTCTGGGCTTCGAGAAGATGAGTGCGAACTTCCTCAGCGCGTCCCGCGTCCAGAGTGGGGAAGCGGAAAGCCATGGTGTCGTTATCGACTTTCTGGACAATCAGTTTCGGAGTGGCGAGCTTTTGGCGAACCACATCCACTGTTTCGGGGTCCGTGCGTCCGCGACGGATCACCCCCACTCTGACGGCGGTGCCGGGCTGACCGGCGAGAAGATTCTTCGCCTGACCCACGGACATTTCCCGAGTGGTGAAACCAGCAAGAGACTCCAGGAAATCACCGCTGTGGAGTCCGGCTTTCTCCGCGGGACTATCGGGAAGTACGGAGGTGACCACGATATAACCGGAACGCTTGCTCAAACTGAGGCCTGATTCGCCGGTGCCCGGGTTAGCGGTCTTTTCCTTGTACTCGGTATACTCGCGCGGAGTGAGATAACTAGACTCGGAGTCCAGGGACTCGAGGAGGCCATGGAGTGAACCGGCGGTGACCAGGTGCATGTTGGGCTCGTCGACATAGTCCTGCTGAATCTTCTGCAGAACTTCGCTGTAGACTTGCAGCGACTTGTAGGCTTTGTCGTTGGCGGTGCGGCCAAGGACGTGACCGACGCCGACCCAGCCCACGATAAGCACGGAGACGGTTAGAATGCCGTAACGAGTGATACGATTCATCCCTACACCACCTTCAAAAGAGCTAAACCCTGAGTATACCACTCCGATGTGACGGACAAAGGAAGAGTTGGATAGGCGCATCCCGGAAGGAATAAAGAGGGTAAGTAAGCTCTGCCAAGAGGAAAGGAACGGGCCATTTGTTGCCTAAAAGCCACACCATGCACAGATTTATGTGGTTTATTTTCCATAACTTATTGAAAACACTGGAGAACGGCGGGGGGAATCTGTTAACAGTATGCTATGCTTAGAGTAGAATTCCGCCCATGTTCCAGACGACCATCCAACGCGAAGTAGGAACGCACGGAGTTGGACTCCACACCGGAGTTCAAAGCACGGTGAAACTGGTGCCTGCACCCGTGGACACCGGAATCGTCTTCCGACGCGTTGATCTGGACCTTTTCCCCATCGAAGCGCACGGCCACAACGTGGCGCGCGTGAGTTATGCCACGAGTTTGATGAAAAAAGGCGTTCTGCTTTCGACCACCGAACACCTACTAGCAGCGATTTATTCCTGTGGGATTGACAACGTTTTCGTGGACATCGATGCGATTGAGTTGCCGATCCTTGATGGCTCGGCGGAACCCTTCATGCAGATGCTCGATGAGGCAGGCGTGCGCAGACTGCGGAGGAAGCGGCGTTACCTGAAGATGGTCAAGCCCGTCGAAGTGGTGGAAGACGGCAGACGGATCGGGATCTATCCGGCAGAGGAATTTGCGGTGCGTTGTTATGTGGATTTTCCGCACCCACTGGTGGGACAGCAGGAAGTGGAGATGGTGGTGAACGCGGAAAGCTTCCGGCGCGTGCTTTCGCGGGCACGGACATTTTGTTTTGAGAGCGACATTGAGCCGCTGCGGGGGATGGGCTTGATCCGCGGAGGGTCACTCGAGAACGCGATTGTGCTGACGAAGAACGGAGTACTGAACGGGCCGTTGCGCTTTCCCGACGAATTCGGGAGGCACAAGGCGTTGGACCTGATCGGAGATCTGGCGCTGGTGGGATTACCGCTGCTCGGCAGGGTAGTAGCCCGCAAGGCGGGTCATTCGCTGCACACGCAATTGGTGAGCCGGTTGTTGGCAGAGCCGTCGGCGTGGGAAATCACAACCCACGAGCATGTCCCGTTCGGGCGCGGAGCGCGCGAAGGGGCGGCGCAGGCACGGGCAGCGGACTAAAACGAAAGAGAAACACACTGTAGCCCAGTGACGGTGAGAGGGAACTCCGGTGAAGACGGTTTTCTTTGAGAACTCTTCAGCGCCATTTCCAGACGTAAATTCCCAAAGCAAGGAGGAGAACCGACCCGAGGATGCCGAGCCATCCCAGGACGATGCCGGCGATGGCCATGCCTTTTCCCCGAATGCGCAGAGGATCGCGGCGAACTTGGCGGAGCCCCAGATAGCCGAGAATCACGGCAGCCATAGAACCAATCCCCGCTATCCACAGGAGACCGCAGACGAGGCTGCCTAGGGCCAGGCCGCTGCAGTGGCGCGGAGGGAGAAGGAGGGGAGGAGAGTCAGCGTTGAGCGTGCCATCGAGAGCGGGATCAAGCCAGCGCTCACAGAATTGGCATTTGCTAGCCGCTTCGGGGATTTGAGAAGAGCAATAGGGACAAGGTTTCACAAGCTGGCTCGGACAGCCGCAATTAGAGCGGTGTACTGACGGCAGTCGCTCCATTGTCGGTCTCGAAGCGAATGATGCCGGTTTCATCGGTGTAGAAGTGTCGCACGCCCGAAATACCTGGTTGCCGTGGATCGGCGGAAATCGCGTATTTGTTGATGCGGCCCTGGCGATCATGAATCATCGGCTGATAAATAAAAATGTATCCAGACTTCTCGGCTCTGGGCAACGACAGAGACTGGTCCACCAGGTTTGCATGCGAGCAATCACCGGAGCCAGGCCCCAGGCTGGCAGCGGAGGCAGGGAAACCAATGTCTGGGCACTGTGAGGCATAACTCGATGCCCCTGTATGGAAAGTACGCAGCGCACCCACGGCGGCCGCTTCATTCGCCGCCAGCCGGGAGCGCAAGAGATTCGGAATCGCGATGGCTGCAAGGATCAGGAGAACAAAAGGAAGGCAAGCCAAGCCAAGGTAACCGAGGACAAGCCCAGTGGTAGCAAGCCCCTTGCCTTTCAGGCGACCCGCGCTCTTACGGATTTCGGAGTGAGCGAGATGACCGAGTAGGACAGCGCCGATGCTCGTGGGGAGAAAGAAGAAAATGCCGCAGATCAGGCTAGCGATGGCTTTGCGGCTGGTGGGCGGTTCGAAGCCAGGAGGAAGGGGTTGCGGGGAGAGCGGGTCTCCGGGACGGGGGAGGGGAGTGCCCATGCGGGTCCCGCACTTGGGGCAGAATTGCGTGTCTTCGGGGATGATTTCGGTGCAGTAGGGGCAGTTCATGGGTGAGCCGTTGTTCCTCGAAGGAAATGGACAAAGAGAGAACCAGGGGCCGTCATTGGTCCGGAATGTAGCCTAGATTGTGCCCGGCGTCTAGAGCCGGCAAAGTGCGAAATCGAAGAGACAGATTGTCAAACGCGGCTGGGCACGGGACAATGCCCTCATCATGGCAAAGAACAAAGATGTGGCAATTCTGATCCTTGCGGCGGGCAAGGGAACGCGGTTGAAATCCAGTCTGGCAAAAGTGTTGCACGCGGCGGGAGGACGGCCGCTGGTGGAGCACGTGGTGCGCGCGTGTGTGGCCGTAGGCCCGAAGAAAATAGTTGTTGTGGTGGGGTACCAGGCAGAAAAAGTGCAGGAAATTGTGGAGCCGCTGGGAGCGGAGATGGTACTGCAACAGCCGCAAAACGGCACAGGCCACGCGGTGCTGGTGGCCAAACGGGCGATTGGGAATGCGAAGTATGTTCTGGTGTTGCCGGGAGATGCCCCGCTGGTTCGCACGGAGACGCTGCGGGCGTTAATCCACAAACATAAAAATAAGCAAGCGGCGGCGACGATTTTGACAGCCGTGCTGGCGGACCCAACGGGATATGGAAGGATTCTGCGCAAGGGCGGAGATGCGGTCGCGGCGATCATGGAAGAGTCTCAACTGACGACGGAACAGCGAGAGCTGAACGAGATTAATTCCAGCATGTACTGCTTCACGACGGCGAAGCTTTGGCCGGCGCTGGCGCAAGTGAAGCCAAACAACAAGCATCGGGAAATCTATTTGACGGACGCGATCGGAGTGCTGAACGCGAAGGGCGAGACCGTGCTCGCGGAGATCGCGACGGATTCGCGCGAAATGCTGGGGTGCAATACGCGGGCGGACCTGGCAGGAGTGGATCACACGTTTCGCGAGTGGAAGCGCGAGGCGCTAATGCGCGATGGTGTGACCCTGCAGTTGCCAGAGACGGTGCTGATCGATCCGGATGTGATTGTGGGCGAAGACACGGTGATCGAGCCGTGCGTGCAGTTGCTGGGGAAGACGAAGATTGGGATGCGCTGCGTGGTGAAGACGGGGAGCGTGGTGCACGATTCGGTGCTGGGGGACGAAGTTATCGTGGAGCCGCACTCTGTGATCAGCGCGAGCCGGCTGGATTCGGATGTGGCGGTCGGTCCGTTTGCGCGGGTGCGCATGGAGTCTCATCTGAAGCGCGGATCGCGGATCGGGAATTTTGTGGAAGTGAAGAAAAGCGTGGTGGGCGAAGGCACGAAGGCCATGCACTTGACGTATTTGGGAGATACGCGCATCGGAACGAAGGCGAATATCGGGGCGGGAACCATTACCTGCAATTACGACGGGTTTCATAAGCATCCGACGACCATTGGGAACAAGGTTTTTATTGGCAGCGATTCCGCTCTGGTGGCTCCAGTGAAAGTGGGAGACGGGGCGTATGTGGCGGCGGGATCGACGATCACGGAAAATGTGCCCGCCGATTCGTTGGGAATCGCGCGCGGGCGGCAGGTGGTGAAGAAGGGCTGGGCGAGCAAGAAGAGGAGAGAGTTGGCGGCAGCGGAGAAGCCGGAAAAACGTGCGAAGAAGCACGCTTGAGGCTTCAGGGCGTTATCGTTTCACGCCTCGGGTCAAACATCGGGTGTGCTAAAATAAGAGTTCCCCGAAGTAAACCCGGAGGTGAATCATGAAATTTGGAGTCGTAGTCTTTCCCGGGTCGAACTGCGATCACGACGCGTATCACGCCATCGGACATGTGTTGCAGAAGCCGGTGGAATTCATCTGGCACCAATCCGAAGACCTGCATCATTGCGACGCCATTATCTTGCCTGGCGGGTTTTCCTATGGGGATTACCTGCGGACAGGGGCGATTGCGCGTTTTTCGCCGGTGATGAAGTCCGTGGAGAAATTTGCGAACAGCGGCGGGCTGGTGCTGGGCATCTGCAACGGCTTTCAGATTCTGCTGGAGGCGGGACTGCTGCCCGGGGCCATGATGCGCAACTCCGGACTGCGGTTCATCTGCAAACATGTGCACATCCGGGTAGAAGAGACGAATAGTCCCTTCACCTGTGCGGCGCAGCAAGGGCGGATCCTGACGATTCCGATTGCGCACAGCGATGGAAATTACACTTGTGGCGAGACGGAACTGAAGGAACTCGAAAAGCATCATCAAGTCTTGTTCCGTTACACGACACCTGGAGGAAAAGACGATGCCGCGGGGAATCCGAACGGGTCAACCGCGAACATCGCGGGGGTTTGTAACCGGGCGAAGAACGTGGCGGGGCTCATGCCCCATCCGGAGCGGGCCGTCGAAGCGGTGTTGGATTCGAATGATGGACTGGTGATATTCCGTTCGATGATTGAGGCGCTGGTAGGCGCGGCAAAGGCCACGGCGTGACCGGCGGGAACAGAGGAGATTGCGTAGGGGCACGATTCGTCGTGCCCCTATAGTTTTTTGTAGCAAGCGAGAAGGCAAGGGAAGAATGGCAACTGCACAGACGGAAATTAAAGTAACCACGGAAATTGCAGCAGAGCATGGGGTAACGCGGGAGGAGTACGCGCGCATCCAGAAAATATTGGGGCGCGATCCAAACATCACGGAACTGGGAATCTTCAGCGTGATGTGGAGCGAGCATTGCTCCTACAAATCAAGCAAGGTGCATTTGAAGAGGCTGCCGACGCGCGGAAAGCTGGTGGTGCAGGGCCCTGGGGAAAACGCGGGCGTGGTGGACATCGGAGATGGGCTAGTGGCGGCGTTCAAGATTGAGTCCCACAATCACCCGAGCTATGTGGAACCGTTCCAGGGCGCGACAACCGGCGTGGGCGGGATCCTGCGGGACATTTTTACCATGGGAGCGCGGCCGATTGCCGTGCTGGATTCCTTGCGATTCGGCGAGATTACCGCCTCGAATACGACGAGCGAAGAGGACGCGGCGAAAAATCGGCGGATCCTGGATGGAGTGATTCGCGGTGTGGGAAGCTACGGCAATTGTTTTGGCGTGCCGACGGTCGGCGGCGAAGTGGCGTTCGAACCGTGTTATGCGCAGAACCCGCTGGTGAACGCGTTGGCCTTGGGGATTGCGCGCAAGGAAGAGATATTTCTAGCCAAGGCCAAAGGTGTCGGCAATCCGGTGATTTACGTTGGAGCGAAGACCGGGCGCGATGGAATTCATGGCGCTTCCCTGCTGGCTTCGGCAGAGTTTACCGAGGAATCGCAACAAAAACGGCCGAACGTGCAGGTGGGCGATCCGTTCCTGGAGAAGTTGCTGCTGGAGGCGTGCCTGGAGGCCATGAAGACAGGCGCGGTGGTGGCGATCCAGGATATGGGTGCGGCGGGGCTGACCTGCTCGACGTGCGAAATGGCCTCGCGCGGCGGGACAGGGATAGAGGTTGATCTGGCAAAGGTTCCTCAGCGCGAAACGGGCATGACGCCGTACGAGATCATGCTGAGCGAATCGCAGGAACGCATGCTGCTGGTAGCCGAGAAGGGCCGCGAACAGGAAGTGTTGGCGGTGTTCAAGAAGTGGGGTCTGGATGCCACCGTGGTGGGAGAGGTGACCGATGGCGGCCTGCTGGTGGTGAAAGACCACGGGAAATTGGCAGCGAAAATTCCGGCGCATCCGCTGGCGGAAGAGGGGCCGGTGTACAACCGTCCGATCGCAGAGCCGACACGTCGCAAGGAGACCGAGCAGGATTGGTTTGCCTTTGCGGCGGAAGGCGCGGAACTGACCGCGAACTTTACGAAGTTACTGGCGGCGCCGACGATTGCTTCGAAACAGTGGATCACAGAACAGTACGACAGCATGGTGCGGACCAACACGCTAGCCGGACCGGGAGCGAGTGACGCGGCTGTGATGCGAATCAAGGAGACCAAACGCGCGCTGGCGTTGGCGACAGATGGAAATGGGCGGTGGTGCCAGCTGAATCCAAAAGCGGGTGCAATGCATGCGGTGGCGGAGGCGGCGCGAAACGTGGCCGCAAGCGGTGCACGGCCCATCGCGGCGACGAATTGCCTGAATTTCGGCAGCCCGGAAAAACCGGAGGTCATGTGGCAGTTTTCGGAAGCAATCGACGGCCTGGGCGAGGCGTGCACGGCACTCGGAACGCCGATTACCGGCGGAAACGTGAGTTTTTATAACGAAACGCTGGGGAAATCCATCTACCCGACGCCGACGATTGGGATTCTGGGAATTTTGGAAGATGCCGAGAAAGTGTTGAAGGTAGCCTTCCGGAACGAAGGCGACGTGATTGTCCTGCTCGACGGATCCAATTCATCCAAGGCGGGACCGCAGGCACAGCCGCGCGCGGGCAAACGTCGTGAGTTTTCCTCGAGCGAGTACTCCAAAACGATTGGTGGCATTGTGGCGGGGGAGCCACCAGCGATCGAGCTGGGTGCGGAGAAATGGGTGATTGATTGCATGGTGGCGCTGGCGGCGGAAGGAACGCTGCAATCGGCACACGACATCAGCGACGGAGGGCTGGCGGTTACGCTGGCTGAATCTTGCTTCGCGGCGAACGAGCTCGGGGCCACTGTTACGGTGCCGGAAGATGCAGCGGCGGAGTACGCGCTGTTCGGAGAACGTGGCGCGCGAGTTGTGATTTCAGTTTCACCTGAAAAACTTGCCGCTGTTCGGAATACTGCGAGACAATATGGCGTGGGCGCTCACGAGATCGGCAAAGTGAACCGTGACAACATCCTGCGCATCGAATATAAGGGACGTGCAGTCGTGTCAGCGGCAGTCCCTGCGCTGAGAGATGCGTGGGCCAATTCGCTGAAGCGCAATTTAAAGTTGCAATGACAAACAAAATCGCATATGCGGACGACCGGTTCCACGACGAGTGCGGGGTATTCGGCGTGTATGGGCACCCGGAGGCGGCCAATCTGACGTATCTGGGGTTGTATGCGCTGCAGCATCGCGGGCAGGAATCGGCGGGAATTGTGGCCAGCACGGGCAACGACCTGAACTTGCACCGAGCCATGGGCGAAGTGGAAGAGATTTTTCAACCGAGCGTGCTGGCAAAATTGCCGGGCTCAAGCGCGATCGGGCACACACGATATTCGACGGCGGGCGACAAGGCGCTATTGAACGCGCAGCCGATCATGATCGATTGCAATAAGGGCAAAATCGCCGTAGCTCACAACGGAAACCTGACAAATGCGCTCGAATGGCGGAGAAAACTGGAGCACCGTGGGTCGATCTTTCAGTCGAACAGTGATACCGAGGTGATCGTGCACTTGATCGCGCGGTCACAAGCGCGGAACTTTTCTGCGGCACTTGGTGATGCACTGAACCAGGTGGAAGGCGCGTATTCCCTGCTGGTGTTGACACCAGAAGAATTGTACGCCGTGAGAGACCCCCGAGGATTCCGGCCGTTGGCATTGGGAAAAATCGCGACCCGAGATGGAAGCGACGCCTGGGCGGTGGCCTCCGAGACCTGCGCGTTTGATCTGATGAACGCCGAGTACGTGCGTGATGTGGAGCCCGGAGAGATGATCCGAATCTCGCGCATGGGGATCGAATCGATTCGGTTCAGTCCACCGAAGCCGCACCAATTCTGTATTTTTGAGCATGTCTATTTTTCAAGACCGGACAGCACCGTATTTGGGCGATCTGTCAACGAATCGCGAGAAATGCTGGGGCGCTTGCTGGCGCGGGAACATCCGGTGGAAGCAGACATGATCGTGCCCATTCCGGACTCGGGTGTGCCGGCGGCGATCGGCTATTCGCTGGAATCGAAGATACCCTTCCGCATGGGGCTGATCCGGAATCACTACATTGGGAGGACGTTTATCGAGCCGTCGCAGGCCATCCGGAACTTCGGCGTGAAGCTGAAATTGAATCCCGTCCGGAGCTTAGTGGCCGGGAAACGCGTTGTATTGGTGGATGATTCAATCGTGCGAGGAACGACCAGCCGGAAACTGGTGCGACTGATGCGCGAGGCGGGAGCGAAGGAAGTGCACATGCGCATCAGTTGCCCGCCGACAATTTCACCTTGCTACTACGGTGTGGACACGCCGACCAAGGAGGAGCTGATCGCTTCGTCGAATACGCCGGAGCGGATTTGCCAGTACCTGGGTGCAGACTCACTGGGCTACCTGTCGCTGCAGGGTTTACGGCAGGCGGTGAATGATCAGGACGGGGAATTCTGCACCTCCTGCTATACCGGCGTATACCCGACCGATCTGGTGCAACTGGAAGTGAAAGAGGGAAATGGCACCCCGAGATTCAAGGAAGAGGTAGCGGTGGAACGTGAAAGCTAGCGATAGCAAAACCAGGAAGAAAATGGTCATCCCGGAAGAAGAGTTTCCGCTGGGGACACGCGTGAAGAAGGAAATGATCGCGTGGTTCTGGGTGATTCTGGCGTTCCTGTTGATCAACGGGACGCTGGGGCAGGCCCGCGTGATTCCATCGGGCTCGATGGAGAACACGCTTCTGGTCGGAGATCACCTGATCATGAGCCGCATCGGGTACGATGCGGGTGTTCCGTTCACGAACTGGCACGTAACCTTGTGGCGAAATCCGAAACGCCAGCAGATGGTTATTTTCCGGCCGCCGTATGGACATAACCAACCGGATTTGATCAAACGCGTGATCGGATTGCCGGGTGAAACGATCGACGTTCACGACGGTTTTGTGTGGATCAACGGCAGGAAATTGGAAGAAAAGTACACCACCGGGCCGACAGAACTTCCCTCGCGCTCCGAATTGCTGGCCTCTTTTCATGGACTCCCCTTCACGGTTCCGAAAGACGAATACCTCGTGATGGGCGATAACCGGGGCAATTCTTATGACAGCCGGTTCTGGGGCAGTGTGCCGCGGAGCGCCATTCTTGGTACGCCTGTGACCATCTACATGTCTGTCGATGCCCCCGAAGACGCGTGGAATGGTACTATTGGCGAACGATTTCTTGCCTACGGAGACGCCATCCTTCATCCCAGTAAGGTCCGCTGGAAGAGATTATTCGAAACTTTTTGAGAATAGCCGATGAGCACGGAGCTAGAGAGGGCTTCGTTGACTTCTGGCTGGTCAAGGTGAAAAGTGAAAGCTGACGCGGTAAAGACGAAAGCAAGAAGTGAAGAGGCGGCCGTACCGCTGAGCGCACGGGTAAAGAGCGAAATCATCGCGTGGTTCTGGGTGATTCTGGCGTTCCTGTTGATCAACGGGACGCTGGGGCAGGCCCGCGTGATTCCATCGGGCTCGATGGAAAATACCCTGCTGATCGGGGATCACCTGATCATGAGCCGCATCGGCTACGACGCCGGCGTTCCCTTTACCAATCTGCATGTGCCGCTGTGGAGAAACCCGAAGCGGCAACAGATCATTATTTTCAAACCACCCTTCGATCCAACGCAGCCGGATTACGTGAAACGCGTGATTGGATTGCCGGGCGACCTGGTCGACGTCCGCGACGGGGCGGTGTGGATCAACGGTCAGAGATTGGCCGAGAACTACACCACGGGCCCGAGTGAGCCAGCGCCATCTGGAACGTCACCGCGGGGATATGAGGACATCAAGCTCCCCTACCGCGTGCCGGACAATTGTTATTTCGCGATGGGAGACAATCGCGGAAATTCGTATGACAGCCGATTCTGGGGCTGCGTGCCGCGCAACGACATCTTGGGGACGCCGGTAATCATCTATATGTCGCTGGATGCGCCGAGAGATGCGTGGAACGGGGATATCGGGGCGCGATTTCAGGCCTATCTGAATGCACTCATACATCCGGGAACTGTACGGTGGCGGAGACTGTTCCATGTGTTTTAAGCTGTAGGCGGCCCTGACACACCCAGAGGCGGGGTTGCTGGTAAGAAGTAGAAGTTGACTGCCCACCGTGTGACTTGTGATGAATAGACCGTCCCTCGTGGCCGCTCAAGTCCCAGTGGTTATGAGCCAACAAGCTGCACACTCGCTGTAGCGTGAAAGAACAGACGTTAAAGGCGGCCAAAGATGAAATACGCCGACGCAGGAGTGAACATCGCTGTCGCCGATGACGCGAAGCAGCGCATCCGGCATCTCGCCAGCAAGACCTTTTCACCCGCGGTTCTCGGAGGGATCGGGGGATTCGGGGCGCTGTTTGCCTTGGACGGGAAGCGCTGGAAAGAACCGGTGCTGGTATCGAGCGCGGACGGAGTCGGAACCAAACTGAAGATCGCCATGGCCATGGGGGTACACTCGACCGTGGGCGGCGATCTGGTCAACCATTGCGTGAATGACATTCTGGTGCAGGGGGCGGAGCCGCTGTTTTTCCTGGATTATCTGGCCATGGGGAAGTTGGAGGCCAATGTCGTCGAGCAGTTGGTAGATGGCATGAGCCGCGCGTGCCGCAAGGCCGGATGCGCGCTGATCGGCGGTGAGACGGCCGAGATGCCGGGATTCTATCCGCCCGGCGAATACGATCTGGCGGGATTTATCGTCGGCGCCGTGGAACGGAAGAAAATTCTGACCGGAAAGTCTGTGAAACCGGGTGACACGCTACTGGGATTGCCCTCGACGGGACTGCATACGAACGGATATTCGCTGGCGAGAAAGCTGGTGTTTGACGTGGCGAAGTTGAAGCCAGACACCTATGTGGCGGAAGTGGGAAACAAAATCGCCGCGGAACTCTTGAAGCCGCACGTGTGCTACGCGCCGGCGTTGAAGAGTCTGCTGGCCAAAGGCTGGATTTCCGCGATGGCGCACATCACGGGCGGAGGCATTCCCGGAAATTTGCCGCGGGTGCTGCCGAGCGGCGTGAAGGCCATTGTCGATTTGGACGCCTGGCCGATCCCCTCCATATTCAAATACCTGGCGAAACTCGGAGAGATCGAGACCGATGAACTGCTGCAGTCCTTCAACATGGGCATAGGTATGATCGTGATCGTGCCCGCCGAGCACGTGAAAAACGCGGAAGCGGATTTGAAGCGGCGGAGAGAGAAGTTCTTCCGCATTGGACGAATTGAACGAGGCGATACCGGAAAGGCGCGGCTGGTCTATTCCGGCGCGCTGAATTTGTAGATGAAGCGAGAAAACTCTGGGGAGAAAGACGCCTGCCTTAGAGGGCGGCCATCACAAAGGCCATCAGGTTTGCGCTTTTCTTTTCCTGCTCCAATACCACCACTGACATTTCTGCGCGGGAAGGCGTGGATGGCGTGCTTGGGCGACCGCGGCGCGGAAGGTGTCGAGAACGCAAGGATCCTGGTGTTGGCCGGTGAGGCGCTCGAGGCGGTGATAGAGCTTCAAGGGATCACCTTTTGCGAGTTGGGAGACCGAGCGGATACCGAGAAGATGGAAATCGCGTTCGATCGAAGGGCCCACGGAAATGAGGTCCCGAAGCTGACGGGGTGAAGTCATGGAAACGCCTTTCGTATTTCGCTTTACTTTCGCCATGGCCTAGGGGAGACTTTAGCGCAATCGTGTGCGGTCGCTCAAGCGGTTTTTTTGGAAACGGTCAGCAAACCGAGGGGTTCAGGAGTGCCGCAATGGGCAGGCCGCCACGGCCTGCGGTCCCTACAGAAGCCCCCGCCGATGCAGTCATGGGGGATGGAGTTTCCGTCGAGCCAGACGAGGAGACAATACTATGGTGAATAAACTCACTCCCGTGCTGTTCGTGAAGGAGATCGAGCCGGTACTGCCGTTCTGGATGGAAGGATTGGGTTTCAAGAAAACCGTGGAAGTGCCCGAAGGGAATAAATTGGGATTTGTGATTCTGGAAAAGGATGGCGTAGAAGTGATGTACCAGACCTACGCTAGCGTAGAAAAAGATCTGCCCACCATTGCAGGCGATGTGCGCAAGGGGCCGACGTTTCTGTACGTGCAGGTGGAGAGTTTGGAGCAGGTAAAAGCCGCGGTAGGGAAAGCGGAAGTGTACTTGCCGGAACGGAAGACGTTTTATGGCGCGGCGGAAATCGGGGTGAAAGATCCCGCGGGGCATTTCATCACGTTTGCACAGTACGCAGCCACTCCTTCGCACTGAACTTTTTTTGTGTGGTCCGCTGGCGTGGCGCTGGTGCAGAAAGCCGCCTGACCCGAGGAACACAGACAGACGGCTCAGAAAATGCGCAAAGCGTTTTCGAGGCCGGTTCAGGGAATGGTGGCGCTAACTTGCGTTGAGTAGCCGCTCTCCACGCCCGCAGAGTCCACCTCGGTCGCGACGTAATAATAGGATTGTCCCGAGCTGACGTTGGTGTCGTCATAGGCCTCCGTGGAAATCAGACCAGAATTCGCCTTCGTGTAAGGTCCGCCGGACTGCGTTCCACGATAAACGTTGAAGCCCGCAAAGGAAGAGGAACTCGGTGTCCAGCCGAGGGACACCGAGTGACTCGCGGGAGCGATGCCCGTTCCGGTGACAGCAAGGACCAAAGGAGAATTGGAAGCGTTGCTATTCACTGTGACGCTGCCGGAAGGAGTGCTGGCGATAGTCGGAGCAAAGACCACGCGGAAGGAGGTGGACTGACCGGCAGCAAGAGTAAGGGGAAGAGTGAACCCGGTTGGAGTGAATCCCGCACCGGTCAGGCTGATACTCGAAATGGAAATGCTGGCGTTGCCCGTGTTCGTCAGGGTTACCGTTTGCGTCGAGCTAGTTCCGGTCGGGACGTTCCCGAAGGCCAGCGATGGGGGAGTGGCTTTAAGTTGAAGAACGGAACTGACACTGGTGCCAGCCATAGGGATAACCAGCGGCGAACTCGGAGTGTTGTTCACCAACGAAAGATTGGCGTAAAAGCTGCTCGCGGATGCGGGTGTGAAGCCGACAGTGCAAGTGGAGGAGCTCCCCGGAGCAAGAGAGAGTGGCAATGGCAGTCCGGATAGGGTGAACGCAGATCCGGCCAGCGAAGCCTGGGTGATGGTCAGATTCGCGGTGCCAGTATTTTTGATCGTAAGGGTTTGCGTGTCCGTCACGCCTACGGAGACGGCTGAAAAGCTGATGTTCGCCGGGAGAACCGAAATTTGTGGTTGGACGCCGGTGCCGGAAACAGGAATGCTTGCCGGGAACTGGGCAGCGTTGCTGACGACGGTAAGGCTACCGGACACGGCACCAGCGGTCGTAGGCGCAAAACTGACCGTGAGGGCCAACTTTTTGCCGGGGGCAAGGCTTACGGCTCCGGAGAACCCGCTGAGGGTGAAACCGGTGCCAGAGACCGTAGCTTGTGAAATGGTGAGTGCGCCTGTTCCGCTGTTTGCAAGCGAGATCGTTTGTGCCGCAGAACTTCCCACCAAGGTGTTCGCGAAGGTCAGGCTGCTGGCGCTTCCCGACAGTAAATAGGTAAGCGATGCAGCGGCGGATTTCGCAGCACCATGGACGGCCACGGAGACGCTGTAAGGTTGACCTTCCCCGTTCTTCATGCTCAGAACAACGTCGCCGGTGTAGCTACTCACCGCGTTTGGCAGAAACGCCACCTGGAACTTGGCACTGCTGTGCGCGGCGAGGGTCAAGGGCATGGCCGGGCCGATCACGTAGAACTCTGGAACCGTGCTGTGGACCTCGGAGATCGAATGTGCATGGGAACTCTCATTGGTCACCACAAAAGCCAGTGGCGCAGATTTCGTGTTCACGTTGACATTGCCAAAGGAAAGCGAACTGGGTGCGACGTCGACTTCGGCCTGCACGGGAATGGCAAATAGAACGGATCCTACCAGAGACAATACGACAGACAAACACACCAGTAGCGTTTTACCCATGGGCGGATGATCCTTGTTAGATTTTCTGGAGCGATGTGTGAGCGGGGGAAGGGGGGTATCGGGTTCCGCTCGAAATTCTTATCTCCAAAACAAAAGGTAGGGGAAGACACTCGTTCGGACTACTGGTAAGAGGGTCAGATAAGGAACAGGTCTGCCCAATTCCCTGAGGGACAAACAAAACTTGCCCTGTTTTTGCGACACCATCCTGACCCTGCACGAAAAAGGAAGGACAGACTTCTTGCCGATCGGTCATTTGGAGGCCGTGGACAGGTGTGCTAACGTTTTTTGTTTATGAAGAAGAGAATGGGAGTGCTGCTGAGCGGACGCGGCTCGAATTTTGAGGCGCTAGCGGAAAGTGTATCTGCGGGCAGAATACCTGGCGCGGAAATTGCGATTGTCATCAGCAATCAGCCGGACGCGCCAGGGCTGAAACGTGCCGCGACCCGCGGCATCGCTACGCGGATGATTCCGTCGAAGGGCCTGCAGCGGGAGGCCTATGACCGGCAAGTAGCCGCCGTGCTGCAGGAATATAAGGTGGATCTGATTTGCCTGGCGGGGTACATGAGGCTGCTGTCGCCGTATTTCGTGGCCGCGTTTCCACAAAAGATTTTGAACATTCATCCGTCGCTGCTGCCATCGTTTCCGGGGCTGGAATCGCAGAAGCAGGCCCTCGAACACGGGGTGAAGTTCGCCGGCTGCACGGTGCATTTTGTGGATGAGAATCTGGATGCGGGGCCAATCATCTTGCAGGCGGTGGTGCCAGTGCTGGACGGCGACGACGAACACGCATTGGCGGAGCGAATTTTGAAGGAAGAACACCGGGTCTATAGCGAAGCGGTGAAGATCATTCTCGAAGGGAACTACCGGATCGTGGGGCGACGCGTGTTGAGGGATCCGGCATGAAGCAGGTCCTTTGGCTCATTGGCGTTTCACTGGTTCTCGCGGCTCTCGCGAAAGGCCCGTTCCGCGAAGACTCCTCTAACGTAGATTCGGGAACACGCGGAGAAGCCACTGGCATGCAGATGAGCCTGCACGTGAACGGTAAGACCATGGGTGGGGCTGTGTGGTTTGACGCGGAAGGAAAGGCGAGAAATTTCGACTATTCGCCTACGACATGAGCAGAGAATCTCAATTCAAGAGCATTGACGAACAACTGACGTACCTGAAAAAGGGCGTGGCGGAAGTCATTCCCGAGGAGGAGCTGAAGCAGAAACTCGCGAACTCGGCGAAAACAGGAAAGCCTCTTCGAGTGTACTTGGGTGTGGACCCGACGGCGCCGGACATCCATCTTGGGCACACGGTTGTCCTGCGCAAGCTGAAACACTTTCAGGATATGGGCCATACAGCCATTTTTCTGATCGGAGATTTTTCCGCGATGATCGGCGACCCCACAGGCCAGTCGGAGACGCGGCCGCCACTCAGCCGCGAGCAGGTCGAAGTCAACGCCAAGACCTATTTGGCCCAGGTCTACAAGATCCTGGACAAGGAGAAGACGGAAGTTCGCTACAACAGCGAGTGGCTGGGGAAAATGTCCAGCTATGACGTTGTGCGGCTCTGCGGGCACTATCGCCTGGCGCGCATGTTGGAACGCGAGGATTTTCGCTCGCGGCTGGACAAGAACTTGCCGATCGCCGTCCACGAGCTTCTCTATCCTTTGCTGACCGCTTACGACGCGGTGATGCTGCAGTCAGACGTGGAGTTGGGCGCGACGGAGCAGAAGTTCAACATCCTGGTGCACCGCGAAATCCAGCGCGAGTATGGGCTGTCGCCTCAGGTCGTGGTGACCATGCCAATCCTCGTTGGCCTCGACGGCGAGCGCAAGATGTCCAAGAGCCTTGGAAATTATGTCGGGATTACCGAGGCGCCCGGGGAAATGTTCGGAAAGATGATGTCGATTCCGGATGAGCTAATGTGGTCCTACTACGAACTGGTGACGGACCGCACGCCCCAGCAAATCGCGGAATTGAAGCAAGAGGTGCAGTGTGGCGAGCTGCATCCCATGGATGCCAAGATGCGGCTGGCGGAAGAGGTCGTGAGCGATTTTCAGGGAAGCGAAGCGGGGAAGAAGGCGGCGGAGAATTTTCAGCGGGTATTCCGCGACCGGCAGGCGCCGGTGGAAGCCCCGGTGCAAAAGGTCGCGCGGGGAGGGGCGAAGAAACTGACGGCGTTGCTCGTGGAACTGAAACTGGCTCCCTCGAAGAGCGAGGCAGAACGGCTGATCAAGCAGGGCGGAGTTGAGATGGATGCAGTATGCGTAGAGGATCCACGTAAGGAAGTCGATTTGAGCCAGCCTCGCCAGTTTTTGTTGCGAGCGGGGAAGAAGAAGTTCGTGCGAGTCGTGGTGGAATAAAGGGGATTTCTCTCTTCCCACGGAAAGAGAGCTGGCTCAGCTCAGAATTTCGGTGACGAGCGATGAAACGTGTAGAGCGATGGCGGGGGCGGCGGTCAGACCCGGGGATTCGATACCTACCAGTTGGATGACCTGCGGGAACTCGCGGTCGGGTTCAATGACAAAATCGGTGATGCCTTTGCCCGAGGGAGGAACGAGCTTGGGACGGAGGCCCGTATAGGCGAGTTGCAGGTCGTGTTCCTCGATTTCGGGAACCATGTGTTTGACGTCGGCGGCAAATTCGGGAATGGTCATGCGATCGCGTTCGTAATTGTCCTTGCTATCGACATATTTGGCGGTGGGGCCGAGAAGCAGGGTGTTCCAAAGCGTCTTGGTGAAATGCAGTCCCAGAGAAAGGCCGTCCGGATGAGGTAAGGGATAAACAAGGCCGCGGACAAGCTCGGCATGAGGACCGCGAATTTCGCAATATTCTCCGCGGACAGGATAGATGGTCCACGGGCGAGGCCCGAGTAGACGGGCGACTTCGTCAGCAAAAAGGCCCGCGGCGTTGATGACGCAGCGCGCTTCGACAGTTTCGATTTCGGATTGTTCTTCGTCGCCGATGCGAAGAGTGGCGCGCACCAGATCTTTGAGCGGTTCGAGGGATTCCACTTTGGCGTGGGTGAGCAAGTTGGCGCCTTGCTGTTCGGCAACGCGGGCAAAGGCGTGAACGAGCTCCTCGGCGGAACAAATGCCTGTGGAAGGAACGTCCAGAGCAGAGTATCCGCGGACGTGGGGCTCTTTGGCGCGGATTTTCGCCGAATCCAGGATTTGCAAGCCCTCGACACCGTTTTCCTGACCTTTTTTGAGGAGTGCGAGCAGTTGCGGTTCCTCTTGCTCTGATTTGGCGACGACAAGCTTTCCCGTGGTGCGATGAGGGACGCTGTGGTTGGCGCAAAATTCCTTGGTGAGGTGATTGCCTCTCACACAGTGGCGAGCTTTCCAGGAATTCGTCGGATAGTAGATGCCGGAATGGATGACGCCACTATTGCGAGAGCTGGTGGACATTCCGAATTTTGGAAATTGCTCGACGAGAAAGATATCCTGCCAGCGGCGAGAAAGTGCTTCCGCAATGGCGCAGCCGACAACGCCGCCACCAATGATCAGAATGTTGACCCGGTCCATAATTCCTAGAATACAACAGAAGAATTCGTTGGTCGTTAATCCTCTTCGTGGCCGACTTCATCGTAGAAGGTTCGGCAGGGTTCGAGGTGAGCTTCTGTGCCGTCGTGCACGGCAAATTGCGCGCCTTTGGTTGGCTCGTAGCCATTTTTCCAAAGCGAGGCGCTGCCGTATTCCCCGTCTTTATTCAGAGCGTAGAAATAGAGGTGGAAGGTTCCCAGCTTCTTCTTGTCGCCATTGTAATTGCGCACGACGCGTCCAAGAGCTTCGAGGCAAGCATCGGAAGGCTTCACGCCTTTGCGCATCATCTCGACGACGGTGTGTCCACCCGAGATTTTGATGTTCTCTTCGCCCTTGCCCGTAGAACCGGCGGCACCGACATCGCCATCAACGAAAAGCCCTGCACCTATCACCGGTGAGTCGCCGACGCGGCCAGGGATTTTCCAGGCCAGGCCGGAGGTAGTGGTGGTGCCGCTGACTTCGCCTTTTTCGTTTACAGAGAGGCAGTTGATCGTGCCGGTGGGCGGATACTTGATAACGCGCATGGCGTAAGCCATTTTTTCCTGATCGTTATCAAAAATTTGAGCGACAGTGGCCTTCCACTCTGGGCTGTCCGTGCCGGGGCGCCAGTTGAAGCTGGTACGCGCCTTCCAAGCGAGCCAAATTTTTCGGGAATGCTCGGTGAGAAGATTCATCTCAGGGAAGCCTTCGTCCACGCCGAAGCGGCGCGCACCGTCGCCGACGATCATGACGTGGTTGGTGAGTTCCATTACCGTTTTCGCCAGGCGAGAGACATTCTTGATCCGCTGGACAGAGGCGACACTGCCGGCGCGGCGCGTGGGGCCGTGCATGACGCTGGCATCCAGCTCGACAACTCCTTCTTCGTTGGGAAGACCGCCGTAGCCGACGGAATCATCGTTGGGATCGTCTTCGACAATGGTGACAGCAGCCACAACGGCGTCGAGGGTGTCGCCACCGGCCTTGAGAATATCCATGCCTTTGCCAAGGGCGTGGAGGCCGTTCGCAGAAGAGATCATCAGGGGACGTTTCGCCGTGGCGGCGCGCGAGGGAGAAGAAACCAGCGGCAAGGGTTCGCCAAACAGATTTGCCGTGCCGGCAAGAGCACCACCGGCGAGTGTGGTCGCAAAGAACTTCCGACGAGTCCAGCGATTCATGGACGATCTCCTGAGAAGGGTAGGAACGAGCCGTGTTGCACTGTAGTCCAGATTGCCAGGGAAGGGAAACAATTCCCGAGCGGCAAGAGGCGGAAAGATTAGTCCGTGCCGCCGAGCGGAAGGAAATATTGCGTGCCCTTGACGGGCTCTTGCAGGCGGCGGAGGAGCTGCTGGAGATCTTCGCTGCGTTCGACGAAATCGATTTCAGAGGTGTCGATGACCAGAAGATCGGCGCCTTCATAGCGGAAGAAAAAATGTTCATAGGCGCGAGCGACTTCGTTGATGTAGTCCGGGGAAATCTGTTTCTCTTCGCGGGCCTTCTTTTTGGCGATCCGCGTGCGGAGCACTTCGGGCTTGGCTTGGAGGTAGATAACCAGGTCCGGTTGAGGGAGCTCGAGCGTCAGGGCCTCGTAATAGCGCTCGTAGAGTTTCAGTTGCGGGTCGTCGAGATTGAGATTGGCGAATATACGATCTTTCTCCATCAAGAAATCGGAAATGACTGGACCCGGAGTGTCACCGGAGAGGGCCTCGCGGATACGTTTCTGACGCTCCATCAAAAAATAGAGCTGAGCGTGAAAAGCGGCGCCGGGTTTTTCGGCGTAGAAATCGGCAAGGAAAGGGTTGTCCTCACAGTCATAAATACGGCGCGCGTGGAGGCGTTCAGCGAGGATACGGGCGAGGGTGGTTTTGCCGACGCGTAAAGGTCCTTCGATAACGATGAACTGCGGCGGCTTGGGTCCCGGCTGTGGCTGCCGGGCACGTTTCGCCGAAGAATCGGAACCGGGCATTTTGCCTCTATCAGGAAAGCAAATAGCTATCGTGCGGGATTATAGCAGTTCTTACGCCAAGCGAGGACGGTGGAGGTAGGAACAGGTAGGCACGGGCCAGAACCCGTGGGGGCCGGGGAGGTGCAGAAAAGTACTACGAGGTCCATGACCGATGGGCCAGTGACACCTGTACAGTGGTACAGTAGAGTCCAGATAGTTGCAGTTGTCCCGGCACCCTCCCCCGGCCTGCAATGACTGAGGTGGTCATTGATCCTTCCCGCGCTTGTGCTGCTTTGCTGCAATACCCTTTCTGGCGATACTCCGCCTCTTCCGACGACTCCTTCTGTGGTAGCGGGAACAACCGCCACCGCCGGGAAGCCGACCCTCGAAGCCGATTCCGTCAAGCCAGATGCCCCGGCGCCGAAAACCGCACTCTCTTCCTCTTCGAATACAGTGTCGGAGGTAGGATCGACAGGGGAAACCAGCACACCGGCGATTCTGCCAATCGTGAACAGTCCGGTGACACCGGCGGCGGCCGATTCCTACGAAACTCCCCGAGAAAGGAAGATTTGGTACGGACTGATGGCCGTGAGTCATGGAGCGGCGGCGTTTGACGCCTGGACAACACGGAGAGCTGTCAGCGGTGGGTATGGCGTCGAAGGCGACCCGCTGCAGCGGCCGTTCGCGCATTCCGGCGCGATTTACGCGACGACGCAATTGACGCCCATCCTCATGGACTATCTGGGGCATCGCATGATGCGAAGCAGCCACCCCACGATCCGCAAGGCTTGGTGGGTGCCGCAAGCGGCCAGCGCAAGCGTTTCGCTGGGAGCGGGATTCCACAACTACAGCGTCGTCCCCTGAGTTTCTTGCGGATTTGCCGGACTAGCGGGCGACAACCAAAAGGACAAAACTGCCGGGCTTCATCGCCCCGCGGCGTTCGCCTTCTTTCGGAGGAAGAAATTCCGCTGCGGGCAGTACGACGTTGTGGGTCTTCAAGTCCAGCCCCATCGTGCGCGCGCTCTTTTTTGTTGGGACGTTCTCAAGGACGGAATATTTGTCCGGGCCATCCTGCTTGACGACCGTGAGAGTACCTTCTCCGTTGGAGGAAAGGGCAAAGCCTGTTCCGGGATCGTAGGCGGTGGCATCCACACCTTGGCCAATCTCCGGAGTGGCGATGACTTTGCCTGTATCGGCATCCACGACGGCCATCATCTTGTTTTCACAGCCTGCGAACAATCGGCGGTTCCGCCGGTCCATCGACAGGCCCGAGGGCGATTCGCAAGGCTGCAAAGGCCAACGATGAACGACCGTCAAGGCCTGAGCATCGATTTCAACAAGCTCAGAAGTATCCTCAATATTGACAAAGATCTTTCCTTTGCCGTCAACGGCGGCGAACTCCGGTTTGCCCCCCAGGGGAATGGTCCCGGCAACCGTGCCATCGGCAGCGGCGAAAGCGGTCGCATCTTTGCTGGCGCCATTGAATGTAAAGACGCGTTTGGTGGCGCTGTCGTAGGCGATTGCATCTGGATTCTTGCCGGTGTTGACGGTACCGAGAGTATGCAAAGTTTTCAGATCGAAAATCGTCGCGGTACCCGCGCGGCCGTTGCTTGTAAATCCCCGGCCAAGGTCAGGGGCCACGGCAATTCCGTGAACACCCTGAGTGTCCGGAATTTCACCGACCACCGTGAAGGTATCCGCGTCCAGCACAATAACTTTTGTTCCGTGGGAGACATAGATGCGTCGAGCATCGCTATCCACCCCGACATAATCCCAAAATCCGTCGCCTGGCAAGGGAACGGTCTTGACGATCTGATAACCGGACGGTCCAGCAGGGCGCGCTTTGGCACCCAGGGCCACGCCGACCGCAAGAGCGACAACCAGAATCAGGAGTGAACAGCTTCTATGTGTTTTCATGGGGTTTCCTCGGCATACACGGTAACTACACAAGCCCTCTACCTAACGCGAGGTAACTATACCGCAGATACCCCCTCGCATAACCGGTGCAATACGATATAGTATGCCTATCCTGTCTGAGCCGTGACCCGCCGCGGCACTTCTTTGGGGAAAAATTTCCCAAGACAGGTTAAGATTTCGTTGCCCTAGGAAAGACAGGCCAGAGAGCCGGAAGGGCGCTGGCTGGAGAGTTAGAGGGGAGTGTATGAAGAAGGCACTGATGGGAGTGATGCTACTGGCGGGGATCGCGTGCGGGGTGAGGGCGCAGGAAGAGAGTCCCGCGCAAGGGCGAACGAACGCAGGCGCGAGTTTTAGTGAAAGTTCAGCGTCAGAGGTGACGCTGTTTCCGACGAGCGACGCGGGGAGTTTTGTGCTGGCGAATCCGGGCGCAGACGCGAGTGCAGTGCCCGCGCCAACACCGGCAGCGATACCAGCAACCCCCGCGGCCAAGCCCAAGTATGTATTTTTCGGAGACCGGGACGATTACCGGTGGCAGTTGGGAGTGGGAGTGGAGTATTTGCACTTCCAGTCGAGTGCGTTCGACGCAAACCTGATCGGATTGAATACCTCGCTCACGTACTTCACGAACAGTTGGTTTGCGGTGGAAGGCAATGTGGTGACGGGGTTTGCGTCGGAGATCTACGATCGGGAACACGTGAAGCTGTTTGGAGGAGCGGGCGGCATCCGCATCGGCGGGCGGCGTGCCCGGTGGGAGCCGTTTGGGCATGCCCTGGTGGGAGGAAGCCACCTGCAACCGCAAACGGCCTTGGGAGGCCGAAACTCGTTAATGGCGCAAGCAGGTGGCGGAGTGGATTTTCGCGTACATTCACGGTTGTCGCTGCGTGGCGAAGCCGACTGGGTGTACACAACCTATTTCAGCCAGAACCAGAACAACTTTCAGATCATCGGCGGCGTTGTTCTGCACTTCTAAAGTCTAAGAAAAACACTAAATCTGAATCTATCGAGGCATCCTCAAAGGATTCAGTAGAAGTGTGTCTAAATGGTTTTTCTTGAAGAAGTGGCGCTCTGGCAGCAGAGAATTCCGGCGACCTCTCCTCTCTTGAACCACGAGAAATGATCTCACCCACCAACACGGCGAAGGGAGGCAGCACCCGATGGCCAGGGAATCGGAGATATCCTAGCCAAAATCGACCTAAGGCGAGGGATAGAGGAGAGTAATCCAGATGGCATCCATTCCGAGGTCCTGTACGTAGTCGAGGCGAGAAGTGATGCCGTTCAGGTCACCCACACCGTCGCCGTAAGAATCCTGAAAACTGCGCGGGTAGATTTCACGGGTGACGGCATGCTTCGATCAATGATCTTTGCCGTCGGTAGCGCCTTGCGCGCGCCGCTTTGGGTTCGGCTGTCTAGCGGCGCCCGGTGTGACACCGCGAATAACCACAAGAAAGAAAACAGAAAAGGCCAAGTGAGGCGAACAGGCATCGCCCGAGGGAATCGTGTCGACGGGTGGTCGCATTGTAAACTGGTGAGACTTTACATATATTGGGCTTGTTTTCAACGGCCAGACGGCACGACGCGCCAGGGGCGAGGATCACGGCCCGAATTGTATCCAGTTGTATCCAAACGTGGGCTAGTATCCGTCAATATAGTGCGGACATCTGTGCCCCTGTCCGGACGTAAAGACCATGCGCTATGACAAGGGATAATCCACTTGCCAATTAACCAAAATGAACATGCGGCCAGCGGGCCGAAACAGCAGCAACCTGATATCCGTCCAACCCAACACAAAGGTGTCCGCATTATCGTGTGGTTCGTTTTGCTCTTGATCTTTGGAGCTGGATTCTGGCTGGTTTTGCACCAGCACAATGACAGCACGAAGAATGCGAGTTCGCCAAGAGTGGGGGGTGGTCCGGTTACCGTGACGACCACTGCCGCGAAGAAAGGCGATATTGGATTTTATCTCGACGGTATCGGCACGGTCACGCCAGTTTACACTGCTTCGATTACGAGCCAGGTGGACGGAATTGTCACCGAGGTGCACTACAAAGAGGGGCAAATCGTTCGCAAGGGCGATCCACTGATTGAGATTGACGCTCGTCCGTATCAAGCCACGTTGATGCAGGCGCAGGGCACGCTTGAGCGGGACCAGAATCTCCTGGCGCAGGCGAAAATGGACCTGGAGCGCTACCGCGAAGCGTGGGATCGACGGGCTATACCGAAGCAAACTCTGGATGATCAGGAGGAAGTGGTGCTCCAGAACGAGGGCACCGTAAAAATCGATCAAGGAGCAGTGCAGTACGACCAGATCCAGGTAGATTATTGCCACATCAAGGCTCCCATTTCCGGCAGAGTCGGTTTACGCCTGGTGGATCCAGGCAACGTGGTGCAATCCTCGGGAACGCTCACGCTCGCCGTAATCGCGCAGATTCAGCCGATCACCGTGATCTTCACGATCGCTGAGGATAATCTTGGCCCAGTCCAACAGCGGCTTCGCCGGAACGCTAAACTGTCGGTGGACGCATTCGACCGCGGGGGACAGACTCAAATAGCCACGGGAACTCTCCTGACGCTCGACAACCAGATCGATACGACTACCGGGACAGTGAAGGCCCGGGCGTCGTTCAACAATAAAGATGCGGCGCTCTTTCCCAATGAATTCGTCAATGTACGGTTGCTGGTCGATATGGTCCGCGGGGGCACCTTGATTCCGTCTTCCGCAATTCAGCACAACGGTCAAGCAGCATTCGTTTACGTTCTCCAGGACAACGTCGCCCACATGCGTAGCATTCAAGTGGGAGTAACGGATGGAGGAATAAGTCAGGTGACCGGGATCAATCCCGGAGACGTTCTGGCGAACAGCAGCTTTGACAAGCTACAGGACAATTCGAAAGTCGTGGTGCCTAGCGGAAAACCTGCCCCTGCCGGCAACGCCGGGAGCACTTCTCCTTGAGTCCGTCTGCTCCTTTTATTCTGAGACCGGTCGCGACTTCGTTGCTGATGGCTGCGATCCTGCTGGTAGGAATTGTCTGCTATACGCAATTGCCAGTCTCGGCTTTGCCGCAGGTCGACTACCCGACGATCCAGGTGCTGACGTTTTATCCCGGAGCGAGTCCGGATGTGGTGGCCACGACGGTGACGGCGCCGTTGGAGCGGCAGTTCGGGCAGCTCCAAGGTTTAAGTCAGATGACCTCGAGCAGTTCTGGTGCAACTTCCGTCATCGTGATGCAGTTCAATCTCAGCTTGAACATTGATATTGCGGAAGAAGAGGTACAGTCAGCCATCAACGCTGCGCAGAGCTACCTTCCTGCCAACCTTCCCGCTCCCCCCATTTACAGCAAGACGAATCCGGCGGATGCACCCGTGCTTACGCTGGCGGTGACGTCGAGCTCCGTGCCCCTCCCGCAGGTGGAGGATTTGGTCGACACCAGGCTTGCGCCGAAAATTTCGCAGCTGAGCGGCGTTGGTCTGGTGAGCATCAGCGGCGGACAGAAGCCCGCGGTGCGCATACAAGCCAACCCTGCGGCGCTCTCCTCCTACGGCATCAATCTCGAGGACCTGCGCACGGCCGTGACGCAAGCCAGCGTAAACGCTGCCAAGGGAAACTTCGATGGAAACCGTCAGGATTATCAGATCGACGCCAACGATCAGCTGGTGACCAGCAGGGATTACCGGAATGTCGTGGTCGCCTATCGCAATGGCGCTCCGGTGATGCTTACGGACGTGGCGAAGATTATCGACGGCGTGGAGAACAATAATCAGGCCGCCTGGATGAACAAGACGCCAGCGGTCATCGTGAATGTGCAACGCCAGCCTGGTGCCAACACGATCAGCGTCGTGAAGCGCATAAAGGCACTGCTACCGCAACTCCAGACCAATTTGCCGAAAGGGATCGATGTCACCACGCTTACGGACCTGACCACGCCGATCCAGGCATCGGTTTCCGACGTGGAGTTTGAACTGATGCTGACGGTTGCGCTCGTGGTCATGGTGATGTTCCTATTTTTGCGAAATCTTTACGCCACGATCATCCCTAGCGTGGCCGTGCCGCTGTCACTCATAGGGACCTTTGCGGCCATGTACGCCCTGGGTTACAGCCTGGATAACCTGTCGCTGATGGCGCTCACCATCTCAACCGGGTTCGTAGTTGACGACGCGATCGTGATGGTCGAAAACATCTCCCGCTATCTGGAGGAAGGTGAGCCGCCGATGCAGGCGGCCTTGAAGGGCGCGGAACAAATTGGATTCACGATTCTGTCGCTGACGGTTTCACTCATCGCCGTTCTCATTCCGCTGCTGTTCATGGGAGACGTGGTGGGCCGGCTCTTCCGCGAGTTTGCGGTGACGCTGGCGGTTACCATTGTTGTCTCCGCCGTCGTTTCGCTGACGCTGACACCCATGATGGCCTCACGCATCCTGAGACATCAGCCAGAGGACCAACAAGGGCGCTTCTATCAGGTTTCCGAGCGCGCTTTTAACGGCATGATCGCCTTCTACGGGCGCACCCTGAAGTTTGTGCTTCGCTACCAGACCATCACGCTGCTGGTTGCGCTGGGAACCCTTGTGCTCACCATTGTCCTTTACATCGTAATTCCCAAGGGATTCTTCCCCATCCAGGACACCGGGATTATTCAGGGTATTTCGCAGGCGCCGCCGACCATCGGCTCCAAAGCCATGGCGGAAAAGCAACAGGAGCTTGCGAAGGTCATTCTTGACGATCCCGCGGTCGAGAGCTTGTCCTCCTTCATCGGCGCCGATGGCACCAACATCACGACCAATAGCGGAAGAATGTCCATCAATTTGAAAGCGCTCGAGGATCGCAAGATCAGCGCGTCCGACGTGATTCGACGGCTGCAATCGAAGCTCAGCAATGTGCAGGGCATTCAGTTGTTCATGCAGCCGGTACAGAACATCACCGTGGACGATCGTGTCAGTCGCACGCAATATCAGTTCACTCTCGAGGACCCCGACCCCAATGAACTGAGCGAATGGACGAATCGATTCGTGAGCCGTTTAAAGGCATTGCCGGAACTCGAGGATGTCGCCACAGACCAGCAGCCGGGTGGATTGGCCGTTTCCTTGTTTATTGATCGCCCGACGGCTTCGCGGCTTGGAATTGCGCCGACCACCATTGACAACACCCTCTACGACGCCTTTGGTCAACGGCAGATCAACACCATGTACACGCAGCTGAATCAGTACCACGTGATTCTGGAGTGCGAGCCGCAGTTTCAGTTGGATCCCAACAAGCTGAACAAACTGTATATTCAGTCGAATGCAGCAGCGGGCACTTCGGGGGCGGCAGCGACTTCCGGGAGCAGTGGTTCCTCGTCTGCCGGATCAAACGCGCTGACGACTTCCGCGCTGTACACACCTTCGGCCAACACCCTCTCTCCGGTCGTAAATGCGCTCACATCCAGTACTTCGACTTCTACAGCCAGCAAAGGCGCTACGTCTGCGGGACCCACGAGCTCAGCGCACAGCAGCGCCGTGCCACTCGGTGCTATCACCCATTTCGGAACGAGGACACAGCCGCTCTCGATCAATCACCAAGGACAATTCCCGGCGATCACCGTTTCCTTCAACCTGGCACCCAATGCAGCACTCGGTGGCGCGATTTCCGCAGTTACGAAAGTGCAGGGTGACCTGCATATGCCAAAGAGCGTGCAGGCCGATTTTCAGGGTACTGCGGCATCGTTTCGAAACTCACTCTCCAACATGCCCTTGCTTATTCTCGCCGCGCTTGTGACCGTGTATATCGTCCTCGGAGTGCTGTACGAAAGCTTTATCCACCCCATTACGATTCTTTCCACGCTGCCTTCAGCCGGCGTCGGCGCTTTCCTCGCGCTGATTCTGTTTCATCAGGACTTGAGCGTGGTCGCCATTATCGGGCTAGTGCTCCTGATTGGCATCGTCAAGAAGAACGGAATCATGATGGTTGACTTTGCGTTGGAGGCGGAACGCCATCAAGGGAAAAATTCGACGGATGCGATTTATGAGGCCTGCCTGTTGCGTTTTCGCCCCATCATGATGACCACCATGGCGGCATTGCTGGGCGGCCTGCCTCTTGCCTTTGGCACGGGCATCGGATCGGAGCTGCGGCGTCCCTTGGGGATCGCCATGGTCGGCGGACTCCTGGTGAGTCAGGTGCTCACCCTGTATACCACGCCGGTCATTTATATTTTCTTTGACAAGCTGGCGCAGCGCGTGTCACGCGGTTCGAAGGAACCACCGGCGGGGACCGACCCGCAACTTGCAGGACAGTCATGAACGTCTCGAAGCCTTTCATCTATCGGCCTGTGGCCACGACGCTACTGACGGTCGCGATCGCCATCGCAGGCGCCATCGCCTTCAAAGTGCTCCCCGTGTCCCCTTTGCCGCAGGTGGACTTTCCTACGATCGCCGTCGGCGCCAGCCTGCCAGGGGCCAGCGCGGAGATCATGGCCTCTTCGGTGGCCACGCCCCTGGAACGACAGTTTGGTCACATCGCCGGCGTCACGGAGATGACTTCGACCAGCAGCTTGGGAACCTCCGCGATCACCATTCAATTCGACCTCACCCGGAACATTGATGGGGCCGCACGAGACGTCGAAGCGGCAATCAATTCAGCGCGCACTTACCTTCCGTCAAACCTTCCCGCGAATCCTACCTATCGCAAGGTCAACCCCGCCGACGCGCCCATCATGATCATTGGCCTCACCTCGGACAAATACGGGCCGGATAGGCTTTACGACGAAGCCTCGACAGTCATCGAGCAGAAACTTTCGCAAATTCAAGGTGTGGGCCAAGTCAGCGCAGGCGGGGGTGCGTTGCCGTCGGTCCGCGTGGAAGTCAATCCCACGAAACTGTACAGCATGGGATTGACGATGGCGAACTTGCAGTCCGTTCTGAGGTTGCAGAATTCGGATCTTGCCAAAGGCCAGATTACGGACGGGATTACCAGCGCGGACATTGTTTCGAACGACCAGATATCGCATGCGGAAGACTACAAGCCGATCATTATCGGGTACAACCATGGCGCGGCTGTCCGCCTTTCCGATGTTGCCGATGTGATTGATTCCGTGCAGAACGTCCGCACGGCGGGCTATCTCAACGGCAAGCGCGCCGTAGTTCTCATCGTCTTCCGCCAACCGGGCGCCAATATTATCGAGACTGTCGATCGCATTCGTGCCGAGTTGCCGTCGATCGAAGCGTCGATCCCCAAGGGAATGGTGACCACGATTGTGCTCGACCGGACGACAACGATCCGCGCATCGGTCAACGATGTCGAGCGTACCCTGATCATTTCGATCATCCTGGTGATCATTGTTGTCTTTGTATTTTTGCGAAACGGCCGCGCGACGCTGATCCCCGCGGTAGCTGTTCCTGTGTCGCTCGTCGGCACATTTTCGGTGATGTATCTCTGCGGCTACAGCTTGGACAACCTGTCGCTGATGGCCTTGACCATTGCCACAGGCTTCGTGGTCGATGACGCGATTGTGGTCATGGAGAACATCACTCGCCATCTCGAAGCCGGCGTGGAGCCATTTGCGGCAGCCCTGAAGGGTGCGCAAGAAATCGGGTTCACCGTTTTTTCCATCAGCATTTCCCTTATCGCGGTGTTTATTCCACTGTTGCTGATGGGCGGCATCGTGGGCCGGCTATTCCGTGAGTTTGCCATCACGCTGTCGACCGCCATTCTCGTATCCATGGTCATTTCCCTGAGCACAACTCCGATGATGTGTGCTTATCTGCTGCGAGACGAACATTCAGAGAAACATGGCCGCGTCTACATGGCCACGGAAAAGGCTTTCGAGCGCATTCTCGCTTTGTACCGTTATACCTTGCGCTGGGTCCTGGATAATTCCATTCTCACCCTTACCATTCTCTTTTTGACGATTGCCTTGAACGTGGTGATCGTCTTCATGATCCCCAAAGGTTTTTTCCCCCAGCAGGACACCGGTGCTCTCGCCGGAGGCGTACAGGGGCCCCAGGACTCTTCCTTTCCGGCGATGAATGACTCACTCCAGAAGATTGCCAATGTGATCAAGAGCGATCCGGCAGTTCAAAATGTGATTTGTTTCACGGGCGGCGGAGGGGCCACAAACACGGGGAACCTCTATATCACCCTTAAACCGCTGAACGAGCGAAAGATTGCAGCACCCGACATTATCAACCGCATTCGGCCGCAATTGAACCGCATGCCCACGGCCTCGGCGTTTCTTCAGGCGGCGCAGGATCTGCGAATTGGCGGGCGGTCCAGCAACGCTCTCTACCAGTACACCATTCAAGCCGACAGCGCTTCGGACCTTACGACTTGGGGTCCTCGGCTGCTGGCAGAGATGAAGCGCCTCCCCGGCTTACAAGATGTGAACACAGACCAGCAGAACGGCGGCCTGGATGTCCTGTTGCACTATGATCGCGTGACCGCCGCGAAGCTGGGTCAGACCGCGCAATCATTGGATAATGAAATCTACAGTTCTTTCGGGCAATCTGAAACTTCGATTATTTATACACAGTTAAACCAATACTATGTCGTCCTGGAGGTCGATCCGAAATATTCGCAAACTCCTGAGGGTCTGAAAAATGTCTATTTTCACCCGGATGGAAGCAGCAGCGTGACGGCCACGGGAAATGTTCCGCTCGCCACGATGTCGACGAGCCAGGCGAATACCATTCCGCTGGCACTGAACCACACCAGCCTGTTTCCCTCCGTTACCATCTCTTTCAATCTAGCGCCCAGCGTGTCGTTGAGTGAGGCAACGCTGGCGATCGAAAAATTGAAGCAGCGCATGGGCGTGCCGTCCAGCGTCCGCGGCTTCTTTGCGGGAACTCTGTTGGCTTATCAGCAATCGCTCAGCACCGAACCGATTCTGGTGTTGACCGCACTTCTCGCGGTCTACATCGTCCTCGGAATCTTGTACGAGAGCCTGGTGCATCCTCTCACGATCATCTCGACGCTGCCCTCGGCGAGCGTCGGTGCCATGCTCGCTCTGATCCTCTTCAAGCAGGATCTCAACGTCATCTCCATTATCGGGATCGTCCTGCTCATCGGCATCGTAAAGAAGAATGCCATCATGATGATCGACTTTGCGTTGCAGGCGGAGCGCGAAGGCGGAAAGAGCACGGAAGACGCCATCTTTGAGGCCTGCATGCTTCGGTTTCGTCCCATCCTCATGACCACCATGGCCGCGCTTTTTGGCGCTTTACCCTTGGCGTTTGGAACGGGCACGGGTTCAGAGCTGCGTCGCCCCCTGGGCATCACCATCGTGGGCGGACTGATCATGAGCCAACTTCTCACTCTTTACACCACGCCGGTTGTTTATCTCCTGCTCGATCGCCTGCGGTTGAGGATGCTGGGGAGAGCACGCGACAGATTTCATCCCGGGGATGCATCAGCCCCGTCTGCTGCGGGATAGTAAGGTTGGAAAATACCATGAACAGAATGCACACTAAAATTGGACTCGGCGCGCTCGTGGCCACTCTTTCGCTCGCCGGATGCACCGTGGGACCAAAGTATCATCCTCCAGCGGCGACGGTGCAGGCTCCGCCTCTCAACTACAAAGAGATGCCGGGTCAATCTCCAGATTCAGGAGATTGGAAGGTAGCCCAGCCACAGGACGCCATGCTCCACGGAAAATGGTGGGAGATTTACAACGATCCGGAGCTGAATGCGCTCGAAGAGCAAGTGAACGTCAATAACCAGAACATCAAGCAAGCGTTTGAGAATTTCATGGAAGCTCGGACGCTGGTTGCGCAGGCCCGCTCGCAACTCTACCCCACCGTTGGAACAACTCCTTCCTACGCACGTTCTCGCAGTTCAGCAAATCTGGGTAATTCAAATGGCTCCACGGGTACGGGCGGGAGCGGGTCGACCTCCACAGCCGGGCAGGCGACTTCGCTCTCCGTTCTCCCCTTCGAAGTGTCCTGGGAGCCAGACTTGTGGGGGAAGGTCCGCAACACCATTCATGAATACCAATACAGCGCGCAACTCAGTGCCGCCGATCTCGAAAATGTACGCCTGACCGAACAGGCCAGCCTGGCGGCCTATTTCTTTGAACTGCGCGGCCAGGATGCCTTACAGAAGATCTACGACGATACCATTGAAGCGGACAAGAAATCGGTCGAAATCAGTCGTGCCCGTTATGAGACTGGCGTGGACGACCAGATCTCTCTCGCGCAAGCCGAAAATGCGCTGCAGAATGCCCAGGCCGCCGGCACCAATCTCGGAATTGCCCGCGCTCAATATGAACATGCCATCGCGGTGCTGATTGGAACAACACCGTCTAGTTTCGCGATCCCCGTCAAACCACTGAACGCCGTGCCACCCCCCGTCCCCATCGGGGTACCGTCAGAGTTGCTCGAGCGTCGCCCAGACATCGCCGCTTCCGAACGCACCATGGCTGCGGCAAACGCTCAGATTGGGATTGCCACCGCGGCCTACTACCCGAATCTCACCATCACCGCTGAAGCGGGATTTGAAACCTCGGCCTTGAAAAACCTGCTCACCTGGCCGAGCCGTTTTTGGTCCGTAGGCCCGTCGATTTCTGAAACGATTTTTGACGCTGGCCTGAGGCGCGCGACGGTAAATCAATCTATCGCGGTTTACAACGCGGATGTTGCCGGTTATCGGCAAACTGTGCTCACGGCCTTCCAACAAGTGGAGGACTACCTGGCCGCGGAGCGTATTTTGTCCAAGCAGATCCAGCAACAGCAGCAAGCCGAGCAGTCTGCCGAACAGTATCTCAAGTTGGCGATTGCCCGCTATGAGACAGGCGTGGATCAGTATCTCAATGTTTTCGTGGCGCAGATCACGCTTCTCTCTGACCAGCAACAACTCGCATCGTTGCGAACGCAGGCTATGACCGCCTCCGTACAGCTGGTCGAGGCGCTAGGCGGCGGCTGGGACCGCACCCAATTGCCCACTCCTGCGCAAGTTTCGCAAAAAGTCACGAAGTCAGAGATCGAATCGCAGCCGCCTGACACTGCTCACTCCCCCCATCCCTGACCTTTTGTGGCCACTCACCCAGGCGCGCCATTGCGTGTCTCGTTAATCCTGGATTTATCTGCGGATCGTTAGCCTCGAGACAGCATAAAGGTCATACTTTGCTAAGGTTTGCCAGTTGGCACGCACGCGGGGTTCTTCTGTTCAATCGAACTGCGGCGATCCTGAAGTTCCGGCGCTTTGTCTCGCTTCCGTGGAACTGCTTCGCGAGCTTGGCTCCTTGACCATGCTACGAAGCGTAATCCTCATTTTCGCCGTCTTCTTGATCGCCGCCCCAGCCTTTGCCCAGGGCGGTCCGCCCTACTACACCAATGATCCCGGCACGCCCGGTAACTTAAATTGGGAAATCAACATCGGTTACATGCCGTTCTTCTATAGCAATCAATCCGTTTCTCATACGCCCGACCTGGACATCAATTTCGGGATTGGTGATCGCATCCAGCTCACCTATGAAAATGCCTGGTTGCGCGTGCAAATTCCCTCTTCTCCGACCAAATACGGGTTGGGTCAATCTAATCCTGGGTTCAAGTGGCGTTTCTACGACGCAGGAGAATCCGGACTATCCATTTCACTGTTTCCCCAATTGTTTCTCAATAATCCCGACAGTGCCGTTCGTCGCGGCATCACTCCAGAGAGCGATACCTTCCTCCTACCCTTTGAATTTTCAAAGAAATTTGGACCCGTGGATGTTGATTACGAAATCGGATACCAGTTTATCCACAAAGGACCAGATGGCTGGATAACGGGGCTGGTGGTCGGGCATGAATTCACTCCAAAACTCGAAATGGACGTAGAGTTGTATTCTCAAGGTACCTTCCATCCTTCGAATAGCCAGCCCACCCTGGGTTTCGGCGCGCGCTACAAAATCCATCGCCCGGTCATTCTGCTGCTCATGGCAGGACGCAGCCTGGAACCCAGCAGCCCCAATCAGTCCTACTTTGTTGGCTACTTTGGCATTCAACTTCTCCTGCCGCCCAAGTCCTACAAAACGGAGTAACCCCATGGGGTTGCCCGGTGGACTTCGGAGAGTATTGACGCCGCATGCGCAGTGAGATTCCCTGGGCTGGCTCAAGCGCTCGGCGAAAGCGCCGCACTCTCCCCTAAACGGGACTTGCTTTCTTCCAGTTACAGGTTAATAAAATAGTCGGCGGGCTAGCGTCCGCCTTGCATGGTTCGTTGGTCATCAGGAGGAAACCTAATGTCACTCAGGGGTCGCGGTGTCTGGGCGTTCGCTTTTCTTGGCTTCCTACAGATGCTCAATGGTGCGGCGTGCCTCGGCAAGGTCACTCGCCATGACACGGTGATTATGAAAAACGGCGACCGCCTTACGGGCGAAGTAAAAAGATTGGAGCAGGGAGTACTCTATATTGAGACGGATTATTTCTCCGGGTCGGTCGGCGTTGACTGGCTCCAGGTGGAAAAAGTGCAAAGCACGGCGACCTTCCAGATTGTGCTGAACGATGGGAAGAGGTTGACGGGAACCATTTCCAAAGTGGAGGCTGAGTCTGCGCCGGGTAAGGATTTCAACGTGCACGCGGCGGGGGGTGATGTGCCCATCTCCGGAACCGATGTTGTCCAGATTGATTCACAGAAGCAAACCTTTTGGCGTCAATTGAAGGGCAGCATCGATTTCGGCTATAACTTCACCAGCGGCAACAATCAATCCTCCCTTAGCACTGCAGCTGGCGCGGATTACGTCGCCTCACAATGGGCCGTCGGAACGTCCTACAACGCTTCGTTCAGCGGTCAATCCGGGGGAACGACAACGAATTTATTCCAGGTTCAGGCGTTCGGGGAACGATTTTTCAACCGCAATTCCTACCTTCTCGGGCTGTCCGATTTCTTGCATAGTTCACAGCAGGATCTTAATCTCCGCACGACACTCGGTGGAGGATATGGCCGCTACTTCCTGCGAACAAACCAGAACGAATTGAAGTGGTTGATCGGGGTCGACTACACACGGGCAAACTACCAATCCGGACTGGCGCAACCAACGCAGCAAAACGTGGAACTATTGGTCGGCGCAGGATATCAACTCTTCCATTTCGACCGCTACACGCTCCGATCGCAATTCCTGGTTTTTCCGGGACTGTCGGATTTTGGTCGTATTCGATTTACGACCAATGACACATTTAGCGTGAAATTGTCTAACAATTTTCACTTGGATTTTTCGTTCTGGGATAATTTTGACAGTCGACCACCATTAAACGCACAGAAAAACGCGACCGGCTTGAGCACCAGCTTGGGCTGGACCTTTTGATAACCGCTGTGGGAAAAAACCGCCGGCGCAAACCCAAGCAGCGTACTGGCTGACGGAGAAGAATGGCGCCCCGACTTGAACCAATTGCGAACTCTTCGTTTTGCGTTTCCTATCCGACGAAGAAAGGGCAAGGTTTCCCTTGGGGGCGCAAGCGTGCCAGCACGAACATATTCTGGAAGATCCTGTGCGCTAGGAAAACGGACTTCGGCAACTCAGGGTAGTCGCAATCGATTGCCTTCGTTGACTACCACTTGCTTACGCTGTCCCCGATAGGAGTAATCGACTTTCAAGCTTTTGTCGGCGCCTTTGTTGGGGTCTCCGCCCATATTGGCATTGGTGACCTTTACATCCAGCGTGTTGTTCTGAATCATCCTCTGAAGTCGTCGAGTCACGTCGTTCCCCATCCCCCCTTTACCGTAGACCGCTTTGATGATTTGGAGATTGCCGACTTGTGCGTGTACAAGCGTGCTGGAAACAAGTGCCGTCACGAGTAATAAAGCGAAGACTGGAAAAACCAAACGAACCATGCGCATCTCTGTGTTCCTTTCAAGCGAAAACTGAAATCCGCTCGCCGTTTAATCCACTTGGCCGCTGGGGACTGCGGATCCAGACGAAATGGAATGATGCGGTGAAAGTACCCGAGGGTCAGGGACCAGGCTATTGTCAATAATGACAGGCGGGTGGAAGGCCTATTCGGTTTTGATGCAAACCGCGCAAGGGGGCTTGGCTTCGAGTTCTACAACCTCTTCCAGCATCCGAGTTTTGGGCTACCCGATAACGACATGTCCAACCCAAGTTTTGGGAAATTTCTTATACAACGCCGTCGGCCACCAGCGGAGTGCGTGCTGGGCGCGGAGGTAACCGGTCTGCCCGAATGGTTCGGTTAAAGCCGCAGTTGCGATTCTGAAGATGTGCCTCCCTGAAGTGTCGGAGGGCAGGCAGACTCTCTTTGAACTATCCTCAAAAATTTTCGATGAGACTCATATTTCCATTCGTGACCGTGCCGTCGAAGGCCAGGTGGTGCCCGTCGGCATGGGCAGAACTCGAAGGTCACTCGAAAACTAGGGTGCAACGGTTTTCCTTGCGGCTTCCCGCGGCCGCCCTTTCCTAGCAAGTAATGCCCATCGCAATTGCGTAAGCATCAAAATTCTTGTCCCTATCACATTCAGTCAAGAGTGGTGGCTCAACGCGTAGGCTTGACGTGCTTGTATCCTATGACGCCGTTTCTGGCTAACTTCCAGTTTGCGACAATACTCCCAGAGAAATGGGTCACCACGCGCGCGAGTCAATGCATTTCGGATCGGGTCGCAACTCTTACCCCTCTATAGTCGGTTCGCAAAAATCGGACAATGCATGATAGGTTTGCTTGAAAAGTCGTAGCCGATGCTAGACACATCTGAGGAGTAGGAGGAATCTCCGAATGACAAAACAAATCGCGATTCTCGTAATGTTGCTCCTGGCTGTACCCCTTTATGCCCAAGACAAAAAGCCCGCCACGCTGCGAGAACTTCTGCTCGCCGAATTGCGCTCGACCCACAACACTGCCGACTGGTTTGTTCCAGCCAACACCGCGGTGAAGGGTCTGACCGCTGAACAGGCCAGTTGGACCGACGGCAAAGGCAATCACTCCGTTGGCCAGCTTGCCCATCATCTGGTGTTCTGGAACCGCTGGAGCCTCGAACGACTCCAAGGAAGCACGGAAAAATACACCGGCACCAATGACGAGACCTTCTACAAGTTCGACGCCAAGACCTGGAACGACACTGTGCGCCAGCTCGACGAAGTGATGAACGAGATCGAAAAATGGGTAGAGACCGCCGACGAAGCCAAGTTGAAAGAATCGGCGCAAACGGTAACTCTGATCTGCACTCACAATGCCTACCACATCGGCCAGATCATATACGTCCGCCGTGAACAAGGCTTCTGGGACCCCAACATGGGCGTCAAATAACCATCACAGGAAACGCGAGTCAAGAGGTAACCAGAAGTGATTCCGGGCTAGAACTCCGGATGTGGGAAGCGAGGTCTCGCCGAAGGTCCCCTGCGTGTTCATCTCCTCGAACGCCGTTTCTGGCTAATTTCCGAGTTCGCGAGCAGACGCCAGGAATCTGATGAGCGCGAACAGCATTCCTACAAGTAGCATTTGTTCTGCGGTCAGTGGCCGACGCTCATTTGACTTGAAAGACTGCTGTTTTTTCATCCCCATGGGAACTTGGGTGGTTCAATCCTGAAGTCAGCGTAATTCCATTTTCCTGAATGAAAGTGAGTCTAAAACTCCAGCCGCAATTGAAACGCGATCATGCGTGGCGTGCTGTCACCGCCCAAGCCAACTCCCAGCAAGCCTGTTGGCGGAGAAGTCGTGTAAGTAAGCGCACCAAACCCAGTCTGGGTAGAAGGTTTTCCCGGGATGCCGACCAGTACTGTGCTCGGGAGGCCAAAATTCGGATGATTGAATACATTGAAAAACTGGGTGTCAAATCGCAATTTCAATCGCTCGTTCAAGAGAAATGACTTCGTTAGGTAGAAGTCACTCCACGTGAAATTGGGACCACGTAGTGCGTTACGGCCGAGGTTCCCGAATTGACAGTTCTTGAGGCTGTCGCCTCCAAAGCATGCACCAGTACTCGGGTCCACGGTCGACACAAAAGCATTGGGATTGAGCCACTGAACCGTGCCTGGTTGCGTGACACCAGGAATGGATTTGTGTTCGTAGAGCGGGAGGCCGGGAACAACGCTCGCGAATTGGGGTCCACTTCCGTTCACGATGCCATTTCCATTTGCTGAGTACGGTGTGCTTAGGACGGAGAACGGAATCCCGCTATGCCAAAACACGGTTCCCGACACCTGCCAGCCGTTCAGTGCGTAGCCAAGAAGGTGATTTTGGACCTTCGACGGAAATTGATAGACATATTGAGCATTTAGATTATTCCGGATGTCGTAGTCACAAGGACCGTAGTCCCGAGCCAAGTCTCCCGGGAGGGGAGACAATATCCCCCCGGCCGAGAACTGCAAGAACCCGCCGTTTGAGACGGTGTCCATGCAACGACTCCAGGTGTAATTGATTTGTCCCATCAGCCCGTGTCCCATGCGCTTCGTTGTTGACAGTTGTAAACCGTCGTAGTGACTATTAGCGCCTGTCGACAATTGTGTGACTGCCCCGAATCGTGGATCGATCGGCTGTTCATAAGGAAACGGCGCAAAACAACCGTCACATACCGTTTGATAACCGTTAACTTGCGTAAGATACGGCTGGTTTACTGCGCGGGTGCCAACGTATTGCGCTTGGATGCTTGCTGTCGCTCCTAACTGATGTTCAAGGCCAAGACTCCATTCCATGAAGTATGGAGCGTGCAGTTCTCCGTCGGGCACTGCCGTGATGGCGACCGGAGCAAGGCAGGTTGCAGGATTCGCCTGGGTAGACGCACAAGAAAGCTGCCCTTGCGAAAACCCGGAACGGAAGGTTTGATTGGCGGCCACGGTTGCATCAATCGCGCTGCTGGGAATACCTGGAGCAATTGCCGTGCCTCCCACTGTTCCAAGCAGTCCGCCCTGGAAAGTCTTGACGTATGGTGGATTGAACCCAATTACATCGGAAATGCTACCGGGCAATATATCGCTGAAGAGTCCGAAGCCAACCCGAACCACGAATGTCGGCTCAAATTGCCACGCAATCGCAGTTCGCGGTTGAAGAATTGCCAGCGGCGTCGAAGAAAACACGTTTCGGAGACCAGTCTGAATTGTTGCGTTTAGCGGCTGATTCACATCATGTGAAATGGAATCGAAGGAACCACGAAGACGAGCGATTTCCCCGTGAGGATTTGAGGGGTTGGAATTGAACGTATCTCGAATGCCAAATGTCCACGTCAACTTCTTGGTCAATTTCCATGTGTCCTGGGCATACAAGTCCAGATTCAGGAAGCGGAAAGGTTGATTTGCGGAGGTGGGAAACGTCTCTGTTGCCGTCGAAGCCACTCCATAAATGAACTGCGGCAGGGTGGTGTAGGTCACGGTCGGAACAACACCTTCGCCAAAGTCATAATCATTCAGCCGAAAGATCCGTATGTTGGTGCCAAACCGTAACTCGTGGGCACCATGGCTCCAAGCGAGGTTGTCGTTGATAAAGAATCGGGAAGCGCGTCTCCCCTGAACCCATGTGTTGTCCAGGCCTCCGACTGTGGTGAACGGGGCATTTGCACCATTGCCCTGCAAAACGATGGGAAAGGCCGAAAGAGTTTTCTGAAAATCTGCTGGTCCGAATAAGCTCTCGTACCAGGAAAACGCAGGGTTGAAATAGTTCACAAGGTTTTGGGAAAAGACGTGGGTATATCCGGCCGCAAACGAATATAGGGGCTGAGGGGAAAGAGCGTTGAACAATGGGTTGATGGGATCTGTGTAGGCAGCTTGGAGGCCAGTGTCAGCTTGAAAGCGATACCAAGTGGTGTTTTTCTCATCGAGGTTGTGATCGATCCGAACGGTTTGGATCTGCTCATGATCATCGCTTGAATGGGAGATGCTCTGGCGATTGGCGCATCCGTTTCCATCATTCGCAATTGAGGGCGCACCTTCGCCGACATCGAACGGACAGCCAAGTACCGCGAGAGGCGTACCGCTGACATTTCCGTAGAGCGAAAACATCTTCTGATAGAACGGCACCGACTGCGGGGATGGTTGGTAGACCGACCCAGTGACGGAATCCGTTCCACCCAAAGGAAGTTGCTGCAAGACGTAATTCTGGAACGCCGGAGTTGGGACGGTAGTGGCCGTGACAATTGGTAATGCGATGCGAACCCACTCGCTATCGAAAAAGAAAAACAGCTTATCGTGGACAATCGGCCCTCCCAAACTACCCCCGAAGTGGTTTACCGTTGATCGCGGCTTGTGGTTTCCGGGAGTGGAATTCGTAAAGTAGTTGGCCGCATTGAACTTCGAACCATTCCACAGCTCATACAGGTTGCCGTGAAAGCTGTTCGAACCGGATTTTGTAACGTAGTTGACCTGGGATGCGCCGTAGCGCCCCTGATCGACTGCATAGGAAAGGGTGTTGACTGTTACTTCCGATACTGAGTTCAATCCCAGGACTAGATTAGTTGACAGTCCGCTATTCAGATTCGTCAGCGGATCATTCGTTTCCAAGCCGTCGACGATATAGCCGTTTGAGAGAGCGGGAAGGCCATTGAATTCCACATTGCCGTATCCGTTCGTACCGCCGACGAAGTCATTGCTGCTGCCTGCCGTGTTGACGAGGGCACCAGCGGCAAACTGAAGGGGATAGGTTAAATCACCACCGGGATTGGGGAGATCTTCCAGCGCGCGTGCATTGAGAGTCGTGGAAGTATTGGCATTCTCCAGGTTGAGGATCGGAGCTTGGCTGCTTATCGTAACGGTCTGATTTGACTGTGCGATCTTCAGTCTGAAATCGACAGTTTGCTTCTGGCCGAGGGCGGAGGACACGGCATCATTCTGCTGTGGTTCGAAGCCTTCGGCGTCCACCTTCACCGAGTATGGACCGGGCTTTAGCTGCGGAAAGTTGAAGCGCCCGGAGTCATCGGTACTCGCGCTTCGCCTCAGACCAGTGTCCTTATTCGTGACAGTGACCTTGGCGTTGGGAACTGGGGCGCCGCTTGCGTCACTAACTTGGCCGATGATCGCGCTGGTAGTTTCACCTTGCGGCAGTGCCTTTGACGGGCAGAATAGCGCAACACTCACCAGAAGAAGGCTTGGGAGAATAGCGCGCGGCATGAGCGAGATGCCCACTTTCTTGATTGTCTTGATCTGGGAGCAACCGCTCACGGACCAAATGTCGCAGCCTCACGTGAAGCCACGAATGAGGCTATATATTAAGCACAGTTAATCTACTAAGTAAAGCATGGTTTATTTCTGGGGGATTCCTGCATTTCCACAAAAAGCGATGGGTCACCACTTGTCGGTGCTGTCATAGACGAACTGGCACACAAATAAGATTGACTGGTGATAAAGTGTAGTGAGATACAGAATTCCGTGGATGTCACGATGATCACTATTTCTAAGGAGAACTACCTCAAGGCCATTGCAGAGGCCGAGGCGGAAGGCAATAGCGTGATCCCGGCGCTCCTTGCTCATTGGCTTTCCGTAACACCACCGGCAGTAACCGCTGCTCTCAAGCGACTAAGAAGAGACGGTCTGGTCACCATTAATAAGAGCGGCCGCATTCAGCTGACTTCCGAAGGGCGGAAGGTCGCAGAGCAAACCATTCTTCGCCATCACCTGATTGAGCGCATGCTTTCCGAGATTTTCGGCATGTGCTGGGTCGAGGTTCATGAAGAAGCGGAGCGTCTAGAGCATGCTGTTTCTCCGGCATTTGAGAAGAAACTCGTCAAAGTGCTGGGGCATAAAGAAACCTGCCCTCATGGGAATGGTCTGACCGTTATGAATCCTGAGCAACGGCGCCGGAAGGGTCAGCGCTTACTCAACAATGCCGAGGCGGGCCTGTCATACCGTGTGTTCAGCGTATACGAAAGGGATCGCGAGCTATTGGAATTCCTGGAAGAAAGAGGAATCCGTCCAGGTACTCGCGTGAAAGTGGAATCCCGGAACTACGATGGGACCGCCATTCTTAAGGTGGAGGGAAAGCGCCTCGCCCTGGGTTCTCCGGCGGCCGAGAAGATTTGGGTCGGACCAGTACGCTAACCGAACTGTTATTAATCTCAGTTAATAAAATCTGATATACTGCGCTTTATTTCGCAGGAATGCGTCAGTATATCCATGGCCACAAAAAGGAAAAGGGTGTCAGGGGACAGTAGGGTACTTTGAGGAGACCGCTGATGGGGGCAGGACCTACGTCTAGGCTAACGCCGCAAGCCGTCACCCAAGAAGATGTCGTAATCACCCACGAGGACGTTGATCGTGCGCACGACCGTGTCCGAGTCTCGGACGCGCGCGCCCGGGGCGGTACCTTCTCCAAGTTCCGCCTACTGTGGTTGCTCGTCGGACCTGGAATTCTCGTGATGCTCGGCGAGAACGACGGCCCAAGTATGATTTCCTATGCTGCGACGGGCGCACGGTTTGGAATTGGGTTTTTCATTCCTTTCGTCATTCTGACGTTTTGTATGGCCATCGTCGTACAAGAGATGACTATGCGTCTGGGTTCGGCCACTCATCGTGGCCACGCGGAATTGATCTTTGTCCGCTTCGGGCCGTTTTGGGGCTGGTTCTCGATGATCGATCTGGGCATCGGCAATTTCCTGACTCTGATCACCGAGTTTATTGCCATCCGAGCGGGCCTGGGATTTTTTGGCGTTCCTCCATGGGCTGCGGTCGGCAGTGCACTGGTGTTCTTGTGCCTGGCCGTCATGATGCACCGTTATTGGACATGGGAACGAACCCTGCTCGCTATTGCTGCTTTCAACCTAGTTTTCGTTCCCGTTGCCCTGCTGACTCACCCGAATTGGCACTCTGTCGGTCATGCACTCGTTGCCTGGAAGCCGCTCCCTGGTGGTTTGAGCCAAGACACTTTGATCATAGTACTGGCTGACATTGGTGCAACGGTGACGCCGTGGATGCTTTTCTTTCAACAGAGCGCAACAGTCGACAAAGGACTCACCCGAAAAGACATCCATCTTGGTCGTTTCGATACGGTCGTGGGGGCGGCTTTGGCCGCGATAGCAGCAGTCGCAACCATTATTGCAACCGCTCCCTTATTCGCGCACCACATGACTGCCGAGAACTTCCAGGGTGCTGAATTTGCGCAAGCACTGCTGCCGCTGATCGGAAGATTCGGCGCGGCATTGTTCGCTCTGGGTATCGTTGAAGCTGGGATGGTTGCGTCTGTCACTATTTCCATTTCCTCGGCCTATGCGTTCGGAGAAGTGGCCCGCAGGCCTCATAGCCTAAACCTACCAGTGACGCAAGGTAAGGCTTTCTACTCCGTGTTGTTCCTTTGCGCGGCAACTGCTGGAGCAATCGTCTTAATCCCTGGGCTTCCGCTCGTCTATGTGGTTCTACTGGTCAACGTGGTCGCAGTGTTGGCGATGCCGCCTGCGCTTGTATTCCTCTTCATGCTTGCGAACGACCGCGAAGTCATGGGCGACCTGGTGAGTCCAAGGTGGGCGAACATACTCGCTACCGGCGTCGTTGTCTTTCTGACGCTTGCGGGTCTGCTCTTCGGCGTCAGTGTGATTGCACCGAATGCCTTCGCGTTTCTAGGCGGGAAGTAGGAGGACCGTAGGATGCCTTCAAAGGACAAAGGACATAGTGCTATCACCTCTGCCGATCAAGAATTGGTGCTGTCGTCACTTGAGCCGGAACAACTTGCCGGGCTGAAAAAGCACTTTATTCCGAGGCGTCACCTGAGGGGGCTTGAGAAATTCGTTATGTGGTCTCTTCGAATCTACCTGCTGTTCATGATGGTGGTAGTGATATACCAAATGTGGGCCAGTCTACACTAACCGCGTGAATATCGCCCGTAGTAACGCAAAAAAGTTGTTCAGCCTGTGACCCCACCGAACTGGGCCACGCGGAAGTCATTCGAGGGCGCGTACTTTTTGGCCGCGATAGTGCCAAACGATGCACAAGTCCGGATGTGGAAAGCGAGGTCTCGCCGAAACTCCCCTGCGGGTTCATCCACCCGAACGCCGTTTCTCGCCAGGTCTCCAGTTTACAGACTACCGAGCCAATTGGCGGAGGCCGGGATGAGAAGAAGATGCACAAGCTTGGCCTTCTGACACTCAGCTTCGGGTCCCCCGCTCTTCCTTGACTCGGCCAGCGCCGAGTGCGACCGCAGTGTGTTGAATACGCGCCATTTCTCGATCCTAATTGACAGCGAAATTCTATCGTGATATCTACCGCGGATGATCAAATCTCTGGTCAACGATTGCTTGGGGGTGACCTAAGCCGCCGCAAACACGATATGGGGTCCTGCGCTGCTAGAACCGTCTTGCACGGTTAAGAAAAGATCTTCAAACCATCAAGCCGCGTGATTTCTAGTGACTCCGAGCATAGCCTCAACAGTAAGGAGAACTCGATGGCTCAGGTTGACATTCCGTTAGTGCGTTCGCAGTTCGCGCAAACTTCACGGCGCGACAATTGGTGGATTCAACCCGTGGCTGTCTTCCTTGGGCTTTCCACGTTTATCGCTTACTCGACCTGGGCAGCCATGCAAGGCCAGCATTACCGGTTCGGCCCCTATCTTTCTCCCTTTTATTCGCCGGAACTGTTTGGTGATCCACTGCGATCCTGGTTCGGCGTGAAACCGGCGTGGATTCCGGCGTGGGTCACCGCCGCGATGCTTATTCTGTGGGCGCCTGGCGGGTTCCGCGTGACGTGCTACTACTACCGCGGCGCGTACTACAAGGCCTTCTGGGCGGACCCTCCCTCCTGCGCGGTCGGCGAGCCGCGGAACAAATATCTTGGTGAACGATCTTTTCCGTTGATCCTGCAAAACGTCCATCGATATTTCCTGTATCTTGCACTGGTATTTTTGGTTCTGCTGGCCCACGACGTGTGGAATGCGTTCTGGTTTGACGGCCACTTCGGCATCGGTGTTGGTACGTTGGTCCTGCTTACCAACGTGGTTTTGCTGGGCTGCTACGCGCTTGGCTGCCACTCGTTGCGCCATCTTGTCGGTGGAGTTCGAGACCGGCTCTCGGGCGCCCCGGTCCAAAAGCGCGCGTACGATTGCGTCAGTTGCCTCAACCTCCGCCATATGACCTTCGCTTGGTTCAGCCTGTTTTCGGTAGGATTTGCGGACCTATATGTCCGCATGTGCTCGATGGGCATCTGGAGAGATTGGAGAATTCTTTAGTGACCGAATATCTCACGCATGAGTACGACGTGCTGGTGATTGGAGCGGGTGGTGCCGGCTTGCGGGCTGCTGCGGAAGCCTGCGCAGGCGGCGCCAAAGTCGCTGTGATTTCGAAGTCGCTGCTCGGCAAGGCACATACCGTGATGGCGGAGGGCGGTATCGCGGCCGCTCTCGCAAATGTCGACGAACGCGACAATTGGCGCGTCCACTTTGCAGACACCATGCGCGGCGGCCAATACCTGAACAGCTGGAGGATGGCCGAACTGCACGCCAAAGAGGCGCCGGCCTGCGTTCGGGAATTGGAAGCGTGGGGCGCTGTTTTCGACCGGACAGCGGACGGTAGGATCCTGCAGCGGAATTTCGGCGGCCATCGCTACCCGCGGCTGGCACACGTGGGTGACCGGACAGGTCTCGAGATGATCCGCACCTTGCAGGATCACGATATTCATCTGGGCATGGACGTCTTTATGGAATATACGATCGTCACACTGTTGAAGGAGGGAGACCGCATAGCAGGTGCATTTGGGTATGACCGGGAACGCGGAAGATTCCACTTGTTCCGCGCCAAAGCCGTCGTGCTGGCGACAGGCGGCATTGGCCGGGCCTACAAAATCACCAGCAACAGTTGGGAATACACTGGCGACGGACACTCTCTCGCGTATAACGCGGGAGCGGCGCTCATGGATATGGAGTTCGTGCAGTTTCATCCGACGGGAATGATCTGGCCCCCAAGCGTCCGGGGAATCTTGGTCACTGAAGGAGTGCGAGGCGAGGGAGGCGTACTGCGCAATAGGGACGGCCGCCGCTTTATGTTTGACGACATTCCGGCGGCATACGCGAATCAGACGGCCGATACGGAAGAAGAAGGCTGGCGCTACACGCAGGGAGACAAGAATGCGCGCCGTCCGCCGGAGTTGCTGACTCGCGATCACGTGGCCCGCTGCATCCGGCGAGAGGTGAAAGAGGGGCGCGGCAGCCCCCATGGGGGCGTGTTCCTGGACATCGCGTGGATTAAGGAACGGATTCCCAATGCCGCTGAACACATCAAAAAGAAACTTCCCAGCATGTACCACCAGTTCAAGCAACTGGCGGACATTGACATCACCCAGGAACCGATGGAAGTCGGCCCGACCACGCATTACATGATGGGAGGCGTTCGCGTTGATCCTGACTCGCAGATGTCCAACGTCCCAGGGCTATTTGCCGCTGGAGAGTGCGGCGCGGGGCTGCATGGCGCGAACCGGCTTGGGGGCAATTCCCTCTCTGATCTGTTGGTCTTTGGCAGACGGGCGGGTCAATACGCCGCGCGCTATGCGAAAGAAAACTCGCTGGGCGCGATCCAGCCGGATGAGATTGCATTAGCGGAAAAACACGCGCTGGCCCCGTTCGAACGCAATAGCGCAGAAGGACCTTATGCGGTGCAATACGCCTTGCAAGACATGATGCAGGACCTGGTCGGTATCGTGCGCCAGGAAAGCGAGATGTTGCAGGCGCTCGATCGCATGCAACAGTTGAAGGCGCGTGCCGCGCGTGTTGGCGTCAGTGGGAATCGCGAATACAACCCCGGCTGGCACACCGCCGTCGATCTGAACAACTTGCTGACTGTTTCCGAAATGGTGACCAAAGCGGCCCTGGAGCGAAAAGAGAGTCGTGGCGCGCATTTTCGGGACGACTATCCCGCCAAAGACGACAAGTTCGGCTCATTCAACATCGTGATCCGCAAGGGCCCTGGCGGCTCGATGCAGATCATGCGTGAGCCCATTCCGGAGATGCCTGTGGAGTTGAAACAAATCATAGAGGAGATGAAGTAATGGCCACGGCAACGTTCCGAATCTGGCGCGGGGAAAATGGCGCCGGAAAGTTTCAGGACTATACCGCCGAAGTCGCTCCCGGAATGGTGGTGCTCGATAGCCTTCATCATATCCAGGCTGAGCAAGCAAACGACCTGGCTGTACGATGGAACTGTAAGGCCGGTAAGTGCGGCTCGTGCTCCGCTGAAATTAACGGAATGCCGAAGCTCATGTGCATGACGCGTCTGAATTCGCTTCCTCTCGAACAGCCCGTGACCATCGAGCCCATGAAAGCCTTTCCGCATGTTAAAGATCTAGTGACCGATCTGTCGTGGAACTATCGTGTGAAAAAGAGCATTGCGAAATTCAAGCCGCGCCGTCCGGACGCTCCGGACGGGACCTGGCGCATGGCGCAAGCAGACGTCGATCGTGTCCAAGAGTTTCGCAAATGCATTGAGTGTTACCTTTGCCAAGACGTGTGCCACGTTCTTCGCGAACATCACATGCACGACCAGTTCATAGGGCCTCGCTTTTTGGTTTATGCGGCCGCGTTGGAAATGCATCCACTGGACGAGGCAGATCGCATCCCCGAGCTGAGAAGACAGGATGGCATCGGGTTGTGCAACATTACGAAATGCTGCACCAAGGTGTGCCCGGAAAGCATCGCCATCACCGACAACGCCATCATTCCCTTGAAGGAGCGTGTTGTGGATCGCTTCTTCGATCCGTTCACGAAGCTGCTCCGCGTGTTCCGTGCTGGTACCGGCTAGGAGGCATTCATGCATTTCAATCTGAAGTCCATCTCCACCGAAGGCGTTCCCAAAGCGCTTGAGAAAGCCGAGCGTTACCGGCTTCTGAATGAACCGAGCCTCGCCGAAAGCATTTATATGGATATCCTGACGATTTTGCCTGCCCATCAACAGGCGCTCGTTTCGCTACTACTTGCGCGAACCGATCAGTTTGACCGCGGCGTTCCTTTGAAATCGGCTCAAGAGGTGCTGCCTCGAATCGAGGGTGAGTACGAGCGCGCCTATTACGCTGGCATCATCTGGGAACGCATGGGACACGCGCACCTCCGCCAAGGCGGACTTGGCAGCAGCGCAAACGCCTATCACGCATTGCGCGAGGCGATGGAACACTACGAACGAGCCGAATCTCTGCGCCCGCCTGCCAATGACAACGCCATTCTGCGATGGAACGCCTGTGCGCGAGTCATTATGCGGAACCCGGAGATCCGCCCGATAGTCGACTCCGAAGTACAACCCATCACTGGTGAGTAGTGGAGTATTTTCAGTCGTTCGCGCGTTGGGCGTGTGCGAGGCCGAGGCCAGCGATCTGAGCGATGCGCCTAACCAACTAAACAAGGGCCTGTCGCAGGTATCCTGCCACGTCGTTAATGAAGCGATGGACGGACACCTCCGCAATGCGGTGGCCGACGATCGCATTCATGGCCTTTCCCACAGTGCCGAAGGGTGGTTCGTAGAGGCCCCAGAAATCCAACTGCGTTTCGGTAGCGGTCAGCGGGTAGATGGAAAGTTCAGCCTTCATGAGCGGGAACAAGTGTGGCTTGGTCGCGGCTTCCCATTCGAGCTGCAACCGGGTAACCGGACTGGACAGAGCATCAAGAATCTTCTCCTCGACGTTTTTGACGGAAATCCTGATATCAGTCTTGACTCCAACACCGCCTACATCGACATGTAGTTCAGCGGCGATCGATTGCGCCCGGGAAGCGGCAGCCTTCGTAGCCGACTGGAACACGGTGAGTGCATCCTGCTTCAATCGATCGCGGACGCGCTCATAGGGATGGTTCACGTAGTCGTAACAGCGAATCTCAGGCCCTTTACTCATCAGCGTCGCTCCGGTCAGTTTGACAGACTGTCTTCAAACTGACGGTCGCAGAACTGTACCACACTGCGATCATAGGTCATGCGGGACAAGTGATGCGTCCCTAAATTTCTCTCGTGACACCCAATGCTGCTACTTCGAAGTCGGGCAGAACCGCCGGCCTCCCCCTTTCATCGGGAGCCTGTTGCGTGCCAGAACAAATACTGCGAAACGGTCCAGAAGTCCGCTTCGAGGAAGTGTTGCGCCGCTTAAATGCCGCAATGGACCTGATCTCCGCGAACGCCGTTTCTGGCTCGTTTCCGAGTATGCTCACGAGGAGTTTGAAGCCCGGGGCCCTCTTTCATTTCACCTTGATGTTCTGATTTACACGGAACAGGTTCGCCGGGTCGTAGCGCTTCTTGATCTTTGCCAGACGGCCGTAATTCTTGCCATACGTTGCCCTGATTCGATCCTCGCCCTCATCCATCATGAAGTTGATATACGCGCCGCCGGCAGAGTAAGGATGTAGTGCGCTCCAATACTCCTTCGCCCATGTGGAGATTTTCTCCTTGTTCGCGTGGTCCGGATCGACTCCAACGATTACCTCGGCCCACACCGCGTCGCGATGCCACCAAGGCGTTGCGCCTTTTTTGACACGGCTCGCCGCACCATTGATTGGGTAGAGGTGCATGGTTGATTGCCTTGTGGGCATTTTGTCAGCATGTTTTAGATGCTGCGCGATGGCTTCGTCCGAGAGCGTGCGCACGAAGTCGGCCTTCCAATACCACTGCAGACCCGGTGGATAGAGGCTATCGAACAGACTTTGCAGGACCGGATGCGGAATTGGGCCGACCAGGTCGAGCGCGGGAGCCTTGAAGCTTCGGATCGGCTCGAACACCCTTTCTGCCTTCTTGATCGGTCCCGTGTAGCACCACACAATCCCGCACATTTTCTTGTTGTGCAAATGCTCGGGGAACGGCGGCCATGACGGCACGGTGTGGAAAGCAAAAAAACCATAGACGTCATCGGGCGCCTTCGCGATGAAGCTGCGGTACCAGCGCATCATCTCCGCCGCGTCTTCCATCGGCCACAGCATCGGCCCGCCGTAAGGGGTGTGCACGGGTTGCGCCTGGAACAGAAATGACGTCACGACGCCGAAGTTGCCGCCCCCGCCACGCACCGCCCAGAACAGGTCTGCATTTTCTCTGGCGCTGGCGTTGACGAACCGTCCGTCGGCCAGCACCATTTCGACGGCCAATAGATTGTCGATCGTCAGGCCGTATCGTCGCGTCAAGTAACCAATCCCGCCGCCGAGAGTCAATCCGGCTACGCCGGTTGTCGAAATGATGCCCGATGGAACTGCTAGACCGAACGCGTGCGTCGCATGATCCATGTCGCGCCAAAGCGCGCCACCGCCCGCCAACACAGTCTTCTTCTTCGGGTCCACGCGAACATAGTTCATTGGCGAGAGATCGATCACTAATCCGTCGTCGCACACTCCTAACCCACCCGCGTTGTGCCCTCCGCCGCGAATGGCCACCAGCAGTTTTTCTTCGCGGCCAAATTTTACCGCAGTCATAACGTCGGCCACATCGGCACACCGCGCAATCAGTCGCGGGCGCCGTTCAATCATTCCGTTGTACACCTTGCGAGCAGCCTCGTAACTCGGATCGCTTGGCTCGATCAGGCCCCCGCGCAAGCTAGCCTTGAAAGTAGCGATACTCGCCTCATTCACCATGCTGACCTCGATCGTCGAATTTGTGACGTGCTCTTCTACGGTTGGCTGCATGAGGGTGGTGTGGCATTGTTACCGGGCAGCCCCTTGCGCGATCCACTCATTTAGCCGAAATTCGCGAATTCGACCTTTTGCTGGGTCATACTACGCTTCTCATTGCTTGGACGCAACGAATTTGCCACCAGAGTCCTATCGAAACCACATGAATAATTTAAATCCCGATGAACGCATAATGAATGTACATCCACTGGGAATCGGTTTTGATGATTCGCTTTATTTTCTAAAATAAGCATCACGCAGAAGAATGACGCCAACTATAGGGGGCTGGATGTGAAGTATCCGAGAGCTATTCTACGGTGACCCATTCTGTTTGCAAGTCTGGGGGCTGGACCAAAGTCTGCATGACCACACAATATTGTTCCGTCTTCTCCCTTAATCCGTGTAGTTGCTCCGGCGTCGCCTGGGGTGCCACGATGTCAAATCGGAGACGGATTCGTTGAAAACCGACGGGAACGTCCTTTGCGATTCCGAGCGTGCCCCGAAGATCCAAATCTCCTTCAACTGTGACCTCGATACGTTCCGTCGGAATGCCCATGGCCGCCGCTACCATCTGGCAGGTGATTTGTGCGCAGGCCGATAAGGCACCGAGGAGCAGGTCGCCCGAGCAAGCCGCGGTTCCCGCGCCTCCCACTCCCGAGTGGGCTTCCGCATTATAGATGGCGCGTCCGATTGCAACCGAGCAGGCAATCGGAGTCTCGGTTTGGCCGCCCCTGGCCTTCAGAGTGATTTGCGAGGCGGAGGGGTCATCGCGGTACTGCTGCTTCAGCGGTTTCTGAACAGACTTAAGATCCATGATGACCTCCGGGCCGCGCCCTCAAAAAATACATGATCGCGTACACGCCGCGTCAAAGCGGGCTTGTCGCCAATCTAATCACTTGCTAGCATTCGTGTACCGGAGGTTACCACATGCCGAAGTTTGTGATCGAGCGGGAAATACCGGGAGCGGGAAATCTGTCGGATGCAGAATTACAGGAGATCTCCCGAAGGTCATTGGCTGTTCTCAAAGGGATGGGTCCTGAGATTCAGTGGCTGCAAAGCTATGTTACCGGTGACAAAGTCTACTGCGTATATCTGGCCCCGGACGAGGACACCATCCGAGAACATGCAAAGCGGGGAGGCCTTCCGGCGAATCGCATATCGGCCGTGAGGCGGCTCATTGACCCCACCACAGCAGAAGAAGCACCTCCAAGTTCCATCCCTAGCCGGCGCTGATCTGCATATTCTTAGCGCTGGGAGTGTTTGCGCTCTTGATTTGAGCGCTAGCGCGGGCCCGGGTTTGAGGCGGGCTGTAACAAACCCTCGAGGGCTTTTTCGATCGGCATGACCCACCCCTCCAGCCATGCTGTTCTACCAACTGCAGTAGTCAACGCTTGCCGAGCGGGCTCCAGACTTCTCTCCAGTTTCCCCTGTTCGGCCGGCGTAAGCGGGACACCAATCGATTGCCGTAGTGCGGCCGCCGCACCCGCGAGCCGCAACGCGCGCTCCGGCTCAGACTGAGCCGCTGCCGAGCCGGCGAAACACTCAAGTAGACGTGCAACTCCGCGTTTGTGTTCTAACTCCTGGAATACCCTGAGACTCTCCCGGTACAGCGAATCCGCCACACGGTAGTCTCTTTGCTCCTTGCCGAGGTTGCCCAGATCGGCAAGAGTGCCGGCGACGCCCCACCGGTCGTTCAGCTCCCGAAAACAGACCAAGCTTTGTTCGTACAAAGATCGTGCCGCTGCCGAGTCGCCCTGATCACGCGCCACATCCCCTTGGTGGTTGAGCGTCCAAGCGATTCCTGTGCGGTCATCCAGGTCCCGGAAGATCGACAAACATTCCTCGTTGAGCGCGCGCGCGTGTACATAGTCCTCCTGTAACTTAACGACATTTGCGAGGTTGCTGAGTCCACGAGCGACAGCCTGCGCATCCTGCAATTCCCTCCACAACGCCAGGCTTTTTTCGAACAGTACGCGCGAAGCCGCCAAGTCACCGCGGTCGCGGGTAGTGACTGCCATGGCGTTCAACGAAACTGCGATACTTCGCTTGTCATCTAACCGCCGAGCGAACTCCAAATTTTCCTCAACGAGTGCGTCAGAGACAACGTAGTCCCCCTGCTCCGCGGCCAATACTCCAGCGGCAAAAAGAGCTCGCAGCCGCAGATTGGTTGGTGCCGTCGCCCCCTCGAGCTTTAGCAGTTTTCCTAACCGTTCTCGGCCTTCCGCGAGATATTCTCGCGTCTCCCAGAAGCGGAAAAGTGCTACGCCCAAGCGCAGACCCCATTCTACGTTGCCGGTTTGTGTAAGCCACTCGAGGGCGGTGCGAAAGTTGTCATGCTCGGTCTCGAAGCGATCCAGCCATTCTGTCTGTTTCTTCGCTGTCTCCTCTGCTGCCCCTTCTTCTGCCAACACCAGACAGTAGGCAGCCTGCGCGCGTCTTGTCAGCGGCTCTTCTCCGCTGGCCGCTAATTTTTCCAGTCCATATTCGCGAACTGTTTCCAGCATCACAAAGCGCGGTTCTCCGTCCCTTTGCTCAATCTGCCGCACTAAGCTCTTGTCGACCATTGACGCCATACCATCGAGCACATCCAACCCGAGGTCTTTTTTCGTGTCACATACGGATTCCACGGCTTCCAAGGTACATCCACCCTGGAAAACGGAAAGCCTTCTGAACAGTTTCTGTTCGGGCTCGTTCAAAAGATCGTAGCTCCAATCTATGGCTTGCCGAAGAGTCTGCTGTCGCCCAGGCAGGTCCCTCGCGCCACCGGTCAAGAGTTGCAGGCGACTCGCGAGTCGCGTGCACATGGCAGAGGGCGAGAGTAGCTTGACCCGAGCAGCGGCAAGTTCGATTGCGAGAGGAAGGCCATCGAGGCGCGCGCAAATTTCGGCCACGGCAGCAGCGTTCTCTTCGGTAAGCTCGAAGTTTGGCTTAACCGCCGCGGCGCGTTGTACGAAGAGGGAAATCGCCGGAAACTGTGAAAGCGCTTTCGGGGAAGGCAAAGATCTGGAATCCGGCAAGCCGAGGGGCTCGAGGGGGAACTCGTGTTCGTTGGTGACATGCAGGGCAGCGCGACTGGTCACCAGAAGACTTAGATTCGGTGCAAGGGTAAGGAGTTCCGCCAGCATGGGAGCCGCCGCAACTATGTGTTCGAAGTTGTCAATCAGGAGCAGCAGGGGTGCGCTGATAGAATTGCGCAGATATTCCTTCAAAGCCTCAAACGGCTGCTGACCTCCGGTTTCGCGAACTCCGAGCGTTTGCGCAATGGCCAGGGCGACCAGGCTGGGGTCGGTCACCGCGGCCAGGGGAACGAAATGGACGCCACAGCTGAAGTGGTCGGCCATCTCGCGCGCGACCTCAATCGCTAGACGCGATTTGCCGATTCCTCCGGGGCCAGAGACAGTCACCAGGCGGACACCGCGCCGCAGCAAGAGTTGTTTCACTGCGGCAAGTTCCTTCTCTCGTCCAACAAACGCCGTAATCGGAAAAGGCAGGTTGCTCGGACGAATTTCTGGGTGCTTAAACCGTAGATCCCACAGGCGGTCTCGTATTGCCGTCAAGTCGCGCACTAAGTCGCGAGTCGAGAAGTAGCGATTCTCTGGTTCCTTCGCCAAGCAGCGTTCAATCACCCAGCAGAGTGGGGGAGGAACCTCCGGATTCAACGAGCTGATCGGCTTTGGCTCTTCCTGGACAATGGCCAACAATGTCTGCGCTTGCGTTTGCTTTTGAAAAGGGTGCTTACCGGTTGCCATTTCGTAGAGAAGTAATCCAAATGAGAACTGATCTGATCGGAAATCGAGCGCCCTGCCAGTCGCCTGCTCCGGAGACATGTACCTGACAGTCCCCACGATCGTATCTGGTTGAGTTTGAAAAATAGCGGTCGTACAAGAATCAGGTGACTCTTCCGTGCCAAGCTTGAGTTTGGCCAATCCAAAATCGAGAATCTTAACGTTCTCTGATGAGACCATCAAGTTCTCGGGTTTTAAGTCCCTGTGGGTGACGCCGCTGTCGTGGGCCTTGGCCAGCCCTTCGGCAATCTGAACGGCGATCGGAATGACCTTGCGAATGGGGAGAACGCCGGATACAAGCAGTTCGCGCAGCGTCTTACCTTCGACGAACTCTAGCACCAAGTAGTCTATGCCGTCCTGGTGCCCGATGTCGTGGAGCGTGCAGATATTGGGATGAGAGAGCCTGGAGATGGTACGCGCTTCTTGTTCCAAGCGCTGGCGAAGATCGGGTTTCTGCGAAAGGCGCTCGGGAAGAACTTTGACGGCTACGGTGCGGCCCAGGCGGCTATCGCGGGCACGATATACTTCGCCCATGCCGCCGGCTCCCAGTGGGGAAAGAATCTCGTAGGGGCCGAGTTTTGTGCCAGGAGCGAAAGGCATAAGTCGAGTGATTATAACCCTGGAAGAGGACAGGCAGGTAAACCGTTGTGCTCAAGTCGTGATAAACACTGCAATCGTCAATGTGAATCGGACCAACCGAGCCCGAAGTTCGCTTCGAGGAAGTATTGCGCCGCCTAAATGCAGCAATTGAGCTGATCTCCGCGAACACCGTTTCTGGACCTCGAGCGCGGCGCTGACGGGTCCGGGCTTACTTCCGCAACTCGCCCAGAACCTTATTTTACGCTTCCCAGAACTCCTTTGCGCAGGTATCGTAGACCGATTCGCGCTCCTTTCGGAAGGAGGATGGGATGCATTTTCAAAGACGCTAACTGCTTCGAACTCTGTCGTTCGCTTTCGGGTCAAGCTTCATCTTGAGCGGAAAGCAACTCGGCTTAGCGGCGCAGACAGCCGTCTCGCCAAAGCTCTCTCCTTCCCCTGCGGGGGCCGCTGTTCACGATGGGATCGCTGGAGGAATGAAAATGGAAAAAGTGACGGGAATCGGAGGATTCTTCTTCCGAGCCAAAGATCCGAAAGCGTTGGGGAGTTGGTACCAGCAGCACCTGGGAATCTCGCTCATACCATCGAGCGAAGGGGATCCCGTTTGGGAGCAAGAGGCAGGCCCCACCGCTTTCGCGCCTTTTCCTGAGACGAGCAAATATTTCGGGGATGCCGAAAAGGTCTGGATGCTGAACTTTCGAGTCCGGGATCTCGACAAAATGGCGGCACAGCTACAGGCCGCAGGAATCGAGATCAAGATTTACCCGCCCGATCCCACCGGCCGGTTTGCCCGCGTGCATGACCCTGAGGGAAATCCGATCGAATTGTGGCAGGCTGCGTGACCAAACGCTCCACGCTAGTTGACTAGGCAGTTCAGGACTGTTTCTGGATTTCTCCTGAGTTACGGGCAACCCTTCCCTAATCTTGTAAAGGAAGGGTTGCCGACCAACCGAGAGCCAGAGGTTCGACCGCCCGGCGCTTGGCTTGTATCGTGAATGAACGTAGAGTGTGGGACGTTTCCAAAGTGTGTGCGACCCATGAAACAGTTCCGTCAGTTCGAGAAACATCTGGGCGGTCTTCGCGCATCCGGCGTGTTTCTTGTTGCGCTCTTTGCGCTGTCGACCGCGGTGGTCTTTGCAACGCCTCAGTCGCAATCTGCGGCGCCTGATGCCATCTTCATCGGGCAGTTCCTCACGCTGGATCCGGAGCATCCCCAAGCCGAGGCGATAGCCGTGTCTGCCGGCCGGATCGTTGCCGTTGGATCCAAGTCCGAAGTCGAAGCACTTGCGAACAAAGCCACGCGGAGAATCCAAATTTCTGGGGTTGTCCTCCCTGGTTTTGCCGATGCGCACGCGCATTCCGAGTTAGTCGGCGAGGAACTCGAAAGGCTCAATCTCCGAGGCTTAACTAAGGCCGAGACTCTGGCGAGAGTTGCCGAAGCCGCCCGCTCCGCTCCGCCAGGAAGGTGGGTCTTGGGCGGAGGCTGGGACCAAGGATTTTGGCAACCTGCAACTTTTCCCACCGCCAAGGAACTCGACGCCGTCAGTGGGGATCATCCCGTATCGCTCGATCGCCTTGATGGCCACTCGATATGGGTCAATTCCAAGGTGCTGGCGCTGGCCAAGATTTCGAGTACCACCCCCGATCCCGAAGGAGGCCGAATCTGGCGCAATGCCGCGGGCAAACCCTCGGGGATCCTAGCCGACGACGCAACGGCATTGGTTGAGGCCATCACGCCAAAGCCAACGCACGCCGATCGCGAGCGCCATATTCGCCTCGGGCTTCAGCAGTTCACCCGGTGGGGACTGACGAGCGCCCATGACGCAGGGTCTGATTTGGAGATGATTGGCATCTACAAGGATCTGCTCAAGAGAGGCGAGCTTCCCGTCAGGCTCTACGTGAGGGTGCTTGGTGACGCCGCGGTAACGCACTATCTCGCAAGCGGACCAGAACCCGACCTCGGAAACGGAATGCTCGCCGTTCGAGGCATCAAGCTGATTCTCGATGGCGCGCTCGGCTCGCGCGGCGCGGAAATGACGGAGCCGTACAGCGACGCGCCAGAAGAGCACGGCTCGGAACGTGTGACAGATGCACAGCTCGCTCAAGTCGTCAGCGCCGCACGGCGAAAGGGATTTCAGGTCAGCACCCACGCCATCGGGGACCGCACGGTCGCGCGTGCGCTGGATGCGTTCGAGAAAGGTGGAGTGACCAGGGAAGAGCGCTTCCGGATTGAGCATGCTTCGGTCGTCGCAGATGACGATTTGGCGCGGTTTAAACGTCTTGGCATTGTCGCTTCAATGCAGCCGGTCTTCGTCGGTGAGTACAGCCGCTGGGCCGAGGACCGAGTAGGAAAGTCACGTGTGCACTGGGTCCTTCGCACGCGCGACCTCCTGAACGCTGGTGTGCCCCTGGCATTCGGAACGGATTACCCGACTTCCGATGCGGGCTCGCCGATCGCCACCCTTCATTGCTCGGTCACACGGCAAGGCGCGGACGGAAAGCCTGAAGCCGGCTGGTATAGCGAGCAACGTCTGAACGTCGACCAGACACTCCGCATGATGACTGCGGGCCCGGCTTTCGCGGCATTCCAAGAAAAGGATCTCGGCTCACTCACCGTCGGGCGTTACGCCGATTTTACCGCCTTATCGGCAAACCCTTATCAGGTGCCTCCCAACGATCTGAGGGCACTCACGATCCGCATGACGGTGGTGGCGGGAAGAGTCACTTTCGACGCCAACAAGAACTAAATTAAACCGCTTAAGTCCGGTTGGGGGGAGCGTGAAATCAGATTGCCTCGTGCCGAGGTTTCGGTGAGCCAAAAAACCCCAGGAAAAAACTACCAGCTAACACCACCTTATAATAAGGATACTTAGCAACGACGATTTTGACGGGCGGAGAATATTAGTTTGCCGCTCACAGGTAAATTACAAATGTCTGAGCTTACCCAGCACCGGTCAAAGCCGTCGCTTTAGAGTGGGAGCCCTTTCGCGGGGCAGGGAACTTCGGAGCGTTGTTCTGCTCAAACCTTAGAAGCGCCGCGTCTGCTTCCTGAACCAAGCGCACAAAGGTCTCGCCGACGGGAGGCAAACTGCAATGGGCCAGCCGGATCACAGTGAAATCAACCACCATAACGGAGGTATGGGCGCCCGCGCCAATGTTGAGTTCGCCTTTCTCAATCCCTCCAAGGAGATCCATCTCGCCGAAGATCGGCGGAACGCGCAAGGACTTCCCCTGCTTGCTCCAGGAAAATTTTGTCCGCGTCAGTCGAGACCACGCCATCTGTCGCTCGCTCAAATAATTTCGTACCCACAATCCGCTCAAGCTCCTGAATGTTCCGCGAAAGCGAGGGCTGGGACATATGTACCTCGTTGGCTGCACGCAGGAAACTGCGGTGCTCGGTGAGAGCAGGAGCGCAACGAAGAAGCCTCGATTCCATGGGCATACGCGCAGAGTGTGGCGTCTATGTCAAAACTTCATTCGAGGTACTGTTACTTTTGCCAGTACCATGCCGACGGCATTGGCCTCACCATTTCAACATCACTCAATGTCGCCGCTCCGCGCACCAGGTAACCAGAGGCATTGAATTTACGTGGGCAATGCTCTTTGTTTGAGCCATTTTCTTGTAAGAATCTCAAGCCGGACTTAAAGAGAAACTTAAAGAGAAAAAGGAGAACTCGGTGAGGTTGACTCGAAAAATCAGTCTCACACTGGTGGCTATTGCCACTCTGTTGGGCCTGGTCGTTCCTGTACACGCACGGGAGGAGACAAGGGCCGAGCAGGCGCCTCCCTCGAAAGACAAAACGGCGGGTCCGCAGATGTCGCCTGAGCAGTTGGAAAAATTAGACACTTTTCAAGGCCCTCCACCAGTCGTGCCCGTTGGTAGCAGGTAGTAGCTTTCATTTGTGAATGGAGAGGGCTGCGTCCTCTTGATGAAGTCCTCCTTCGGTTCGCTTCGTTGAAGATCGCGATCGGAATTATTAACGCTGCAGCGACGAGTTAGCCGTCATCCTTGATGGAGAAAAAGAATGAATAAATATCTAATACAGGAGATGGCGCTATTGGTGTGCGCCTCGATGGTGGCGATTGCGCCCTCGGTGTGGTCGCAGGATCAGTCGAGTACGGTTGCGCCGTCGGGAACCGCTTCGGCTTCGCCGCAGGAAAAACCGAAAACAACAGCGCAAGCAAAACCGAGCAGGCAGGATGCCGAAGCGGGCACAGCTGAAGCTGCGGAGGCGTTGCAGAAGGCCACTCAGAATCCGGTCGCGAGCCTGATCAGCGTGCCGGTGCAGGACAACACCAATTTTGGCGTGAATCCCGGTTACCGCAATCAGAATGTATTGAACATTCAGCCGGTAATCCCCATCGGCATCTCGAAAGACTGGAACCTAATTGTCCGGTGGATTGCGCCGATCGTCTATCAACCGATCCCAAACGCGCCAGGAACTCCTGAAACCGGGGAGTACGGACTAGGAGACATGGTGCCCTCATTTTTCATGTCGCCAAAGAATCCAGGAAAACTAATCTGGGGCATAGGACCAGTCTTCCAGTTGCCCACCGCAACAAATACTTATCTGGGACAAGGAAAGTTGGGAATAGGCCCTACGGTTGTCGCGTTGATGCAGCCGGGTCATTGGACTCTGGGTGTTCTGGCGAACAATCTGTGGTCGGTGGCGGGCGACGGAAGCCGCCCCGACGTAAATCAGTTCCTGCTTCAATATTTCATCAACTACAACTTGAAGAAGGGCTATTTCATTACCTGGCAGCCGACGTTGACCGCGAACTGGGAAGCGACCAATGGAAATACCTGGACAGTACCATTTGGCGGCGGATTGGGAAGAATTATGAAGCTAGGAAACCAGCCCGTGTCGCTCACTGCCCAATTTTACGGCAACGCGGTTCATCCGGCGGGAACACCTGCATGGAGCATGCGGCTGCAAATTGCGTTTTTGTTTCCCAAGTTAAGCAACCAGGAAAAAGAGATGTTGCTTGAGAAAAAACTAAAACAGTTGGAAGCGGAGACGCCACCGAAGAATTAAACGAGTTCGGGCCGCGTCTAATTGGTAAGGCCCTCGACCATTTTGCGACCGAGGGCCTCGCTCGTTTCGCTCATCTTATGATTTCGTCCTGAGTGCCTGTTGGAAGTGCTTAGCGTCAACACCCGCCTTGGCTCTCTAAACCCAAGTCATCTTCGACCCATTCGGTCCGTACACCTTAATGAAATCAGCCTTGGGGGGAGAGCCCCCCGAAGTCCCGTTCGAGGAAGCGTGATGCAGTTCGCCGCCAGCACTGCTCCAATCTCCTCTAACGCCGTTTCTGGCCAGCTTCTCGATAATCGGCAGGGAGGACACGCTGGACGCTACGTTTGCTGACCGGAGGGGCGCTGAACCGAAAGAGCGACGTTCCTTGGACAACGTAATCTCGGCCACCTTCCATTCGTATATTCTTAGAGATGGTCCCAGTAGCTTGGGTAGCTCACATTTCACCCTTCGCAGGATTTGATAGGGTAACTGGACAAGTTTTCTCTACCGCCATGCTCGCCCTCAGCGACAATCTTGCCCAGTGCTTCGGTGCCTTACGCGGGCACAAGCTACGTGCTTCGCTCACAATCCTAGGACTGACTATGGGTGTGGCCACGCTCATCACGGTCATGACCATCGTGCAGGGCGCAAACCTTTATGTTGAGCAAAAGATCGCCAACCTGGGCACCAACGTGTTCCAGATCGCGCGTACGCCGTTTGCGGTGACCGACTTCGACATCATCGTCAAAGCGCTGAAGTTCAAGAAACTTGAACTTGAGGACATGACCGCGATTGCCGTGGGATGCGGCGCTTGCCAGGAAGTTGGTGCCAGCATGAGTACCAGCGTTCGGGCACGATCGAGCGACAAAGAGCTGCAGGACGTGAGCCTCTATGGCCAAACGGCAAACATGGCGGATATTGATACGCGAAAGATCGAAGTGGGGCGCTACTTCAGTTCCTCTGAAGCTGAACATCGAGCCAATGTTTGCTTGATCGGCGACACGCTTAAGCGGGAGCTATTTCTCGGTGTGGATCCCATCGGAAAGTCGATTCGCATCGCCAACGACGAATTCACGGTGGTGGGGGGGATGGAAAAGATCGGCAGCGTGCTCGGCCAGGACCAGGACAACTTCGTCATCGTCCCGCTACCTGTTTTCCTTCGCATTCAGGGAATACATTCCAGCATCACGATAAACGTCAAGACAAGCACAGGGGACTTTGAAAAGGCCCAGGATCAGGCACATCTGATTTTGCGCTCGCGCCGTCATCTCTTGGGCAACAGGGACGACGATTTTTTCATAGGCACCAAGGAAAGTTACATGGTCTTGTGGCGCAGTATCAGCTCGGCGTTTTTCGCTGTATTCATCATGGTGAGCGCCATCTCCGTGGTCATCGGCGGCATCGTGATCATGAACGTCATGCTCATGAGTGTGACCCTTCGGCGGAGAGAGATTGGCGTCCGGCGCGCCGTCGGTGCAACCCAGCGAGACATCCTGCGCCAGTTCATAGTGGAAAGCGTCATGCAATGCATTGTCGGAGGCTTCGCAGGCATCGCGCTGGGATTCCTGGTCGCGACACTACTGCGCACTTTTACGCCGTTCCCTGCCTCAGTACAGACCTGGGTGGCGGTGATGGGGCTGTTCTTAAGTTCCGCAGTTGGCCTATTTTTTGGAATCTATCCGGCGTTGCGCGCTTCGCGGCTGGACCCCGTGGTCGCACTGAGGTCGGAGTGATGGGAATCATGACGCTTGCTCAGACTCGGGAAAATTTCCTTGCCGCGATGGAGACGTTGCGCTCGTCGAAGGTGCGCACTGCTTTGACCGTGCTTGGCATCGTCATCGGGGTGTCCTCGGTTATCTCCATGGCGGCAATCATTCAAGGCCTGAACAAGTTCGTGCAAGACAAAGTGGAATCGCTCGGCTCGCGCACTTATTTTCTCACACGATTTCCCCCAGGGATGGACCCCGCACACATGCCGGAACACATCCGCACACGCAAATATATCGAATACAACTATGCCGATTTCATCCGCCAAGCTGCTCCCGACGTGGAGATCGTGACCACCTCTGGTACTCGAGGTTTTTTCTTGGGGGATAGCAATCTGATTACCAGTGGGGATCATAGCGTCGAGAAAGTGATCGTGCGCGGCGCCGAACCGGAATACACGGAGGCCATTCCGCTGTTTACGATCGCACAAGGCCGCTTCATCAGCACCTTTGACCAGGAGCACGCGCGTTCCGTCGTTGTGCTGGGCGCGGCCATCAGCGAATCGCTCTTCCCCGGCACGGATGCCGTTGGCAAGATGGTGCGCGTCAACGGCGGACAGTACGAGGTCATCGGCGTTTTCGAGCACGACCAGGGCTTATTCCTCGGTCCGGGAGTCGACATCTTCGCCATCATCCCATTGAGCAACTTCAAGAAGCAGTACCCGGAGGCAAAGGAGCTGATCATGATATTCACAGTCCCCAAGAATGTGAACGTCGAATTGGCACAAGGGGAAGTCGTTCAAGCGATGCGCCGTTTGCGCCGCGTTCCCGTGGACAAGGAAAACGATTTCGAGCTGAGCTCGCCGGACTTTCTGAGCAATCTGTGGAATCAACTTACCGGTGCGCTCGTGATCCTCACGACGGCGATCAGTTCGATAGGTTTGCTAGTGGGTGGCATCGGAGTAATGAACATCATGCTCATCTCCGTGACCGAGCGCACTCAGGAAATTGGCATACGCAAGGCTATCGGTGCTCGTCGTGCGGATATACGTTTGCAGTTTCTCTTGGAAGCCGTGGTCCTCACCCTCGTCGGAGGTACTCTCGGCATCTTGATCGGGGCCGTCATATCCACGTTGGTGCGCACATTCGTGCCTTCGATTCCTGCAACTATTTCTTATCTGTGGGTGACGATTGGTTTCGCGATCTCTGTCAGCGTGGGCTTGTTTTTCGGCTATTATCCGGCAAGAGTGGCAGCCAACCTCGATCCTATCGATTGCCTGCGCTACGAATGAAAAACCTAGCGCTTCACCGCGGGAATACCGAAACAGGCAAGGCTTCTTGGCGCGGAGTTGCGGAGTTCGGCCAATTCTCCATCAGCTCGAGAAAAGATTCGGTCGGGTCGAACGACGATTGTCATCGGACGGCGGCGTACTCGGAATCCATTGCGGTTCGAGGACGTGAGAAGCTTGTGACCGTTGCCAGTGGCTCGATGTCCTCGAACGCCGTTTCCGGCTGGTTTCCGAGTACGCAACTTGAAGATAGTGAGCCCGCCTCAATCAACGCGCCATTTGCATTCCAATGTTTTTGTCATTCAAGTTCGGCTATTCGAGTGAGTGACATATATTCAGCCGGTGCGGGCACGCACATGCTATATTCCCCGCCATGCGCATTTATCGTGTTCCTAAAGCAGCGGCGCACTTGTTGGCGGCCTTCCTGTTTTCTTTCCCCTTCTTAGCAGCTGCGCAAGGGTCTGCGCCCGAGTTCCGCCTTCCGAATGCCGCTGGTCCAAATCGATACCAGTTGGACCTAACTATTCTGCCGAGTGAACCGACTTTTCACGGTTCCGAGGTAATTGGCATTGACCTAAGAGAACGAACAGACATTGTGTGGCTCAATGTCAAGGACCTCAAGATTCAAGAAGTCAGTGTAAAGGCCGCCGGACGCACCAAGATTGTGCCATGGCACGTATCCGGAGAGTTCCTCGCTGTGGAACTCGCGGAGGCGGAGGGACCTGGAGCTATAGCGATTGAAATTCGGTACGTTGGCAGACTTGATGACAAGGCCAATGTGGGGGCATACCGAAAGAAATCGGGTAACGATTGGTACGTCTACACTTCCTTTACACCGATCGACGCGCGGCGCGCCTTCCCGTGTTTCGATGAGCCGGCATACAAGGCGCCCTGGGAAATTGTGCTGCACGTGAAGCGCGAGGATGTAGCTGTGTCCAATGCGCCGGCCGTCTCGAGCACGGATGAACCCGATGGCATGAAGCGCGTGGTGTTTGCGAGAACTCAATCACTACCTTCGGAAGTTGTTGCATTCGCCGTCGGCCCTTTCGATGTGGTGGACGGTGGTGTCGCGGGACAGAAACGAATTCCAGTGCGGATTATTACTCCGCGTGGACGGGCCGCTGAAGCAGTTGCTGCTCGTGCCGCCACTCCCGAAATCTTGGCTCGACTGGAAGAGTACACGGGTATTCCGTATCCATGGGACAAGCTTGATCACATAGCACTATTGGACATGCCCTTCGGAGCGACCGAGAACCCCGGGTTGATCACCTATCGAGACCAGATCCTACTGGCCGCGCCAAAGCAGGACACACCACGGCGGCAACAATCCATGCGGGAGACCATGGCTCACGAGTTGTCCCACCAATGGTTTGGCAACCTTGTGACTCAGGCATGGTGGAACGACGTTTGGCTCAGCGAGGGATTTGCAACTTGGCTTGGGATAAAGATCTGCGACGTTGATTTTCCGGCATTTGAGCGCGGCCTGATCGTGACGGAACTTCGGGACAAGATGATGATTTCGGATTCGCTCCAGACAAGGCCCCTGCGACTCGAAATGCATTCGCGGAAAGAGATAGAACTCGTCTACGATGGCATCGTGTACGTCAAGGGCGCCAGTATCCTGGCAATGCTAGAGGACTGGTTGGGGGCCGAACCGTTCCAACGGTCCTTGCACCGTTACCTGATCGGACATCAATTTGAGACCGGAACGTCGGCCGACTTGGCGAGAGCGATCGAACAGGAAACGGGCACGGACGTCTCCGCGATTCTATTTGGTTTTCTGGATCGCCCCGGGGCGCCGGTATTGCGGGTCTCCATTGTTTCTGCCGAGGGAGTCACGAAGATAGCGGTCGAGCAAGGCGCCCAACCCTGGGCGGTACCTGTATGTTTTCACATCGATAGTCTGGAGCGGCGATGCGAGGTGGTGCGCAGTTCTCGCGCGGAATTACTACTGTCTGGGGCGCCCGCATGGATCTGGCCCAATGCTTATGGAAGCGGTTATTACAAATCTCTGTTGAACGCGGACTTGGTAGACGGACTGATGCAGAACGGATACCGGCAACTGGATGGACCAGAGAGGTTGGCGCTAGCCGGCGATCTCGAAAGCTTAACGAGCAGCGGAGAGCTGCCCGCAACCGTGGTCATGAAAATTCTGCCGCGTATGGCTGATTCCGAGGCAGAGGTCAGAACCCACGCCGCTGCCATCGCCCTGGAGCTTAGTTTAATAGTGCCCCAATCCGTTCGCGGCAAGTACGCCGAATGGCTGAAGAAAACGATGAACTTGCCCCCGGCTACACCGGAACAAGCCAAGAGTGTGGAAGAATTCTTTCGAGATAAACCATAAATTCCCTCGCGGGGGCTTGACTTGTGAACAATTTAAGGCCAGCTCTGCCCCTGGCTAAGTCCCGTTCGATGAGGTGTCATGATTGTGGCAGTTGCCAGTGGCCCGATCTCCTCGAACGCCGTATCTGGCCCGAAAAGAGGCGCTGACGGCTCCCGGATTACTTCCGCATTGCCGACCAACCGGGCAACCTGTGGCCTTTGGCGTGTTTTGCATGCACAATGGCGTGTATTGCATAGCGCAAAAATCGGCGGGCAGCTATATTCATGAACGTGAAAAACGCCAAAGCTTACTCCGCTGCCAGTGCGACATTGCCGCTGGCCTTTACCACGATCCCAAGACGCGAACCAACTGAACACGATGTACAGATCGAAATCCTGTTCTGCGGTATCTGCCACTCCGACCTCCACGCGGTGCGTAATGAGTGGAGCGAGTTCATGCCCACCGCGTACCCGATTGTTCCCGGCCATGAGATTGTCGGCCGCGTCAGCAGGGTTGGTTCAGCCGTCACGAAGTTCAAGCTCGGCGACCTCGCCGCAGTTGGGTGCTTGGTGGATTCAGACGGCACGTGTCCCGAGTGCCGGGCTGGCCTTGAGCAGTTCTGCCCGAACCTTACGCTCACCTTTGGCATGCCCGACAAGCATCTTGGAGGCGTCACCTATGGCGGCTACTCCGAGAACATTGTCGTGGACCAGAGGTTCGTACTGCGTGTCCCCTCGAATCTGAACCTTGCGGGAGCTGCTCCTCTGCTCTGCGCTGGAATCACAACTTACTCGCCCATGCGCCACTGGGGCGTCACAAAGGGCAAGAAAGTTGGAGTGGTCGGGCTCGGCGGGTTAGGTCACATGGCCGTGAAGTTTGCGCATGCGCTTGGCGCGCACGTAGTTGTCTTCACTACTTCACCCAATAAAAAGGAAGATGCACTTCGTCTCGGTGCAGACGCAGTGGTCGTCTCCCGGAACCCCGACGAGATGCAAAAGCATACCGAAAGCTTCGACTTCATCCTTGATGCCGTTTCCGCCGACCACGACATCAACTCTTATCTAGCCCTGCTCCGCCGTGACGGAAACCTGACGATTGTGGGTGCTCCCGCGAAACCTCTCCCCGTCTCTGCCTTCGGGCTGATTATGCGGCGTCGCACTTTTTCAGGCTCGAACATTGGTGGCATCGCCGAAACTCAGGAGATGCTCGATTTCTGCGGGAAGCACAACATCACTGCCGATGTCGAAGTTATTCCAATCCAGAAGGTCAACGAAGCGTACGAGAGACTGCTCAAGTCGGATGTGAAGTACCGTTTCTCCGTCGATATGGCTTCTCTCAAATCTGAGTAAACCATGAATAAGCATTTTCGCGTTTCCGGCAGCACCTTTACGAGGTTGGAAGAACTGGGAGTCCGTGCTTCTGCCGTTCTGCGCAGAGCCGGGCTTCCCCGGGGGTTTATTGATCAACCGCGCGTGCTCCTGAAGACGGACGAGCTATTCGCCTTATGGAGTGCCATTGGAGAAGTCAGCAGCAACCCAGCGATTGGCCTCCTGCTCGGCACCGAAACCAAAACCGAGAGATTTCATCCCATGGGACTTGCTGCGCTTTCGACAGAGAACTTCGGTGCTGCCATCAATCAAATGGCTCGCTATAAACAGCTGACTTGCCCGGAAGAGATCCTGCAGAAAAAAGATGAAGAAGAATGGAGCATCCAGTTTCGCTGGCTTCGCGCTGAGGAAGTAGAGCCTCCGGTTTTGATCGAATGCTGCTTCGCTTGGGTTCTCTCGACCGGCCGTCACGGCACGGGCATACGCCTCTCACCACTTCGCGTGGAGTTCGTAGAACCCCGCCCACATGTAAAGACCATTGAGCGCCACTTTGGATGCCCTCTGGTCTGCGGAGCCGCTCGCAACGCGATCGTCTTTCGCGTCGCCGATGCCCAACGGCCGTTCGTTACTCGCAATGCCGAACTTCTGGCGATGCTTGCGCCGCAGTTCGAAGAAGAGCTGAAACAGGAGAATGGCGATGAGAACTTTGTCGAGCGCGTCCGCATATCGGTACAACAAAAACTCACCGGACGGCGCCCCACGATTGAGGACATCGCCGATGCGTTACATATCAGTTCCCGTACCTTGCAGCGGCATTTGCAAGACGCAGGGTCCAGCTTCCAACGCGTGTTAGAAGAAGCCCGTCACCAGCTTGCTCGCCACTATCTCAATAACTCGGCCCTTGAGTTGAATGAGGCTGCCTACCTCCTCGGATATGAGGACGGAAACTCCTTCGTTCGCGCTTTTCGCACTTGGGAGGGAGTTCCTCCGGCTCAATGGCGCGAAAAACAGCGCACGAGGGCAGCGTCGTAACAGAGTCCAATTTAATTTTTAAGGAGAAGTAATGCAAAAACGCAAACTGGGAAAAAGCAATCTGGAAGTGTCCGCAATCGGCCTCGGGTGCATGGGAATGAGCTTCGGTTACGGTCCGCCTGCGGACAAAAAGGAGATGATCTCTCTGATTCGGAAGGCGGTCGAACTCGGCGTCACGTTCTTCGACACCGCTGAAGTCTACGGCCCGTTTACGAATGAAGAACTTGTGGGTGAAGCCCTCGTTCCGTTCCGTGGAAAAGTGGCGATAGCCACCAAGTTCGGGTTCAAGCTCGATCCGGACACCGGCAATCAGGCCGGATTGGACAGCCGGCCGGAGCATATCAGGGAAGTCGCCGAAGCCTCGCTCAAGCGCCTCAAGGTCGATGCCATCGATCTGTTCTATCAGCACCGCGTCGATCCGGACGTGCCCATCGAAGATGTGGCGGGAGCTGTGAAGGACCTCATCCGGCAAGGCAAGGTGAAGCACTTCGGCCTCTCGGAAGCGGGCGCACAGACCATCCGCCGCGCACACGCGGTTCAGCCCGTCACGGCGCTCCAGAGCGAATATTCTCTGTGGTGGAGAGAGCCCGAAGCGGAAATCATTCCCACGCTCGAAGCACTCGGGATCGGATTCGTTCCGTTCAGCCCGCTGGGAAAAGGTTTCCTTACCGGGGCGATCAGAGAAGATACGAAGTTCGACAAGAGCGATTTTCGCAACATCGTTCCCCGTTTCACAGAAGAGAACCGGAAGGCGAATCAGGCGATGGTCGATCTGATTGGCAAGTTCGCACAACAAAAGAAGGCGGCGCCAGCCCAGATCGCCCTCGCATGGCTGCTGGCCCAGAAGCCGTGGATAGTTCCCATTCCGGGCACGACCAAGCTGCATCGGCTCAAAGAGAACATCGGAGCCGCTGCCATCGAACTTGCATCCGTCGATGTTCGGGAGCTTGAAAGCGCAGCCTCGGAGATTGCGGTGCAAGGTGCCCGGTATCCCGAACAACTGCAGAAACTGGTGGGCCGCTAGAAAACACGCCGTGAACGAGAGGCCTTGCGTCAGACGCGAGGCCGCGAAGGATGCAGCGGAGGTCGTGCCGGACAACGAAAAGCTGGACGGAGATCATTTGTCGAATATCTTGATGCCAAAAACGACGAAATGACAAGGAGAACGGCAATGGCTCCCAATCAGCAGGCACAAAAGAACCACGACGAGCTTTTTCCCGGCCACGTCTCCACCGTCGCGGTGACCGACCCCGAACTGATCGAGATCTTCGACAACTTCGCCTTCGATGAGGTTCTCCGTCACAGCAAGCTGGACATTCGAACCCGCCTGATGGTCCAGCTCGCATCGATCATTGCCTGCCAGGCCGTGCGCGAGTACCGAGCCATGCTCGGCGCGGCGCTCACCGTTGGGGTAACTCCGGTCGCGGTTAAGGAGATCATGTACCAGGCGGTACCATACGTCGGCATGGCCAGAGCTTTCGACTTCATCCACGCCACCAATGAAGTTCTCACCGAGCGAGGCGTCAAGCTGCCCTTGCCGGGCCAATCCACGACCACGCCGGAGAACCGCGCGGAGAAGGGCCTTGCCGTCCAGAAGCAGATTATCGGCAGCGATACAGTCGAGAAACTCTACAACTCCTCGCCTACGGATCAGATCCACATTCAGCACTTTCTGTCGGCCAACTGTTTCGGCGATCACTACACGCGCAACGGCATCGACGTTCCTACGCGCGAACTGCTCACCCTGAGTATGTTGGTCTCGCTTGGCGGATGCGAAGCGCAGGTCAAGGGGCATGTTGCCGCCAACCTCAACGTCGGCAACGACCGCGCTCGGTTGGTCGATGTCTTGACCCAATTGCTGCCATTCATTGGATATCCCCGTATGCTGAACGCGCTGCGCGTCGTCAATGAGTTCACCGCGTCGTGAGCACGGCAGCTACCGCGATGCCGAAGAGCAAGGAGATGTCATGCCAAGCTCGTCGAGTATGACTGTACTAGTCGTTGGAGCCACCGGAAGCATTGGTCGCCTCGTGGTCGAGGAGGCGTTGCGGCAGGGCCATGTCGTGCGTGCCTTAGTACGAACTCCGGACAAGGCTCTCAAATTTCCGCGCGAAGTCCAGGTAATTATTGGTGATGTGACTCGCCCGGACACGCTTCCTCGCGCGGTAGACGGTATCGATGCCATCGTGTTCACACTCGGCTCGGACGGGGCCGGAAAGGTGGGGGCTGAGAGCGTCGACTACGGCGGCGTGCGCAACGTCCTGCATGCGCTTGGTTCGCGAACAGCGCGCATCGCTCTCATGACTTCCATCGGAGTCACCAACCGCACTGGCTCATACAACAGCTCCACTGAGGCCCACGACTGGAAGCGGCGCTCTGAAAGGCTGGTGCGTGTCAGCGGATTGCCGTACACCATCGTGCGACCCGGCTGGTTCGACTATAACGGTCCGAGTGAGCACCGGCTTGTCCTCCTGCAGGGCGATACGCGGCAAGCAGGCAATCCTAGCGATGGCGTGATCGCACGACGCCAGATCGCCGATGTCCTAGTCCGCAGCCTCAGCTCGGATCATGCTTTGCGTAAGACCTTTGAGCTGATGGCGACTACCGGTCCGCCGCCGGATGACTTCGATGCGCTGTTCGCCCCTCTCGCTGCAGATCCGCAAGACGCTCTGGACGGCGTGCGCGACACGGCAAACCAGCCGCTAGAAGATGAGCCGGACAGGGCACGGCAGGACTTGGATGCAGTGTTAGGCAATCGACCTACCACGGGATAGTGACAAGGCTGCGGGCCGAATCTGGGAATCGAGGTCTCTGGACGTCGATTGAGTTTACATCTCCTCGAACGCCGTTTCTGGACCCCATGCGATTCGCTAACGGCTCTCGGATTACTACCGCATTGCCCACGCCAAGACAGAGTGAAATTTTGCGGTTTAGCGATTCAGAAATTCGACCAGCTTAGGGATGACTTGATTCGGCGCTTCCTCCATGAGCCAGTGGCCGGAATTGCAAACGACCGCGCCTTCGACATTCGTCGCAACGAGCCGGCCTTGTTGAATGAGAAAATCGCCGGAGGCTTTTTCACCCGTTAATACAAGCATGGGCATGGCCAAGGAGGTCTGCGCGAAGCTGCCGAAATCCTCCGCGTCCTTCTCAAATGTTCGAAAGTACTCGAAGCCAGAGCGCATCCCGCCCGGGCGGGCATATTCTTTGGCGTAAAATCGGCGGTCACGTTCCGGGACGGAATGGGCAGGGTCTGCGGCGAAGTCGTTCCAAAAATGCTCGAAATAGATCCGCTCACGACCATGGACGAGAGCGAGCGGCGTCTTGCCGTAGAAATGGAAATGCCAAAGATCGCGCATGAGCCAAACATCGCGCCATTTGCCCACACCGGGTAGGAAGGCATCCATCAGCACAATGCGATCGACTTCGTTAGGATATTGCGCCGCATAGGCGTAAGCGACCATCAGTCCGATATCGTGCCCGACAATTCCAATATGCTCGAAACCAAGCTCGTGAACGAGCGCATGAATGTCCTGCGCCAGTTCGGTTTTGGTGTAACCATCGGCGGGATGTGAGGATTTGCCTGCGCCTCGCAAATCCGGCGCGATTACAGTGTGGATGCCAGCAAGCTCGGCAATCAAGGGGCGCCACATGTGACTGGTTTCGGCGTAACCATGCAGGAGGACTACTGGGCTGCCTTTACCGGCGGCCAGATAGTGGAGGCGCGCGCCGTTGGCGTTTGCGAAATGAGATTGCACTAGTTGCGCGGATTTGGGAGCGCGCGATTTTTTGCGGGTTGGCATGCGACATCTTATTCCACAAGCGGGCAATACCACAACGAGCTGCTCAAGCTTCCTGCGACGTGCGAGCGAGCGAGGTCGGACATGGAATCCTCCTGGATCACGGGCTAACTGGAAGCTATTTCGAGTCATAAGTCCCAATGTGGGAAGTGTCCAATCGTGCGCCGAGGCCGATCATCGCTACCTGGTGCGGAAAAAGTTTGCGGCGAAGTCCCGATTCACGCTGCACGGGAGCAGAGGAATCCGCGGTGTCTCGAACGGGGCTATGCACTTGTGGATCGGTCATGGAGACACTTCGTAAGGGGACCTCTGTCGCGTGTCAATGGGGTGAGCCGGGTGGCGTGCCGGCGCGACCCAGAGTCTATCCCGTTAGAAAGCAAACTTCAGTGCCAGCTGGATGACTCGCCCGGGTTGTGCCGCCGTAATCTGCCCGAAATTCGGCGAGTTGATGTCATTGTTGGGCAGCACAAAATTGACATTATTAAAAATATTGAAGAACTCCGCGCGGAATTGAAGATTCATGGTTTCGCGGATAGGAATCATTTTAATGGCTGAGAAATCCCATTGCTGGAATGCTGGACCATTCATGGTGTTCCTCCCCACGTTTCCAAACGTGCCAGGTTGAGCTTGCTGAAACGCGCTGATATTGAACCAGCATTGCGGTGTCCTCACGGGTATTCCGCCTGGGCACGTCCCGGCGTTGGGATCGCCGACGATATTCGGCCGGCTGCTATAAAATCCGGAAATTTCAGGCGCACTTCCCTGCAGGGAGCTGTCGCTGGAATCATAGACCGTGAACGGAGTGTTGCTCATGATCGTAGTAATCCCGTTCACCTGCCAGTTCCCCAAGATGTGCCCGTACCAATTCTGCGGATGGCTGAACCACGGCAAGTTCCACTGATAGCTGACCACAATACGGTGCCGCGCATCGAACATCGACCTGCCGTGTTCGGCCTGCACATCAAATGGGTTCTGCGCCAGGTCGTTTTCTCCGGCCACGCTCTGCGAAGCAGACCCGGTAATGTTGAACGTGGAGGCGTCATCGAGCGTTTTCGAAAACGTGTAGGAAGCCAGCATCGACAAGCCATGGCTGAAACGCTTGCGCAAACTCACCTGCAACGCGTTATACGTCGAGTCCGCGATTCCCGCAATCTCACCCACGGAGGAGAAGGTGCACGGAGCCGGCACCTCGACCGTGCATCCCGAATACAACCGCCGCTGATCCATGAGATTCATGTTCTCTGCGGGCGTCAAATTCGGGTCGTAAACAGTGGGATTCGCTTCGATAAAACGCGGCAGCTTGGTTCCTTTCGTTCCGATGTATCCGGTCTGGAAGAGCCAGTCGTTACCAAAGGCTTGTTCGACATTCAGATTCCAATCTTGCGCGTAGGGCAGGCGGAGGCTTGGACTGAGAACGAGGAGGGTCATTGGCTGGGCGAAACTGCCGTTAAAAGGATTTTGTCCGTTGTACGGATCTGCAAAATTCGGAATGCTAATTTGTGGCGTTTGTAAATACGGAGGGGCGCTGATGGGGTCCTGCAGCGGACCGCCCTCACCGGTGTAGTACGGATCGTAGAAAATTCCGTAAGCGGCCGTTACGAGAGTACGGCCTTTGCCGGTAACATCCCAGGCCAGTCCCAAGCGCGGCGCAAACGCGTCCCGTTCCGTGGGAATCAGCCCGCGCGGCACGCCATGATCTCCCGGATAGAGCAGCCCTGTTGGCGCGGTGGGAAATACGGTCGATTGCCTCCCAGGAATCCACAAATTCTGCAAATTGTGAACTTCCGTGTACGGCGAGGGAACCTCGTACCGAAGACCATAATTCACCGTCAGGCGCGAGGTGACCCTCCAGGAATCCTGAGCGAATAGATTGAAGGCTTGGCCGCGAAGATTGCGGGAAAAGTTGCCACCCCCCTGCAAAAAGAACACCGGCTGCCCAAACAGAAAACTCGCGAACGAATTCGAAAGTGGGAATCCGGAGAACACAAAGAACCCGTTCGTGGCGATGCCCTGCAGCACATTGATCTGATCGTACTGGTAGCCACCGCCGAATTTGAACTGGTGACGGCCCTTGATCCACGTTAGCGAGCCCGAATAATCAAAGGAATTCTGGTAGGTATTGCGCGGCCCCGTGATGGGGTCGCCAATCGACGCATAGCCGCCGACCTGGATGAAAGGCGGCCCAATTGCCGATTCCAGTGTCGGCTCGTAAGTGAACCCCAGGCTTGCGGGGGTCGTATTGTTCAAGTGTTCATCGAGAAGCAGCTTATTCCTCAAAAAGGAGAACCGCAGTTGCCCGACCAGAGCCGGCGAAAACGTGTGCGTCTCTTGCGCCACAAAATTCTGCGGCCGTTGATTTTCTCCCACCGGAAATCCCGGCACGTTCGCCCCTGCGCTTGAAAGCGGATCAGTCTGGCTGCTCTGCCCGAAGCTGTAACGGAAGTTCAGCGAATCGTGGCTCGTTAAATAGTGATCCAGCCTTACGCCAAATTGATCCGTATTGGCGATAAAGGTCTGTGTGCCAACGTACGTAAATGCGCCGGAATTGGCGTGCGGATAAAACGCCAGCAGGTTCTGCGAGATCGGATCGATAAAGGGCAGTTGGTTAAACGGAAGCGGCTGGGGCGGTGAATTGGGCGGAACGAAATAGTTGAAGAGCTGGCCATTCTGGCTGACCTGGCCGGTCGAGTTGTCGATGCACAGTCCCGCAGCGTTGAATGTGCCATTGTACAATGGGCATTGGTCGGCAAAGTTGCCGGTCCGCTCCGCATCCGACGGCACGGTCGCGCGAGTTGTTTCTCCTTGGCTGTCACGCACGCCCTCGTAATACACAAAGAAAAACGTCTTGTCCCTTTTAATTGGTCCTCCGAACGTCCCGCCATACTGATTGCGGTGGAGAGGTTCGACGCTGTCCGCGAAAAAGCTCTTCGCATCCATGGCGTTGTTGCGCAGAAATTCCCAGGCAGACCCGTGATACTCATTCGTTCCAGAGCGCGTCACGATGTTCGTTGTTGAACCCGTGCTGTGACCAAATTCGGCATTCGCCGTGTGCGTCAGGATGCGAAATTCAGAAATCGCGTCCACCGGCGGTTGCAGCACAAAGCCGCCATCCACGGTATTGAAGTTGTCCGCGCCATCAATCAGAAAATTGTTCGATTCCGGCCGCTGCCCGTTCACCGCATAGGCCTGGCCTTCCCGAGTGGTGCCACCGGCCTCGATGAGCCCCGGGGTAATAGGCACCACACCAGGCTGTAGCAGGCCCAACTGCGTGAACTGGCGTCCGTTCAGCGGAAGATCCAGGATCTCGCGCTCCCCGACGGTCTGGCCCAGATTCGTCGACGTAGTTTCGATCATCGAGGCGTTGGCGTTCACCTGGAATATCTGCGTGGTCATGCCGACTACCAATTGCACCGCCACGTTGGCGGTTTGGTTCACGTCCAAGGTGATGCCTTCTTGCAGGAACTTCTGGAACCCTTTGGCTTCGGCTTCGAGCCGGTATGCTCCGACGGGCAATTCCACAAATACGAAATCACCAGCCGAGCCCGAACGTACACTGCGGGAGAAACCCGTGTCCACTTCCGTGGCGGTGAGGGACACATCCTTTACCACGCCGCCACTGGCATCAATCACTCTGCCGCGGATGCTCGCGGTCGTCTGCTGCGCCCAGCCATCCAGGGACACACACAAAACCGCCATTAGACAAAGCAATAGCTTACCTGCCCAATTCGAATGCTTCACAATTCCCCCACCGTGCGCATTCTCCTGGTAGAGAATGCACGTCCTTGCACACGCGCCCGTCAGCGCGTTTCACTTCGTCAAAATTCGCGCGATTATCGTGGTCAGCGGGAGAGGACGCAATACTACAAAAGCATTAATGATCCCATAAGCAGAGAGTCTCCGCTCGATTCGGCTTGGTTGATTCCCATGTCTCCTTCACGTCCTTCTCAGCTCCCGAAGCAAGCCTCCTCAGACGGCTGAAGGCAACAATGGAGAAGAGCTATACACTAGCCCCCTGCATTCGCGGATAGATCATCGGTCGAGTAAACGTAGCCGGGCTCGGCAAGGCGCTTTCCACCCTCAGAATACACCTCAGGTTCGGTCGGAGCCCATGTGGCCAACCCATCGACGTAACGGTTGTACATGCAAAAGGCCGCAGCGATAAGTACGGTGTCGTGGATCTCCTTGTCGGTGGCACCACTCCGACGCGCCCGCGCTATGCCCTCGGCAGTGACATGCTTGCCACCTTTTTGCACTTTGCCGGCAATGGCAAGCAGCGCCTTCAGCTTGTCCGACACGGGTGAAGCTTCGAAGTCGCGCTTTACCTCTTGAATCAAACTTTCGTTTTCTCCGAGATGGTGGGCAGCGACGGCTCCGTGCACGGTTTGGCAGAAGTAACAATCGTTTTGTGACGAAACCTATGTTGCTATCATCTCGCATTCTCCGGGGCTAAGACTGTTTGGGCCTCGGAGCAATATTTCCGCGAGCTCGTTGAGTCGTTTGGCTGTGGCAGGACTGAACGCCATGGGCCCGAGTATTCCTGGAATCCCTTCCGGCAATTGAATATGAGGCATCGAAAAGCTCCTTTTGGATCTGAGGTGATTTTGTGAAACTCTCCTCGCCAACGATTTTCCACTACTGATATTGGCTGCTCCCAGCCCGGTGCGGTGTACCCGTGATTGGCAATGCGCCGACCGATTTCGCGGTATACCGCCCGGACTCGGGTGGACCGAGTTCCGGCGGCATAGTAGAGCCTAAATGAATGCGCGGTAATACTACGAAAATACTACAGACTCGATTGGCCACTTCCGATACGTTCGGTATTCCCGTGTTCGATGCTGTGTTGCGAATTGCGTATCGCTCCAACGGGAAACGCACTGCCACAAGAAAGGGCGACGGTTTTGTTGAGCGCAAGGGCAAATTCAGTCGTGAAAAAGGTGCTTGCGGTCTTAAGTATCGGTGCAGCATTGTATGCGGTTATTTGCGCTGCCCTCTTTGCGATTATGCTCCAATCGCCGGATGTATTTGCGCGCACTATGAGGCATGTGCCGCGGCCTGCATTTATTGTTCTTCCTTTCAGATCACTGTGGATGAAAGCCCGCAGTGGCCGCGTAAGCGTGGGCGAGGTTGCGCCGGATTTTTCGTTGGACAGCGCGGACCACAAAAGCCATTTTAAGCTGTCGTGTCTGCGGGGACAGAAACCGGTGGTGCTGGTCTTCGGCAGTTACACTTGACCGCCATTCAGGCGGGAGGTTCTCGCCTTAAACAAGCTGTACGAGCAATACAAAGATCAGGTGGCATTCTACTTGGTTTATATCCGCGAGGCACACACTAGCGACGTGTGGCAGGACTCTGACAATCTGAACGACCACATTGTCTTTCTGAGTCCTGAGAGTTTTGCGGAACGCAGCGCAATGGGGCAAATCTGTTTGGTGAAGCTCGGAATCAAGTTCCCCGCTGTGATCGATACTTTTGACAATGCCACCGAGCGAGCTTACACAGGTTGGCCTGACCGTCTCTACGTAATTGACCAAGGCGGGCGAGTCAGCTATAAGTCCGGCGCCGGGCATGCCGAATTAGACCCTTAGCGAGCCACGGAACCCTCTAGCCGCATAGTAAGATTCCGCACCGTTGTGATAAACGAAAACAGTGTCGTAGCGGCGATCACAAAAGAGGGCGCCGCCGAGTTTTCTGATACCAGAAGGTGTTTTCACCCAACTCGACGTTTTCGTATCGAAATTTCCGAGTTCCTGCAACTCTCGATATTGTTCTTCCGTTAAGAGCTCAATGCCCAGGGCAGCCGCCATATCAATTGCGTTATCTTCTGGTTTGTGTTCTTTCCGTGACTCCAGCGCTTCACGGTCGTAGCAAATACTTCTACGGCCTTTAGGACTTTCCGCCGAACAATCACAAAAAAGGTATTCGCCGGTCTTTTTATCGTGACCAACAACGTCCGGTTCACCGCCAGTTCTTTCCATTTCATTGAGTGACCATAGTTTTTCAGCATTAGCTTCCAGCTTTGCTTGTACTTGAGCCCATTCAAGACCTTTATGGCAGTTCATGTTTTTCTCAAAACGGGCTTTCAACGCTCGGAGTAGTTCTTCACGTTGTTTTGGTGACAAGTCCTTTTTATTGGTACTCATGCTTCGCGCTTTTGTTGCACTCATAGTTGTCGCTTCCCGCGTTTCTTATCTGTTACTCCGCTGCGCTCCTCCACCTGGGGTTTTTTCGGCTTGTCTTTGCGTTCTTATCAATTCCTAGTTTCCACGCCGTTCGGAGTGCACCCGTCAGTACCTCCTCGCTCGCCGCCCGGCGAATATGCGTGTGTCCCATCTTTCCCCAGCCGCCAGGAATCGGCAAGAAAATCTTAGGCGCCTCCTCCACAAACGCCGCCTACCACTCCAGCGTAAGCATCAGATTTCCGTAACCCCTGTTTGCGAGGCCAGCGAAGCAAACTTCCTGCCACCTACACGAAATGCCGGCAATCCTGCGTGGGAGTACTCTTCCACCCCCTCCGGGCTCAGTGCAATCCTGCGAAAGTCTGCTGCAGACATCGGGTGACTCCGGAGACTACGGAGTGTCTGACCATCATCGGACTGCAAATGTCTACTGCTCCGGGCGGGATCATGGGCAAACCTTTCGTTAAGGCTTTGAGGAAGAGGCTTTCGGGAAGAGTTGCCGACTATACGTCAAAGTGGAATTACATTTGGGACGCCAGTCATCCGCCAGGCCAATCAATCTGCGCAAGTAGGGTGGCCGATCGCGAAGCCCTTAAGCTCAATTTCCAGAGCTGGCGCTTCGGAGGAACATCGCACGAAACCCTCCTGCCCGTGCTTCGTACGCTTCGCCTGCCCTCGAGGCAGAGAGGATTAGCCATCAGAATTTTGCGAAGCCGCCGACCTTGTTACTGACGTGCTTCACTCTTCCCGCATGAGTTTGGATGGATCGACGGCAAGTGCCCGCCGGGCTGGAATGGCGGAGGCTGCAATGCCTAGCAGGGCCATCGTCAGCACCGCCCCGCCAACGACCACGGGATCCCGCGGATTCGCCTGATACACAATCTGCTCTAGCAACCGGCTGGCGAGGACTCCTGACAGCAGCCCCACGGCCGATCCCACCCCAAGCAGCACCATGGGGCGTCCCACCGCCGCGCTCATTACCTGGGCTCTGCCCGCGCCCAGCGCCACGCGGATACCCAACTCCTTCATCCGTCGGCTCACGCCGTAGGCCGCCATGCCGAAGATGCCGGTCACAGCCAGCATCGCCGCCAGCAGACCCATGACGCCCAGCGCCACGGTCGCCGCGCGCGCGGGGAATAGCACACCGGCCAGCGCATCGGGCCAGCTCTGCATGGTGATGGGCACATTCGGCTCGAAGCTACTCAGAGTGCGTTCTAGCGCCGCGGCCATCTCGTTCGGCGGCCGCCGCGACCGCACCACGAAGACTGCTTCGCTTTCCTCGCTTTGCGACAACGGCACATACACCGCAGACTGCGGCGACTCTGCCAGGTCGTGGTACTTGCCATTCTCCGCCACGCCTACTACTTCCGTCAGCTTACCCCACAGAAAAAAGCGCTGTCCGATCGCCGGCGTATCGCCCCACATCTTCCCCGCGAAGGTTTGATTGACGATCGCCACATACGGCGTCTTTGCGGTGTCCTGCCATGAGACGTCCCGCCCGCTCAGAAGCCGAGTGCCGGCAGCCTCGAGGTATCCCGGAGAGGTCAGGTACGCGTACGTCGCTAGTACATAATTGTCCATCCTGAACTCGACCGTTCCCGGCCGGTAAATTGGAATATCACGCATCCAGCTGCTCATCGGCACGGGTTTCACCGCACCGGCTGCGATCACACCGGGGATGCTCCGCGCCGCCTCAATCATTTTTTTCTGGAGCATCACGTGGCTACCCTGTTCCGCATCGCTCAGGTCCATATCGGCCAGCATCACGTTCTGCGGCTGGAAGCCCAAGGGACCGTGCAGAGTCCGCATCATGCCGCGTACCGCCACCAGCGAGGCCGTTACCAGCAGCGTGCAGATCGCAATTTGTACGCCTAGCAAAAGGTCGCGCACGGCAAACCGACGCAGGTGCGTTAAATCCACTGGTCCGTCCTTCATTGTCTGCAACGGACTGCTCTGCCACGCCTGCCGCGCCGGAACTACTCCAAACAGCAGCGCGCTTCCCAGTGTCAACGCCAGACCGGCCAGGTACACACGCGCATCCACGCTTACTGCCAGGTGCCCGCCAAAGGAGGGATGCCACTGGTTCAGCACACCCAGCAGCAGGTCCGCGGTCACCAGCCCCGTTGCTCCGCCCATCAGCGATACGATCACCGCCTCCGTGAGCAGTTGCCGCACCATCCGCCAGCGGCTCGACCCAAGGGCCACACGGAGCGCCAGTTCCCGGCTACGATCCGCCGCGCGCGCCGCAAACAGAGTTGCCAGGTTCGCGCATGCGGCTGCCAACACCAGCAGCGCCAGCACGGTCACGCTGTAGAGAAATCCTCGGATGACGTCACCGTCATCCCCGAACAGTCCCGGATGGATGAGCCGGAACGACACTCCCTTGTCGGTCTTCGGATACTCCTGCGCCAGTTCGAGCGCAATCACATTCAGATTTTCCGTCGCTTGTTGCGGAGTTACGCCCGGCTTAAGCCGGCCAATCACCGTAACGCGAGATGCCCGGTTATTTAGGTAATCGTCCCCCTCCACCTGCTCCTCGTTGGCCATTGGCATCCAGTAGTCCGGCCACACAAACCGCTCCGTGCCGTGAAACTGCGCGGGCGCCACGCCCACGACCGTGAACGGATGCTTGTTGAACTCCACGACCGTCCCGACTACCTCCCGATCGGCGTGAAACGCGCTCTGCCACAGCCGATCGCTCAACACCAGATACGGCGCTGAACCCGGGCCATGCTCGTCCGCCGCGTGGAAGAACTGTCCCACCTGCGGCCGCACCCCCAGCAGATCGAAATAATTGCCGGTGACCTCATCGCCACGGACGTTAATCACCGCGTTTTGACAGCTCAATCTCGCGCCCGAATAGGCATAGATCGCGGCCATCTCGCTGAAGGTGGTGTTTCGCCGCCGAATATCCTCAAACGCAGGAAACGACGTAGTCAGTAGCCGTCCACTCGCCCACGGCCCGTGGCGAAGCTGATATAGGTTCTGTGGGTCGCTCACATCCAGTGGTCGCAGCAAAACCGCATTCAGCACTCCGAAGACGACCACGTTTGCCCCAATCCCCAGCATCAGCGTGAGTAAGGCAACGATCACGAACGCGGGAGACTTCCGAAGAACGCGAAGCGCATAACGAACATCCAGCAGCAGGTTTTCCATGAATGGTACGCCCCCTTCGGCGTGGTAGTCTTCCCGAACCCCGCAGCCCCGAACAATCATGCCATGCCCAACGTGCGATAAAGGAAGAGTCTTGAGACGCAACTTTCTCGAATTTCCACTGCGACATACAAATTCGGATGGTTACAGGGCTTGCGGAAGTGATTGAAATCCCAGCAGCCTTGGTTGCGGCGGCCTGGTTTGAAGCAACGTTCGCGGGGAACAAACGATTCCAAAACCCATGGCAGCCGCGAACAGGTATTGCCTCGCAACTTAGGATGGAGACCTCTACCTCATCCAAGGCACGCTACGGCGGCTCCCCGACCGCCGCCGAGTGGAGGGATGAGCTTTCGGCTTGGCCAGCATCCAAGCGGTCATGTCAGCATACGAAATCCTCTCGACCAGCTTGGACGCTCCAAGTTTCTATCCTACGGATAGAAAGCCTTTTGACCCGATCTTCAAGCGGGTGCAAACCAAAGAATGGCTCCCCGGACCAGATTCGAACCGATAACCCTACGGCTGACAGTTTCGATTTCAAATCCATAAATCATTGTTCCACAGTCGCTTATGGTTATCGGGAAGCCAATCTTCTCCCGCAAAGGTTCTGAAGTTGTTCCCAGAGGGCTTGGGCGCGAATGAAAGTGTCGATAAACGAAGAGTTTCTCTCGGACCTACGCGTCAATGACCCCCTGCCCGGTATACGTTTGCCCGAGCACTGAGGCTACGAATCGGTCCTGCTTCGATTAGCGCAGGTTGCGATCAATCGGCGCGGTAGATTTGGGGCGCGGGGCGTGTCCTCGGCCGGAGGAAGACTTGTGGAAATGAAATTTGCGCTTGACAAAAACTTTAATAATGTATACAGAGTAGGGCAATGTCGCAGTTCGCGGAGATGTGTTGGGGCCAAGTGGGAAAACGCTTACTGAAAATCCGAACTGCGGTGGCTTCTCCGGATCAAAGCCTATGAATGCCTCGAGTGTCCGGGTTCCGGAGTGGCCGCGCCGGTCTCTGACGGTCAGGCTCTCTCGGTTGTGGATCTGTAATCTCGCAGGCTAAGGTCGAGGGTGCGCAATGTGCGAATCGAGTGCGCATTTCGTGTTCTGAAGAGAAGGGAGACTACTGTAATGTTGCACTTATCGCGCCGCAGTATATTTCAAGCAATGCTGGTTGGCTTGACGATACTCCTCCTCCTGAACCTTTCTCCTGCTCTCGGGCAAATGACTTCGCTAGGAACGGTTACTGTAACTGTCTACGACGCGCAGGGCAACGTGGTCCAAGGCGCGAAACTCACGCTGACGGAGAAGGCTTCCAACAGGGGGTATGGGGGAGATACGCAACTGGTAGGTAGTTTCAGTTTTGTCACTCTGCCGCTTGGAACCTATCAACTTGTTGTGTCCAAGAGCGGATTCAAAGAGTCTGTCGTTGATTCCATCGTCGTTGAAGGGGGCAGGACGACCGATCTCAAGGTGACATTGCAAGTTGGCCAAGTCGTCGAGAAAGTGGTCGTAGAGGGTGGCGCTGCCCCCCTGATGGACACCACCTCAAACGCCATGGCCACTACGCTGGACATAAAGCAGATTGAGGACCTTCCGCTGTTAGGCCGGGACATCAGTTCGCTGGCGTTTTTGACTGCGGGCTTCAGCGGTGTCCCCGGTTATGGGACATGGGATGGCCTGCCGATGATTGCTCAGGGTAACAGCATTGATGGTATCGCCTCTTCGACGAGCCGCATGAAATTTGGTGGCAATACCACACCGGGTTCCGGAGGGGCAGGGACGTTCCAGGCACGCCTCGAGGACCTTCAGGAAATGACCGTTCAAACCAGCCAAGTTGATTTGAATCAAGGTCTGGGCACGGCGTCAATGCAAGTGAATTTCGTCACACGCCAAGGCACGAACACCTATCACGGGCGGGTGTTTGAAGATTTCAGGAACGCCGCCCTGGATGCCAATAGCTGGTTGAACAACGCGAGCGATCTGCCGAGAAACCCGCTTATCCTGAATGAATTCGGAGGCTCCGTCGGCGGACCGATCGTCAAGGACAAGCTCTTTTTCTTTGGGTCCTTTTCGATGGCTAAGCAGCCAGGTGGCTACCCGGCCACCAATTCTTATCTGACGCCCAGTGCGCAGCAGGGGATATTCACTCTTCCTTCGACGGGGCAGACAGTGAACCTTTTTACGCAGGTGGCCCAGCCAGGTGGCCTTCCCGCGACGGTCAATTCCGTCATTGCCACCGAACAAGGGCTCATCAATTCAGCCGTTCAATCTGGCGGGGCAACGCTGGTTCCCACCGCTGACCCGAACATTGAGACCGTTCGTTGGAACGTGAGTTCTCCCGTAACCTATTATTTCCCTGCCTTCCGTGTTGACTATGATGTCAGCTCGAAAGTTCGTCTGGATTTTTCGTTTCAGAACACCAGGGTGAACCAGCCCAACGCCGCTCCTCCGCCGTTTCCGGGTTCCGGCTTCTCAGACCGCGTGGCAAACAACAAATCGAATAATTACATCACTTCGTTTGGCGTGAATTGGACGATCACACCAACTCTGACAAACCAATTCCGCGGTGGCTATTACTACAACGCGTATTGGTACGATACGGGAGGGAAAGCTCTCTGGGCACCTCCCAGCGAATTGCCGCAGGTAAGCTGGGCACTCGCTGCCTCCGGGCAAACTTTCAACCTACCTACAACGACGTACTATCCGATCATAAACGCGATTGACAACGCCGTGTGGGTTCACAAACTGCACACGGTGACGTTTGGTTTCAGCTTCTACCGCGAGCAGGACCATTACTGGAACCCACCCGACGGAATCCAAAACGATTCACTCGGGCTGGTGAACGGGGACCCGGCACTCAGCACCTTTGATACCTATTTCGCCAATGCCGCTGCTGGCGACCGCTCGGAAGCAGAAGCGCTCTACGCGACACTCATCGGCCGCGTCTCCGGCGTCGCGCCAATCGGCAGCGGATTCCCCTATAATCAGAAGACCGGCCAGTACGCCACTACCCCTGGTCAAGCCTACAACCTCGATGAACTCCAGAAGGCATGGGGCCTCTATGCTCAGGATTCCTTCCGCCTCACGCCGCACCTTACCGTCAATTATGGTCTACGCTGGGATTTCACCGGTGATGACCATGATTTGACGAGCGCCTATCATGGCGCCACCCCCGCTGAAATTTATGGTCCGTCAGGGGTGGGCAATGTATTTAAGCCGGGAACGCTGACCGGCAACCCGAACCCAACCTACGACGCACGCAGCCACCAATACGCTCCGTGGAACGTCAGCCCGCAACCAACGATTGGCCTCGCTTGGAATCCCGAATACTCTGAAGGCTTTCTAGGCAAGCTGGCGGGCGGCAGCTCCACAGTCATCCGGGCCGGCTTCGACATTAAACGCTTCACGGAACCACAGCAATATTTCTGGAACAATGCCACGAACCACGGGATCGCCTATTTCCAGTATTTTTCCTTGCAGCCGGGGACGGGCTCCGGGACCTTTACGCCCGGCACTCTGAGTTTGGATCAGACAAGCAGCATTCCGAAGAGCGCCTACACCTTATCGCCTCCGGCGTATGCAGCCAGCCTCCCCCAGACCGATTGGACGTGGAGCTATTACTGGGGTGGTTCCGGCATGGACCCGCACATTCAGCAACCCTATGTTCAGGAATGGAACTTAGGGATTCAAAGGCAAATTACGTCCCAGAACGTACTTGAGGTGAGGTACCTCGGACACAGAAGTGTCCATCAGTGGATTTCGACGGACCAGAATGAGATCAATATCTTCGAGAATGGCTTCTTGAAGGAGTTCAAGGCTGCCCAGGCCAACCTCGCCATCAACCAAGCCCATGGCGTCACCTCTTTCCAGGACAATGGTTATTCGGGGCAGCAGCCTTTGCCGATTTTTGATACGGCTTTTCAAGGTGTGCCCTCCGCACAAGCCTATACCAATTCCGTTTTCATTACGGATTTGACCCAGGGAAACGCGGGCGGATTGGCTGCGCTGCTCGCGGTTCCGCCAGCCGGGGGCACCGCCGCTTACCTCTGCAACATGGTGGGCTCCTCCCTGTCGCCCTGTGCCGCCCAAGGCTACTCTACGCCTGGACCAGATCCTCTCAACTTCTGGCAGGTTAATCCTTACGGGCAGGGAAATGGAATCGGGACCGGCAGTTATCTGTCGGCACAAGGGTACAGCAGCTACAATGCCCTCCAAGTGGACTTCCGCCAGAAGCAGTGGCACGGAATGCAATTTGATGTCAACTATACCTGGAGCCATACGCTCGGACTTCAGCCAGACAACCAATGGCTCGGCACGATCAACGTCTTTACGATTCGCAACCTCAGGGACAGCTATGGGCCAACTCTATTCGATCTTCGAAACGTGCTCCATGCCAGCGGCACCTATGATCTTCCCTTTGGTGCCGGCAAGACTTACTTGAACCAAAAGGGAATCGTCGACAAATTCGTAGGTGGTTGGTCCTTGGGAACCATCGTCACCATCGAAAGCGGGCTTCCCTACCAGTTGTTTGGCGGCTACAACACCTTCAATGATTACGCCGACGGTGGCATGAATTTCAGCGGCATAAGTCCTTCCCAATTGCAAAACGCTGTCGGCGTTTATCATACGAGTGGACCTTATGCGTACACGATAAATCCCAATCTCCTGAAGCCCACAAGCGCTTGCCCCAGCAGCTACATTACTGGCGTGTGTCAGAACACCACTCCCGGCACTTTAGGTTGGAATCCGTGGTTACACGGTCCTGGCATGTGGAATGCTGATCTTTCGCTTACGAAATATCTTCCCATTACCGAGAGGATCTCCTTTAAATTCCAAGCGGAAATGTTGAATATTTTTAATCACCCAAACTGGACAATACCGGGGTCAAACGTCCAATCGAGTAGTTTCGGCACCTCAACAATCCAGTCCATGATTCCCAACAGTCCCAATGGAGGCGCGCGTCTGATTGAGTTACGTGCCAACATTGAGTTCTGACATTTGTCCGAGCCGCTTTTGTCGGCCTCACCAGGAGGCCTTCACGGGGGAAAATCCTGAGACAATTCGGGAGACCCTGTGAATGCCTCCATTATTTTTATCTACTGAGGACCGGCTGTGCGATCGCTTGTCTTCGCCGCTCGGACTACCAGGGGCGTCCGACGTTCAATCGCGCTATAGTTAGTTTTGCTTCTTCGAGTTGTTTTCTATTCTCTTATGAGCAGAATTCTTCGCACGGCGCTCTGTGTTTCTCTGAAGGTACTTTGCCCCATGGGCCTACTTTCTGCACAGCAAAGTGGGCAGACCGCCAACGTTGTCTTCAGCGCTTCGGTCGAACGGGCCATTGATGCAGCGGCCAAAGGCCGTTGCCAGGAAGCTTTAAAGGTCCTGAGAAAATCGGCTTCTCGGGTTTCCGACAAACAACTGAAGTACACCGCGGAAATGGCGGTTGTTCGCTGCGCCATGAGCTTGAATGAAACGGAAACCGTCGTAGAGGGGCTTTTGACCCTGAATCGGGAATTTGCTGACGATCCACAGGTCTTGTACATCACCACGCATTACTATTCGGAACTGGCCTCGAGGGCTGCACAGCGGATCGCCGCGGTTGCGCCGACATCCTACCAGGCTCACCAACTGGAGGCGGAGGCGTTGGAGTCACAGGAGAAATGGGATGAAGCCGCCCGCGAGTATCGGGAGATTTTAGAAAAAAACCCGCAGATTCCCGGTATTCATTACCGACTGGCGCGGATCGCACTATCCAGGCCCAAGACCCCGACCAGTGTCGAAGAAGGAAAGAGGGAACTCGAGGAAGAGCTACAAATCGACCCCACAAACGCCTCCGCGGTATTTTTTCTCGGGGAACTTGCGCGCCAAGCCGGCCAGTGGAACGATGCCATCGCTTACTTCTCGAAGGCCGCCAAGCTCGATCCGGGTTTCGCTGAGGCCTTTCTGGCACTGGGTATGTCCTTGAACTCCGCAGAACGGTTCCCGGAAGGCGTTGCTCCACTGGAGAAATATGTGAAGATGGTCCCCGAAGATCCGGCCGGGCATTACCAGCTTTCCATTGCTTATGCTCGGGTCGGCCGGAAGACAGACGCAGTGAGGGAAATGTCCATTCAGCAACAGCTTTCCCAGGGGAAGAAAGGAATTGGGCCGGCGTCCAAGGAGGGCACCGAGCCACATTAGCAACCATTCGAGGAAGACCAGATACACGTGAAGAAACATGCTAGCTCGCCGAAAAATCCTGCAACTGCTTGGCTGGTCCTCTCTCGGAGCCATGCTTGGCCGACCTTGTCTTCGCGCCGCAGCCACGAGCGACCGAATCGCCGATTCTGTTCCCGCTTTTGAAGAGATCCCCGCAAAGGCCTGTGGCATTCGCTGGATCCATGATAGCGGCCCTTCCCCCGATATGTATTTGCCGGAGACAACTGGTCCCGGTTGTGCCTTCCTCGATTATGACGATGACGGCTGGATGGACATCTACCTGGTGAACAGTGGGCCGTGCGATTTTTACAAGCCGTCCGTGCCAATACGCAATGCCCTGTACCGTAACAATCGCGATGGGACGTTTACGGATGTAACCGAGAAGGCTGGTGTGTCCGGAAATGCCTACGGAATGGGCATCGCTGTGGGCGACTACGACGGCGACGGCTTGCCCGACCTGTACGTGTCGCAGTATCCGAAAAGCATCCTTTACCACAACAATGGCGATGGCACCTTCACAGACGTCACCGAGAGGGCCGGTGTGGCTGCGCCTGGGATGGCCACCAGCGCAGTGTGGTTTGATTACGACAACGACGGACGCTTGGACTTGTTCGTCGGCCGCTTCGGAAATTTTGAAAAGTCCACGAACATTGTTTGCATGTCCGGAACGCATAGCCGCGTGTATTGCAAGCCGACTCCCTACCTGGCGAGGCCTTGTTGGTTGTTTCACAACAACGGCGACGGTACGTTTACCGACGTCAGCAAGGAGTCCGGCATAGCCTCATCGCCCGCCAAGGCTTGGGGAGTGGTAGCCGCGGACATCAATAACGATGGGTGGATGGATCTTTTCGTCAGCAATGATACTGTACCGAATTTTCTTTTCGCCAATCGCGGCAAGGGCCGGTTTGAGGAGATAGGCTTGCTCGGGGGCGTAGGATACAGCTCCTTCGGTTTGCCGCGTTCGAGCATGGGGGTGGATGCGGCGGATTATGATCAGGACGGTTGGATAGACCTTTTCGTGGCCAACGTAGACCATGAGTCGTATTCGCTTTACCACAACCTCAAGGACGAAACCTTTTTGGACATGGCAAACGGATTCGGCATCGCTTCCTCAACGAGCCTGATGAGTGGCTGGGGGCTGAAGTTTTTTGATTACGACAACGACGGCAATATCGACCTTTTGCTTTGCAATGGCCACCCCGATCCGTCGGTCGAGGAAAGATTCCCTGAAATAAAGTATGAGGAGCCGATGCTGCTGTTTCGCTATGACGGCAAGAGTTTCAAGAACGTGAGCGCGCAGAGCGGGCCGATCTTTGCGAAAAATATGGCATCGCGAGGACTTGCTCTCGGCGATTTTGACAACGATGGTTCGGTAGACTTGTTGATTACCACCAACAACGGCGCCCCTGTGCTGGTGCGCAACAACGCGGGCCGTTCGAATCACTGGCTAGGTGTGCGCTTGGTGGGCCGAAAAGCGAATTTGGATGCTATTGGAGCAAAGTTGTCCTATCAGGCAGGCGACTTGCAACGCCACGTTTTCAAGGTTGGCGGTGGCAGCTATCTTTCCTCGCACGATCCACGCGTGGTGCTCGGCCTCGGACAACACACAAAGCTCGATTGGCTGGAGATTAAGTGGCCCAATCCCAGCGGCAGAATTGAACGATTCACCGATCTTCCGATCGATCGCTACGTGACGATTGTGGAAGGCACTGGAAAGTGGCGGTAGCGAAGCAGTCATGATTCTGAGCTCTCTCGTGTCGCGTCGCATTGTTTCAGCAGTCTTCGTGTTCATCGGATTTGGGGCAGGCCCCTTGCTCCAGGCCCAAAGCAGCCCCGGCTCAGCCGATTCTCCGGTGGAAAACAACACCGGCGTTACGGACCCGCAAGCCGAAGCCGAGCTTCAAACAGGGGTGAACCTGACCCGCCGCGGACTTTTTGCCGAGGCCATACCCCATTTCCTCGCGGCTCAGGGACGCGTGAAAGACGAATACGTTGCCGATTTCAATCTGGCCCTTTGCTACATCGGTACAGGGAAATTTTCTCAAGCGATTCAGGTACTGAATGCCTTGCGCGGCAAAAGCAAGCCGACGGCGAGCGTCGAAAACCTTCTGGCGCAGGCCTACGTCGGGAATGGCCAGTCCGAAGAGGCCTTCGTCGCGTTAGGACGAGCGGCCAAACTGACACCCAAGGATGAAAAGCTATATGTTTTCGTGAGCGACGCTTGTGCGGACCATCAAGATTACTCTTTGGGTCTCCGCATTGCCGATCTGGGGTTGGAGCACCTTCCCGATTCAGCACGATTACACTTTCAGCGAGCGAATTTTCTCGCTTCTCTGGATCGCTTGGACGACGCGAAGCAAGAGTTTGATCTGGCTAGTTCTCTCCAGCCGCATACCGAGGTGGCCTTCGATGCCCAAGCACAGAAGTATTTTCTGGAGGGGAATTTGCCGGAGGCAATTCGGGCTGCGCGCGCGGCTGTTCAAGAGCACCATGCTAATTATCTAACCTTTGCAATCCTGGGCGACGCGCTTCTCCGCGCGGGCGCGAGCCCCGGACAGCCGGAATTCGCGGAGGCGGAATCCGCATTGAAAGAATCCATCGCGGCGCGGCACGATTACGCAAGAGCGCAGATTGCCATGGGCTATCTGCTTCTTGTCGACGACAAACCGGCTGAGTCACTCCCGTACCTTGAGAGAGGGCGCGAGCTTGATTCGCGCAATCCTTCGGTCTACAGGAACTTGGCACGCGCCTACCGAAAGCTGGGAAAGCCGAAGCAGGCCCAAGAAATGCTCGATATGCTCGCTGACCTCAATGCCCAGGAGGTGCAAAGGATCAATGCAGCCCCTGGTGAGCGCAAAGCGATTCCCGGTCGCGATCACACCTATCCCTAGAGATTGCGGCAGGGCATTCCGTATCCCGCGTTATTTGGATTGTTATTTCCAAAGGACACGAGGAAACGGGCGCTCGACCAAGCCTTCGCCTTCCTTGACTGCGATGATTTGGTCGCTCTTCAAGTTTGCCAGCTTCGTCAGCGTCCCGCTCGGCCAGATAATTTCGATCGAATTGACGTTGGCACGCTCTCCCAAACCAAAATGGAGTCTCGGATCCTGCGCCGATTGGTAGCTCATGCCCCCTTTGCGCTGGTCGTAAAGGGTGAGATCGTCGGCGACGAGCTTTACCCGTGCTCCCACACCATCGCGATTCGAACGCGTGCCGATTAGAAAAATCTCAAGCCAGTGATTGGCATTGCCGCCGTCATTGCGTAGCAGCTGAGCGGACTGCCCATTGTTATTGACCAGGATGTCGAGGTCGCCGTCATTGTCGAAGTCACCGACGGCGGCGCCGCGGCTCACGCATGGCCTCAAAAAATCTTGCCCCAGTTGAGAACTTACGTCTTCCAATAGCCCCCGCCCTGTGTTCCGAAACATCAACTTGGGTTCGGCGTAGTGGACACTCGATTGGTAACGCTCAATGTTATCGAGGACGTGCCCATTGGCCATGAACAAATCGCGCGCACCGTCATTGTCATAATCCATGAAGCGTGTGCCAAAACCGCTCATGTGAAAAGTGGCGTAGGAAAGCTTCGAGCGGAAAGTTGCGTCGTCAAACGAGGCGTCACCGGCGTTCTGATATACGCGCGCGAGTTGCTGATCCAGATGCGTGACGACCAGATCCATGTGGCCCGTCCCTGCCAAGTCCGCCGCGTCTGTACCCATACCGGCTTCGAACTGGCCGTCCATGCCAACGGCCACGCCCGACGCATAGGCAACCTCCTCGAAGGTACCGTCGCGATTGTTGTGGAACAGGAAATTCGGCATGTGATCGTTGGCGATGAAAATATCCTGCCAACCGTCATTATCATAATCAAAGGTGACGATGCCCAATCCGTTGCCTGGCTTGAGTCCAAGAGCGGATTTTAGGCTCACGTCCGTGAACGTTCCGTCGCCATTGTTGTGATAGAGCGTTGGCGGCTGTGCGTTATACACGTCGGGATGGCAGTAACTGCGCATTCCAGGTCCCTTATCACCGCACCAGAAGTTGCGGTCCGCTGACCAATCGACGTAGTTGGCAATAACCAAGTCGAGTTTGCCGTCGTTGTCGTAATCAAACCAGGCAGCGCTGGAGGCCCACCGCCCTCTGTTTTCCACACCCGCTCTTCCGGTGACGTCCGTAAACGTGCCATCGCCGTTGTTTCGATACAAAATACAGCGACCGTAGCCCATCACAAAAATATCTGGGTAGCCGTTGTTGTCGAAGTCACCGACAGCGACACCCATGCCGAACAGGCCTTCGGCAGAAACACCGGTTCTGGTGGTCACATCGGTGAATGTGCCGTCGCCATTGTTGTGATACAACGCGCTGCGCAATGCGCTCCTCGGCGTATAGATCTTTGTGGCAGCGCCGTTGACTAGATAGAGATCGAGCAAACCGTCTTGGTCATAGTCGATCCAGGCGCAGCCCGAGCCCATCGTTTCGATCAGGTATTTCTCGGGGGAAGCCGCGTTGTCATGCTGGAAGTGAACTCCGCAGGAGCCAGCCACATCACGGAAGGTCACTCGATTCGCATTGGGCCGGGCCGCAAGCGCGTGGTCGGCGGCCAGCAGGGCTCCGCCGAGACATTTCAATAGTTGTCGGCGTGAAAGGGAAGCCAGGTTCTTCATCGGTGATCGCCATTAAGTAGCAAGAAAAACAACAATATACGACGAACCCCCGGGCATCAAGCGGTTTCAGAACGGCGCTCTACCACGGGCCTTAAGTTATTGTTTTGACGCTGGGTTGGGACTAAAATCCAAGTGTCTATAACCTCTTTTTCAGTCGAAGAGCCATTATAGCCAGCATGAGTAATCGTTTACTTGCAACTCGGACGTGTTCGCGGAAGCTGCTTTCCGGCGGCGCCCTGGTGGTGCCTTGGCCATCCTCCACAGAGCGAATTCTTGTAGGCCTCTCTGTTGCGTAGTAGGCCAGTCAGAGGGCCGACTTCCCGGCTCGAAGTGGCCCGCCCAGGCGGGATCAACTGGTTGAAGACGTTAAAGCACGAAGACCAAGAAAGGTCGAGCAAATGAAAAAAGGCTCATTTCTGGCGGGCAGCATGATTTCGAAGGGCCTGCTCACACTGCTTTCGCTCTTTGTGTTGTGGCAAGGCCTTCCGGCACAACAGGACGGCAAGAAAGAGAGTTTGACGCCGGGAGCGATGCTCGCCCAGGGCAAAGTTACCCTGGATACCCCGGACTTTACACTCGAACTCGTGCGCTCTTCCCAGACGGTTGCATCGCTTAAGCCCAAAATGGCCAGCGATTTTGATTTCACGCCTGGCGATATTCTCGTGGAGCGATCGAAGGACGGCTACTACCACCTGGGTGATCTAGATCTGCGATTGAGGACGGGAGATTCCGGCGAATGGAAGAATTATTCCACGTCCACCGCCCGCAAACCCGTGATCGAACTTCCCGCATCGGGTGACACGCTGGCCGCCGCGGATCTTGCGCCCACTTTGCCAGTCGATATTCCGCTACAGGTGTCGCGGACTTGGGCGCTCGAAGGCGGCAAGTTGGTGCTGCGTTTTACCTTGAAGAACAAGACCGGAGCAACCATTCAAGTGGGTGCCTTGGGCATTCCCATGGTCTTCAACAATGTGCTGAACAATCGCTCACTCGAAGAGGCCCACGCAAAATGTTCCTTCTATGATCCGTATATCGGGGAAGACGCCGGTTATCTGCAAGTGACGCGCCTTAACGGACATGCTCCCGCGCTGCTGGTAGTTCCGAATGGCAAAACTCCCTTTGAGGCCTACAGTCCAATTCTCAGCAAAGGGAGATCACGAGACGCTGCGGCCATCTTTACCGATCCCACGCCGCGCTGGGTTACCTTTGAGGGTTTCTACGATTGGATGGTTTACAGCAAAGCGTTCGCGGATAACGAGTGGAAGAACGCTCAACAGTGGAATCCGCCGACGCTCCTTACGCTCGCTCCCGGCGAGTCGAAAACCTACGGGGTCAAATTTCTAATTTCCGATTCCATTCGCGGAATTGAAAAGACGCTGAACCAGAACAAGCGCCCAGTCGCAGTCGGTATCCCCGGCTATGTGCTTCCTACGGATACCAATGCGCATCTCTATCTGGAGTATTCCAAGGGCGTCAAATCGCTTGCGATCGAACCCCAAGAGGCGATTGCACTCAAAGAGCAAAAGAGCCTATCGGCAGGTTGGAAGAGCTATGAACTCAGAGGTAAGACCTGGGGCCGGGCGCGCCTGACGATTACCTATGAAGACGGAACGGTCCAAACCATCCAGTATTTTGTGGTTAAGCCTGCCCAGGAAGCGGTGGCAGATATGGGGAATTTCTTAACCACCAAGCAGTGGTTTCTTGATCCCAACGACCCCTTCCATCGCAGTCCGTCTGCACTTACCTATGACCGCGAGCTGAACCAGTTTGTGACTCAGGACTCACGCGTATGGATTGCGGGGCTGAGTGATGAGGGTGGTGCTGGATCTTGGCTCGCCACAATCATGAAACAATTAGGACAGCCCAATAAAGAGGAGCTCGACAAATATGAGCGATTCGTTGACGGGGTGCTCTGGGGCGGTTTGCAATTCAAGGATGGGCCCAAGCAGTTTGGGGTGCGCAAGAGCCTCTTTTATTATCAGCCGGATCAGATGCCCCCTAATTACTATCGCAGCGATCTTGACTGGGGAAGTTGGACGAGTTGGAATAAAGAAACTTCTGAACATGTGGATCGCTCTTACAACTATCCCCACGTAGCAGCGTCGTACTGGGTGCTGTACCGTCTCGCACGCAACAATCAAGGCCTGGTCACCACCCATCCCTGGTCGTGGTATCTCACCAATGCGTATGAAACATCCATGGCCATGACCAGATTTGCGCCAGAGTTGTCCGCTTTCGGCCAGATGGAAGGCACGATATTCGTCCAGATCCTCGCCGACCTCAAGCGCGAAGGTATGACCAGCCAAGCCGAATTGTTGGAAGCCAAAATGAAGGAGCGCGCCACGCGCTGGAAAAGCGAAGCGTATCCCTTCGGCAGCGAGATGCCCTGGGATTCAACCGGCCAGGAAGAAGTCTATGCGTGGATGAAATACTTCGGCTACCCGGATAAGGCGGAGGTCACGCTGAACGCTATTTTAGGATACGACCCTGCAATTCCACACTGGGGATACAACGGAAGTGCGCGGCGCTACTGGGACTTCGTTTTCGCAGCCAAACACCAGCGACTCGAACGGCAGCTTCACCATTACGGATCTGGGCTCAACGCGATACCGCTGCTGGCGGAATATCGCGAGCATCCCGACGACATCTATCTCTTGCGAGTGGGTTTTGGGGGCACGATGGGAACGTTGACGGACATCGACCAGCAAGGATTTCTGGCTCCTGCGTTTCATTCATTCCCGGATATGCTCAGGTTTGATCCGCTCTCCGGGGATAACGGTCCGAATTTTTTCGGACACGCATGGAATACCGCGACGTACATCGTCCATCATCCAGAATTCGGTTGGGTGTCCTTCGGCGGCAATACCTCGATGGATGGCAGCACGGTAAAAGTGACGCCGCTCGATTCGTTCCGCACGCGCATCTACGTGGCTTCGTCAGGATTGTGGTTGACGCTTGACGCCGGAAAATTCGAGGCTATTGCTGTCGACTCTAAGACCGGCGCTGTTCGCGTGGGGCTCGCCGCCGCGACGCAATTTACGCCAGAGGCCCGATTGCGCGTGGAACAACCGTCCAAGATCAACGGGGTTGGCGTGTATCACCCCGCTAAACCGTTCAAAGTCGAACGGGATGCCTACGTGGTACCACTCGGGGTAGCCACAACCTGGGTGGACCTCACGGCGAAACCCTAAGCAGGGAAACCTATTCTCTATCGCGCGGAATCGGCACGAATCATCCGAATGCCGAAGACGCCTGGAATGTCGCTTCCGTCCGCGGCTTCGAAGCGGACTGTTACTTTCTGCTTCCCGCTCGTAATTCCAGAGGGGAGTGAGTATTCAACGTCGAAGAAGTGGATAGTCTGCTCCGGGCTGCGGCGCTCCGTGGCTTGCTTGCCAACCTGAGTTCCGTCCACAAGAATGGTGAAGCTCCCATCTCTGCGAGCTGCACTGCTGTAGGTCACGACCAAAGCCATGGGGTGAGCGGGATCGACGGGAAGATCAAAGGAGAACCACTTCGTCCCGCGCCGGCCATAGTGCCCGGGTATCTGGATCGGCGAGGTATCTTCTCCCTGTTCATTAAAATCGCGTTCCGCTTGCATTTGACCAGGCTGGGCGAAGGCCACGGTCGCGGCGTCCAGTTTCTTTTTCTTTTCCTGCTCCGCCGCATATGCCTCGGACTTTTTCTTCCATTCCGACGGAGTGAATACGTCCCAATAGATGGCGTAACGACGCCTTGGCAGTTCATAGAAGGGAAGGAAGTCGATATCCGTGGCCAATCCAACTCCTGACGTGCGGAACATCCCGGGTTTACCGGCAACCGGTTTCATCCAACGGTCCACTGGCTGTGCCGTGACGAACACAAGGGCTTGCTGCTCCGCGTCCTGGTCCTCTTCTTCTCTTTTCTGTATTTCTGGTCCGAGATCCCCCGCCAGAACCAGGGGACCCCACAGGATGGCAAGGCGATTCGGGTTGTCGAGCAAGGCTTCCGTTCGGAGTGTTTTCGGCAGCACCAATTCCACCTTGTCCCCTTTTTTCCAAGTGCGGTTGATTTCGACGTAGGAATCCGCCTCGGAAAGATTCGTCAGCCGCATGCCGTTCACCTTGACGCTGAAGTCTGCGCCTGCCCAATAGGGTCTGCGCAGGGCCAACGTGAACTTCTTGGGCGAATCCGAAGTGATCTGCAGCGTGGCGGATTGGCCCAGAGGAAAGTCTGTATCCATCTGCATTTTTACGCCTTCGGATTGCCAGTTCACGGCCGTGGGTGCGTACAGGCTTACCCAGAGTTTGTCTGCGGCTTCGTAATAGATTCCGTACGCGTGCAGCGCGTGACTCTCCATGCCCGTGCCGACACAGCAGGTGAAGTCTTCGAATTGGTCCTGGTATTCGTGTTGGACGCCGCGACCGACCGGCACCATATAGCAGACACGGCCGTCGTTTGGATCCTGAGAAGCGAGAATATGATTGAACAAGGCGCGTTCGTGAAAGTCCGCATAGCGTATGTCCGGTTTCACGGAGAACAGATCGCGCGCCATCTTGATCATATTGTAGACATTGCAAGTCTCGGCAGTGCGCCCCTCAATCATGTCATTCATCCGGTCGGGTGGGCCGAAGTACTCGTTCTTGCCGTCGCCTCCGGTGGCAAAGCTATGGTGCAGGGCGACCTGGTCCCAGAAAAAAGTTGCGGCTTTGTAATCCTCTTCATCGCCGGTATAGATGTACCGCACCAGGGATCCATAAAGCTTGGGGATCTGCGTGTTGCCGTGTTTGCCGGAGAGTATGTCCTGTCCGGTGGCCAGTGGGTCGACGATGGCACGATGTTGGAATTTACGAGATAGAGCCAGCCATTGCGCATCGCCAGTGTCGGCATAGAGGTCCGCGGCTACTTCGTTCATGCCACCGAATTCCGTATTCAGCATCTTTTGAATCTGTTGGTCATTCAGTGTCGCGAGAATTCCCTCAACCCAGCCGGCAAATTTGATTTCCACTTCCAGGGCTGTGCGGTTGCCGGTGCAGCGATAAGCATCCCGCAGCCCGGCAAAGAGTTTGTGTTCGACATACCATGGAGACCAAAGCCCATTCAGATCAAACCCACCGGAGTGGATAATGCCGCGGCTTAACTCCTGAAAATGGATCTTCCCATCCACTCCGTCTTTGTCCATCAGGGCGCCCAGGTAACCATCGCCCTGCTTCTGCTGAATTTCCTGGAGTTCCTTTACGATATAGTCCGCGCGTTCCTTGAACCGCACATCCCCTGTTGCGGCGTACATGAGGCTTACCGCTGACAGATAATGCCCCGCGATGTGCCCCGTGAGTTGGCGATCGGGACCATCCCAACCACCGTAGCCCTTGGCTTTGGGTTGCAAGCCGGCGCGTATACGCAGGAAAGCCAGCATGCGGTCTGGTTCTAGTTTCAGCAGATAGCTAGCGTCCAGGTCTTGGGCGTTTTTGAGAGGTCCGCCAAGCAAACGCACGCTGTCTAAGGGAAGGGGGTGGGCCTTCAAGATCTTATCTTTAGAGATCTGGGCTGCATTCGGCGATTGCGCGAGGATCAGGGTTGGGTCGAACAGGCAGAAGGCCAGGACGTAAGGAAGGATATTTGTCATGAGACTCCCAGGCACATTGAATATATTATACAGTATGTCCCAGAAGACCATGACGGGTACAGATTTCGCGCGAATGCATGCCGAGGGCGGACTGCATTCCCTCCAGCACGCGTGTGGGGCTGCTATTGCCCTAAAGCAAAGAGCGAGGTAATTTACGGTGCGTCCTTATTATTCCCGAAGAAAATTTGTGGCCGGGGCAACAGTCGCGAGCCTGGCATCACTGATTCCGCAAAATGTATTCGCCGACAACACGACCATGCAAAAGGTGGTGGTGCACACGGACGCAGAAATCGCCACCGTCAAGCCCGAATTCCATTCCCATTTTGCCGAACATTTGGGCTCCTGCGTGTACGGCGGGCTGTGGGTCGGGAAGAACTCCAAAGTCCCCAATGTGAACGGGCATCGCAAAGCCGCAGTCGATTACTTGAGCGCATTGGGTGTTCCGGTATTGCGCTGGCCGGGCGGTTGCTTCGCGGATGATTACCACTGGCGCGATGGCATTGGCCCGGAAGCCAAACGTCCGAAGCGCGTAAATATTCACTGGGGAGGCGGCGTGGAGGTCAACAGTTTCGGCACCCACGAATTCATCGACCTCTGCCGGAAGATCAATGCCGAACCTTACCTAGCCGGAAATGTGGGCAGCGGTTCGCCGAGTGAAATGCGTGATTGGGTGGAGTACTGCAATTACCCATCGGGAAGCGATCTTTCCGAGGAGCGCGCCGCCAATGGCTCGCCTGACCCGTTCCGCGTGCGCTACTGGGGTGTGGGCAATGAGAGCTGGGGTTGTGGCGGCAACATGCGGCCGGACGAGTACGCCGCCTTGTATCGGCGGTTCGCTGTGTACCTTCGGGAATTCGGTGGCACGAAGCCCTTTCTTATCGCCAGCGGGCCTTCCGGCAGCGATATCGGTTGGTCACGCGGTTTCCTGGACAAGATGAAGTATGAACTCCCCGATGGATTCTCCATGCACTATTACGAAGGTGGCGAAGACGTACCCACGGAATTCACCGTCGAGCACATGAACGAACAACTCGGCATGTTCGCAAAAGTCGAAGATTCCATCCGCCTGCAGCGCTCTGTTTTGGATGGCTACCACGAAGGAAGGAACGTGGGCTTGATTCTCGACGAATGGGGCGTTTGGGATCGTATCCCTGAGTCAGAGGAAAAACTACATGGCAAGCTTTGGCAGCAAAGCACCATGCGGAGCGCCCTTGCCGCCGGTTTGGGGCTCAACCTCTTTAATCGCCTCGCCGATCAACTCTATATGTGCAACATCGCCCAGATTGTGAACGTGCTGCAATCACTTCTGATCACGGATGGCGCTGAGAGTGACAAGTGTGTCCGGACAACCACCTATTACGCATTCCTGTTGTTCAAGGGCCACCGCTCGAAGATGGCACTGCACGTTTCTACTCAGGATGCTTCGCCGCTCGGACTTTCTGCTTCCGCCTCGCGCGGCGCAAATGAAATGGTCCTCAGCTTTGTCAATCCTCATTCAGACGTGGATATGCACGTGGATTGCTCTCTGTTCGGTAGCAGCGCGAAAGATGGTACCGCCGAAATCCTTCACCATTCCGACGCAAACGCCTGCAACACCTTTGACAAGCCGGATACGGTAGTGATCCAGAAGCATCCCGTAAAAGTGGATGGTGCACGGATTCAGCTCGATCTGCCTCGCATGTCTGTGGCAACTGCCACGTTACACCTGGGCTAGTCAAGCCGATCAGTTCGGCGCCAACTTACCTTCGTAGCTGCTCAATTGCCGTCATGCTTTTTGGGGGCCGCCACGAAGCCCCGTGTGTTTGTTTGCCGGATTATGCTCGGGCGTTTGGAGGCTTCTTCCCCGTTTTGGCCAGAAGGAAATACACGGGAATCCCCAATACAACAATCACCAAGCCTGGCCAAGTCGTGGCCGCGCGATATAGGAAAAGTGCCACCACAATCGCACCTGCCCCCGAAATATAGAGGATAGGAAGCAGCGGATACCCAAACGCGCGGTAAGGCCTCTCTGCCAGGGGTTTCGTGATGCGCAATCGAATGACTCCCGCGATCGTGAGTATGTAGAAAAGCAGTGCCGCGGAAATGATGTATTCCAGTAGGTCGCTGTAAAGATTCCCGTAGGTGTGTGTAGCCGAGTCATACGTGCGCGGGAGTACGAGCACGACGGACCAAAGTCCCTGAATGAGCAAGGCCACCGCAGGCACCCGAGCAGAATTGAGGCGCCCGGCCGAGGCAAAAAACAATCCATCCTGGGCCATGGCGTAATAGGTTCTGGCGCCGGCCAGCGTCAACGCATTCACAGTACCCACAGTGGATACCATAATCGCCGTGGCCATCAAGGCCGGGCCAAACCTTGGGAAGACCGTCTGCAACATGGCTGTCGCAACCCGATCCGAAGGTGCATGCTGAATTGCGGATAGCGGCAGAGTGACCAGATACGCCACGTTTGCCAGCAGGTACAGGGCGATCACAATGCTCGTTCCGAGAAACAGGCAAAGGGGCAGATTGCGCTTTGGATCCTTCACCTCACCCGCGGTGAAGGTGATGTCATGCCAGGAATCCGCGGAGAAGAGCGAGCCCGTCTGCGCCACGCAAAGGGCAATCAACAATCCGAACGCCGTCGTCGCATCCAGCGTTCCCCGAATGGGGCTGACGCCTCGCGCCACCCAGGGGTGCGCGAAATTTTCATGCACCGCAGCCCAGTTCCAGCCCACCATCAATCCCACGACGATCAGTGCCACCAACGCGAAGGTCTTGCCAATTGTGAAAATGTTCTGGATGATTTTGCCGTACTGCAATCCACGGCTGTTGGTCCACGTTAGAATCGCGATCACACCCATGGCTACGAGCTGCGTGTAGGAGAGAGAAAGCGCATAAGCCGGGGACACGTGAATCGGCCGGATCAGGTAATGTTCTTCAGAAATCGCTGGGAACAGCACCCCTGAAAAACGGGCAAAGGCGATGGACACCGCCGCAATCGTGCCTGTCTGGATCACGCTGATTAGCGTCCATCCGTATAGAAATCCCCACAGTGGGGAAAAGGCCTCGCGCAGATAGATGTACATTCCACCAGCGCGCGGCATCATGGCCGCCAGTTCACCATAGGCCAGCGCACCTGAAATCGTCAGCACGCCTGCAACTCCCCAGGCAACAAGCAACCAGCCGGCACTGCCGATCTGACGGCTCATTTCTGCGGAAACGATGAAAATTCCCGAGCCGATCATCACTCCCACGACGACCATCGTCGAATCGAATAGCCCCAGTCCGCGTGTGAATTCGGTGGGCGCTGTTTTGCCCGTGTGTTCGGCTCCGCGAGGTTGGCTCATGAAACTCCTATGAGGTAGCTGCCTGGTGTTAGGAACGCGGCGCGGCACACTCTGAAGAAAAGGGGAATAGAGCCGCGTCCGGTAAAATGCATACTATATGCAATCTATCCTGGCGCAAAAACGAAAACGCCACCCTCCCGAGCCCCCTTCTTCGCTCGCGGTATTCTTCTCTCGATCGGGCGGAGTTACTCGTGTTGCGCGCGATGTTTCTGGATGAATTCCTTCAGATAGATTCCCGCATCCGTTATGTGCTTCCAGAGCGCGCTCGAAGCGATTTCTGGATTTCGTGTCTTGCAGGCATGTAGAAGATCATAGTGGGCCTTCCCCGCCAGGTGCAGTTCACGTGTGACCAGCAGGTGCAGGCGGGTGTACCGGTCGCAATTGTTATTCAGTGTCTTGATGTAGGACAACATCGAGGCACGATTTGCCGGCGCGTATAGCGTGGAATGGAAATTCCAGTTCCAGTCGCCCCAATTCTTAATCTCCGAATCTTTTTCCAGTGACAGTTTGAACTGTTCCAGTATTTTCTCCGCCTTTGCAAAATCGGCCTCGGTAAGATTCGGAATCGCGCAACGCAGCATGTAACATTCAAGAACCGCCCGTGTCTCGAACAACTGCTCAATCTCTTCCGGGGCCAACGAAGACACCACGGCTCCGCGGTTTGCCACAATCGTAATCAGACCCTCGGCCGCAAGATGGCTCAGTGCTTCGCGAACGGGGATCCGGCTGATTTGAAATTCCGCCGCGATGGCGTCCTGGCGCAGTTGCTGGCCTTCCCGCAACTCGCCATTCAATATCTGATCCCGAAGCCGTTCGACCACTGCCGCGGCAAGCGACTGGCGTGGAATGGGTGCAGATCTCCTTGTTTTTCCTGCGCTTTCTAGTCTTGAGGAAGCGCCATGCGCAGATCGACTGGTTCTCATCCGAGGCTTTCTCATCTTAAGTTCTTTCTTTTTTATAAAGGCCAAATCCTGACGCCGGACCTCAATAGGTGGCATTAGGCTATTGGGTGTCTGTCAAGCCATGGCGCAATGGGCTTGGAGCGTTTCAGCCTCCCCTAGCTTATCACGCTGGCCCCTTGCTCGGTTTGCTGCCGACCGTTCTCCACAGGCCTAGCGGGTTTTGCCTCGGGAGCTGCTCGGGGAGTGCCTCATCGGGAAAATTCTGATAACACACCGGGCGCGCAAACCGGCAAATCGCCAAACTCCCAACAGACGTTGTTCGAACCTCTATGCCGGCAGGATACGGCCCGCCATGCACCATAGCATGGCTCGCCTCAACGCCCGTCGGAAATACATTGAACACCATTCGCCCGACCTTCGTCTCCAGAACTTCGAGGAGTTCCGCATTCTGCTGCAAATCCTCTTGCGTGCCGTGAATCGTTGCCGTTAGGTATCCGTGTAAACTACCAGCGCACTCCAACAGTTGGTGCTTTGTTCTATACCGCACCAACTATCGCGCGGGGCCGAAGTGCGCTTCCGCGAGCTCCGGATTAGCGAGAAATGTCGCGAAAAGTGCTCCCAGCCGTCGCTCCGGTGCGGCCACCAAGGAAGGATCGTTCTTGGATCGTGATGGCCATCCTTCCTCGAGGTTAGTTGCGTCGCAATGGCGAGCTGGCGGACGCCGGGCGATTTTTCATGGCTTCGCGCACAATCCTTTTCGTGTATTCCAGTTCCTCCCCGATGACTTCCGTTCGCGGCCCGCGAACTCGCGCGCTGCCCACGCCGAGCTCTTGTTGCACCTGTTTGATGAGTTGGACAAATTTGGGAACCGTGTCCAGACGCAGCAAGGGCAAAAACCAGCGGTACAACTCCTCTGCCGCCTCTTTCTTACCCTCGATTCCATAATGGAAGAGGTCGACCGATTCTCGCGGCAGGGCATCCGCCAGTCCAGCTACCCACCCGACTGCTCCCACTCGGATGGCCTCCAGGATTGCGTCGTCAACTCCCACGAACACGGCCAGCCGGTCGCCGAGCATTGCGCGAATGGCCGTCACGCGGCGGACATCCGTGCTCGATTCTTTCACCGCGGCGAGATTCGCGTGTTCTTTCGCTAGTTCGGCAATCTGTTCGGGGAGAAAATCGGTGCCATAAGCCACCGGATTGTTGTACAGCATGCACGGCAGGCTTGTGGCTCTGAGCACCGTCGCGACATAGCTCTTCATTTCACGCCAGTCCCCTTTATAAACGTAGGGCGGCAGAATCATCAGCCCATCGCAGCCGGTGGCCTCGGCGCTGGTTGCCAGTTCCACAGCCTCTGGCGTGGAAAGTGCGGAAATGGAGGCCACGACAGGTGCTTCGCCTCTGAGCGCCTTCGTGAAGGTCTTCAGAATTTCTTGTTTCTCCGCGGCACGCAGCGTCGCGCCTTCTCCGAGCGAGCCCAGGGCCACGATTCCCTTGCAGCCATTTTCGACGAGCCATCGCGCATGATCGGCCAGAAAGGCGTGATCCACCTCGTACTTCTCTGTGAAGCAAGTTGTGATGGCAGGCATGACGCCGTTCCACTTCATTGTGTTCCTCCCTTCCGTGCTCCCGGATCTGTATTCACGAAAATTGCCGCAAGGCTTGAACAACGTACGGGAAACAACGGTGGCCGCAGGGAATCCGCGTCCCAGCCAAATAGAAACTCCGTTGCAGGGCCGCAGAGCTTGCCCTGACATGGGCCCATCCCGCATCGCGTTTGCAGTTTCGCCTCGCGCCAAGATACGTGGCCCCGCAGCCTCTCAAACGAAACATCTTCGCAGCGGCATACCAGCGTGTCCGCGTCTGCCATGTTGCGCAACTCGGCTCGCAGCGCAAATGCTTTCTCCATTGCGCGAACGGCGATTTGGCTCGCGGCGCGTGCTTTGAGCAGCTTTTGATGCACCACGGTTTTTCCTGCCGCAGCTTGCCCAGCGATCTGCCCCTCGATCAACGCCAATTCCAGCCCGCCGATTCCAGTGGGCTCTCCGGCTGCATAAATGCCTGGAACGGATGTTTGCTGTTGTTCGTCAACCACGACAAATCCTTCCTGAATCGTGCAACCCAGGTATTCGGCCAATTCTGTATTCGGAATCAGGTGAAAGCCGCACGCAAAATAGTCGCACGCAATCTCCTTGATTCGACCTCCGTGCGAAAGGCGCACTCTTTCCACTCTTTCTTTCCCCAATGCCGCCACCGGCCAGCAGTTTCTCCAGTGCGGAACCCCTTTCAGTTCCCAGCCCAACCGCAGGGTTTCGCGGAACTTTCCCGGTGCCAACAGCATGCTCATTCCAAAGGTCGCAAATTTTATATGCGTCGTCTGCTCCGCGATGCAGACAACTTCGCCGCCGTGCTCCCGCACACAGGCAGCCACGGCAAGCAACAGCGGGCCCGTCCCCGCAATCGCGATGCGCTTGCCGCGCACCTCTAATCCCGACTTTAGGAGCGCCTGAAGCCCCCCGGCACCCAGCACATTTCCCAACGTCCAGCCGCAGAAGGGAAGAAAGCGTTCGCGTGCTCCGGTTGCCAGAATCAACTTCTCAAACAAAATCTCCTGCGTCTCTTCAGGCGACTCCGCGAGCAATCTACCCGTTTCCACATGAAAAACTTGCGCCGGGCAGATCCAATTCACATTGGATCGATTGATTTCCTCAAACCAGCTCGCCGTCGTTGCTGAACGGGAAACTCGATCCTGGCCCCGCCAGATCTGTCCGCCGAGCCCGGGGTTATCGTCCAACAGCGCGACCGATGCTCCACCTCGCGCCGCCACGCTAGCCGCCGCGATTCCCGCCGGCCCGCCGCCGACTACCACTACATCGAAACTCCTCCGAGTCGCCTCAGTCATCGCAGGAAATGTCCATCCCTGCTTCGCACTGCACTTGGCAGCCGCGGCTGTGTCTGTTCCCGTTTATCGTTACCCGGCATTCGAAGCAGATTCCCATCCCGCAAAGCGGCCCGCGCGCCTCTCCCGTAACCGACGTGCGGCAGGGTTCGCCTGAAGCCAGCATCGACGCGGCAACACTGGTTCCCGCCGGAACAGTCACTTGCTTGCCGTTCAATCGAATGGTGATGTTCTCAGACATGGCGTGGGGCTCCCTGCTGTCGTGATGGCAAGTAGGGCTCGCTGGGTATTTCCGAAGCGCGTCCCCAAAAGTGATCTGTAATCAGCCGCCCGGTTGCAAGAGAAGTGGTTATGCCCAACCCTTCGTGCCCGGCGGCCAGAAAGATTGTCGGATCAGCGTTCCACGGCCCGATTAACGGAAGATTGTCTGGCGTTGCCGCGCGGAATCCTGTCCACACGCGAATAGCGGACAGCGCGGACAGCTCCGGAACGTATTCAAATGCCCGCCGCAACATCCTTTCGACGATTCCACCATCGACTTTTCCATCTGTACGCGCGTACTGACGCGACGATCCGATCAACAACTGCCCGGTCTTACGCGGTTGCACATTGAAGGCCACGGTATCCGATCGCGTGGAGTGCGCGCTCTTCAAATAACCTAGCTCCACAAGCTGATGCCGAATCATGCCGGCGTACCGCTCGGTGATCACCAGGTGCCCTTTGCGCGGTTCCATGTGGATGCCCGGCGTCAACCTCGAGGCATGTTGCCCCGCGGCATTCACAATTACTTTTGCGCTGAAGCTGGTTCCGTCAGCCATGAGTGCGGTGCCTCCGCCAATGGAAGTCACCCTATGTCCTGTGTGAACCCGCGCGCCTCTTTTCACCGCTTCCTGCATCAAAAACGCAGCCGCGCACGGTGGATAGAGCACCGCATCGCCGGGCACATGCAGCCCTCCAAGGAGCGATTTGCAGAGATTTGGCTCGGCTTCACGCAACCCCTGCGCGTCCAGCACTTCCGAGGTGACCTCGCGCGCGGCATAAAACACATGCTTGCGTTGCACTGCGGCCATTTCGTCTTCATCCGCCGCCACCCAGATCGTTCCCGTTTCCTGGTATTCCATCATGGCAGGGCCTTGCCGCTGCAGATCTGCCCACAGCTTTTGCGAGTAGCGCGTCAATGCAAATTGCGCTTCCGAATCATCCATGGCCACGATGTGACCCATGCCCGCCGCCGTGGCACCGGTGCCAATGCCGGTCGCTTCCACGACGGCAACCTTGATTCTCTCTTTCGTCAGTTCGTAAGCGCAGGCCGCCCCGACAATCCCCGCTCCGACAACCAACACATCCGCTGTCATGCTCATGTGGACATGCCGTGGCGAAATGGATCTTCCGGATCGAGGATCAAGTCTGCTTCGGCTGTGATGTACGCTGAACCCTTCACACGCGGCAGGATTTTTCCGTTTTCAATGCTCACGCTTCCTTCAAACACGCTGCCAACGATGCTCTCTTGTCGCCACACTTCTCCTGGCTTTAATTTGCCGTCTTCGTATAAGCAGGCCAGCTTCGCGCTGGTTCCCGTGCCGCAGGGAGAACGGTCATACGCTTTTCCCGGGCACAGCACAAACGTACGGCTGTGCACGCCCTTTACAGGGGACGGCCCGAACAACTCCACGTGATCCACTTCTTTGCCGTGCACTCCCTTTACGCCGTTCCCTTGGATGCCACTTTCTTTCAAGGCTTGGCGAATGGCCCAGGCGAAAGTCGTCAGTTCTTCCACCTTCTCCAAGGACGGTACCACCACAGGCTCTTTCACCAGGAAAAACCAGTTGCCTCCCCAGGCGATATCGCCGCGCACGATTCCGTAGCCTGGCACGGCAACCTGTATGTCGCTCGCGCTTCTGTAACTCGCCACGTTGCCAACCGTGACTTCTCCGTTTTCGTGCAGGATCGCGCTCCCCACGCCGACCGGCGTTTCAAAGCGATGTTCTCCTACTCCGATCTTCCCAAGGTGCGCGAGTGTCACCACCAATCCGATTGTGCCGTGCACGCACATTCCGAGGTAACCGACGTTGTTGAAGTAAATTACGCCCGCAGCACAGGTCGGATCAACGGGCTCGCAGAGCAACGCTCCCACGATAATTTCTGAACCGCGTGGCTCGTGAATCGCAGCTCGCCGGAGGTAGTCATGATTTCGCCGAAGGCACTCCAACCTTTCCGCCATACTCACAGCGGGAAGTTCCGGCCCGCCGGCCACGATTACACGCGTCGGCTCCCCGCCGGTGTGCGAGTCAATGACGTGCAAGCGTCGTGTCTGCGAGGGCATTGCCAAGGGTTCTCCGTAGAATACAGAGTGGATACTTTATCCAATTGAGCCCCTGCTCCGCAACCCCCCTTCCGGCCCTTCCTCGCTTCTGAAAATTTACCCGTTGACTTTCCTGTTTGCCGCGTTTACTTTGCCCTCTTGAGAAAGCGTTTACTCATTTTCGCCTCTTCAAGTCTTTCTTTCTCGGGGCTTTATATCCGTGTCTCGCTTTGCCCTACGCTCCTGCTCACGGGTGAACTTCGTTGACCGCCCTGCTCTGCCGCAAAACGTTACTGGCTTCTTCTTCCGCCGCTGCGGCCCTGCTTTCTTCCCCCCTTCGTGGCTTGCGCTCTGTTTTGGCCGGGCCTCTCCGAGGTTTTGCTCGTGCCGTCGCCAACAATGTCCCTGCCAAACTCCCGTCTTTTCCTATGGCCCGGATTCGTTTGCGGGATGGCCTTTTCGCTACGGGCATGCGCACCAACCGTTGCTACCTCGACTCCCTGCCTAACGACCTGCGTGCCCAGTACCCTCAGGTTCTTCCCGTCCCTGAAATGAGCTATGACGCGCTCATCTCCTCGATCCCCCTTTGTCAGCTTCAGCGCCGTTCCGAATCCCGCCCCGGCTTTAGGAACTACGCCCGAGCTTTCCCACACCTGCGCTGCCCGGCGCCGGGGCGCGGCAGATCCGGAGTTCACGAATCAGGCTTTCGAAGCTTTCACCCCAAGGTTCGGAAGGACAGCGTCACCATTCCCACCCTCACCGTTGTGGACGACACGCTCGCAAAGTACCGCGAGGTCATGGCCCAGGTAATCACCGGCGCGAAACTGCATGCCGGAATTCGCTGAACTGTGCGCGTGCGGATCGGAGTTTCATCATGAATCTCAATCAAACGTTGGATGAACGGCCTATCGCTAAAGCGCTGACTCACTCGGAGGCACCGATGAATTGGAAAGGCATCGGATTCGTTGTCCTGATTGCTCTCCTCTCTCTGGCAATGGCTCCTGCGCCTCTTGCGGCGCAGGAACTTACTCTTGCCCCCACCCCTCCCATGGGTTGGAACAGTTGGAACCATTTCGCCGAGAAGATAGATGCGCGCACGGTGCGCGCTCAGGCCGACGCCATGGTTGCCAGCGGTATGAAAGACGCCGGTTTTCTCTACATCAATATTGACGACACCTGGGAAGGGAAGCGCGACGACAAAGGCTTCATTCATCCCAACGGGAAGTTCCGGGATATGAAGGCGCTCACTGCTTATGTCCATGCCAAAGGCCTGAAAATTGGCTTGTATTCTTCACCTGGCCCGAGGACTTGCGCTGGCTTCGAAGGCAGCCTTGGCCACGAAGAGCAGGACGCGCAGACCTATGCCGAGTGGGGTTTTGACTACCTAAAATACGACTGGTGCCAGGACACCGGGACCCCTGAGCAGATGAAAGCGGCCTACACCAAAATGCACGAGGCGTTGAAGAAGACCGGCCGCCCCATCGTGTTGAGCCTCTGCCAGTACGGCTGGGGCAACGTATGGGAATGGGGCGCATCGGTCGGCGGGAATCTGTGGCGCACGACCGGCGATATTGAAGATCACTTTGATTCCATGGCCAAAATAGGCTTTGGGCAAGCTGGCCTGGAAAAGTTCGCCGGCCCGGGTCACTGGAACGATCCCGACATGCTGGAAGTCGGCAACGGCGGCATGAACGAGGATGAGTACCGCACGCACTTGAGTTTGTGGTCCATTCTTGCCGCGCCGCTCATCGCCGGAAATGACCTCACCAAGATGACGCCCTACACGCTGGAGCTGCTGACCAATCGCGATGTCATTGCTGTCGATCAGGATCCTTTAGGCAAGCAGGGCTTTCCCGTTGTCCAGGAAGGCCCTTTTGAAGTCTGGCAAAAACCTATGGCCGATGGCGGCGTGGTTGTCGGGCTGTTTAATCGCAGCAAGGAAGCCGACAAGATGACCGTGTATTTCTCGCACCTGGGCATCACGGGTGAAGTTTCTGCGCGCGATCTTTGGCTGAAAAGAGATTTGGGCCTCTTTCAGGAAAAATACAGTGTGAATGTGCCTGCCCATGGCGTAGTGCTGGTGCGCTTGAAGGCTAAATGATACTTTTTTTCCGCGCCTTCGATGTGCAAACGTCTTCTCTGGATTTTCATTCTCGACCAGACCAGATAAGGAGTTGCCTTTGAGGATAAACCTATCGCGTTGCTTGCTGGTGGCCGTGCCGTTGGCGTGCATGCCCTTGACAGGGTCGGCGCAAGGCACGATCGATGACTATCGCCGGGCGGAGTCCTTTCAAACAGGAGCACAGCGGAAACTGATTACCGTGGCCGATATCGCGCCGCACTGGATCGCAAAGTCCAGCCGCTTTTGGTATCGCGCCGTCGGTCCCAAGAAAACGGAATTCATCCTGGTGGACGCCACGCTGAACACATCCGCCCCGGCTTTTGATCACCAGCGCCTTGCCAGCGCTCTCGCTCTCGCTACCAAACAGGAGGTTCAAGCCACCAAGCTTCCCTTCGAAACCTTCGAGTATGTAGACGGCGCGAAGTCCATTCGCTTCCACATTCATGACACCGAATGGACTTGCACTCTCGAAGGCTATGAATGCAAGAAAAGCCTGCAATCCAAAAATGAGCATGAGGAATTATCGCCGGACGGCAAATGGGCTGCTTACGTCAAGGAGCACAACTTATTCGTGCGCTACGTTCCTACCGGCGCTGTTTCCCAAATGACTTGGGATGGTGTGCAGGATTTCGACTACGCCACCAATCTTCCTTCTCTCGGGGACATGGTTCGTCAGGGTACTCAAGACGTGAAGCAAGGTCCCGTGGTTTTCTGGTCGCCCGATTCTTCAAAACTGGTCACCTACCGCATTGACTCCAGAAAAGCGGGCCGCTTCACCAGCTTGCAATTCGTTCCCCCCGATCAACTCCGCCCCAAGGCCTTCACCTTCGTCTATCCTTTGCCAGGGGAAGTTTTGCCCTCCGTGGAAGCATTTATTCTCGACGTCAAATCCACCAAGCTCACCGCCGTGAAGACGCCTCCTCTGGAAGTCTCCTTCGATTCCGGCCCCGACTATGTGTGGTTCTCGGACAGCAAGAGTTTTCATTATGATTTCAACGAACGAGGCTTTAAGGCCATCGAACTCCGTGCCGTGGATGCCGAAACGGGCGAGGAAAAGGTTCTGCTTCGGGAACAGTCCGGCCAATATGTCGATCCGGGAGAATCCCTCTCTCGCTATCTAGAAGCCACCGGTGAAATTCTTTGGACTTCCGAACGCGACGGCTGGAATCATCTCTATGTGTACGATGGCAAAACCGGCAAGTTGGTCAACCAGCTCACCCAGGGCCCGTGGGTTGTTCATCGTATCGAAGCAGTCGACGAAAAAAGTCGCAAGGTATACTTTCTGGCTGGCGGCCGCGGAAAGGACGAGGACCCCTACCAGACCCATCTCTACTGCGTTGGCCTCGACGGCAAAGGTCTCACCCTGCTGTCCCCCGAGGACGCTTCGCATTCCGCCAGCGTTTCTCCCGATTTTGCCTACTATGTGGACAGCTTCTCCCGTCCCGATCTACCAGGCGCTTCCATCCTTCGCCGTACCAAAGATGGCTCCGAAGTCCGCGTCCTCGTCAAAGGAGACGCCACTGACCTACTCGCCACTGGATGGAAGTATCCGGAGCCCTTCCGTGGCAAAGCCGCCGACGGACAAGCCGATATATATGGACTCATCTGGCGACCTTCGAATTTTGACGCTTCAAAAAAATATCCCATCATCGAGCATGTTTACACCGGTCCGCAGGATTTCTTCACTCCCAAGAGTTTCGCTGCTTCTATTTTGCGCGGTGGTCTGCAGGCCATGGCGGAGCTTGGCGCCATCGTTGTCATGATGGACGGTCGTGGTACCACCGGCCGGTCTCGCGCTTTCCATGAGTTTTCTTATCGGAATCTCGGTGGTGCCTTCGAGGATCATGTGGCCCTCATTAAACAAATGGCCGCCAAGTATCCCTATATGGATGTCGATCGCGTGGGCATCTACGGTACATCCGCCGGCGGTTATGGAGCAGCTCACGCCATGCTCGTCTTTCCCGAATTCTACAAAGTGGGCGTCACCATTTCCGGCGATCATGACGCTCGGCTGGACAAGACTTGGTGGAACGAGCTCTATCAGGGCTATCCGGTTCAGGACGACTACGTCGCGCAATCCAATGTCACGATGGCCGGCCGCCTTGCAGGACATCTGCTGATCGAGCACGGCGATGTCGACGACAACGTCCACCCGGCTGGATCAATGCGCTTCGTTGACGCCTTGATGAAGGCCAACAAGAGCTTTGACATGCTCTTTGTGCCGAATATGGCGCACGGGGAAAGGAATAACTATTTGGCACGCCGCCGCTGGGATTATTTCGTGCAGAACCTGCTCGGGGTCACTCCCCCAGTCAATTTTGAGATGAAAACCCCCGAGTTGTGAACCACGGCATTCAATGAATGAATGGGGAGCATGACACTGCGCGCATTCTGTATTCTTAGCTGTATTCTCCAACCACCTCGAAAGTGCGTGCGTTGCCTGTTCTGATAATCACCGTGTCGTTGTGCGGGCCACCCAGGCTCGCAGGATGTCCGTTCACTGTCACGCTCCCGCTCTTGTAATCCGCCGGCACACGAAGTTTCACATGAACCTCCTTTGGCGCTGCCCCGTTCGCCAACGACACTGAGGCCGTCACACGTTTCGCCTCAGCTCTCGCGACCATCTTGAAATTGACTCGCCCCCACCGTGTCGGCGCGTGTTCAATTTTGATTTCCTTACCGGATCCCACCCATTCGCGAGGCACTCCCTTCGCCAAGTACAGGCTGTCTTCATCCGAGTCTTCGAGGACGAGCATCCATCGCACCATCAGCGGGATTGTCTGTTGGGCCGGTATGCAGAAAGTCGCGCTATCCCCCTCCAGACCAGTCACCTCGCCAGCCGTCCAACTCCCTGGCGTATGGTCGTGATAGCGATGCGAATAGAGAAACAAGAGGTACTCCTCGATACGATCCAGCCGCAAGAGCATTTGCGCGTAGCCGTAGGAAATGAAGCCGAGAATGGCGCGGCTCTTGGGCAGCGCCGGACCGACGTTTGCCACCACTCCCAACGTCGTGGCCCCATACCCGCGCATGCAATCAATCACCGTGTTTGCCAAGTCCGGCGGCAGCACGTCTGCCTGCAGCAATTCCGCATACGGCCGGTGGGCCCACAGTTGTACCGGAGCCTCGCCTTTCTTGAATGTTTCGCGAAACGTTCCCGGCGATCCCGCGTACGGCCCGATGTACGCCGGTGCCATCTCCTTCCTGACGTTCTTTTGCATTGTGGCCACAAGGGTCTCTTGCAGAATCTTCGACCGTTTCGACCATTCCCCAGCGCGCTTCTGCAGTCCTGCCGTAGGTCTCACTCGGTTGATTTCGACCCACGTCCGGCTGATGTCCTTCAATCCTCGGGCCGCAAACGCGCTGTTGCTGTAGTACGGCAGCCACCACGTCATGGGTTTTGCGTGCAGCGACGAATCCGACTCGCTCCATCCGTGGATGATTCCGTAGCCGACATCGTCGTTCGGCAACTTCAAACTGATCTCATGCAATTCGGAAAGCAGATCGGCCGTAGCTTCAATTTTGCCCCTGTGTTTCAGCAACGGGGCGCTGTCCTGCGTGTAGTCGAAATAGCGCGCCAGTAAAGTCAGCGTCAGTCCGTATTGTGCGGTTTCCGGCCCGCGCATATTCACGTTACCCTTGGCGTCCACAAAATCCGTGAAGTAGTTATCGATAATCGCCCGCGCCGCCTCGAATCGTCCCCACACCAGATTCGTGTAAACGCTGCTGGTGAAAATGTCCTGAAAGCCATCGTATTCCGATCCGTAGTAGTCACGGTCCACGGCACCATATTTGGGGTACACCCCACCTGGCCTCACCATCAGTTCCCGTGCGACAGCGTGCTTGCTCATGTCTGTCCAGGAATCGTCGGGAAGCGACGTGGGGGCAAAATCCTGCAACTGCCTATCCCAATACTCCGCAAACTCCAGCAGCCCCCGGTAAAACTCATTGGCGGAGGGTTCCACGCGGCTCGGCGGAAATGCGGGATAGCTGTATCCGAAGAAAACGGAGGTTATCTTTCCGTTCTCGATTTTCGTGCTGCGATGCCAGGTCTGCACGATGAATTTGTCTTTGGCCAATACATCGCCAAACACCACAATTTCAATGTAGGCCGTTTCAGAAAGAGGGAAGACCTTTCGCACCGCTGGCATCCACCCGCCCAGGAGTCCTTCGTATCGCTTTTGCGCAACCATCGAATCGAGTTCCGGAAAGTGCTGGTCGGGATGGTAGGTTCGCGTGCTCCCCCGGGACATCACCGGCATCGTGTCGTAGCATTCTTTCGTCCCCACAAACGTGTTCCATGGCAACCGTTCCCCCCATTGCTCACGCGTTGTGATTTTCGATTCCAGCAGAGGGGCCGCCGAGCGGACCTGTTCGGGATTCGGATCGCCTCCTCCCTCCAGCAAGCGATTGGCAAGCAAATCCGGCCCTGAGACGCCGATGTCATCCAGGCTGATTCCCAAGTAAGGGGGAGTCGTCTCGTCAAATGTAGCTTCCCCATTTTTCGACACTACACGCCATCTGCCGGACGCGGAAAGGAACGTGATGACCCCGTCTCGCATGCGCAAGTCCTCATAGACTTTCCATTTCACGTTGCCAATCTCGAACTCCGCAAGAAGTGTGTGCCCCTCGATGCTCGGAGCATTTCCTGTGCTTGCGCGTGGTTCTGAGCCGACGCCAAGAGCGACGTCATCACTTGTCCGTCCTGCCGCTCCCGCTTGCGCGGCCAAACTTTGGACCCCAGCCGTTGCCACCGCCAGGTCTTTCAGAAATCTTCTGCGGTTCATGAGCACTCCTTTGCAAAAAGACCATTCAAACTAAAATTGGGGTCGCCGTCATCAGGCCTTCCGAAGCACGCAATCGTGCCGTTTCCGAAAGCCCTTCACTGTCCCGCCCTTCCGGGAGGGTTGGGGTTACTGCGCATTCGAATTGCTTTCGTAGAACTTCCAGTCCGTCTGGTAGTCTCGCGTGAGTGGCAAGCTCAACAGCTTTGCCCGCAGCAATTCCACGGGAATCCCGTTCTGCATCAAGATCGCGTCGTGGTACTCCCGGTTGCTCAACTGTCCCGCCGATACCGTCTCTTGCCTCAGCGCGCGGAACTGCAATGCGCCCAACAGATACGCGGCCTGATACAGCGGCCCGTACGATCCATCAAAGGATCGCCCAACCTCCGCCCTGGCATTGTCCAGTTCGTGTCCCACGTTTTTCACAAGGAAATCCACGCACTCCTCAGGCGTCATCAGCCCCAGGTGAAAACTCAACGAGAAAATAATGCGCGCGCAACGGTGCATTCGCCAGAACAGCATCCCAACCTGCTCTTCCGGCGTCCTTGCAAACCCCATATCCCAGAACAGCATTTCCCAATACAAGGCGTTCCCTTCGCCCCAGAATGGCGTTTCAAAGATCCTTCTGTAGCTGCGATACCGCGCTGCCATGTATCCCTGCAAATGATGCCCGGGGATTAATTCGTGGAAAACCGTAGCTCGCGCAAAGGAAATGTTGTTTCCGCGCATGCTCATCATGCGCTGTTCAAACGTCATGGTGTCTGTTGGGTACGACACGCTGATCACTTCGCCGCCCGTGAAGAATGGATTCACAAGTTGCCGCTCCGGGCTCATCATCTCGATTCGCCATGTTTCCTCGGCCAGTGGCGGCACCGTCACCAGGTCGTGCTTCTCCACGTACTCGATCGCTTCCGTCGCAAGTTTTCGTATCAGTTCCGGCTGCTCTCCTGGCTCGACGTGCATCTGCTTCACACGCTCCAGCGCCTTGGGCCAGTCGTCCCCATAGCCCATTTCATTCGACGCCTTGCGCATTTCCTTGGTGCACCACTCCATCTCTTTCTTGCCGATGGCGATCAGTTCCTCCGGCGTGTACGGAATCATCGCGTAAGACAGTTCATCCATCAGCGCTTCCCGGCCCACGGGATCGCCAATGATGGTGGTCTTATCATCGGCTTTCATGCCTACCAGCTTCTCGGTCAGAAAGGTTTCGTACCCTTCCAAAGCCTTATTCGCTTCCTTGTAAGGCTCATTCACCCACCACGTGAAGGAAGGGTCGTACCCGGAGTAGCTTTGGTACCAATCCTGTAGCGCTTTGCGAAGACTGTTGGTAGTCTGTGCGGCCCGGCGCGCCACCGTACGTTTCGAGCGTATGGGCTGCAGCCCGGAAACGCTTGTTGCCTTCGCTTTGTCCCCCTCGGCCAACCCCGCCTCTTCCGCCTGTCGAACACCGGCAATTTCCTTGACCATCGCAGCAAGCGTCGCGGCGGCGAGCTCTCCGTTCGGTTTTTCCATGCGCCTTCGCGCGTCCTCTAGCTCCGCAATTGTCTTTGCAAAGGGAAGCAACGGCTCCATTTCCGCGAATTGCTGACTTTGCCGCGCAAGCCCACGGAGCTGGTGGTCCAAGTAATGTTGAAAGGCCAGGTAATCGATTTTGCCGTCTTGGCTCAGGTCATCAAAATCCACCCGCTTCAGCGCGGCCAGTGAATCCTTGTAAAACTCGGTCATTCGTTGCTGGCGAGCACTTGCCGTGGGAATCCGGTACGTTCGCAGCAGGCTTCTTTGATCCGCGTCGAATCGCGCAATCATCTCTCGTAAATCCGTGCCCTCCGGTGCGTTCGTGGTTTGCGCCAGAATCCCCACAGGGCTGCACGAGAGCGCCAACAGAACTATGACAATGCTGCAACCTCTTGCGATTCGTGAGTGCATTGATCCCCCATCCTCCAGAGTTGTCCCGTTTGGCGCATGTGCCATCGCTGCCGCGCGTCGCCTTACCCTTTGGCCCCATGGCTCTCCCTGGCCCTCCTTGCACCTCTCTTTGACAGTGTATACTGTATACAGATATCCTTTGTCTATGCCCTTCGCTCCCCTGGGTCGCTTCTTTGCTTTTCCTAGATCCCATCTCGGTCGATTCTCCCCAGACGGTTACCGGCCTGGTCTTCAATATCATGCGGTTCTCTGTCCATGATGGTCCCGGCATTCGTACCACTGTCTTCTTGAAGGGTTGCCCCCTGCGATGTCCCTGGTGCCATAACCCGGAAAGCCAGTCCTATCAACCGGAAGCCATGTACGATTCCGACCGCTGTATTCGCTGCCAGACCTGCTGTTCCGTCTGCGAATCGGGTGCGCTTGGCTGGAACAATGGGCCTCAACGCAGCGTTGCCCGCTGCACCTTCTGTGGAGCTTGCGCCGAGGCTTGTCCGGCTGATGCCCGCAAGCTGATGGGCAAATCTATTCAAGTAGGTGAGCTGGTAGAAAAAATCCGTCGCGACGTGGCCTTCTTCGATGAATCCGGCGGCGGTGTCACTTTTTCCGGTGGCGAACCGCTTGCCCAGCCCCGCTTTCTGGCGGCCGCGCTGTCCGCCTGCAGGAGAGAAGGGATCCACACGGTCGTCGATACTTGCGGGTATGCGCCTTCCGCCGTCCTACGCCGCGTCATGCCTTTTGTCCAGCACTTCCTCTACGACCTCAAACTGATCGACGACACGCGTCACCAGCGCGTCATCGGCGTTGGTAATAGATCCATTCTCGAAAACCTTGCCATCCTAGCCTCTGAACGTGCCTCACTTGTCGTGCGCATCCCGGTGATCCCCGGCATCAACGATGATGACCAGAACCTCGAACAGTGCTTTCAGTTCCTCGGCGAACTTGGTCTTCAGAGAGTCGATCTGCTCCCATTTCACGCCACCGGGATCGAGAAGTATCGCCGTTTGTCGCTGGCCTACCGCATGGGAGACCTCAAACCTCCCGCGCCAGAAAAAATGCAAGAGATTGCGGCCCGTTTCTCGGGCCGGGGTTTTGAAATTCGAATTGGGGGTTGATCCATGAACGAACGTGTTGCTCATCTGCGCCAAGAAAGTTTGCAATTGAAGCCCTGGCTCTCGATCGAACGCGCCGCTCTGATCACCGAATTCTACGAGCAATGCAGGGAGACCTCCGTCCCTCTACGGCGTGCCATGGCCTTTCAGTTCCTCATGCAGCGCAAGTCTGTTTTCATTGGCGAAGGGGAATTGATCGTGGGCGAGCGTGGCCCCAGCCCGAAGGGCACGCCTACTTTTCCGGAGTTGTGTTGTCACAGCATGGAAGACCTCGCTGTGTTGGACACCCGTGAGAAAATCTCTTACCGCGTTAGCGAAGAAGCGCGCCACATTCAAAAGGAACGCGTCATTCCTTATTGGCGGGGACGCTCTATGCGCGATCTCCTGTTCCGGGAAATGAACGAGGAATGGAAGCATGCCTATGAAGCCGGCATTTTCACCGAATTCATGGAGCAACGCGCTCCCGGTCACACGGTCCTCGGAACGCTCCTGTACACCAAGGGTCTGCTCGGTCTGAAAGCGGACGCCGAACACGCCCTCGCGGCTCTGGACTTCCGCAATGATCCCCGGGCCTATGAAAAGCAGCAGGAATTGAAGGCCATGGTCATCTGCGCCGACGCCGTCATCGCCTACGCCCGGCGTCACGCCGCACTTGCCGAGACTCTTGCCGTCGGAGAAAAAGACCCCGATCGCAGGGCGGAACTCGAAGCCATCTCCAAGGTCTGCCGCCACGTGCCGGGCAACCCGCCGCGAAATTTCTGGGAAGCCCTGCAGTCCTACTGGTTTGTCCATCTCGGCGTCGTCACCGAACTCAACACCTGGGACTCCTTCAACCCCGGCCGCATTGACCAGAACCTTTTCCCGTTCTTCTCCCACGATCTCAACTGCGGCTTGCTCACCAAGGAGCAAGCCCGCGAACTGCTGCAATGCTTGTGGATCAAGTTCAACAACCAGCCTGCTCCTCCGAAGGTTGGCGTCACCGCTGCCGAGAGCGGAACGTACACGGATTTCGCCAACATCAATACCGGTGGCGTTAAACCAGATGGTTCCGATGGCGTCAACGATCTGACCTATCTGGTCCTGGATGTGATTGACGAGATGCGCCTCCTGCAACCCTCCTCTAACCTTCAGCTCAGCATGAAAAGCCCCGATCAGTTCCTCAAGCGCGGATTGGAAATCGTGCGCAAAGGCTGGGGCCAGCCTTCCCTCTTCAACGCCGACATGGTCGTGGAAGAATTACTTCGCCAGGGTAAGACCCTCGAAGACGCCCGCTGCGGCGGCGTCTCGGGGTGCGTCGAAACCGGCGCCTTTGGCAGAGAGGCCTACATCCTCACCGGCTATTTTAATCTCCCTAAGGTTCTAGAAATCACCCTGAACAACGGATGGGATCCTCGCACCGGCAAGAAAATTGGCGCCGAAACAGGAGATCCCCGCCAGTTCAAGACCTACGACGAACTGTTCGCCGCATTCTGCCAACAGCTCCACCATTTCATCGATATCAAGATCCGCGGCAACAACGTCATTGAACGTCTCTATGCGGATTACATGCCCGCACCCTTCCTATCACTCCTTGTCGAGGACTGCATCGCAAAGGGTATGGACTATAACGACGGTGGCCCCCGCTACAACACCACCTACATCATGGGCGTTGCGCTGGGTACGTGCACCGATTCTCTGGCGGCCATTAAGTTTCACGTCTTCGACCGTCGAACCCTCACCATGGACGATCTGCTCCGTGCCTTGCGCGACAACTTCCATAATTCCGAGGGATTGCGCCTGCGGCTCTGGAATAAAACTCCTAAGTATGGCAACGACAACGACTACGCCGACGATATTCTGAAGTCCGTATTCGCCGCCTTCTACGATGAAATCAACGGCCGTCCGAATACCAAAGGCGGATTCTATCGAGTGAACTATCTATCAACAACCTGCCACGTTTACTTCGGTTCCGTCACAGGGGCCACCCCCGATGGCAGAAGAGCAGGGGACGCGCATTCCGATGGCATCTCCCCGGCGCAAGGTGCAGACAGGCTCGGGCCAACCGCCGTGCTCCAGTCCGCTGCCAAGATGGATCACGCCCGCACAGGCGGCACCTTGCTCAATCAAAAGTTCACACCCTCCGTCGTGCAAGGCCAGGATGGCCTTGATCGCCTCGCTCACTTGGTGCGCACCTATTTCAAACTCGGTGGCCACCACATCCAGTTCAACGTTGTGGATGCTGCAACTCTCCGCGAAGCCCAGCAGAATCCCGAGCAGCATCGCGACCTAATTGTCCGGGTCGCTGGTTACAGCGATTACTTCTGCGACCTCAGCAAAGCGCTTCAAGACGAAATCATAGCCCGCACGGAACAGACGGACTTCGCCCCTGCCCTTGTCGAAGTGTAATCGGCCATCGCAAATTGTCTGACGTATAGTGCCCAGGGAGGGAATCGCATGCACTCGATCCAGACCATCCAGCAAGAGCTTCAAAATCGTGGTATGGATGCCTGGCTGTTTTGCGATCATCACCATCGCGATCCCATCGCTTATCGCATCCTCGGTTTACCGGAATCGCTGATGGTAACGCGGCGCTGGTATTATTTCGTTCCCGCTCACGGCCTTCCTCTCAAGCTCGTGCATCGCATTGAGGCCTTCCATCTGGACTCTTTGCCTGGAGAGAAGCGCGAATACGCCGCCGGGGTTGAGCTCACCGCTCAGCTTAAGGAATTGCTGGGTTCCGTAAAAAACGTCGCGATGCAGTTCTCGCCCAACAACCTTATCTTCACCATTTCTCTGGTCGACGCTGGAACGGTCGATCTTGTGCGCAGCATGGGCGTGAACGTCGTCAGTTCCGCCGACCTGGTCGCGAAACTCGAGGCGGTGTGGACTCCTCAGCAGATCGCCACCCACTTCGCCGCGCGCGATTCCGTCGATCGCATAACTACCGCCGCCTTCTGCGAAATTGGCCGCCGGATAAGCGCGGGGGGAACCACGGAGTTCGAAATCCAGCAATGGCTCCAGGAAGCTTTCCGCAGAGAGGATCTTGTCTCGGACGCTCCGCCACTCGTCGCCGTCAATGCCAACAGCAGCAACCCGCATTACTCTCCCACTGCAGAACACAGTTCTCCCATCGGTCGCGGCGATTTCGTCCTCCTCGATATTTGGGCCAAAAAGAATGTTCCCGACGCCGTCTACTACGACATCAGTTGGACCGGATTTGCTGGAACGCAGGCGCCGGACCGAATCCGCGATATTTTTGAAATCGTCCGCCGCTCGCGTGATGCGGGAATTCAAAAGGTCCAGCAGACTCTTGTCGCTGGAAAAAAGCTTGCTGGTTGGGAAGTCGATAAAGCCTCGCGCGATGTGCTCGTGGCCGCCGGATACGGCGCCTACCTGAATAACCGCGTGGGCCACTCCATCGGCACCGAAGTTCATGGCAACGGCGCTCACATGGACAATTTCGAAGTGCACGACGAAAGGGAAGTGATTCCCCATACCTGCTTCTCCATCGAGCCTGGAATCTACCTCCCCGAATTCGGCCTGCGCAGCGAAATCAATATGCTCGTTAACGAAGATTCGGCTGAAGTGACCGGCATGATCCAACAGGAAGTCGTCGTGTTTTGACCTGAACGGAGCTTTGTTTGAACCGGCTGCCAGATCGAAACGATTACCTAGGATCTCTAAAGATTGCATGGCAATCGGCCCGCACACGAGAGGCATGTCCACGATGGAATCGAGCTTTCCCTGCGGGCGGGAAAGCTCGTCGGGTCGAAGGTCGCCGAGTTCCTCGGTAACTTTGGAAGGATCGAGAAGGGAAGCAGTTCAAACGCAAAGTGCGGTTTAAGTCCGAGAGGCGCGTCTGGGCGCGGGTTGCGGCTTTTTCTGGGTTTGGCCGGACGGAAAGGTCGTCGAACTTCTTAGCACCAAACGGGTTTTGAGTAGGTATTCGGTGCCTTCGGGCACAGGAATTTCTCTTTTCACTTCCTTGAGGAGTGCCTCAAATGCTAGTTTTGCCAGCTCCGATTGAGACATCTGCACCGTGGTTAAGGGAGGCGTCAAAAACTCAGACATGTGGATATCGTCAAATCCCACTACAGACAATTCCTGTGGCACTTTGATCCCAAGTTCGAAAGCTTCTCTCATTACTCCTATCGCAGTCATGTCATTCGAGCAAAGCAGCGCGGTGGGAAGCTCCCGAAGCTCGGAAAGCTTAAGCAGGGCCTTTTTCCCACCCTCCAACCTATGATCTCCTTCGACCACAAAATCGGATTTCACCGCCAGTCCGATTTCCCCCATTGACGCTTCAAATGCGTCTTTGCGGGCGACTGCTGACCGCAGCCTCAGGGGCCCGGTGATAAATCCGATCCGTTCATGTCGCAAGGCTGCCAGATGTTGCACGGCTTGGCGAATTCCATCGGCGTAATCCACGCGAATGTTACTCACGCGGGGCACCTTCGGGCCAATATCCACGAACACAAGAGGTAAGTTCCGGAAACGCAGGTGCTCCAACAAATAGTCTTCCATTCCGAAGGTGAGAATGGCGACTCCGTCCACCCTGCCCTCAATCATCCTGCGCACCGCAAGTTCCATGCGTCTGGGGTCATGAATCGTAGAGGTCAAAAGTATCTCGTAATGGTGTTCCACCGCCAGGGTCTCAAATGTCTGAACGATTTCTGGGAAAAAGGGATTGGTGATCTCGGAAACGATCAAGCCAAATACATGACTTCGTCCGGAGACTAGGGCGCGTGCTTGCCGGTTCGGGTAGTATCCAAGTTCCGCGATTGCCTTCCACACCCGTTTGGCCATTTGCGCGTCTACGGTGGGCACTTGGTTGACCGTGCGCGACACCGTGGCCGTTGATACCTTGGCCCGCCGAGCGACATCTCGAATGTCCACGAGTCCTCTCTTCGATCAGAAAATATTCTCAGCGACAGTATACGCTATCTCAAGTTCATTCGATCTGCGTAGCCATAGTCTCGCTGCAGCACCCCGCATGCGATGTGCTAGAGGGTGAATCTTCCGCACTAGGTTTCTGACAATAGTAAGGTTATGCGGCAGACGCCGCAGAGCAAAAGGTCCATGCCCAAGCCTCTTGCCCTGCCGGGGTCAACTTAGATAACGTTTACTTGTCCTTTGGGTAGTGCTCCTCGGGCTAGATTCGAACTAGCTACCCTTCGGTTCACAGATTCGAATTCAAAACCATAAGCCGTTGTTCCACCGTCGCTCTTGGTTATGGGAAGCCAATCTCCTCCCTCAAGTGCTCCGAACTTGTTCCAAACTAGACTCAGGAAACCACGGGAAGAAAGATAACTGCTCGACGCATCGAATCCTACGCGGGGGAGCCAGCCTCAGATTTATCGCGCGGCATCGACAGTGAGCTTCCGGCCGCGCGCCGAAGATACATGAAGTTTCCTTTCCCTTCTTTTTTCTCACCTTCCTAGCAGGAAAGTCCAACGGGAGTTCATCACCTTCGACAGGAGGATTTCCCTTACCCACGCGAGCTAGAATCCGGTTGACCCTTGCCGGATCGGCACGTCGCGCGCGTTCCTCGTGGGACCAGGATGGAGGCAATGCTCGCGATCTACCGAAAATGCGAGATTTGTATAGAGAGGTTCTCGGCTTCAAGCTGCTGAGTGAGGCTTGCCCCGAGACCGGCCTTGAGCCGGATGCCGACTGGGAGCCTACCATTGCATTCTTAACTATCAAGGAGGTCGATACGCCGCTTGGCAGGCATCGTCATCCACAGCTGTTGGCACTGATCGACTTCCGGCGACACGTCTTTGCCAAGGGGAAGTTCGCTGGGCACGAACCAACCCGATCGACACTAAATCACCTGCCCTTCGAGATCCCACCAGAGAGCTACGAGGCCTACAAAGAACGACTCGAGTCCTTCGGCCTCCGTCCTAGTCCGGTCACGTTTCCGGCAATGACCGCACGAGCCCTCTTTTTCGACGACCCGGAGCAAAACGTGCTGGAGTTGATCTGCCATGCCGGGTCGACAGTGAACTAGGCAGCTCCGATGGGGCACGTGGGGAGCGAAGACTAATCACCTCCCGCAAGGATTTGGATTCCCGTCAATGTGAAGTCCTACTTCTCCGAGTACGCGACGCTCGTTTACTTCCGGTTTGCCTGTCATACGACCGAAATACAGTTCTACGAAGCAGAGCACTCACGATGAGGTAAATTCGGTGCTCCGCTAACCGGGTGCTTTGTGGCGAGGTCCGAGAGCGTACCTACTCAGCCAATCGGTAATGATTTTGATTGCTGCGGGCGACATTGTCTCTTCGATATCGTTGTATTCGCTTGGAGCGCCAGTCTTAGCGTCCTGCAGGAGATGGTTCATCCCCGGCAATTCAATGACAGTGGCGTTTGAGTTGTTTCTCAATGCCTCGCGGGCAGCGGCGAGATTTTCCTTGGCTGGCACCTGTACATCTAATGATCCGTTGAGCACCAGAACTGGCACTGCGAGTCGGGCCAAGGTGGGCGCGGGATCATAGGCTAGGAAGTAGCGCTCCCAAGGTGTCGTATCGTCTTTTGGTAAAGTCTCCGCCTCGTTTTCATCGACAATCTTGTCGGTCACACCATGAGCCACGAGTACTTGGGCGCGATCGAGAGCACTTGATTCCGAAGGTGCCGAAAGGATAGCGTCGTAGAGTTCTTGATCAAAAATCTTGCGTTTGGCGATGTAGTCGTCAGGTGCACCGTAAGCCTTCGCGGTCATCGCTGACTGCAGGACAAACAGTTTGTCCCCGCGAATACATGGACCGGCGATCATGATGACGAAGGCCACGCTTTTGTCAGCCGCAGCAACAGCGGGCGCTATGCTGCCCCCTTCAGAATGACCCAGCACCCCAATACGGCTCGCGTCAATCTGGGGTTGAGTCTTAAGCCATGTTACGGCTGCCTCGGCATCAGAGGTGAAATCGGCTGTGGTTGCAGTATCGTAGTTTCCTGAAGAGCCGCCGACGCCACGCTTATCGTAGCGTAGGACGGCAAGGCCTTCGCGGGTCAATGCGTCAGCCAAAACCAAGAATACTTTGTGGCTCCAGACGTCCTCGTCTCTAGTGTTGTGTCCAGTTCCCGAGATCAGCACCACAGCCGGGAAGGGTCCCTCCCCGTTAGGCAGGCTCAACGTGCCCGCGAGCTGGTTGTGGGCGGCCAAATTATTGAAGTGGACATCCCGCTGCACATAAGCTGCTGGTCCAGCATTAATCGTATCTTCCTGAGGGCGCTTGTGAACGGTTGGGCTCATGTCTTCAGCGGTGGCGCGTTTCAGAACAAGCGGATAAACCTGCTGAAATGTTAGATTGCCCTTCCAGACCTGTTCTTGGTCATCCCAAACACCGTCGTAGCTCAAATTCAGCTTGTTCACGGCAAAATGCAGGTGCGTACTGTCCGACGTGATCTGATCGACAACCGTTTCGTTGCCGCTAGGGTTGATAAGCTTTCCGCTAAAGCCAGAGTCGACTCGTTCGAAGTGGATGCGGACCTTGAATCCCCCGTTCATCTGGCCGGTCCAATCGCCCGCAATGCCTTGCGCTAAGGCTGACGACGCGATCCCATACATCGATAGGATGAGAACTACGACTTTGCGCACATGCACCTTTCTTTTAAAAAACGAATAGTGAAGTTCTTGAAACGCTACAACTTCAGCAGGATATCAGGCCGACAAAACTCACGCTACCGACCGCCTTTGCGCCTTCGTGCTCAGCGCATAAGGCTTATAGTTGTTGGCAACTCGTAAACGACTCCCAGGTCACGAATCAAGCGGCTGGTTCCTGGTAAATGCCGTTACCTTCCCTGTGGGCATACACAACCTGATTTTCCGTGCGGGTTCGATTACTTCTGATTTGCCATACTCCAAGTGCTAGGGTGGTGACGGAACAACCAATTACTCGTAAGATCGTCGAAGCGAGGTTCAGGTCGCAAGGAGCCACTATGCATGCCGCCGTTCTCCACTCGCTTGGGGAAGCGCCTCGATACGAACAATTCCCGGAACCTGTCGCTGGCGACGGGGAAGTAATCGTACATGTTCATGCCGCTTCGCTGAAACCTATCGACAAGCAGTTAGCCAGCGGTTCGCATTTTGCCAGTCAGCGCGAACTTCCGGTGGTCTGCGGCTTAGACGGAGTTGGTCATCTCAGCGACGGCCAAAGGGTGTTTTTCGGCGGGCCTCGACCTCCCCACGGTGCGATGGCACAGCGCACGGTTGTGCCACAGGCACTAACCTTTCCAGTCCCGGAAAATGTGAACGACGAGACTGCCGCCGCTCTGCCTAACCCTGGTGTCTCAGCCTGGCTTTCACTCGCCTACCGCGCAAAGCTGATACGGGGTGAGAACGTCCTCATCCTTGGCGCGACGGGTGTGACCGGCAAACTGGCCGTAAAGATCGCGAGGCTTCTTGGGGCTGCTCGGGTCGTAGCTGCCGGACGCAATCAGAAGGCACTGAGCACGCTCCACGATCTGGGCGCCGACGCGACAATTTCCCTCGCTCTGCCTGAGACTGAACTTAGCGACGCATTTCTGCGGGAAGCCGGCCAGTCCGGGTTCCAAGTCGTAATCGATTACGTGTGGGGCCGTCCTGCAGAGGCTTTTCTGGCTGCGATAGCACGGAAGGAATTTGCGGTTATCAAATCCGAAACCCGCTTTGTCCAGGTTGGAGAGAGCGCTGCGCCGACCATCACGCTTCCAGCAGCCGTGCTACGCAGTACGGCGCTAACAATTCTGGGCACTGCCGGGATTCCACCACGCAACGTTTTGCTCGAAGCCTTTCAGCAAGTGGTGGCGCATGCCTCAAAAGGGGAACTTCATATCGAGACGGAACGGGTTCCACTCGCGGAGATTGAGAAAGTTTGGCAGCGCGACCAACCAGGCCGCCGATTGGTGATCATAACCTAGCAGCCAGACTGATCCATCAATCGCGTCTGGTTGCTCGGCAATCTGGAATGTATGGCCAAGCTCCTGGCAAATGCGGAAACCGGTAAGGTTAAGTACAGGGCGCAAAGTTACCGGTTTGCTTGTTGATTGGATAACGGGACTTGGCGGCAGTGTGCTAGATCAGAAATTCGAGACCGCTTGCTTTGTCTGGTTTCGTGCGGAGACGGCCCGAACGAACCGCCGCCTTGAACAAAGCAAAATCACTTTCCGCTTGATCTGCGTACGCCGTGGAGTACTTCACCAAGGCTTCGTCGAACGTGTCTTTGGAACCCAGGTATCCGGCGATCATCACCGCATCACCCGCTCGGGCGTGGGCCCACGCAAGAGCCCATCCGCACATTGTGGCATACGACAGCAGAGAGCTCGGCTTGAAGTTTTCAGGTTCAGCAGCAACCTTCATATCTCGAAATTGCCGAACGTAATAATTGTGACGGGAACTGCTGGCCCAGCCGAGAAAAATGTCGCTGGCGGCTTGCATCATGCGCTGTCCTTCTACAACCCGAAGGCCTTGGTGGGCATAGCGGCTCTTGCCCTTCGGCGATTCCAGTACGGACCTGCCGGCCTCTTTTACTTGAAGAAACAGCGGATCATCATCAGAGGCGAGAAAGAGCGCGACATAGCAGCGCGTCCCGACACTGCCGACTCCCACAACTTTGATCGCGCCGTCCTGCCACTGGTAACGATCAAGCAATTTGCGGCGATCCCCTTGCAACGATTTTTTGTACTGTTCCCAGAACGGCCCCTGCTGCTTTTGGAATTCTCGAGTGAGTTCCTGGAAATGGAAAATCACCGGAGGATTGTCTTTGATCTTCCGGTGCCCATCCACAACCGCCGTGAGCTTGAGAAATACCGCCTCAGAGGTCGACGAGCGAGCAGCTTTTTGTTTTGCCTTCAGACGATCTGTGAAGTGCTGATCTTTGTGGAAACACTGCAGAAGATCTTGAATAGTAATTTGTTGGTACCAGCGATCAAGTTCAGACTTATCGAGGCATTCAGACATGCGTTCGCGGTAGGAAGCAGCCGCCGCGCGAACCGCGTCCTTTGCGATGTCTTTTGAAAAGCTATCATCTCTTGCCGCCAACACCAGGCTGGCACCCAAGCGCTTGATGTCCCACTCCCATGGAGCGGGAAAGGTCTCATCGAAGTCATTGATATCGAACACCAGCGTTCTTTCCGGAGTGGCAAAACCTCCGAAATTCATGAGATGGCAATCGCCACACGCCTGCACGATGATGCCCGATGCCGGCGAACTCGCCAGGTCTCGCGCTTGAATGATTGCCGAGCCGCGAAAGAATTTGAAGGGGGACGCGGACATCCGCTCGTAGCGCAGGGGTACCAGACCCGGAATTCTGTCAGCGGCGGATTCCTCGAGTAGCTTGATTGGGTCGTGCGAACGCGAGCGGCGCTTCCACTCGGCATGCACTGAACGCGTGCATTTATCGCGAAGAGCTTTACCTTGCGCTCGCCTTTCCTTTATGGACAAACTTGCACTAGATTCCATCTAACCTATCTCACCTCGTTCTGCCGCTCCAATTACACATCTTGCAGTCAGCGCAATGGCCAGTTCCACGGCAGGACGAGCATTTCGGATGACAGTGTGGCCTAAACGCGAGTATACGCTCAAACTCCTGGTAAACGCCGTTACCTTCCATGTGGGTAGACGCAACCTGATTTCCCGACTGGCCAACGGGTTAGGCTCCCTTTGGTCCGCACGTTCATCGAACAGAGTGGTCTGGGGAATGCGTTCAGTGATAACCGGTGCTTTTGAACCACACACTACGTGTCGCGGAATTCCACAACCGAGTCGGTGTCCGGATTTGGACATTGGCTGGCGAAAACGACCATCCCCTACGACGCAGCCCATGATAAGTGATTTACAATGTGGGTCTTCTTATTGGCACCCGCGGTGCTGATGGACGACGAGGGGAGAAGAAACATGTCATTTTTCCGCGATCTAAGATTTGCGTTCCACTCGCTGATGCGCAGCAAAGGGCTTGCGACCATTGTGATCCTCACGTTGGCGCTTGGCATCGGGGCCAACACGGCCATCTTCACGCTCGTGCGGGGAGTGCTGCTCAAGCCGCTCGTCAACCGTGACGAGAACAGGCTCATCTACATCCGCCAGAGCGCCCCCGGCATCGGAGACGACAACGCAACGTTTTCCGTGCCCGAAATCAAGGATCTCGAAGCCAGCGCCCGCTCAGTCAGCGAGTTCGGCGATTTCTCGACGATGGGCTATACGATGATCGGACTCGGTGAACCACGCGAAGTCCGAGGTGGCGTCGTCGGCGGCACCTACTTCGAAGTCATGGGTCTGCGTCCTGTTCTCGGCCGCCTCATTGGGCCTCAAGACGACGGCCCCAACGCGGCTGGGGTCGTCGTGCTGACGTATCGTTTCTGGTCCACCGTTTTCAAAAAAGATTCTAGCGTGATCGGCAAAACAGTTCGCCTCAGCAGCATTGGCGATCGTTCCGCCACAATCGTCGGCGTCCTTGAACCCTCTGTCCCTTATCCCGCGGATACAGAAATCATCGCCAACGTCGTTACCAGCCCGCATCATCTTTCGGCCACGATGGTCACTGGCCGCATCCATCGCATGACCGAACTTTTCGGCCGGCTTGCTCCAGGAGTCACTGTCGACCAGGCCCGCACTGAGTTGGCGACCGTCTACGCTACGATGCAGAAGGACCATGCGGAAGCCTATCCCGATAACGGCGGCTACCGCATTGACGCGAAGATGCTTCGCGACCAGATTACATCCGGCGCGCGTACTGTTCTCCTTGTCCTTCTGGCTGCCTCCGGCCTCGTCTTCATCATCGCCTGCTCAAACGTCGCCAACCTGATTCTCGCGCGGACGGTTCGCCGCGAAGGTGAACTGTCGATCCGTGCCGCACTCGGTGCAAGTACAGGCGCGCTGCGCCGGATGTTGTTAGCTGAAAGTCTTCTGCTCTGCTGCGCTGGAGCCGCACTCGGGGTGATGAGCGCACAGCCGTTGGTTAGTATCCTGGCTCGGTATGCCTCGCGTTTCTCTGTCCGCGCACTCGACTTGACGGTTGATTCCAGCCTGCTCTGGGTGGGGGCGGCCCTGGCGGTACTCGCCGCCGTGATTCTGGCGTTTGTGCCGCGCCTGCCGTCGGCCGATTCGGCCAGTGGACTGTACTTGGCGAGCGGCAGCGTCCGGATCACCAGCAGCACCAGCCGCCGCCAGCGCATCTTCGCTGTAACTCAAATCGCCGCGTCTTTCGTTCTGCTGGCAGGTGCAAGTATGTTGGTCACCACGCTGATCGCGCTGCAAACAACCCAGACGGGCCTCGATACGCGCCACGTCCTCGCCGTCGACGTTCCGGCGCTCTCGTACGGCAAGACACCTCAGCAAGTCCTCGATTTTTACAAGGAGTCGATGCGTCGTATCGACGAGCTGCCCGGAGTGAGCAAAACCGCTTTCGGCATGACTGCTCCCTGGCGCGATGCCGACAGCTTCGGCCCAGGTCTGCAATTCTCCGGGGATGGTCATGCCCACGGGAAAGACGATCCTCGCGCCCAATGGCGCGTCATCTCTCCGGACTTTTTTGCTGCGCTCGGCGTTCCCATTATTGCTGGCCGCGATTTCAATGCACTCGATGACCAGAATCAAGAACCGGTCGTTGTCGTTAGCGAGACTCTCGCACAACGCATGTTCCCTGGTCAGGACCCGATCAACCGGCATGTCTATTGGACGGATCCCGTCCTGGAATTCCTTCCCGGGACCAAACTCGAAAAGGCGCGATTCATCTCGCCGCACCGCATCATTGGGGTCGCCGCCGATGTTGACGATGAACATATTGTCCCTGGACCCACTCCCACCATCTATGGCACCTTTGCGGACGCTCCCATGTTTGGTGGTCACCTGTTCATCCACACCAGCGCAAATCCTTATTCGCTTGTAACGCCGATCACGCAAATTATTCGCCAGATGTCCGCCGATGAACCCGTTGAGCACGCCGCCACCCTCGAAGATATCCGAGCTGAGGTTCTTAAGCCTGACCGTTTGAACTCGCTGGTATTTGGCGTGTTCGCCGCGGTCGCTTTGGCGATTGCCGTTGTTGGCGTTGCGGGCGTACTGGCGTTCTCCGTCAGCGCGCGGACGCGGGAATTTGGCATCCGCCTGGCGCTTGGGTCGCAGCCAGAAGATCTCCTTAGAGGCGTTGTCGCCGAAGGCGCGGTGATGGCTGGGGCCGGCGTTCTGGCCGGCGCGGCATTCGGGTTCGTCGCGGCACGATTAGCGGTCAGGTATTTCTTTGAGATGAAGATGCCGGGCCCCTTACCCGTGATCCTTTCTGCGTTCGTGCTTCTCGGTGCTGCTGTCGTCGCGTCGATGCTGCCGGCGGCGCGCGCCGCGCGCGTCGACGTCATACAAGCGTTGCGCTCGGAATGATTTTTCCGGCGCACCTAAGTTTCTCGTAAGGCGACGAATCGTCGAGGCGGAACAGCCTTCCCATTCCTGTCAAGCCCGAGTCCTAGCGGTTGGAGCACGCCGTTGAAGATTCCCCGGCCTCTGGCTGGCGGCTCGTGCTGGAAAATTACAGCCTGTTGCAGAAGAGAATCCGCTTCAAGCGTCTCGTGGGGGCGCTTTTAAGCGATCCTTCGACGTTAGACTAAGCACGTGTTTCAGTTGTTCGGCCGCCACGTCGGAGCTCTCTCGTCCAGAGAACGGACGCTCTTAGCTTTAGCCTTGCCGCCGAGGCCCCGGTCACGCTGCACTCGAAAATTATCCACATGCCTGATAGCGCAGTAACCGGAAAGGTCGTATTAGACGATGATGGTATGGCCAGGTCGGGTAATATCGTACGACTCGTACTCCTTGGATGAATCCAGTATCGTCAAGCGATGCCCATTTGAAAACGAGAGCGCCAGAATTCCGTCCTCATTGGTCTCAAAACTGGTGATGCTGGCTCCCAATATAGATACCGCCCGAGCTGCGACTTGAGGCGAACTCGGCTCCTGTCGCCAAATCCATTCATTCTGTCCGTCGAAAATAACGAAATTCCGCTTACACGGAAACGCTCACATCTTCCTCGAAATGAAACTGGACTTGGAAGGAGCCAATTGCGACCTGGATGAGCTCACGCCCCGTTAAGAAACTCAGGTCAATTTCCTTTTTCAATCCGTACATATGGCGGAGCATAGCATTCCGCATGTCCCCGATTAACGCAAACGCGCAAATCGTCTGTATCGGTCCCGGGACCCAACTTACCGATCCCGACTAAGCAGGATTCAGCAAGGCGCCGTCGCGACTGATTGCTAGTGAAATAGCAATGGGCCTTCCATGTGGCCCAAGAAGCGTACGTTGTCGACCCTAGGCCGGAACAGACCAAAGCCTGCGCTATCGGGTATCCGGAGCGTGCGGACACGTTGCTTGCTTGAACGGGTCATGGTCGGGGAAGATCCAACAGCGCGACTTCCGAGCTCCCCTGCACTCGTTCCAGGACAAGTTCACGGCCGTCTGGCGAGATGTCGAAATCACGAATGTCGAAGTCAGAAGTGAGGTTGGTTAACTGCCGCTCAGTGCCTGTCTCCAGGTCGATGAGCCAGAGATTCTTATGTTGAATCTCTCCGCGAAGGAACACGAGTGCCCGTCCTCCAGTCAACAAGGTCACGTGCCGCGCCCCCCGAGTTAGGGTCAGGGCTGGCAGAGGACGCGATTCGGCCCCGGCCGAGACGGCCTTCACGGAAAATTTAGTGCCGACGTCGGGTCCCGAGTAGACAACTAATTGGCCGTCAGGCGCCCATGCCGGTGCGCCCTGCAGGTCCAGGGAATCGGCCACAATTCGAGCATTTGTGCCGTCGGTCTGCATTACATACAGGAGCTTTTGTCCACGTTGCTGCACCGAGAATGCGATGGACCTTCCGTCTGCGGAGATTGCCGGGCCACCGAGGACGCGCGCCCCTTGGCCACTCCACAACTCCGTAGCAGTTCCGTTTGCGAGCTTCCAGATACTCTCGCTCGTGCCGGTCTCAGAAACATAGAGAAGATAATTTGGACCCAGCCGCAGGGAGAATCCCGTGCCGGTCGTCAGCGAGATTCGAGAAGCCGCCGACACCTCGGCGGGTGCTTCACCGATTCGCAAGCGCCAAAGCGTACTCTTTGGACTTGCGAGCGTGACAGCCAGGCGGCGACCGTCAGCGCTCGCCGCTAGCGACGTGTACCGTTCAAGCCCAGTGCTCAGCCGGTGGGCAATGCGATGCTCGACATCCATACTATAGAGCCACGGCCCCGAACCATCAGGATCGCTGGCGAGGTACATTAGCGTTCGCTGGTCCAATAGGACCGGATAACTCACGTGCGCTGGCACAGCGAACTCGTGTGATGGCGGTGTCGATTGACACCAAGCCGGTGTTGAAGGTGGGGCAGGCACGGGAGCTTTTCCAAGGGCCGTTTTTCAAAAGCGGGCACGACATTGCGATCACGCCGGACGGTAAGGGGTTTATTTTGATCCGTGAGAGCGATTCGCAAACGGGTCCGCGGGAGATGGAAGTTGTCGTAAATTGGCCGGAAGAGTTGAAGCAGAGGGTGAGGGCGAGGGAGTGAAGGAAAGAAATAAAGGGGCGGGGCAGAGGTGATTCCATCGCGGTGGGGGTGGAGACGATGAGCAACCACGGCATCTCCGGCGCGAGGGTTAGGCGGCAAGACGCGATGGAGTCGTCGCTAGAAAATTATGGGACTGACTGCCGGGACGAAGCTCGGGCCGTAGGAGATTGCGGGCCCCCTGGGGGCTGGCGGGATGGGAGACTTGAATACAGGGTCGCAGGTCAGTTTCTTCATCATCTTGGATTGTGCCTGATGCGTCGAGTGAGCGGTGAAGCAGCGCAACAGGAAATTAGCCTAAGCATCCGCCCCAGGAATTCGAAGGTCTGCTGCCCTGGGTCACGCACGCCAGTTGCGGCGGGACGCACTCAGGAAGCGAATTACTGCCAGCCCGAGGGACAGCTTCGGCTCAACGGCAAGGAGTTTACTCCCCGCCTCCATTGATAGATGTAGATTTTCGAAGGACCAGAGCTGTCTTGAGTTCGGACTCGGTGCCCTTTGTCGACGGATCTTTTCTTGCAACTTCCGCCAGCAGTGAGTTGAACGCTAGACGAGCCAATTCCGACTGAGACATCTGCACAGTGGTAAGAGGGGGAAGGCTGAATCGCGCCAGCCGGATGTCGTCGAAGCCGATCACCGATAGATCCTTGGGTATCTGAATTCCCAGTTCGTAGCACCTCCGCATTACTCCCATTGCCGTCAGGTCGTTGGAGCAAACGATCGCGGTCGCATTCCTTTTTTCTGACAAAAGCCCTGCGCAAGCCTGATGTCCACCTTCGAGGGTGTGATCTCCTTGGACAATCAATCGGGGATCTGGGTGCAAGCCGATCTCTTTCATCGATCGTAAAAACGCCTGCTCTCTGGCTGCTGCGGACTTCAATTGTCTAGGGCCGCTGATGAAGGCTATTTCTTGATGCCGCAAAGCTGCTAGGTGCTGGACAGCCTGCCGGATTCCGCTTAGGTAATCGATGCGGATACTGCTAACCTTGGGACGCGGGGAATCGACATCTACGAAAACCAGCGGGACCTCGCGTAATTTAAAATCCTCAAGCAGAACGTCCTCCATTCCGAACGTCATGACCGCAACCCCTTCCACCCGGCGTTCGATCATTCGGCGGACGGAGCTCTTCATGTGTTCTGGATCATTCATGGTGGACGCCAGAAGAATTTCGTACTGATGTTGGACGGCAAGGGTTTCGAAAACCTGGACAATCTCAGGGAAAAAAGGGTTCGTCAGGTCGGAAACAATCAGACCGAAAATGCGGCTTCGTCCGGAAACCAATGCCCGAGCTTGCGTATTGGGGTAATATCCCAACTCTTGAATGGCCTTCCACACGCGCCTGGCCAAGGTAGGATTCACATTGGAAACTCGATTCACGGTTCGCGACACGGTTGCTATCGAAACGTTGGCGCGCTTTGCAACTGCACGAATGTCCATCGGTGCTCTGCCCTTCATCCTTAGGGAGCAAATCGAGACTTTGTCAAACGTATCATAGCGCTTCCGCCGTTCGCTAGGGCGGTAAGCGCTTACTCGTCCAAGACGAACCTCCGGTGCGCAGGAGCACCACAGGATTACGAGACCGTTTTTCGTCTGGCTTACACCGAGAGACGATTCTGGTCACTAGCTTCTGGGTCGGCCCAATCTTTTTGACCTACAAGATTACGCACGCGAGGCCTTAGGGGGAGCAGTCCGCACGTCCTGAACGCTGGGCGAGGAACGCTTCTGGTCGAGGAGGTGAATCCGTCGTTCCTGCAGTCGTCCACCACCAAGGTTGGCAAACGCGTGCAGATTCCTTTGCAATCCTCGTCAATGACCGGCTGTCTCGAATCGGAGGTGCCGTCTCCCACCCACTGTGGGATCACGCTCTAGTGTGACGCGAAGCGGGCCAGCCTTTGCTCGGGACCATCCCGGCTCCCTCTCGAAAAGTGACTAGTCGGTTCGCGGCCAGTTTTTTGTATTGTTCGTGAAGACCGTTGGGCCAGTAGATCTCGATGTCCACAGTTTGAAATTGGCCCAGTCCGAAGTGCAGGCGAGAGTCACTGCAGGAGTAGAAGCTCGACTGACTGAGTAAAGCCTGTGCTTGCACTTTGTCTCCATATCGTGCCAGCACGCGGGAGCCGATGGCACTACGGTTCGATTTCACACCTTCGAGTTTGACCTTAATCCAGTTTTGTTTCCGCCTTAGGTCATTTCGCAACAGAGAAGGCACCTCATTCATGTTCAGGATGAGGATGTCCAAATCCCCATCGTTGTCGAAATCCCCGAAAGCACAGCCTCGGCTGCTCTGCGCCGCGGCCACCCCGGGCCCAGCCTCCTGCACCAATTCCTCAAATGTGCAATTTCCCAGGTTGCGAAAAACAGCGCGGGGTGTTTTGTACGCGTACTGAGGGAACTTGCGCTCCACCTCTGGGTAAACGTTTCCGGTTACGATGAAGATGTCCGGATAGCCGTCGTTATCCAAATCAACGATGCCAGTTCCCCAGCAGATATAGCGGGTCTCTACCCCGATTCCGGCCGCATGCGTTACATCATCGAAATACCCTTTTCCGACGTTGCGATAAAGACCGCAGGTGTCATCGACAAAATGCGTTTTGAATAAATCCAGGTGTCCGTCCAAGTCATAGTCGCCGACACCTACGCCCATGCCTGCCTGTTCGACCCCATCATCACTGAGCGCCACCCCGCGCAGGACCCCTTCTTCCCGAAAAGTACCGTCGTGATTATTGATGAAGAGAAGACTGGGAGTGGAGTCACATGCTACGAAGATGTCGGGCCACCCATCCTCATCAAAGTCCGCAGCGATAACGGTCATGCCATAGCATTCACTGCTGCCGGAGATGCCCGCCTCCTTGCTGACATCCGTGAAAGTCCCGTCCCCGTTATTGCAATAGAGAGAGTGCCTACCCGCGGGCAAGCCCCGCGGTCCACACTCCACAGGTACGCCTTTCCAATCGCAGTTTAAGTTCTCACCAGGCATTGGCGCATGTTTGAAGGAAAAATCAACATAATTGGAGACGAAGAGATCAAGGAACCCGTCGCGGTTATAGTCCAGAAAACTGCAGCCGGCACCCCAACGGGGTGATTCATTCCCGAGCCCGGCGGCTTTGGTGACATCCGTAAAAGTCCCGTCGCCGTTGTTGCGATAGAGGCGGTTTTGGCCAAAGCTTGTGGTGAATATATCCTCGAAACCGTCATTGTTGTAATCTCCGACGCAAACCCCCGACGCCCACCCCACGGCCTTCAAGCCGGCCTGTTCGGTAACATCCGTGAACGTGCCATCGCGATTGTTCTTGTACAGGCGGTTGGTTGCCCCCGGAGGGTCACCCTGCAGGCGTGTGCCGGAGAGCAGGAAAATGTCCATCCAACCGTCGTTATCGAAGTCCAAAAAGGCGCAGCCGCAGCCTGTGGCTTCCAGAATGTATTTCTTCGAGTCCACGCCACCGTAAATTACAGGGGCGCGAAGTCCGGCTTCAAAGGCGACATCTACAAAATGAGCATCGAACGGACGTCCGGACAGCGCCGGTCTGGCCGCTGCCCTAGCCGTGTGCCGGGACATGCCCTGTGCAAGGAGTCGCTCGCCTGCCATGGACAAAAGAGAACTGATGGAGAAGCGCATAAACTTGCGTCGCGTGAAAGTCATACGCCCAGTGGGACCTCTGAAATGAAAATCCGCAAAGCGGTACTTATTGATCCATGCTCAGAGCAACCGATTACTCGAAACTTCCTCCCAACGAAGGCTACGGCTGCGAGGGGGCACTCGGCGGCGCGCCAGCCTCAACCAATCTGTAACGATTGTGCTCTCTCTCTTCCTTTGTGCTTTCCGCACGAAGTTCCGCAAGACGCTTGAGCAAATCGGGGATCTCTTTTGTGTCCCCTATTTTCCGCAGTCCCTGGATCAAGTGGTACAGGGCAGTCTGATCTTTTGGATCGGCTTTCAAAGCCTCTCGGCATTGCTCGACGGCTGCATGAATTTGCCCCTCCTGCAGGTATAGCTTGGCAAGCACATCACGAGCCGGGGCCAGCGTGGGCTGCAAAGCAACGGCTTTCTTCGCCGATCGGAGTGCGATTTGAAAGTTTTCGCTTCCGGGTTCTTGTCCCATCTTGGTGAGTATATCCGCCTGAAGATAGAGCAGGTCGGGATCATTCGGTTTAGTGGCCAGTTTGGACCTTACAGTCGCGAGGGCGCCATCGAGATCGTTAGCCTCCGACTGTTCCAAGCCGCGCGCAATAGAACCGATTTTCTGATTTGGTTCGAGTTCATCTGCTTTATCAAAGTCGCGCTCAGCCTCGTCGTACTTTGCAAGCTGTACGTAGAGGACGCCTCGGGCCATGTATAAGGGGGCGGACTTTGGTTCTGCTTTCAATCCGACGTTGATCATGTCAATCCCGACTTGATAAGACCGATGGTCCATGGAAAGAGATGCAAAATCGATGTACAGATCCACATTGTGCGGATCCATCACAATAGCCCGGCGAAGGGTGGTCACCGCGAGAGGGGTGTTCCTGTCCGCTTCATAAGCGGAAGCGGCCAGCTCGAGCGTCTCAACGTCGGGCTGGTCTTCCTGCAACAGCGGGGCAAGTGTCTTCAACACCTCCTTTGGCTGCTCGGTCATGAGTTGAAGGCTGGCCAAGTGGCGACGTGTGTCGCTGTCCTGTGGACTGAGCTCGAGGACCTTCTGGTAGACCGCGATTGCCTTTTCCGGTTGGTTCAATTTCAGTAGACACGCACAATATTCTTCCCGCGCGGCTGGTTGGGAATCCAGCAGGGGGCCGCTCATGGCGAAATGCTCGACAGCTTGGGCGCAGTCGCCTTTCTTGTAGGCAAGAAAGGCCAGCATGCCGTGACTGGTTGGATCGTCGGGCCGCAGTCGGAGCAAGTGTCTCAAAAGAGGGACCGCATCTTGGCTGCCGGCGTCGTATTCGAGTTGGGCTGCGCCTTCAAGGGCGGGGAGGTATTCCGGAGAGATGTGCAAAGCCTTGTGATAAGCAAGGAGAGCCCCCTTGGTATTTCCTTTCCCGGAAAGTGCCAACGCCTCTAGCGTCCACAATTTGGCGTTCTGCGGAGATTGCTGGATCGCTGCTTGGAGCAAGACCAAGGCCTGATCGAATTCATGAGCGGCCAGGGCCGAAGCGATGGCTGCTGTGCGATCCCGCTCGGTCTGGCCAAGGGCGGGAGAAGAACAAACCAGAAAGATCCCCACAAGCCCGAGCACTTTGCAAACACGCATGGATTTCATTATGGCGCTAGGGACCCGCCTTGAAAACAGAGAAAACGATTGCTCAGCTGGCCGAGCGGGCGTTACAATGCCGGTCCACGATGAGGCACGGTGGAAACAACGTGTTCGCCATGGTGCTTGTTGTCTTCGCCTTTCTATGGGTGATTCCCTCGGGCGCGCGCAACGATGCCTCTGTCCGTCTGCGCTACCCCACCGAAGACATGGGTGCTGATTCTCTCCCCGCGCGGAGGAAGGCACAACTCGAAGCCGCGAAGCAGTTCAAGGTTTTCCACGACTTCCAATTTACCGACCGCCTGAAAGAAAGCGGAATTACTTTCGTGCATCATGCCGTAGACGACGCGACCAAGCACATGCGCATGGGACACTATGATCATGGAAGCGCAGTTGCCGTAGCCGACGTGGATGGGGATGGACTCTACGACATTTACTTTGTGAATCAGGTCGGCGGCAACGAACTCTGGAAAAACCTCGGTGGCGGTAAGTTCAAAAACATTACGCAGGAAGCAGGAGTTGCTCTAGCGGGTCGCATCAGCGTAGCCGCGGCATTTGCCGACATTGATAACGACGGGGACCAGGATCTGTTCATTACCACCGTCAGAGGAGGAAACGCACTGTTCGAAAATGACGGTCATGGTCGGTTCCGGGATATCACCAAGGAAGCCGGTCTCGACCTGGTAGCCCATTCTTCGGCTGCCTTCTTTTTCGACTACGACAATGACGGCTTGGTCGACCTTTTGGTCTGCAACGTGGGCAAGTACACGACGGATGAAAAGGGGCCAGACGGCGAATATGTGGGAATTCAAAACTCCTTCTCTGGGCATCTTTATCCGGACCGTTACGAATATCCCGTCCTTTACAAGAACATGGGACACAATCACTTTAAGGATGTGACGGCAGAGGTGGGTTTGCAACCGCACGGATGGTGCGGCGAGGCGAGTTTTGCGGATCTGAACGGGGAAGGGTGGCCTGGCATTTTCTTCCTGAACATGCAGGGACACAGCCATTACTACGAAAACGTCGGCGGGAAGAAGTTTGTCGAAAGGACAGGCGCGTACTTTCCGAAGACCCCGTGGGGCGCGATGGGGCTCAAGTTCTTTGATTATGACAATGCTGGCCGCCTGGACCTGTTCATTACGGATATGCATTCCGACATGAGTGATGAGCCTGGTCCGGAAAACGAAAAAAAGAAGTCGCAGGTCACCTGGGACGAAGCCTATATTCAGGGGAAAAAGGACGAATTTATTTTCGGCAATGCCCTCTACCACAACCTTGGAAACGGTAAATTCGAGGAGATCTCCGATCGGCTGGGGCTTGAAACCTATTGGCCGTGGGGACCGAGCGTCGGGGATGTCAACGCCGATGGCTGGGAGGACGTCTTTATTCCGTCTGGTATGAGTTATCCCTATCGCTACGGGATAAATTCGCTCCTGTTGAATGACCATGGCGAAAAGTTCCAGGACTCCGAATTCGTTCTAGGAATCGAACCTCGTAAGAAGTTGTACACGCCTTGGTTCGAAATCGACTGTTCGGATCCTCGGGAAGTCCAGGAGCAGGCGCAGCTCAATAGCAAAGTTTGTGTCGGCCAAAGCGGAAAGTCCATCGTCATGGCGCCGCGGTCAAGCCGGTCCGCGGCCATTTTCGACCTCGATAACGACGGCGACCTGGACATTGTGGTCAACGACTTTAACTCCGAACCGCAAGTGCTGGTCAGCAACTTGGCGCAGAAGGAAAAAATTCACTGGCTCAAGATTGTCCTCCAGGGCACGAGTTCGAATCGGAATGGACTCGGGGCCGTCGTCCGCGTCTACGCCGGCGGGCGAACCTATTTCCGATACAACGATGGCAAGTCCGGCTATCTGGCGCAGAGTGTTTTACCGCTCTATTTCGGTCTTGGCACCACAACAAAGATTGATCGTGTGGAGGTCGACTGGCCTTCGGGTCGCAAACAGGTGTTGGCAACGGGCCTGCAAGAAAACCAGACGCTGTCGATCACAGAGCCAAAGTAATTCGAGTCGTTCATCAAACTTGTAGTAGCAGAGCCATGGGTGCTCTTCGGTTGGCCCGGTGAAAGCGAGTCTGCTGCGGGAGGATTTCGCCCGCAAATACCCGCGCTTCAACACACTGGCAAAGATTCCAAAGGCCATATCGCCGCTTTGTAATCTGGTTCAGGAAGCGGAGCGGGGCGAATATTTTGAGAAAGCGATTTCTAGAGATCCGGCTCGCCCGCACCGCGGACGGAACGGGATGTACGCTATTACGATCAGGAAGAGCCGTCTTTCCGGCCCGCCAGAACACTATGATTGAGAAATCCCGCAACGATATCTTCAAACATCGACATTTTCTCTTGACATGATCTAAAAAATAGGTATACGCTGACCGCACAAAGAGAGTAAACGTTTTCTTCTGCACGAAGCGAAGAAGGCTTTACTGGGGGTTAATTTTCGTTGGGGTGATAGGGTGTTCTCCCGCATATTAGGAGGTCCCGTGCTTAAACACTTTGGTCGTGCGGTGTTTGCGCTCTTGGTCGTGGGTTTTTCCGCTAGTGCTTGCCTCGCGCAGTATAGCAGCAGTGTTCAGGGAGTTATTTCCGATGCAACAGGCGCAGTGATCGCGGACGCCTCGGTCGAGCTGCGCAACGTGGACACTGGGATCGCAGTCGCAACGACTACGAGCAGTTCAGGTAACTACAGTTTCGCGAGCCTGGCGCCAGGCCGCTATGTGCTCAAGGCCCAAGCGAAGGGATTTCGGACGACGGAACTGAATCTAACACTTGACACCGCGCAGACGCTGGGTACGAACATAACGTTGACACTCTCTTCCGTGACGGAATCCGTGACGGTGCTGACAGAGCAGGGTCCGCCCATCGACGTCGACGATAGCCGCATCCAGGCGACCTTGAGTGCGCAGACCACCCAAGAGCTTCCGGAATTGAATCGGAACCTATGGGACGTGCTCAGTGTCACTCCCGGAGTTGTGGGTACAGGAACTCGCGGTGCCGGTGCATCCCCGGGAGGAGGCTCGGACAATTTCGGTACGCAGACTCCGCAAATCAGTGCCAACGGTCGTAGTTACACCGGAAATGTCGTGTTCGTTGACGGTATGAATGTGACCAGTCCCATCCAGAACGGCAACCTCATTCTGGCACCTGTCCCAGATGCCGTCCAGCAAGTAACGATGCAGGCGAACTCATGGGACGGAGAAAACTACCTTGGTAGTTCAGTCCTGGTTCAGGTGACCACAAAGTCAGGAACCAATCAGTTCCACGGCACGGGAAGTTTGCTGTACACAAATCAGGACCTGAGCGCGAACCCGGACTACTCCTCCCCTGTCCATTTCCAGCGCAAGGATGTGTCAGCCGCCCTCGGTGGGCCCGTCATCAAGAACAAACTGTTCTTCTTTGCCGATGTGGAAGCGTTGTGGTCTAAAGTACCTAGTTCCACAAGCACAGCAGGTTCCGGACCCACTTCTACGTACTGGGAAACCAATGCGTTCGATACGTGGGCGACCACAAATTTTCCGAATACAACCGGAACACAGACCCTCGCTCTTTACCCGGCCTCAAAGTATCTGGTGCCGAATGGCACCACCGAATCAGCGGCCCAGTATTTCTACCCCACAACGGGGGTCTGCCCGGGGGGCGCGACGACAATCCCAATTCCAGGTTCAGCCGTTACCATCCCTTGCAGCCTACCGGTGTTCAACTACGGGAACTTTTCGGCGGCCCCGCCCTACAACGCCACGCAGTATAACTTCCGCGGCGATTGGTATCCTACAGCCAAGGACCGTCTTTATCTGAGTTATTACAACGATTCTTTTGATATCGGTGAGCCCGCTGCTCGCGTAGGGCTGAGTGCTAAAGACATTATGCGGAACCGATATGCCCAGATCGATTATACGCACACCTTCAGCCCAACCTTGCTCGTTGAGGGGGGCTTTGCTTTTGCCAGCGTCGGTGGAGCGAACGGCCAAGATGCCGATTTGAAAGTTCCCGTCATCAATATCAATGATGGCACTCAGGGCTTCAACGTTGGCGGCGGCTGGGGACCTGGAGAATATCGTGGACCCAACTACAATTGGCGTGGTGTTTTGACCTGGATCCATGGGGCTCACACCTTTAAGTTCGGGTACAACGGCGACCATGCCATCGAACACGGCGATTTCACGCCTGACAATGTTCGGCCGCAACTCTCCTTCAACACATTGTTCGATCTAGTCCAGGACAATGTTTACCAGTACACGTTTAACGCTTACGATCCATTGATTCCTGGACCGGGGGGTGCAGGAAAGGTGGTTTTCGGCGGGCAAACCAATCCTTTCGGTTTCTTCGCCCAGGATAGCTGGAAAGTAAAATCGAATCTTTCCCTCACCCTGGCCTTGCGGTTTGACGACTTTACGAATGCCACCGCCTGGGGCAATAGCGGCTTCCAGTTCAACAGTCTTATTTTGGGCACGGGTACGACTCTTGCCGAGCAGGTTGCAAGCGCCAAAGTTGCGACGGTCCCCGGTGGTGTATTTTCCAGCTCCCAGTGCTGTTACGCGAGTCCGCGCATCGGTTTTGCTTGGGATCCGACTAAAACGGGAAAATGGAGCATCCGAGGCGGAGTTGGCGTTTACCGGGATTGGGTAACCTTGGGCCAAAGCGTTGATGAAATGCGCACTAATCCTCCGGGCCTCATCAGCACAACTTTCACGAATACTGTGACCTACGAAGGGGTCACTACTCCTCTCGGCAACTATTTCGCGCTCGCGAATTCGGGCAGCTATCCGTACAACTTTCCTCTTCCACCCATCCCAGGAGGTACGCTGAATGCTGCTGGTGGCATCACCGGCGTGCAGTCTAATGTGTGGTCTCTGGCGCGGAACATGGTGCCGCCTCTCGCCGTCAATTACGTGGTTGGCGTCGAGCATCAGATTCCTTGGAAACTCGTGGTGGGGGCGAACTATTCTGGGTCCCGCTCCTACGATGGTTTGACAGGTTCGGATATTAATAGCTATGCCGGCGGTTACGTGGATGGCACCATCAACCGGTTGAATCCTAATTTTGGGGTCGTCAACTACGTCACCAACAACAATCGGGCTACCTACAATGCTATGATCCTCTCCATTCGGGGGAATCCGACAAACCACCTGAACTTCCAGGCGTCTTATACACTTTCTCACGCAATGGATTTTCCGGAAGCAAACACTCGCTTTGATCAGGATGGTGGCTTGAACATTCCTGACCCGAACGCTTACTTCAGCTACTGGGGAAACGCGAACTGGGATGTGCGCAACCGATTTGCGCTCTCGGAAACGTACACGCTGCCCGGTTTCTCAAGCGGCATTGCCAAAGTGCTGACCGCAGGATGGTCGTTGAGCAGCGTAATCGTTGCCCAGTCGGGCACGCCTTTCTGGGTCGTCAATACAAACTCTCCGACCGCACCTGTCAACCCAGGGGATTACAATCTTGATGGGACGAATTACGACATCCCCAACCAGCCGAGTTTCGGCTGCAATGCCTCCTATAGCCGGAGCGCCTACAGGAGCGGCCTGTTTTCCGCGTCCGATTTTCCGGCTCCAGCACCGCTGACGGAAGGGAACCTGCCTCGCAATTGCTATCGCAATCCAGGCATGGTCAACTTTGATGCGAGTGTGGCCAAGAACACGCACATCCCAAAGCTCGGCGAGGCGGGCAATCTCCAATTGCGTTTCGACTTTGTGAATCTTTTCAACCACGCCAATCTCGGGCCGGTCGACGGAAACATGGCTGACCTTACTTTCGGGCGGGTAACCTCTGCTCTGCCTGCAAGGCAGATTCAACTTATCGCTCGAATATCCTTCTAACCTACTGGCGGCGCTAGGAAAACACCCCGGGGATCTTAGCATCCTTTCCCATCCCTGGCGCCGCCAGTACTCGGTCCTCTCCTCTGGCGTGGTTGGTGATTCGGTTTCTCGTGTCGCGCGCTTTTGATTTCCTCTGCCATTGGTCGCGAATCCGTCCATTTACCCCACCCTTCGAACTACCACATCATTTGCGAAGAATGACGTAGACTGTCGTCCCTTCCTGTGCACTCCAACGAACCGGCCGACACGGCGAAGGCGGTACAAAATTGGGCACAATTCCAAACACGTCTTTTGCGACAACTTTCTAACTGATTGAGAAGAATGGCTCCCCGGACCTACGAATTGCGAACTCTCAGGTTTGAGTTTTCTATCCCATTCCGAAAGGCAAAGGTCCTCGCTGACGAGTTGTCAGGAGCCAGTAATGCCGCCGCAGGCTGCTCTTGCCTTCTCCCAAAGTAGCAGACCCGTGCAATAGGATTTGAGTGGTTCCAAGCAATCGGCTCGCTCTGCAGCTTGCGCCGAGCGTTTGAGATGGGCCGCAAATTTTCTCCTGCCCGGCGCAGAAGATAGGGCGCTCCTCACCAAATCGTGTGAACCGCTTTGGACCGACGGATCTCGCGGTCGGCAGTAAGCAAGGATAGCCCCTCGACAAGTGCTGTCGCTCCGATAATGCGATCCGCAGGATCTTCGGGATAAGCCGCTGGAAGTTCCTTGGCGCGCGCGCACGCTCGGCCAGTGATTGGCAAAACGACGAACCGGGCTTCGATTTCCTGTAGGAAAGATTCGAGACTAATGTCGAGCCGGATCCGGCCCTTTCTCGTAAGTGTCGCCAATTCCAAGAGTGTAATATCGGAGATTGCCAAGCCTTCCGCTTTCTCGCGCGTATCGTCGATTGCGCTCCTTGCCTTTCTGGAGAGCTGGGCTTGGTCGAACGCTAGCCAAATTACTACGTGGGTATCTACAATAATCACCTGAGCTCGCCCCACTCATCAGGGGAAAGCGCCGGCGAAACGATGTCTCCATTTACAACGCCCTTCCCCGCGAGGAAATCATACATTTCATCTGTGTCGGTGTTCACCGGGACGAGTTTCGCCACCGGTTTGCCGTGTTTAGTGATCACAACTGTCTCGTGCCTGGCTTGAACCTCGTCCATGACCGCGAGGCAATTTGTCTTGAAGGAACCTGCTGCCATCTTCTTCATCTCAAGACTCCAATACTACTATGGTCACCATACCATGGTCGTATATCAACCAGCAAGTTTTTATTCATTGAACGAAGACATCGAAGGAGTGCTGTCACCTGAGCCGACTATGACAAACGTCGGCCGAACACGAAAAAGAAAGGAGAGAAAACAGGCGGTGACTAATTGATGGAGGAGAATTTTGGCTCCCCGGGCTAGATTCGAACTAGCAACCCTTCGGTTAACAGCCGAATGCTCTACCATTGAGCTACCGGGGAACGGTCCAACACTCTTTTTTTCATTGTAATACAGACGCCAGAATAGAGCCACTCCAAGCGGTGGGCACAACTTGAGTCCAACATTCTGAGTTTTCCGGATTCCCTGTGATGGAGCTAACAACCTGGCCAGCTCATTTTGAAGGACTTAGAAAAGGATGAATCACGATCATTCGGTACTCGACCGAACGCCGAAGTTGGAAAATGCGATGGTCCGATGTGGTGTTCCCATTGCCATAGAATGACATCAAATTCCATCCTTTACGTAATTGAATCTCTACATTCTTATGTGTAGAATGCTACACACAGGAGAGTACAATGCCTACAAATCTCGCAATTGACGACCGTTTATTGGAAGAGGCTCAGAGAATGGGCCGACATCGGACAAAGCGAGAAACCGTGACAGTCGCACTACAGGAGTACATCGAACATCGCAAACAACAAGAAATCCTTTCCCTGTTCGGGAGAATTGACTACGAGCGTGGTTATGATTACAAGCGCGAGCGCAAGGCAAAACGTATATGAATGTCTTGATAGACACTTCGGTTTGGTCCCTTGCACTTCGTCGAAAGAATGAGGACCTCAACACGAACGAAAGATTCTTAGTTTCTGAGTTATCTGAACTCATCCGAGAAGGACGAGCTCGAGTGATCGGACTAGTTCGGCAAGAGCTCCTCTCGGGCATAAGGGCAACGGAACAGTATGAGAAACTAAGAGTCCATCTTCGTTCCTTCCCGGATGAACTCGTCGACACTTCAGATTACGAAGAGGCGGCAAAGGTTGGCAATCGTTGCAGAGCAAAGGGAGTTGTAGTATCGATTGTGGACATCCTTCTATGTGCTGTCGCGATCAAACGGCAGTGGGCCATCTTCACAACTGATCCTGATTTTTCAAACTACGCAAAAGTGCTTCCTCTTCGTATCCACACGCCCCAAAGATAATAAGTTCTCCGCGCAACTCATTTTAGAGTGAGACTTCTCCGGACCTGCCCTTACTGCGACAAGGTTGCGGCCTAGCCGGGGAGAGCTAGAGGAGACAGCCGGATAGCTAACCGAAGCCAAAACAAAGGCTTATGGCATTCGGTTGTGTAGGTAACAACCGAAGGGTTTACCATTGGGTTATCGGAGAGCAGATGAGTTTACCCGTATCGCTCTTCAAAGTGTTTCAGCGATTTAGCGGTTCTCTAGTAGGTGTTGAGTCGGAATGCCCTGGCGAGCCGGTTTCCCGCTGGGATCGCTCCATCTCGGCCTGTGCCTTTTCGACCGTGAGGCGTGCGTAATACAATGGATGAGCCTTATCGGTCGCTCTGTAGTTCGCAATTTTCTCCACGATATCCTCGGGGTCTTCGCCCCGCGCGAGCGCGCGCTTGGCAAAAGCCCAGTCGTGCTCGGACTGGCTCAGGATTGTGCGTGGTAAGGACTCTTGTCGCGCACGGTCCTGGTAGAAGCGGCGCGGTGAATCCTGAGAATCGATAGGCAGCTTGAAGTCACGCAGATGGTAAGTTTCCGTGGATTCCCTACATGCACGTACATAAAAGTCTGTCTCGTATTTCTTGTTAGCGAAGCCGGGCAACCGCAAAACGCGCGTCGCGTCTGTGGCGGCTGGGTCTCCAGCGAACTCGCATGCCATGGCCTGCAAAAGCCCTTCTGCCTCGTCGAGGCTCATATCTTTCACCTTCCAAACGATCTGGAATTTTCCAGGTGAACTCGTGAGGACGTAATTGGGCTTGGGTACGACAGTGGAATTCTCGACAGCCTCCAGGGCTACCGGCCCACCCTGATCCAGATCGAGGTATAAATGCCGGATGGATTCGATGTCTTCTTTGGTTCGTGTCGAGGCATCTTTCCGGAGCGGATTCATGCCTACATAGATGTCCGACCCATTCGCGTTTTTGTAGCGCAGCCAGGATTGAAATTCCGGGCTCGAGGCTTTCTCAGCGCTCGTGAGGCGCTGAATGGTTTCGCCCAAGTCACGATTGAGCACGAGCATGGCGATCCGGTCGCTCCGCTCAAAGCTGTCGAGAATGTATTCGGACGAAGATCGAACAGCTACACCTAGGTTCTCTCCCGCGCTCATAGCAGCTCTTTATGGCTGTCGAAAACGAAGCCGTAGTTGTATTCGTCGCGGTCGGGATCGTAGCCGTGAACTTCCACGACTTCGGAGACGAAGCGGCGGCCGGGTCGACGCTCGAGATGCACGACCACATTTACGGAATCACCGACATTCGTCTTAATCGCACGGTAGGGCAAGTCCACTCCACTTTGCAGAACACAGCTCGTGAATCGAGCTAGGCCCTGCCGGGCAGATGTGGCATGAACGGTGGAAAGACTCCCGGAGTGCCCTGTGTTCAGGAGTTGCAGGAGATCAAAGGCTTCCCCGCCGCGGATCTCTCCCAAGATAATCCGATCGGGACGATGGCGGAGAGAAGCTTTTAACAATTCGCGTATGGTGATGGCGGGGAGGCCGTTCTGCGGTTGGCGCGCCTCGAAACGGACCAAATTGTCCTGACACATGTGAATCTCGGAAGTATCTTCGATGAGGAGAATCCGTTCGTCGAAGGGAATGAATTTCCCGAGCACATTGAGCATTGAAGTTTTCCCTGAACCGGTAGAACCGGCGATCAGAATATTCTTTCGAGCTAGAACGTAACTTTCGAGCTGGTTGGCGAGCCAGCGCTCCAAAGTTCCTGCTTCAATGAGGTCTTCGATCCCGAAATGGCGGGAGTTGAATTTCCGGATCGTAAGTGTCACGCCGTTCACACTGCAAGGAGGGATCACTGCAGCCACCCGGCTGCCATCGGGTAGCCGTGAATCGAGGATAGGCTTTGACTCCGAGACGTCATCGCCCAGTCGCCGGGCGATATTCTTGACCGCGACCATCAGGGATTTCTCGCCCAGGCTGACGCCCCGCACGGGCTCGATGAATCCTGCCTTTTCAATGAAGATGTGGCCAGGTCCGTTGACCATAACCTCGCTAATGGAGTCATCGAGGATAAGGTGCTCGATCGGTTTCAAAAACGGCAGGATCGTCTCGAATCCATTCATCAGAGTTCTCCATCCGCAAGCTGGCGAAAATAGGATTTATTCACGTCGTTGTAGTAGGGCTTGAGATAGCAAAACATCGGCGGCATGGGGTTCGTGCCGTCGTAGGCGATGGTTACCGACTGCGCGTTACGCAGCTCCATAAAGGCCTTGGTGTCGAAGCGGAGATCGTGGTGCGGGCTATAGCTTTTGGAGGCCGTGATATTTGCCTTGTGCGAGAGAGCTTTGCCCGTAAGAAAACTTACGTTGGCGTCGTGCCCACTTTCCGAGAGGTTGTAACTGGCCTTCAGTCTGTCCTCGCGCCCGCACAGTTCGCTGGCGATGCGCGCGGAGAAGTCATCGGAGAGGGACAAGAAGATTTTTGTTCGAAACGTTTGCAGCAGGGTGCGCCAAGATTCTCCGGGCAGTGCTGATTTGAGAGAGCTAACACTTTGTGTTGCGATGATGGGGATGCATTTGGGCTGCCGCGATAGGCTGAAGAACTTCTCGTCGCCCGTGGGCTCGCTCTCGCCGACCGTAGCGAAGTGCTGATACTCATCGCAAAGAAACAGCACCTGCCGGAAGTAACCTTCCGGATTTTTCTCCATCTTGGGTACTCGGTTGAGCACGGCGCGTTCGAAGTCGAGTTTCAACATCACTCCGAGGGCCTTGGCAAGGCCTGCATTCATCGCTATAGGGAAGTTGAGACTGCAAAGCTTCCCTCTCTCAATCAGCCACGCGAGCGAAGGCAAAGGCTTCCCGAATTTGAAATCCGCATTAGCCTGCGCGTCGTAGCACTCGGCAGGGGGGCAGAACGTACGCTTGACGTCCGGGTTGTCGTCAAAAAGCGAAAGAAACACCGAAATTCCCTCGACAATGGAGGTGCGGAGCTTCGGCTCAACCCTTTTCCAATCGTGGAAGAACCAGCGCTCGACGGCTTCGAGCTGTGCTTTCTTCTGTGCAGGAACAGAGTGCTTGGGAGAGGCGTTTTCCGCTTCCCACGGGAGACCCTTCTCTCTCAACACCGCAAGGAGACCCGGTGTCAGGGGGGCACGGTAGCGGTTCGAGCCTTTGTCCAGCCGGAAGTGAAACGGGTCGAGCTCGCGCGGATATTTCAGATACTCCTCTTCCCCGAGGAGAGCGCAATCGACCTCGATAAGTCGGCGCTGTGCCTCCTTGATTCTGCTTTCGAGAACATCCGGGTTGATGGCACATTCGTAGACATCGAAGAGCGTGACGTAATCGAAAGCGACCTTGTGCAGCAGGATGATGAATTTCACGAGATTTGTGTAGGCCTGCTGCCAGAAGGGTTCTTTGCCCCGGCCGAAGAGGTTGTTCAGCAGCGAAGCGATATTGTAGGCCAGCGCGTAGGCATCGAGGTCATTGTGAAGCGGATTATAACGATATTCACTTTCGAGGCTGATTTCGACGTAGTCTTCGGCACGCCCGTAACGCGCTAGAATGTCCCGCACTTTTCCACAAAAGTCGCCCTTCACTTCCAAAATAAGTCCGCCGATGCGCCGGTCGGGGTCCTCAGCACGATAGGCCAAAATCTGCTCGGCGAACGGATACATGCACGCCGCGGTTTTGCCGGAGCCAATTGCCCCGACGATAGCGATGCCCGTGAACAGCCCACGCTCCGGAATGACAAGCCAGTGAGGTGCTTCCGAGGGAATTTGTTTGCGCGGGTGATGGA
>Ga0181523_10000014_pt1 | contig 178962 bp, 149 predicted proteins | sample PEATcosm2014_Bin_43_FD_119752 | JGI IMG/M metagenome (GOLD analysis project Ga0181523, IMG submission 119752) | Peatland microbial communities from MTU Mesocosm Facility, Houghton, MI, USA - PEATcosm2014_Bin05_30_metaG | ecosystem: Environmental > Terrestrial > Soil > Wetlands > Peat | place...
TAACAATGTGATTTGCATTGATGAGCGTGCGGTCCGGGGCGTGCCATTCCATTCCACGCTTCACCAAAAGGTTCTTGGGCTGCTTGGTTTTTGCATCGACCGCGGTCTGAACATAGTAGACGTCTGTGAGAACGGGGTAGGGTGTTCCTAGCCCTTCCAGTTTTCCAATGAGCACTTGGCCATTGGTCAACAAGACCGCTTGAAATTCGGAACTTAGCTTCACTACCGATTGGCTCGGTGGTGGGGTTTGCTCTGCTTCCCGGCGCGGCTCGTGGCTCGCTGAGCACGCGGACAAGAAGCAGGTGAGGGCGAGCAGAAGACCTCTCCTGCCCACCCTCTGTGACGGTTCAAATGGGTTCAGCATGGGCCAGTCTCCCTAGGCGCGTGCCTTCCGTTGACGGCGGCGCATGGCGCCGCCAAAAGCCAAGAATCCAGATCCCACCAACAACAGGGTCGTGGGTTCGGGTGTCGCCCTGTCCAGTGCAAAGGTCTGGCCTTGGATACTGGTCCAGCCGGCCAGAGCAAAGGAGTCATTGAAGAGCGTGCGGTTTCCGCCCAAGCAGCCGAAGTTGTCGGGCTGATTCACAAGGGGGCCGAAACCGATGTTCTGACCCAATAGGCTGACACTGCCACCAAGAGCCGTGATGTCGTCGCTCGCGTCCAGGCAAGAGCTCGTGAAGTTCGACAGAGAGGCATTGATGAAGAATGTCGGAGTCACATCCAGCTGGTAATACTTGCCGAACGGGATATTCACCGGTGTACCGACCGGTTCGATGTAGTTGGCTCCCGTTTGCAAGACGTGATAATCCACATACTCGCCTGTGGGGTTTAGATTAAATGTCTGGCTCACCTGGTCTTGGAGAGACAAAGTGGCGGTCAACAAATTGTAGTTAATGGATGCGACGCCACTGATGCCCACAGAACCATTGAGGGGCGGCATACCGAGCAAGCCCGTAGCAATGTCCGTGAGGTTCGCAGAGGCCCCAAGCACGCTCGAGGACCCAGTACTCACGATGTGCCCTATGCCGAAGCCTACGGTGCTCGGGCCGTTGTTAACCGAGAGCGAGATAATGCCATTATCTGCCGTCAGGACTTGGCCAAGGGTGAAAGGAGTGTTCTTGCCGAGGACACTCAATACGCCGTTGCCTCCTTGGTTGTAGGCGACGAGGGGTTCATTGCCGGTCCAGCTCAAGAGCGTGGTCCCGCCGCTTACGCATGCTACAAGGCAAGCCTCGCCACTAGCGCCCATGTAGGTGGACAGGAGCACCGAGCTGCTCAGACTGACGGTCTTCGGAGTCGTAGTCAACGTTCCAAGTCCAAATCCGACCATGGAAGAATTCACGGTTGCAGTGCTCGCCTTGGTGGGTAGGATGGTCGGGTAACTGACGTCAAACGTGGCAGGCTCCGTCGCGGCGACTGTACCCTGGCTCACATAAATATTGGAAAGCAGGAGGGCATTCCCGCTCGTGCTTAAAGTCAGCTGTGCTCCCGCGCAAGCGCCAAGGAAACAACTGACACCCGGCCCCAAGTTAACGGACTGATTCCAATTCACGAGCGGAAAGAAGCCAAATCCGATAGCAGTTTGGCCCGGGCTTGTGCCCCAAGGATTCTGGCCTGAGGTGGAGAATGTCCCGACAACTACTTCGGTAGCTTGCGCGTACGCAGTGACACAGACGAGGAAGCAGATCATCACAAGCAACCCGGCGAATACTAAGTATGGGTGAATCTTCCTGCGCAGTGTATCTGCCTGTTGGTGTGTTCGAGAAGTGGAAATAGAAGAGAATTGAGAGTTCATGATCATGATCCTTGAACAACGAATGCAAACCGGACAAGGCCGAGACAACTTAGGTGGAACAACAGGGGTACTGAGTTGGTCATCTAGTCCATAAGGGACTAGATTTGCTGTGATGAGGACCGGTCCATTCGGGCTAATCCAAATAGGCTAGTATTGCCCCCTATCTGCATTTCAATTGGCCAATCGCCATCCGACGAGGCCTATCCGAAGCGAGGGAGGATTCGCCTCGAGCGAGAAGCCTACGAAGAGGTCAGAAAGCAAATCCTCAAAACGGATGGCTGGCGCCCGCTGAGACATTGACGTTTGATGACAGCGGTGTCAGCAAGATTGTTCTAGTGCGCGGAAAGTGTTCAAGCCAATGTGGTCTGACAAACCGAAACTAGCCTAGCCGATCGCCTTCTTTAACGACAGGCCCATGAGTCCCAGCAATCCAGTGCCGAACAGCAGCAGGCACGATGGCTCAGGTGTGGCTGTCAGGTTCGGGCTGTAAGCGAACTGGTAGTAGCCTGCAGACGGAAATCTGTTATTGTCCATCTGGGCGTTGAACGTCCATTCATAGGTGGGCGACACTGCATCGAGAGCGGGCGGTAAGTTTGGCAGGCAGGGGCGCGCCGGGCCGGGCCGGGCCGGGCATTAGTCCAAATGCATTAGTTTGTTTTAGCTAGGACACATGGCTGAATTGCAAAAAAACTGTCAACAGCCGTATATAGAACATCCTCGTGGACTCTAGGCATGTCCTTTGCGGTTGGTCGGAGATAGCTATGCGAAAACTATTAGTCACTTTGGCAGTCTTGCTTTTGCCGGCGCTGGCAGCCAGTCAAAACTTGTCCACGGGCACAGCCCCCTGGACGGTCGTGGAACAAAACGGCTATAACCTGGGCGCGACGGGGACAGCTTCGGTGGTCACGCCCACAGATGCCGACTGGTACGGAGGTTGGGTCGCCAACAGTCCGAGCTCATCTTGGATTGCGTACGACCCGGCTAACTGTTGCGATAACGGCTTGGGTGACTATAGCACCACGTTCGTTTTGACCTCTGGCAATATTTCGTCAGCCGCACTTTCAGGAAGTTGGACCTTAGATGACAGTGGGGAACTCCTTCTCAACGGAAATGTAATTGCGACGCTTGGCAATGGCAATTGGGGCTTGCTCAACTCTTTCACAGTTCCGAATAGCGATTTCATTGTCGGGACTAACACCCTGGAGATCGATATCACAAGCACGGATAGCTATTTAGAGGGAGTGAATCTCGAGGGAACTTTGACGACCGTGACGCCAGAACCCACTTCGCTGCTGCTGTTCGGCTCCGGAGTGCTGGGTTTGGTAGTTTGCTGTCGGAAGAGACTCGCATAGACCGAGACGCGCCTCGCTGAGACCATCTGGCTGTCAATTACACCCTCCGGCGAAGCTGTGCTTTGGTGCCTCCGGCCCCTTTCAATGGATTGAATTCCTATCTAACCCCCGTTTCTAAATCCGATTTCATCGAATTGGCCCAACTCTAGTTTCGTACTCGACTGCGATTGGATGAGCCAGTTTGCCGTCAGTTTCGTCGCCGACATTTTCCCAAAAACATCTCGGGCAGACACCACAGGGCGATGGCGCCGATCAGGGTCATCAAGCCGAGCAGGTTCCAACTGTTCCCCCCGAGATGCAGGATGCGAAGACAGTACGACAATGCGATGAGGGCCATCAGGAGGAAGAAGGGGCCGGTGAGGGAACAGTGCATGCGCCCACATCGGAGCGCGTATCACCAGCCTCATTTACAGCCTCGATCTCGCTAAGTTGCCAGGTCTTCACTCACTAAGTGACCCACTCACTCAGTACCCCCGTACCATTGACCGTCCGTTGTCCCCTCTGGTACGGAAGGGGTGTCTTCCGTTCGTTGATTTACTCCCCAGCCTACCCGGAAACGAGCCTTGACCAGCGAGGTTCGGCCGCCATCCTTCGCGCGATCGAGCCCGCTGAATCAGCGGTGGCTGCCTTGACCATTCTCTGTTTTGTACTGGCGGCAGCTGCCGGGGCGAAGACCAACCGACAATTGGCAGGGAGAATAGCGTCAATGATGAACACGAAACGCCGCCAAGCTCCCCGGATGACAGTGAACGAGTTAGCCTATGTCAATCTCGGTCCAGACAATGGCGGCATCATCCTGAATATTTCCGAGGGAGGTCTGTGCTTTCAATCCACGGCCCCTGTTCAACGCACTAAGGCGATTCGTTTCTGGTTTTCCTACTGCAACCGCCGAATCGATCCTGACGAAGGGCAAGCGTGGAAAGATGAAGCACAAACGAGAGGTGTCTCGCGATACATCGAAACCGGGAGCGAACTCGTGTGGACAGACGACACGCAGAAGAGGGGAGGGCTAAGATTCACGAATCTACGCCCCGAAGCCCGCGAGCAAATTCGCGATTGGATACGCCAACCTATGCTGGACAACGTAAACGGAAAGTCTGTCTCCTCGTTTCCGTCAGGGAAACGATCTCTCACAAATGCTCTGCGCGGAGCGTCAGCAAGATTTGAAGTCCTCTTTTGCCAAATACAATCATTAAGGTCACGGACCGGGTTCTCCGGTGGTTTGGTGGCGGGGGTTGTCCTTTCGGCACTCCTTGTGGCCGTCTTTGTATTGCTATTCCATGCATACCACGTAGAGCTAAATCGATAGGTTTCAAGGAGTGCTGATTTCTGAGAAGCCCAATCTATGAACCATCTGGCTCAGCCGCTCATGCTCTGGTTAGGCGTTGTCGTGCTCTACCGTTTTCCCCTAGATGGTTCCAAAATTAGGGAAAGGGTTAGCTGAACCCCCTGGATAGCATTGAAGTGAGACTTGACCCCACGATAGATGGGACCCTGCCACCAGAACATCGTCGTTACACCTACAAATCTGCCCAACACCACAAGGGCGATTTCCATTAACCCCCACAATGCAGCCATCGATGTGCTCTCCCTTTAGGTTCTCGATGAGTTGCGCCCGTCGCTGAGCCGCGCTGCCTCACGTCGTTGGCGATCCGCTTTGGAAGTTGAGCTCTCTGAAATTAAAGGAGACGCTTTCCACTGGTTGCCCGGTTTGGTTCGGCGGGCACGGGAATGTCGGCGCCTGGCTTACGGGAGTTTCGTCGAGTTTGTACATGGAAATGACCACATCAGTGAACACAATTGTGACTGCGTCTCCAGCAGCGCTCTCGACGGATTTAATGAGCAGCGTCACGCTGGGAATGAGGGCTCCTGTCACAACCATTTGAAACAAATGCGGGGAGCTAGTATCGAGCTTCTTGGTAATGGATATGTCGCTCAAAGACACCTTCCCTGCGCCTCCGCCGGTGCCGGTGCCAACGGTGGTCGGATTGGAAGCCCCAAAGCTAAAGCTGAAGATTTCGATATACCCGTCGGGTGATTCGCCCTTGATTCCAGCAATTTTAATAAACGCGTCCTGGGGCATGATGGCATCCTCCTTTGATCACTTTTCGATTGAATTTCAAATCAGAGTCAGAGTTAGGGTCGCGGTGCCGTCACCGCCCAAATCCGAGTAGCTTTGCCGAGCCACGTACGAGCCTCTGGCTCCCTGGTAGCGCCCCGTCCCGCCGAGAATTGCGAATTCGCCTTCGCTGTCGATAGCTGCGGTGGCAACACCCGATCCGACGATCGTTCCATCGGGAAACACAAACGTGTGAACCTCCAGGCTTCCCGGTTCGTGATGAGCCACTTTGCCCGGGGTATTGAGCCGGTAATACGTCGCGAAAAAATCCCCGATCTTCCGTCCGCGCGACGGCTTGTCCATGAGTTCGCCGCGTGCCAGCATGCGCACACCGGCGGTAGGAAGCTCGCCACGGCGCACGTCTTGTGAGGTAATCCGCCAGCGTTGTCCGTGCAGGACCAGCGGCACGCTCTGTTTGCCTTCTGCGGTGCGATCCGGTTTCCCTGCTAATCCGCTCTTGCTTGCTGTCCCCATCCCAAGGGCAGCGCCCAACAACGTAACTCCGCCCTTTAGGGCGTCACGACGATTTGTGGCCACAGGTCTACCCTCCAGTGCAGACTGTAGGTCCCCAAACCGTGACGAGGTACTGGCCCAACGCACAGGTGTGTTGCAAATGACAATCGTGCCGTCACCGCGCCGCAGATACGCACCTCAGGTATGCTTTGTTTCAAGCAGCAACTATGTTGCGTTTTCCCTCAACGGAAGCTCCTTGGCCTGGGATTAAGGCGCCCTTTCCTGGCGCAACTTTTGCGGGATCACTATGACCGAAGAAGGTAAGCACGCGATTCTATTTGACGCAACGCTCTTGTGTGCGCGGAAATGGATCGAGACAATCGAGTCGGACAAACCGAATCTGGCGAAGCAGTATTTCGAAGATAGAACGATTCAGGAGGCGCAGTTTATCTCAGCCAGGATTGGCAGAAATTGTGAATTAGGGCGTCGCGGGCTATCGTATTCGTTTCAGTATCACCAAAACGCACGCCATCCCGGACAGCATGTGGCCGAAGGAACTGGGTTCGGGCGTCGTTGACACTGGGACGAGCGTCATATCCCCAAACGAGCCAATGCCCTCAGGGGCTTCGTAAGAGTCTCCGGTGAACGTAGTGTAAAGTATTTGGCCGTGTCCGTTGAAGTCCGAGACATCACACCACGATGGCCCGCCAATATTATCTGGTCCATTCGTATGACATGCCCATTGAAATGAGTCGTTGGGAGTTACACCGACTGGAGAACTTCGACGACTGCAATACTGTCCACACGTGCCGCTTCAGGTAATTTCCGAAAAAATATCCTGCCTCACCCTTGTCCCAGGGATTCCTCTCGAGCGCGAGCACGGCTCACTGATCACCTTGTCTACAAAATGCCGCTTCGCCGGACTCGGCTTGTTCGGTACGATCGTTTCGATTCTGTGTCGGTTATGCTTCCGGAGCTGTCGGTATGAATGTTGAATCCCGAATCGGTGGTGCTAAGGTCGGTCCACTTTATCCTACCCTCGGTGAACGAAACAGAGAGTTTCCCCCGTCCGGAACTCTTCTAGCGTTGTGCAGCGCGGATGGTCTTGGCCCGATCCTCAAGCTCACCGGCCTTGGCGTCCTGCCCAAGCTTACGCAAGGTATCTGCGTAGCCCTCCAGAGTGTTCGCCACAACCACGCTCTGCTGGCCGAAACTGTTCTCTTCCAGTTTGACGAGGCGGGCGTAGATCGGTTGCGCTTCCGCGTATTTGCCTTCCATCGCGTACATGGATGAGACAGCGTCGAGGACCGAACCGACTTCGGGACTGTTGGGGCCCTCGGATTGTTCGAATATCGACAAGGCGCGTTTGAACAGCTCATCCGCTTGCTCGTACTTAGACTGCGCTTTGTAGACGCCGGCGAGATTCTGCGCGGCCACGCCGGTCAAAGGGTGATCCGGGCCTAAAGTTTTGCTACGGATCTCCAGAGCGCGACGATACAGGGGCTCGGCAGAGTCATACTTTGCCTGTTGAAAATACAATGCCCCGAGATTGCTCAAATCCATCGTGAGAGCGGTCTGCTCAGGGCCTTGAATCTTTTCGTCGATTTTGATCGCGCGTTGATAGAGGGGCTCTGCAAGGGCATACTTGCCCTCGGAAGCGTACACGCCAGCCAGGTTGTTCAGACCATTGGCAACCTGCGGATTGTCCGGACCTAGAGCCTGCTCCCTTATCGTCAGGGCGCGTTTGAAGAATGGCTCGGCTTTCTCGAACTTGCCTTGCGCGCTGAACATGCCACCCAAATTATTCAGGATGATGGCGACTTGGGGATTGTTCGGTCCGAGAGTTTTTTCCCGGATTGCTAAAGCGCGGCGATACAGTTGCTCTGCTTCGGGATAGCGATTTTCAGCGGCCAGCAGTCCCGCCAGATTGTTAAGACTTGTGGCAACTGTGGCATCCGACGGACCAAGCTTTTTCTCACGAATGGCCAGCGAACGCCGATAGAGAGGTTCAGCTTCCTTCAATTTACCTTCGGCGCGGTAGAGTAAGCCGAGGTCGTTGAGTGTTGTCGCAACGCGCAAATCTCCGGAGCCGAATTTTTCCGCCTGGGCCAGAGCTGCTTTCAGGAAATTTTCCGACGCGGCGTACTGGCGCCGTTCGTACGCTTTCTCCCCGGCATCGTTTAGGCTGTACCAATCGTTGGCGGGAAAAGGACTCACTTGAGCCCGACAGATGAAGGTCAGCAGGACGAGAAGCGCGCCCAGCCTGGCTAGACTTGCCAGCATGGTTATCTGGACAGCTCAGCTCGTGCAGCGCGCATCTTCCAGAGGAGTAACGCGCAGAAGGCGAGAAGGCCCTCCACCGCCAGCACAACGCTGTCGGGTTCAGGTGTTGGCGAAGCCGGTATCTGCGCAGTGGTGATGTCGTCGAGGTTCCATAGTTCGCCTGCGCTCGGATCCAGGCTGACGGTTGCGCTGCTGAAGGCTGTGGTGCTCGTGATGCCGAGGAAAATCACTTGTCCGCCGTCCCCGAGCGTCTCTTCGAGCACATTCGAACTTATTGCGGTAGCCGTGGTGCTGCTGAGTGTGAAGTCACCATTGTTGTAAGGGCCGCCGATGATGAAAAATCCGAGGGCATTGACCGGAGAAGCAAAACTCATGGTGACGCTGTCGCCCGGGAAGAGCGCTGCTGTACCCAGATCATTCGACCCTAGGTAGTTCGGCGGCGATGTAGTATCGAAATAAATTAGAGAACTGACGATGGCCAAGCTGTCTAATCCACCATCGATGTTGTAGTTGAACTGGATGCCGTCGACTGTGGCGCCTTGCGCTATGTTCCCAGTCGGGTCACTATCAAAATTCGCCGTGGTCACATTGGACATGCTGGCGATCGCGGCAGAAAAAGCCGAACTGCTGGTATAACCGTCCGCGAAGACAGACGTGGTGATCAGAGCAGCGACTGAGAGCATCAAGATCATCCGTTGCATGATTCCCATTTGGGTCTCCTGGAATCGAATCCCGTGGTTGGCCTGATCACTAGCTACGGCTGGGGTATACCCCTGCCAACGCGATGATGTAGTTGATCGTCAGATAGGGTGACCGGCTAGAGTAAGGCAGTCCCCCGCCCGACGAGGAGACCGCTTGTCCTCCCATCGGCGAGTCGGGTGTCGCGGAGCTGTAAACATCCAGGCGTGATTGCGCCCCCCAAACACCACCCGTTGGGTTGGCAGTCGTGCCCACGGCGGACTGACCTAGCAGCGGGTGAGTATGCGCTGGCATCTGCGCGATGGTCAGCGTAACCACTTCTTGACCGCCCAAAGCGCCCAGCTCGTAGTCCGACAACCCAGGCCCTTGTCCTGAACCGATCGGCACTCGACCCCGCAGGTCAGGCAGAGCAAAGGTGGTTGTACCGTTGCCGCCGTAGGTAGTCCCTAGGAGCGAAAACAAGGCCGTGTTCTCACTGAGGGGAAGCAAGCTGCCGTCGCAAAAGGCCCAACCTTCGGGAGCAAAGTTGAAGCCCACGATCAGGATCTGGCCAAGGAAGGGTTGGGACCCTTGCGCGCGAACTGCCGGCGGAATCAACAGGAACACGACTGCACCCAACAGCAGGATTAACCGTCGCATCGCTCACCTCCCGGTTTTCACCAATTCGGAGAGACTCATTCTGCACCGCACCTTAACTCAGCCTCGCGAAGGAAAGATACCTACCAACGAGATGATGAAATTCATCACCAGGTAGGGTGGCCTGTTCTCGTGCGGTTGGCCCCCGCCAACCGCGCCAATCTCCCCGCTGTTCATTGCCACCAGACTAGAAGTTGTCGAGCTATACAAGAAAACAGTCGTTGTCGCCCATGTAGAAGAACTGGGCCCCAACAGACTGGCCTCCGCGCTGCTGCCGATCGCCGCGTGGGAGTGGGCAGGCAGTTGACTCAGAGTTAGAGTGACCTGCTCGACGCCTCCCGTTTGACCTTCTACATAACCCGACAAGCCGGGGCCCTGGCCCATTCCAATGGCCATTCGACCCCGCAAGTCAGGCAGAGCAAAGGTGCTTGTCCCGTTGCCGCCGTAGGTCGTCCCTAGGAGCGAAAACAAGGCCGTATTCGCACTGATGGAAAGCAAGCTGCCGTCGCAAAAGGCCCATCCGAGGGGAGCAAAGTTGTAGGGCACGATGTCAATCTGGCCAATAAATTGGGACCCTTGCCCGTGGGCCGGGATAGCCATCAAAAAGAGAACAATTGCACTCAGAATCAGTCTATTTCGCATGTTTCTTACCTCCCAAGATCTCTGAGTCGCTAACCTAGAAAACAGGGGACCACATCAGCTATGGCTGGGGTATACCCCTTGCAGCGCAATAATATAATTCATCACTAAATAGGGCTTCAAAACGGAAACGGGTGTTCCTCCACCTGTCGATCCGAGAGCTCCTGTACTCATTTCAACGGCCGGGGCGGAGGAACTGTACAAGAGAGCCCGAGGCATTCCCCAGTAGGCACCGAGGGGCGAACCCGTATTCGCCACCGACGCAGCTGCCATCGCCACATGCGAGTGATTAGGTATTTGCGACAAGGTTAAGGTCACCTGTTCTACGCCCCCTTGCATTCCGAGTGTGTAGCTGGACAGACCAGGCCCCTCTCCCGCCCCGATCGGCGCGCGGCCCCGCAAGTCAGGCAGAGCAAAGGTGCTTGTCCCATTGCCGCCGTAGGTAGTCCCTAAGAGCGAAAACAAGGCCGTATTCTCACTGACGGAAAGCAAGCTGCCGTCGCAAAAAGCCCACCCGTTTGGAGCAAAGTTGTAGGGCACAATCATGATTTGACCCAAAAAGGGTGTGAGTTGAGCATGTACAACGGGAGAGCTAAGAAGAATTATCAAACAAGAGAGGAACACCAGTGAGGCAAACCGTCGCATACGCCCTCCTAAAAGCAGTCAACCGCACGAAGCTCACACAGTCGAAAGGGACGCCGCAGCTAGCACTGTTTTTGAAAATTCCGAGCGTACAGCGTTTCATCACCTTCAAATCGGTGTGCGACCAACGACACTTTCCGAGATGAATCTGCGTACAGTCGGCCAATCTCGTGCATAAGTCAAGAAGGCCAAATGGGCTAGTTCGTTACTTCTACTACTCTCCTATGCCGTCCAACCGATTGAGCTGCATTCCGTCTGAAGGTACGCCGATCTGCCAGTGCTTTGTCGGCACAGGCCAGCGCTCTCTCCAGAACGAACTCGCTCACGGAACGATTGGATGCGGCCGCTGCGGCTCTCGACGTTACTCCGCGTTCTTCCACTTCATCTGATAAATCTGGGTCACGCTGGTATCGCTCATCGCTGCGATATTGCCCTGTGGCGTGATGGATACGAAATCCTGCGCTCCATTCAGGGATGCGTTAAACCCCGTAAACTGCGCGAATAACTCCCACTTCCCGTCTGGCACCGTCAGCCGGTAGATTCCGGTTTGCTCGCCGTTCGCCGCTTCCGCCGGGCCCCGCATCAAATAAAGTGACTTCGAATCCGGCGCCCACACAAAAAATCCCCAATCGTGTTCAAAAACCTTCAACTGTTTCCATTGCTTTGTCTTCACGGAATAAATCGCCAGACTCTTCGGTGGATTCTGAATTCCTGCCAGGTACTGCCCGTCGGGCGACCACAATGGCGCATAGTAGCCATCCGATCCCGGCATGGTGGACACCTTTCTTGTCGCCAGATCCAGAATACGGATGCGCAGGTGTCCCGGGATTGGTTAATCGTTAAAGGAGATGGACTTTCCGTCTGGCGACCAACTCGGGAGTACTTCCGTGAAACCCTCCGACGTCAGGTTTTCCGGTGCGCCACTATCGACGCTTACGCGATAAAGTTCATTCCAGTCGCTATACGCGATCCACCTGCTGTCCGGCGACCACGTGGGCATCTGCGCCAGAGTGTTGGTAAGTTGCAACTTCTCGCTACCGTCGATCTTGCACCGCCACAAATAACCTCTCGGATAATCCGTGTAGACCATCCACTGTCGGTCCGGCGAGACCACAAGCTGCATCGCGGGTAGTCCTCCCCGATACGGCAAAAATCGCTTCTCCTTTTCGTCGTAGAAATGCATCGATCCCTGAGCTAGGCGCCCCACGAGGAACATGCCGTTGCCATCCCGGCTCGGAGCCATCCCGGTCACTTCGGGTTGGCCCGGCGTCAATCGCACGGCGTACGGCTTGTTCCAGAACTCGTACCACCGTGGCTCCCGATATTCGTAAAGATTGTTGGATCCGTCTTTGTATGAGCTAAAAACAAAATGCTTCCCGCCCGGCGTCCAGATTCCGCTATAAGTACCGGTGTCCTCTGGCCAATGCGGAGGAAGAGGAAGTAGATGTGGATTACCGCCGTCCACGCTCAACTCCCAGATCCTCGTAAGATCATCCTCCAGGTTGCTTCTGGATACCGTTACGCGAATTTTTTTGGAGTCCGGCGAAAAAATGGGATTCCCCGGCACCATATGGTGAGTGTTCCAGATTTCCTTTACGTTTTGTCCGTCGGCGTCACACACATAGACCGATTCTTTTTCATTGAACGCAATCAACTTCCCATCCGGAGAATAACTTGCGCCACGCGCCGTGATATTTCCCAACCGCTTCGCCGCACCTCCCAGCACGGGCATGGTCCATATGGTTCCCCGCTGTGTTTCGTCGTTCAGATCGCTCTGCAGCAGCAAAAACTCAGAGCCATCAGGCGAAATATCCAGGATACTCATGGTGCCGATCGCGGCGCGGAGAGGCGCCGTGTCTCCCCCCTTCACGGACATTTCGACGGGATTGTGTCCGCTGACGAAATAAACACGCGATCCGTCCGTGAGAATCGAGGGACTTTTGGTTTCGCTCGAAAAGGTGAGCTGCTCCATCGGCAGTGGCGCAGAATCGACGGGCGTGCCGCGGCCGGTAAGCGCGACCCACGCGGCGGCGCAGACGACCGTGGTGGCCCCAATCCACATCCACTTCCTCGACTTCTCTTGCTTCGGTGGCGCTGCCGGCAACCCGGTCTGCGATCGTTCCGTCTCCTTCTTCATCAGCCGGCGCAAATCCACCATCAATTCATGCGCCGTTTGATAACGGTCCTCCCGATCCTTCTCCAGAGTCTTCCCAACGATTCGTTGCAGTTCTTCAGGTACCTGGGGATTCAAGTCGCGCATGGGTTTCGGCTCTTTGTGCAGAATCTCCCCGATGATCGTCGCGGAGGATTCTCCGGGAAACGCTCGCTTCGCGGTCGCCATCTCATAGAGCACGATGCCAAACGAAAATATGTCGCTGCGCGCGTCGATGTCCTTGTCCTGCGCCTGCTCCGGGGACATGTACGCCAGGGTTCCGACAATGGCGCCGCGTTCTGTAATCGGAGCTGAAATCGTGGGCGCCTCGCCGATTGGCGTGTTGTCCAGTATCACGCGTTTCGCCAAGCCGAAGTCGGCCAGCTTCACCTCACCTCGGCTGGTCACAAAAATGTTGGATGGTTTGATATCCCGGTGGACGATCCCGTTCTTATGCGCAACCTCCAACCCTGCTGCGATCTGCATCGCATAGTCGAGCAACGTCTCGAGCGGCAGCGGACGCGATCCGATCTTCTGCTTCAGGGTTTGCCCTTCGAGCAGCTCCATGGCAATGAAGGTCTGGCCATCCTGCTCGCCGATGTCATAGACAGTACAGATGTTGTGGTGATTTAGCGCTGATGCCGCCTGCGCCTCGCGCTGAAAACGCGCCTGCGCATGGGCATCCCGCTGTCCTTCAGGTGGGAGAAACTTGAGGGCCACGAAACGTCCCAGCCGGGAGTCCTCGGCCTTGTACACCACCCCATTTCCTCCAGCGCCAAGCTTCTCGACAATGCGGTATCGCGATGTCGCCGTCTGGCTGTTGGGTGGTGTCCGTGGGTCCTCCATTTCGGCGTATCTTAGGGGTAGCGATCCATGTAAGTCAATCAAGAGGGTTTCAAGAGGGTTCCAAGGGTGTTTTGTCGCCGCAAAATGACATCTCCGGTTTGTGAAAAGTAGAAATGTCCGCTTTCATGGACGGCCGAGGGGCCAATGGAGACGGAGCGAATCACTTTGAGCCAACGAGAAAGGTACCGATTGAAAGTGTTGCACGAGGTACAGCAGAAGCACCTGACACACATAGCGGCCGCGGAGCCGCCTTCGGCGCAGTCCGCGTTAAGAGCGGAGCTCTCGCAGAAGTTTGTCCCAAACTATCAGCTGGAAATGAACATGTCGCTGAAGGAATTGTCAGACTGCTGCGCCAGATTCCGCGCGCGATCGGTGGCGGAAAAATGGCATTCACCAATTTCTGAAATTAAGCGAGGCATTCGCACGCGCGTCTAACTACAATATCTGTCAGGTCTCAGTAGCGAACCTTCCACATTACTCTCCCAAGGTTTTGTTCAGCACTTGATATCTTCTGAGCAGCGGGATTCGACTCGGAGAAGGATATCCACGATGCGCTGAGCCGCGTTGCCGTCCCAAAGAGGCGGAACGCCCCAGTTCTTTTTTTCCCCGGCTAGCATCTTGCTCGCGGCAGCGATGATTTTCTTGGGGTCAGTTCCGACGAGCTGATTTGTCCCTTGCGTGATCGTCACAGGCCGCTCGGTGTTTTCGCGCAGCGTAAGGCACGGGACCCCGAGAGCGGTGGTTTCTTCCTGGATGCCTCCGGAATCAGTTAGGACCAGCGTTGCGTTGCTGAGGAGACAGAGAAAATCGAGATAACCGACAGATGGGATAAGGCGCACGTTTGCATCGTGCGTAATTCCTGCCTGTGTGAGTTTTTGCTGGGTCCTCGGATGGACTGGAAAAATAACTGGAATTTCTTTGGCTATCGTATCGATGGCTCGCACAAGAGGCGCTAGGTTCTCTGGGGAATCGACATTGGAAGGACGATGCAGAGTCAGAACGGCGAAGCGGCGCCAACTGGCGCCATCTTTGAGGTTCAGCTCGTCCCCGACGGTCGAACGCTGCGCCAGCGGAAGAGAATACTTCAGGGAGTCGATCATCACGTTGCCTACGAAGTGAATAGCTTCTCGCGGGCGGCCCTCGCTAAGGAGATGCTCGATAGCATCTTCCTCCGTGACGAAGAGGTAGTCAGCTAGCGCGTCGGTGAGAATGCGGTTGATCTCTTCCGGCATCGAACGGTCAAAGCTGCGTAGGCCGGCTTCGACGTGGGCGACCCGAATGCCAAGCTTTACAGCTGCCAAAGAGGCTGCGATGGTCGAGTTGACGTCACCGACAACCAGCACCAGGTCAGGTTTGAGCTCAAGAAGGATCGGCTCGATGCGCTTCAGGACTTCGGCGGTTTGGAACGCGTGGGAGCCTGAGCCTACCTCCAGATTAACGTGCGGCTCGGGGATACCCATCTGTCGGAAGAAAATGTCTGAGAGGTTTTCATCGTAGTGTTGTCCGGTGTGGACGAGGATCGGCTCAATCTCCGAATGGCGTTGCATTTCCCGCATGAGAGGAGCAATTTTCGGAAGATTGGGACGCGCCCCGACGATATTCAGGATTTTCAACCGATGGCTCATGCGTTTTTGAATTCTGACGTCGAGAGGCAGTATAGCAGTTGAGGTTGTACCTTGGTGTTACGTGTTGCTGATTCGCAATCCTGGTATAGATCGTTCTCGGATTGTGCTACCTTCCATGCCACTTTTCATGACAAGAAACACAAAGCGTAATCAGATTCTGCATCACGTCGCTACCAAGCCGGCTCCTGGGTTTCAGATGATGTACGTGTAAGAGTTTTGTGGAACCGCATTCTTGTCATCGCCAACCATCTCGCTCCAACACCCGCTTTCGGACCAATTCGTATTCCGTCGAATCCAATTTGATCCTGGGTTGCCTCTGTCGAAGACGCATCACCTCTTTCAAATCTACCGGTGGGTTCCCGCGACGCCGGGGTCCAAAGAGTGTTGCAAAAAAAAGGCGGAAGGTGGGATGATGCCGGCCATGTTGTTCCGAATGGCAGGCCGTCGGACATCGTTCGAGGAAGAATCGTTCTGCAATGTTGGGGCGACTCGACAGAGACGTACAGGTAGCGGTGTTCGAGAGAGAACTAAAGTCTGAGTTCATTTCTTTTTTGAAGTTTCGAGGTCGGGTCATGGGAAGGATTAACTGATGAAACCGTTTTTATGGCTACTCGCAGCTTGCTGCCTTCTTGTCACCGGCTCTTCCGCGCAGCAGGCGGATTCTCCCAAATCTCAGAGTCAGAAGAAACAGCCGGCAGCGCCGTCCTCGACAGAGCCTGCTGCGAGCACAGCCGCCAAAGCTGAAGTTCCTGCCGAACAGAAACCACCGACTCCACAAGCCGCTGATAAGGAGAAAGATAAGGAAGAGCACTACGATATGACGGAAGTACCGCCGATCGTAACGCATCACCAGATCTCCGTAGACGGGCAGGCGCTGAAGTATACGGCCACCGCAGGACGACTCCCCATCAAGCGTGGGGACGGCAAAATCGAAGCGGAAATGTTTTATGTCGCCTATACCCTTGACGGTCAGGACACCACGAAGCGGCCTCTCACCTTCGCCTTCAATGGAGGCCCTGGCTCGGCCTCGATCTGGCTCCATATGGGAGCGTTGGGGCCGCGGCGAGTGGTGCTTCAGCCGGACGGTTTTATGCCTCCTTCCCCCTACCACATGGAAGACAATCCCTACACCCTGCTCGACAAGAGTGACCTCGTGCTGATCGACGCGATCGGCACAGGATTCAGCCGCGCTTCCGATGCGGAGCAATCCAAGAAATTCTGGAGCGTCAAGGGCGACATCGAGGCTTTCAGTGAGTTTATCCGCCTGTTTATTAGCCGAAACGAACGCTGGTCTTCGCCGCTGTTCATTCTTGGAGAGAGTTATGGAACGACGCGCGCTTCGGGAATCGCTGGATACCTTGCCGATCGTGGGATTTCGTTTAACGGAATCACACTGCTCTCGATGGTGCTAAATTTCGAGACTCTCGAAGACACGAACACCAACGACCAGCCCTACATTTTCCTGGTTCCGTCATTCACGATGATTGCTGCGTATCACCACAAGCTCGCGCCCGATCTTGCGCAGGACTTGAACCGTGCCAGACAGGAATCGGAACAGTGGGCGTCCGGCGAGTACGCACTCGCTTTAGCCAAGGGAGACGCACTCTCTGCGCAAGAGCGCGAGAAAATTATCGAGCAACTCGCTCGCTACACGGGCCTCAGCAAGGAAGTCATCGACGAGGCCAATTTGCGCATCAATGTCAGCAAATTCACCCACTATTTGTTGATTGACCAGAAACTCCGCGTGGGGCGCCTTGACGGCCGATACACAGGCCCCGACCCCAATGGCTTGTTAGATACAGGGTTCTACGATCCCACGGGCGCCGCGACTCAGCCTCCGTTCACCTCTGTCTTCAATAACTACGTGCGTACGGAGCTTGGATACAAGACGGACATGCCCTATTACGTGAGAGCGCAGGATACCGGTTTTTCGAAATGGGATTGGGGATCGGCCATCGAAGGGTTCCCTGACACAGCTTCGGCAATGCGCCAGGCGATCGTGAAAAATCCATACTTGAAGGTTCTGGTCATGGAAGGCTACTTCGATCTGGCCACACCCTATTACGCAGCGAATTACACGATTCAACATCTCGGCCTTCCCCAGAAATATCGCGACAACGTCTCCTATTCGGTCTACGACTCTGGCCACATGGTCTACCTACCGGTGGAAGGGTTAAGAAAAATGAAAGGTGATCAGGCCAGTTTTATGCAGAAGGCGGGAGCTCCTTGAGAAAAAGGGCCCATCGGCCATCCCATTCGAGGAAGGAGTTCAGGCACGCTCTGTAAGCTTAATGAAGAACTTTAAAGGAACCGTCCCTCGTCCTCTCTTATGATGGCGTTTCCCCAGAACATATGTTCCTTTCAATGTCAGACATCATTGGCCTCAAACTGCAATCGGAATCAGTTGTACTGTCGGCCTGCAATACGGGCAGCGGAAAAATAAGTCGTGCGGAGGGAGTGATGAGCCTCGGCCGCGCATTTCTAGCTGCAGGTTCTTCAAGCGTAGCCGTTAGTCTTTGGCAGGTGTCAGACGAGTCGACTGCGCTGCTTATGAAGAAATATTATGAGGGTTTGGTTGAGGGCAAAAAGAAGAACGCTGCTCTGGCCATGGCCCGGTATGCTGTTTATGAAAGCGGATCCAAAGATCCTTTCTTCTGGGCTCCATTTATCCTCATCGGTGAGTGACTATAATTAATCGACTTTTTTGGCCGAAATGAGATCAGGCGCGCTTCCTCCTGATTTTACAAAAATGGTCTTTCCGGACTTCGGTGTGTATGTCCAATCACCAAATCCGCCAAAAGCATTGGGCCGCGAACCTGCCAAGACCGTCCCATCGCTAGTTCCCGCAACGAGTTCGATTGGGAGTGGAAGCTGTAGACTTAATGTTACCGAGGCGAATCGCTCGGCACGCGTGTCGTAATTCTCAAACAAGGAGTGTCATATGAAATCAAGAAACCTTGTAGCTGCTGTGATTTTGATCTGCCTTGTGTTCCTTTATTTTTCCGGATATGAAAAGGTCCGGGCTCAAGCTCCTCAACATACTTCGAACGGGTCGATAATTTATACTGACCAAAATTCGGGCATAATAGTCGTCAAAATTCAAGATGGCCCTTGCTCGATCTACGTAACTGGAGGACAGACCACGCACGCGATTGCTGCTGGACCGGGGTGCAGGTAAAAAGCTGCGGTCGCGAAAGTCCGGAGCTTTTTGCTATCCACTTTAATCTGCGGGGTCTCTATGCCTTCTTTCGGCTGGTTTCCGTGTCCTCCGTCAACGCCAACGCTACGTTGTGCCTCCGGAGCAGGGTATTCAGTCTTCTTTGCAAATAACCCACTTCGGAATCATCAGTAGGGCGTCGGGCACTTTCTCCAGTGCGGTTTCTAGCCCAAGCTCGTTCTTCAATTGTTCCTGACTAATCTTAGCGGCTGCTTCATAATCTGCCGTCGCATCTTTAATGTTATTTAAGCGACAAACACTTGCCCTTGAGATTCGATGTTTATTGGCGACCTGCGTCAGCGACATCACGGAAGCATGGTCGCAAACGACTTGGTCCCGGCGCTCCTTGGTAACTCCCTCGATAAAATGAAACAAAAAATGCGAAGCTGACCACGATAAGGTGTTTGCTGCACACGTCTGCGGCAAGTTTCCAAGAGCAAAGAATCCAAATAAGGAGCAGGTCGCCGTGCCCCACGTTCTTGTAGTTCTAAAGGAAGAGGCCTGCGACATTGTCAACTGGTCAGGTCAAAGAGTGTCGCAGGCCGAGGGGTGTAAAAATAACTGTAGATTGACCGGAAGTGTATCCTGCTGCGGGAGTCGTGTCTGTCCAACATTGTACAGATTCCAGCCGTGCGACTCGAAACGTGCGTCACGGGTGTTAAACGCACTCACCGTCTGTTGCGGCTCGATCGCCGATGGTTCACAGGTGTTGATATTTGTTTTATGGCTGACGATTTCTACAAAACTGTCCGAAAAGGGGATAGCGAGCGACATGCAAAATCCTTACTATTAGGCGATGTTCGACGATTTATGTCCTAGCGACATTTGTCACTTTCGTATTTGGGCTGGCGGTCTTGGCGGTCTTCGCAGCGGCAATCGCACTAATTCCGTTTAGACGTCCCAGCCATTAGAAATCGGTGTGCTCTGCCTGTAGCCACTTTGGCTGAATCTGCGGAGAAGCCGCGAGTCATCCGATTGGTGTCAGCGAGGCGTGAGCCGTCATACCCAACGAGATCACCTGCTCGATCACCTATTCAAGCATTATAGCGGGAAGAGTCTTCAACATGAGCTTCAACCAAATTCTGTGAGCGATACGTGAAGTGCAGGGGCTATGGACTGGGAGGAGCGGGAATTCCCAGAGCGGCGCACCGAGCGATATGAGCTTGTTTCCAACGGTCGGGAAGCCAGGCGTCGAGGTCACGGGCTGGCCAGGTCGGGAGATTCACCAGCAGTTGCATGAAATAGAGATGCGGGTCCATGTCATGCCGGCGGCTACCTCTACCCCCCGTCGATCAAGATTTTCATTTTCCGAAGCGTGCCAAAACCAGCGCTTTTGCTTCTTCCAACGCGGCGATGGCCTGTTCCCGGCTAACTCCAGGATATTGCTCCAGGAATTCATCGAGCGTATTTCCGCCTTCCAGGTAATCGAGGAGCGTCTGGAAAGGGACTCGCGTGCCACGGAAGACCGGTTCTCCGCTGTGGATATCCGGTTCTTGGACAATTACGCTTTCCGAGTCAAAGGCCATCGCGAACCTCCTTTACACGTCCTGATTATCTCATCCAGCAGCAAGGACCGCCTTAAAAAGTGCGAAGCAGCCAAGCTTTAGCTGACTCTAAACCCGCAACCTCGCGCCGCTTCCGCTCACCCGCGCTCGCGATTCCGTGCCAGTGGCGGACTCGATGGATGCTAACCCAAAAAACCTATTCCATGTGGTGCCTTTTTCTGGTCCACTTTTTGCAAAGGGGCGCGCGATGCTCAAAACACTCCTCGGCTCCACGGCATGAAGCAGGTTCGGCAAATCGCACGGAGCGTCGTCTTTCGCCATCGTGAGAAGGAGACCGCCGATGCCCAACAAGGATGACAACTCAACATACGAGATTGGATTTGGAAAGCCGCCTAAGCACAGCAGGTTTCATAAAGGTCTTTCCGGCAATCCTCGAGGGAGGCCCAAAGGCAGACTGAATTTGGCCACCATCTTAGAGCGAGTGTTACAGGAGGAACTTGTGATCAAGGAAAACGGGGTGTGCAGAACGGTTACAAAACTTGAGTTGGCGTTAGAAAAGCTTGTCGAGCTGGCAGTGAAAGGCGATCTGGCTGCGTTGCGGCTGTTAACAACTCTTGTTGCTTCCGCCGTGGAGCAAGGTGTCGACACGTTAACAAATCAGCTAGCCTCAGCCGATCTAGGAGTCTTGCAGGGCGTGTTGAACGAAGCGGCTGGCCGAAGGCTCGCTGAGACCTATCTTAGCCGCCACGGAGCAAACCACCTTGAAACTAGAAACGCAGAATAGTGTCCTAGCCTTAGCTCGGGCCGATCTAGCCTGTTATTCGATCGTTCAGTGGCCGCCTTTCGAGCTTGCGGCGCATCATCGAATCGTTGTCGAAAAACTGGAGGCAGTCGAGCGGGGCGAGATTCGCCGGCTGATGATCTTCCTGCCGCCGCGGCACGGCAAGAGTCTATTGGCCACCCAAATGTTCCCAGCCTGGTATCTGGGGCGCCATCCCGACCGGTTTGTGATTTCCGCATCCTATGGGCAAGAGCTCGCCGACGACTTTGGCCGCAATGTGCGCAATCTGATCAACAGTCCGATACACCGGACTTTGTTTCCGACTTGTCGCTTGGCGGACGATGCCGCCTCGATGCGAAGATTTAATACCCTGGCCGGTGGTTCGTATTACGCCGTGGGTCGTGGCGGCCCGATCACCGGCCGGGGCGCCCACCTGTTGATCCTCGATGACTTGTTGAAGGACCGTGAGGAAGCACAATCAGAGACGGTCCGCCGAAATTTGCACGCGTGGTACGCACACGTAGCCTATACGCGTTTGCAACCCGGAGGCGCCATCGTTCTCATCGCGACTCGCTGGCACGAAGACGACTTGGCAGGTCGGCTCCTCAATGAGCACGCAAATGAGAATTGGGTCGTGGTATCCCTTCCGGCCATAGCCGAGGTGGATGAGTCATTCCGACGTTCAGGAGAGGCACTGTGGCCGGAGAGATTCCCTTTAGCGGACCTACAGCGCATCCGTCAGAGTGTAGGGTCGGCGGCGTGGGCTTCTTTATACCAACAACGCCCAGCGGCAGCAGAAGGCGCGATCTTCAAGCGCGACTGGATACGCACGTACCGTGATCCGCCTAACTCATTTCAAAAAATCATTCAATCGTGGGACACGGCGTTCAAAACTGGCGCGGAAAACGACTACTCAGTTCTAACTACTTGGGGAGTTACGGAAAACGGTTATTTCTTGCTCTCGTTCTGGCGTGAGCGGGCGGAATTTCCCGAGCTCAAACGCCAAGTGTCCAGTCAGGCCGAACAATGGAAGCCACACGCCATCTTGATCGAGGACAAGGCCAGCGGCCAGTCTCTCCTACAAGAGCTCAGACTAGCGACCAGGTTCCCCCTCCTGCCGATCAAAGTCGATGGCGACAAGCGTGCACGCGCCGAAGCGGTCACACCTTTGTTTGAAGCAGGCAGGATCTTCGTCCCAGAATCGGCGCCGTGGCTTGACACTTACCTAGATGAACTTGCGGTTTTCCCAGCGGGTACTCATGACGATGCAGTGGATTCGACGACACAGGCGTTGAATTATTTGCGTGGAGACAGTGGCGGCTACGGTGTTCTCGAATTGATGAAGAAGGGCTGGGACGGCTTTGTCGAGACATGGGGAACCGTCGAGAAGGACCAGGCCAAGATGCTCGTTCAACCGATCGAACTGCCCAGATCGGCTCAGGTAAACATGGAAGGCTGGAAGAAGTGGGTGAACGAGGGCAAAGCGCCGCCATGTCCACGCCCTGAGTGCGGCTCGACGAACACTACCCTCAACGGCGGCCGCACCGGCCCGGTCATTCACTGCAATGAGTGCTCCGCAGAGGATGGAGTTCTGAGTGTTCCGAAGGAAGAAAAGCCGGGTCACGTACACAAGTGGCAATCCATCCCGTGTGGCGAGTAAAAATGCGACGATTGCGGAGAGCAACGTCCGATCGGGAATGGGCCGCGGCCAACAGCCAACGGCATATCCCGGGCAGAGTATGCTGCTCGCACGTCGGGTTTTGGTAGAAGTTTTGGTCGTTTCGGACGATGGCGATGAGCACTACATCCTCAGGCCAATCAACCCAGAGGCCAATCAACCCAAATAAAATCTCCTTGAGTCGAGTTTTTCAACAGACTCATCTGGTTTGTCGACATTTTGCTAGCGTCAAGCCTGCCCACACCCAGCTTCACACTGCTTCGCTGAATTGACGAATCTACAAGTGCGAAAAGGGGTCGAGGCCATCTCCCATGGTCTTCAGAGAATCGCCATGAACTAAGGACTTCTAACCCATCGAAGTGAGCGCTGATTCCGAGGCTTCTGTCAGGGCATCCCGAGCTAACTTTCCCAAGGGTAGCTATAATTTCCCTGCTAATTCCCTGATCAGCCCTGCCACTAGGAGGGTGCGGTTTGTCGGAAATCCCTTTCGGGTAAGGGTTTATCGTAAGCAAAATCCGCCGACAACGTGGTACTTCCCTGATTTATTCCCTGTTACCAACGATGCACGCGTGGGCCGGACGGTGATTTCAACGTCTTGACGCAGGGCGGTGAGGAATTCCATAAGGCGTCCGACCGAGAAGTTACCCGCGCGATTCCGCATCAGCAAAGAGACTTGAGGTTGCTGCACGCCGAGAGCTTTGGCGATCTGGACTTGCGTCAGGCCGCTGTCTTTGAGGATCGTATAGATTTGCAGGGTCAGTTGTGCCTTGAGCAACTCCTGCTCGGGATTACGAAGGCCAAGGTCTGCGAATACGTTTCCGCTTCCTTGGGTTACTCGGCCACCTGCTCGATCACCTATTCAAGCATTATGACGGGAAGAGTCTTCAACATGTCGTAGGGACAGGTTCTACCGGCTGCAGTTACTGCAATCTCGCTACCGGACTCCAGGGAACAATCACTGAGGCTAGTAGCGACACGCCCGACCCCGCAGCCTTCTCCTGTTCGGGACCGGACTGCTGGGTCTTGTGCTCGTCGGGCAGAGGAGGCTAGCTCACTAACCGCGACTATCCGTAAAGACAGCATGGGAGAGGGTGCTTAAGTTCCTGAAAAAGGCCCCTATTGACATTGACGCGAATCCCTTGCGGCTCACGTAAGCGCGGAAATCGGGCAGGTGGGTTCCTCACAAATCCCTGAGACACTCGCGACAGCAGCCGCATCCGGATCGCAGACCTGGAAGACCGTTGCCAGTTTGGTTATCTCTAACAGCTTCCGGAACTTTTCGCCTGGACGACACAGCCGAAGCGATGCGCCTTGGCTCTTTGCGTCCATATGTGCGGCGACCAATGTCCCCAGCCCGGAGCCGTCGATATAGTGAACGTCTTTCATATCCAGGAAAATATTCTTCCTTCCTGCGGTGACCAGACACTTCAAATGCTGCCGCAGGGCATTGCTTTCCTCGTGGAATACGATCCGGCCATCCAGCGCCACAACAGAACTGCTATCTTCTTTGCGATTTGTCATCTTTTGTCGAGACCTTTGAACATTCGTACCATACTGCGCGGATCGAGTCGAAAACAATGTGCACTAACGCACACTCATGGTTCGCCACTTTTCCGGACGCCAATCTCGCAATGCAAGTCGACTCATTGGCAGAAGAGGCGAGTTACCTCCGTCCGGAGCGACAAGTGATTCGTGTGGAAGGCGGATCTGTGTACACCGTGGTAAGTAGTGAGTTTTGCCCTGTAACTGCCGTGAACGTACAAAACTGCACAGACACTCGCTCGAGGTTTCGTTACGCTTCTACTGGATTCGATGGAATAGGCCCCCGGGCGCTCCAGACAAATCGTGACTCGGAAACGAATCCGGTCAGAAGGAGCAATCACATGAAACCAGTTGCTGAGAATGAGAACGCAGGTAATGTTGACGAAGTGGCGGGCAAGAATCACGGAAGGCTAAGCACTCTCGCGACGACGGTTCCGAGGTCCCAGGGCAATTGGTCCACCAGGTTCGCTAGCTTCGCCGTGGGGATCGGGGTGGGCGCACTCCTTGGATTGCTTTTTGCGCCAGCCTCAGGAAAGAAAACGCGCAGCTACATCACCCGCACGGTGAAGGATGGCCTTGATGATGCCGCATTGACGGGCAAGCGATGGTCTCGACGCGCCCAGGAGACAGTAGATGATGTGAAGGCCAACGTGGCCGGTGTAGTCGAAGCTGGTCAAAAAGCATATCGTACGGCAAGAGATGCCTGAGAACTTTGTGAGGCAATCTATTCCGTCATCCTTGGGGCATTCGGCAAGGTCTCAACCTGAACATTTTCAGTGCACTAACCGGAGAGCTGCTCCCTGAGAAACGGGGTTAGAGGAGAATCCTCGCGCGTGCCCGGTATAGAGAGGAATCCTTCGCATCTTTCGTAACTGTCCCAAATAGAACTGCATCACTTCATTCACAATGGCATGATGTTTTTATGCTGCCCAAGAAGAAAAGACAAGAACCCGATAGTGCGGTACAGGCGAGCGTGAGGAAGGAAATGGCAAAACCGCGCATGGCCAAGTCCGCAAGAATAGCGGAACTGAATCGGGACACTTCTCGAATTCCGGAACCGCCGAGTGCCACTTTTCCTGGAACCGTCGACAAAATTATCTCGTCTCCACGCCCGAGTCATTTGGAAAGGGCACAGATTGCTGTGGACGGCCCCGACGACCGGTATCGAGTTTTCCGCATTGAAAACACGTTAATCGACGAACATGGTCATGATGTAAAACTGAAAAAAGGTGCTCACGTTGACGTTACCGTCACAACTAAACACGTCAAACCCCACAATGAAGTAAGATAGCCAACGGCTCGTCCGAAGACCTACGCATATGCCAGAAGAAGAGTGGATAAAGAAACTGGAAGACGGCAGGAGAGTGCAATTCATCTACCAACAACTGCCAGAAGATGGGGCATTCATCACTGCGCAGGTTGAACGCAACGAAGTCGTCTATTCGGTCGTGCTGACCAGAGCAGGGAACCCGTTGAGCCGTGAGGATGTTGAAAGCCATTTCAGAGGTGAACTTTCAAAGAAGTAGAACGGCAAGTTTTGTAACACTATCCTCGAGATCGCACTTCAGACTGTGCCCTGACCAGTATTCACTCGCCATGTTTTCAGCGTTATAATTGTGTTACACTTGCGTGCAAGTGGTGCCGTCATGCAAAAAGCCACGAATTTATCCAACGTTAAATCCCAAAGAAAACCCACGCAGATTCCCGCATTCGATGCCCAGGCCTTTCTTGATTCGGCTGGCTTAGCGAGAAAAGTGATCAAGCTCAAAAAAGCGGGGGTGGTTTACGCGCAAGGTGATTCCGCTGACAGCGTATTGTATTTGCAAGAAGGCAGCGTGAAACTCACCGTCGTCAATGAAGTCGGCAAGGAGGCGGTCGTCGCCATCTTGCAACCGGGCGACTTCTTTGGTGAGGGCTGTCTGGCAGGTCAGACCGTTCGCATCGGGACGGCTACGGCGATTACACCTTCTGCTGTGCTCGAAATCGAGAAGAAAGAAATGTTCAAGGTCCTGCATGCGCAGCACGAATTTTCCGACCGCTTCCTCACTTTCATGCTGGCACGAAACGTTCGAATTGAACAGGATTTGATCGACCAGTTATTCAACTCAAGCGAAAAGCGTCTCGCCCGGACTCTTCTCTTGCTTGCCCGTTATGGCAAAGAGAACCAGCCCCAGGGAGTACTCCCCAAAATGTCACAAGAAACGTTGGCCGAGATGATCGGCACAACGCGTTCGCGTGTCAATTTTTTCATGAACAAGTTCAGGAAATTGGGTTTCATCAAGTACAACGGCGGAGTTCAGATCAACACCTCTCTCCTGACCGTCGTCCTACACGAGTAGGGATCTACCCGGGCTTAAGGGGTGTCTTCAAGTAGGCAATGGGTCTGCCTAGGATAATGAAATGACCATTCAAGAGAAATGCTTCATCGAGTTGGATGACCTCGCAAAGACGGCACCAGAGCGCGAGTACCTCATAGTCGTCCTGAACAGTGTGTATTGGGATGAGTTCAATCGGTCAGGAGAAAGCCCCTCTGATATCTACGACGACTGGCGAAGAGCCCATTCACGCAGTAAGGACTGAATCCTGGGCGCTCCGCCCCTCCCGTCTCCCCGTGTGATAACATCCCCCGTTGCTCGGACGCAGAGATGGGCAACGATGCAAGTGCATGCACGCCAAAACCATACACTGCTTCAAATGTGTCCATCGCAAGTTCCGCAGTCTCAGTGGTTTACCCGGCTGCAATCGCCTCGTCCATAAGCCGAAGAAGAAGCTGCCTTGGCAGGAAATAAGCGCTTACGATCTGGTTTGAATCACAACCACCGCAATCTTCTGGCGTACTTGTTCAGAGTATCTCCAGCGCACCTACCCGTGAACAAAGACTCGTAAGATCCATGGCTGGCAGGACTCGTCGGACTTAGAGTAGGGTTTCAAGTTCGAGGAGCAAGTTTTCTGCCGAGGTTACGTGCCCAGCTGCTGGCCAGTCAGGCGGCCTCAGTGGCAGTCGATTCCCGACCAACTAACTCTTGAAGGTCGACACCATTCGATGTTATATAACTGTGCGTCCCGGCCATGTCTGAGAAGGTAGCGGGGTTCCACGGATCCCCAGGTTCTCCTGAACGGCCGGATTGTCCCAACGCACACACAATTCTAGTATTTCTGTTGTCGTTCTTGGAGATCTCCGCAGTGATCTCCTCCTTTTGGTTTCCGCTGAGGCCTAAACGACGACAATCGGGTGCGGATCGCACTTCCACACCCTGTAGTGGCTGCCGGCTCCCGAGGTATCGGGAGATGGCGGAGAATTCTCAATAGGCAAAGACAAACCTGAGGGCCGAGAAGAAGCGAAATTCAAGAGGAGAACTGCCCATGTCCAGCCCGGCTCCCAACCTCCGTTCCTATTCTGGCGTCGATGCGCGACGCAGCTCGCGCATCGAACGCGCCGTTCCGCTCCTGGTGATAGGCACGGATAAAACTGGCCAATCCTTTCTAGAGGAAACCTCCGCCTTCAGCCTGAATCTCCACGGATGCCGATACGCCTCCCGGCACGAATATCCCATCGAGTCTCATGTCACCTTGCAAGTCTTAGGGACCGAAGGGCGGGCCGATGCCCGACTACTGCGAGCGCGTGTGCGGTCTATCTTCCCTCCACAAACGCGGCGTGAGCTGTGTCAGGTTGGGGTGGAGTTCGAGATGCCCGGAAATGTAGGGGGTATCAGTGCTCCTCCCGACGATTGGCAGCTGCTCCTTTCTGGCGTTCCGGCGAATGCGGCAGCCGCAGCAACTCCTCCTGAACCGGGCGAAATTCTTCCTTCCGCTGTCCAAACCCACATGGTATCCGAAGAGCGACGAACCGAAGTGGCCAGGTTTCCCCTACCGATTCCAGCCCTGGTCAGTTCTCACCTGGCCCGGGAAAAGGCGACGACCAGAGCGGAACGGGCCACAGCGACGCCAGACGAACTGATCATGGCGATCCAAAGGAAGTTACAACAGGCCGCCGACAAAGCCGTGGAGAACGCCATCTCGACACGTCTGGACGAGGCTGTCCGAAAAGGGCTCGAAAGAATCAACGAAGCATCGAAGAGCACTACCTTGCAGGTCTCCCGGGTTGACGGGTTGCAAGGCCAAACAGAAGAGCAACTGATCACCTACTCCGGGAGGGCGGACGAAATTGCACATCGTCTGGAATTGCTCAATAGCGATGCGCGAAGCAGTTTTTCCGAAATGAAGAGATTCGTCGAGCAGGCCAAGCCTCAACTCGAGTCGCAGTCCCAGGCGCTTCTCGATCGCTCCTTCGCCTGCGCCAGCGAAGAATTGGAAAAAGTGGCCGCGCAAGTTTCCGAGCGGCAGATTGCCCATTTCACCCAGGCCACAGAGTCGGTGCTGCAAAAGGCACTCGCGCAATTGGAGGAGCGCGTTGTAGCCGCGCGCCCGCTACTCGATAACCACGCGGACGCTGCCTCGCCGGCACGTGTCGAAGCGTTACTGCGTTCAACAAAACAGGAAACGCTGGCCCAAGTCGAGGTGCTTCTACAGGAGTTGCGCAGTCAGTGGGATGAGCAACACGCCTTGCAGAGGAATCGGCTCGAGGAAATTGCCCAGAAGCTTGAGAGGCCTAACGCTAATTCACTCGTCGATGCACGCGAGCTGCCCAAATCTGTCGAACAAGCCATGCGTGGACTTGAATCTCAGATTCAGAGTCTGTTGGAATCATCCGTCAAACGTGCCACCGAGGAGTTTGAGGGTGCTGCCGCGCGGGCTTCGGATCGCCAACTCATTCGGCTTAAGGATGAAAGACAGCGGTTTGCGGGTGAAGCCGTGCTTGAAATCGAGGCGGGCACTTCAGAAGCACGGGCGCTTTTGCTGAAGACCGCTCACCTCACCGTAGAAGATTTCCGTCGGCAATTGGGAACGCAGATCGAATTAGCGATGTCCGAGGCAATTGAGCGCATGAATTCTTCGCTAGGCGCACTCGAAGCCGAGTCTCGCACCGCCTGCGATGCGCGTCGTCGATCGCTCGAAAGTGATGTCTCGCGTGCAGCGGAACAGTCCACCCAGGAATTTCGTTCAGGGATTAAAGCGTTCCTGTACTCCTGCCTCGTTGCCGCGGTCAGTGCGGTCGATGAACACGCCCAGACCACTCGGAACGGACTCAGCAGGGACGCAGTTCCGATGACTAAAGATCTCACGCCATTCTCCGGAATTGCTGCAAGTGGCAAGAATGGCTCAGGCGGGGGCGATAATTCTCAGTAGCGACGCCGCACCGTTTACATCCAATCCAAAAAAACTAGCTCGATCGTTTCGAGATTAGGAAAAACGCCCGCGGTCGCCTGATTCGTCAAGTAACGTACACTCTCACTTCCACTGGTTCAAAGACTCTGGTTGGTCAGTGCAGCCTAAATTCCTTTTCTCTTCTTTGACCGCGATCCACCTCGGAAGTAGAAAACTGCCGCAGCAGTGGTCACCAGAACCAGGACGATCCCTACAATGGCGGGGTGACCATGTCCGGCGAAAAGGCCAATGATTTTTCGTCCGTAACGCTCCGCCAAATACGCGAGGATCAGATATCTGGAGAGCCTGCCGAGCGTGAGCGCAATCAGAAATTTTCCTAGCGGGTATTGCATGGCGCCAGCGGCGAACAGAAACGGAACCATGGGCACAGGCGGAGGCAGCAAAGCAGGGATAGCAATAGCGCCAAAGCCCCAACGCTCGAAGACATTGCAAACCTTCTCCACTTTCCGGCGTGAGAATCTGCGTTCGAGCGCTTCTTTACCGCCTTTACGGGCTAGTCGATAGGAGACAAATCCTCCAATCACCGAGCCGGCGGTGGCCATCAAGGCATAGTAAAGCCACAACGACTCTTGGCGCGCCGCCAAAATGATCGTTGCCACATCCATAATGCCGGGAAGGGGAATGGGAGAGTTGTCCAGGAGCCCGAGCGGGATCAGGCCTAGGCCGCCCAGGTGAAATAGCCAGTGCCGCACGCTTCTCGCCGCAGTAGGAAGCGACGCCGCGATGAGATGTGCGGTGATCAATAGGACAGGCTAGCCCTTCCAGAGGTACTTACCGCATGGGCAGGGAACCGTCTCCAGAGGTACTTTCTTTTCGAGCGGTCGTTGACAAACTGGACAATTTCTCTGCCACATCTTTATACCTGTCATTTCTCGTACGAACAAACCTTTCACTAAAAAGTTTAGCTGGCCGGAACGCACCTGTCTGTCCCAATGAGCACAGGACCTTGGAAACAGCCAGACCAGCAGAATGGCGTATCGAAGGGAACCCTAACAGGTCAAAGAAGCTCCAAGATGGCGAGGAGATGGTTTCCACGCACGCGACATCGAAGAGCCGCACGGCGCTATCACGATGGATATGCCAAGGAGATGCGACAAGCTTCGTTCCCATCGCCGAGCCTTCTAGGGTGTTTTCCCGTGACTCGTACTCCTCGCGGGAATTTGCCGACTGGCTCACCGTGTATAAAAGTAGACAGACGCACAACTCGGTTCGTCAGACAATAACTCGGGACAAAGGATGCGAAGAGGGCATCAGGAGAATCACTTTGAAGAGTTGCCCGTGGTGCCATAGTGAACGAACCCATCTATCAAGGCGCAAAGGGATCCTAGAAAAAACAATTCTAACGGTTCTCTTTGTCAGGCCATTCCGCTGTTCTACGTGTGACCACAGGTTCTTCCGCGCATCATTCCTGTCAAATCCCAACGAATCCCGGACCGTGACCACTCACTTGGGAAGATAGATTGCGCCTCTCTGGCGTGCACTCCTGGCCGAATTGATGTTGCCCAAATCTGTCTACAAACATTTGTTTCCGGCGTTGCTCGCCGGGTTGGCGTTACGCCTATTGCTCATCTGGCAGTTTCCCTTCGCCTCCGGAGACACTCCCTACTATGAAGAACTTGCTCGTAATTGGCTGTATCACGGGGTTTACGGCATTTTCCTAAATGGACACTTGATTCCATCCGATGTGCGAATGCCAGGCTATCCCGGATTTCTGGCGATCATCTACTCCTTTGCAGGACCAGGGAGAAATGCCGTTTTTCTGTCGCAAGCATTCATTGATCTCGCAACCTGCATCTTGACGGCATTCCTGGCAGCGCGGCTTGCTGTGGGCGCGAGCGATCGCGTTCGTACCCGAATTATCATCGCAGCGCTTTGGTTGTCTGCCCTTTGCCCTTTCACGGCAAACTATGCGGCTGTCCCTCTCACGGAGGTCCTCACAGTATTTCTGACGACACTGGCGATTCTCTTGTTCCTTCACCCCTCTGCTTACCAACTCGACCTCATTCAAGACAGGAATGCGCTCCTCCGTTCCGTTCGGAGTTGGTTTCTTGGTGGCCTCGTTGTTGGGCTCGCAACGCTCGTCCGACCGGAGACACCATTGCTCCTTTGTTCTGTTTTGCTGGTGCTCTGGTGGCGGTGGTGGCGGCCGGTCAATTGGGGGAAGCTGGCGGTGGCAAGCCTTTGGATGATCGTTGGGGTATTGGTGCCGTTAGTTCCGTGGGCTGCGCGCAATGCTCACACGTTTGGTCGAGTAGAGTTCCTCGCCCCGCGCTACGCACAATCCTTCGGTCAGGTTGTGCCCACAGGATTTTATGCATGGACGCAGACTTGGATGTTCCGTTCTCGTGACGCCTATCTCTCCTCATGGAAATTGCCAGTCGACCCAATCGCATTGAACGATCTTCCTGCCTATGCCTTTGATTCACCAGAAGAACGGAGTCGGGTTGCCTCTTTGCTCGAAAGCTACAATACCGACCGAGGCATGACCGGCCAGGTGGACCTGGAATTTGCAAACTTGGCCCGTGAGCGTACACGGCGGCATCCATTCCGGAGCTACATTTGGATTCCCGTCGAACGCACCGCCGCCATGTGGTTCACCCCCAGAACTGCCCTGCTCCCCTATTCGGGAACGATTTGGCCACTCAACGATGGCTGGCATCAAGGAGCGACGGGTTTCGGGATCACACTTGTGCTCGCACTGTTGAATTTCCTCTATGTTGGCCTGGCTTGCCTAGGCGTTTTGCACTGGCGCGAGAGTCCGGGCATTGCGCTGATCGTGGGAATTATCGTGATGCGCACGGCATTCTTGACACAGATACAGACCTGCGAACCGCGTTATGTCTTGGTGTGTCTCCCCGCCTTGTTGGCGCTCGGGGCACAGTCTTGGCAGGGTCGTCCACGGACATTGAGATACTCTCCGGCACCGGGCGTTTCCCGTGTGCGACTCTCGATCGCTCTTCCCGCTTCTAGCGACCAAGCTATGAGATGAGTGCATGGCCCGAAGCACGCTTCAATACGGAAGGCTTGGTAGGGAAAGGTAAGGCACCACTCTTTAAGAGTGCGAGGCTGACAGCGTGGCCCATCGAGGATTGATGGGAAGCGTTGCTGTACCCAAGGATCGGAAAAGACCAGCAGCCGAATCCTGACATACGCAGTCGCTTGCCTCTCGGTAGAGCCTCCAAGCGTAAGAAGGACCAGCATCTTTATTTCCAAATCCTTTCCCGGCATTTGCAAAAGGTGAGCCTTATTGGACAGCATTCGAAGTGTCCATCTGTCATCTTCAGTATGTCGCGTAGCCTCTTAATCCGCGCAACCCGCAAAAGTAAAGCAAGATCGGGCAAACGAAGGATGATCTGGCAAGGTAATGAAAATGCGTATTCACCATGCAATTCGGCTTTTACTTCTTATATTCATGATGTTGGCCATACCGGTCGTGTCGCTCGCGCAAATTGGTGTCTCTATTCGCGTGGCTCCCCCGGCGCTGATGGCCTACTCGCAACCTATTTGTCCCCAGGAGGGCTATCTGTGGACCCCCGGGTATTGGGCTTACGGCCCGGACGGCTACTTCTGGGTGCCTGGCACTTGGGTCGAACCGCCTGCCTTTGGCTTGCTATGGACTCCGGGATACTGGGGTTGGGATAGCGGCGCATACGCCTGGAACGGCGGCTATTGGGGCCCCACAGTCGGCTTCTACGGCGGCATAAACTATGGTTACGGCTACGGCGGTTCAGGCTACCAAGGCGGCTATTGGAGAAACAACCAGTTTTACTACAACCGGTCCGTGAATAACGTTAATGCCAGGAACTTTCACTACACCTATGAAAAGGGCGTAAGCAACGGTAGGGCAGGGAACCACGTCAGCTACAACGGTGGACAAGGTGGAACAACTTCTAGACCGACTTCCGTGGAACAAGCCGCTACTCAGGGTCAACATACCCCAGAAACAGCCACACAGATAGGGCATCAAACGGCCGCCAGTGGGAACCATGCGCTATTGCAGTCCGTAAATCACGGCAGGCCGCCAGTTGCTGCGACATCTAAGGCGGGAGAGTTTACCGGAAAGAGTGTGGTGGCAGCTAAAGGTGCTGCGACTGGGAACAAGGCGGCGGCCACTCGCGCAAATGAAAACAAAACCTCTGAAAATGAGGCAACTGCGAATCGAGCGACAGAAAACAAGTCTGCGGAGAACAAGGCAGCTGAGAAGAAGACTGCTGAGAACAAGTCTGCCGAGAACAAGGCAGCTGCAACTCGCAACAATGAAAACAAGTCAGCCGAAAAGTCCGCTGAGAAGAACACTGCAGAGAATAAGTCCGCGGAGAACAAGGCAGCGGCAACTCACAACAATGAGAACAAGGCAGCCGAGAAGAAGACTGCAGAGAACAAGTCCGCCGAGAACAAGGCAGCTGCAACTCGCAGTAATGAGAACAAGTCAGCTGAGAAGTCCGCTGAGAAGAAGACTGCAGAGAACAAGTCCGCCGAGAACAAGGCAGCCGCAACTCGCAACAATGAGAACAAGTCAGCGGAGAAGTCTGCTGAGAAGAAAACTGCTGAGAACAAGTCCGCGGAGAACAAGGCCGCCGCAACTCGCAACAATGAGAACAAGTCCGCCGAAAAGTCTGCTGAGAAGAAGACTGCAGAGAATAAGTCCGCGGAGAACAAGGCAGCCGCAACTCGCAACAATGAGAACAAGGCAGCGGAGAAGTCTGCTGAGAAGAAGACTGCGGAGAATAAGTCCGCGGAGAACAAGGCAGCCCATGTAAAACCCGTGAAGGCGCCGCCTGAGGCCAAACCCGTTCACACCAAGACCAGTTCACAGCCCTCGCATCAAGAGCCCACTCACGCGCAAAGCGCTCCAAAGGCCACCACGCAGCATCAACCTGCCGCCAAACCGGCAGCCGCACATGTTTCCGAACCATCGCATCAGAGTGAGCCTAGTGCGGAGAGAAAGCCCTAGTCGCAACTAGAGTAAATAGACCGTCAGGATCGAATCCAGAAACTCGAGCGGCTCGTCGAATACTCCACGAGCCGCTCGTTTTTTGTCGTCCATTCCGCATATCCCTCAGGGGCTGTATACGCGATTCGTTTTTGGCTACGTGGAATAATTCCGTACCATGAGAAAGGCCATCATACGAGCGCCGCTTTGGAAGAGAAGATTCCGTCTCTGATTCGGAGTTTCATTCATTCACAAAAATCGGGCGGCCACTCTCATTCGTCATGGGGTAAATGCCATGCGGTGAGCTGCCAGGCAGCTCGCATCCGTCTGCAGATTCAGTGATATTTTTCGCGGTACAATCTTCTATTCGATTTGCGAATCTTGGTACGCCGAGCAGATTCGTGAATCCTGTTGCATCTCTCGAAGGGACCTCCCCCCGGAGATAGGCATCAATGCTCTTTTCCATCTCTAGTGGAAATCGCGGTACTGGACCGACTAACTGTTCCTGATAAACCCTCAGGATAATCTCTCGGAACAGTGGGAGCGCAGCCAGGGCGCCGGTTTCTCTTACTCCCAGCGAGCGATAGTCATCAAAGCCAATGCGCACTGCCACCGTAATCCCGTTTGGCCCAAATGTGGACCCGACAAAGAGGGCATCCCGATAATTGTTCGTCGTACCAGTCTTGCCCATCACGGGAATAGGAAAGGTATGCGAGTCAAGCGCGTGTGCGGTGCCGGTGGGGATGCGCACGACTCCACGCAGACCTTCCTGAATCATGGACAATCCGAAATCGTCGCCGTCCGTCAAACAGCAAGGCAGCGGGTGGCTGTAAACGACCGCTCCCCGCGTGTGCTGGATTTTATCAATGACGTGCGGTTCTCCGGGCATTCCCCCAGCCATCATCCGATATGCGTTTGCGAGTTCCAGCAGGGTAACTTCGGAAGCTCCAAGAGCCGTGGTGACGTAGGGCTGTAACTTGGTTCGGATGCCCAACTCTTGCGCTGTTCTCAGTACGGAACCAATCCCAATCTGTTCGGTGACCCATATGGCCGCCGCATTTCTCGACTCGGCCAGCGCCCGCCGGGCTGGGATTATGCCTTCAAACTTGTTGTCGAAATTGGATATCCACTTAGGAGGATGGTCCACCGAGGTCACCACCGAGATAGGCTCATCCGGCACGGAAGTGTCTAAGTCGAGGGCGCCCTGGCGAAAAGCGCTGAGATAGACAAATGGCTTCATCGCCGAGCCGGGCTGGCGTTTCGATTGGGTGACGCGATTGTAGTCGCTGTAGGCGTTGTGACGGCCTTTGTACACTTCTCGGCCACCGGTCTCGGCCAGGATGGCAGAATCACTATTTCGCAGCACCACCACGGAACCCTGGATCAATCCCTTGCTTTGGGGGTGCCGTTTCTCATAGGACTTCAAGCCATTCTCCAGCGCCAGATTCGCAATCCGCTGGATACGGTGATCAACGGTCGAATAAACTTGGATGTGACCTTCAAGGAGTTGGTCGATTCCGATGTCGGAACCGAGCTCGGGGCCGAGTCGTCTGAGTTCCTCGAGAGTGGTCTCCACGACGGCCGGCGCTTCGACCGGTTCAGCCACACGCGCAGCCAAGCGAATCGGCGCACGCTCGAGATGCAGAGCTGCCTCCGCAGGCAGGAAATGATTCGTCACCATGAGGTTTAATATCTGATTTCTCCGGCGCGTTGGCTTCTGCAGGTCTTCCAATGTGGGAGCGTATTCGGCGGGCGACTTTGTGATACCAGCTAGCACAGCGGCCTTGTCGGCATCCTCAGCTGTGAACGTCCCTAGGGGCTTCTGGTAGTAATAATCTGAGGCTGCAGCGAAGCCATAACGGCCATTTCCCAAATAAATAAAGCTTGCATAACGGGCGAAGAGCTCTTCTTTAGCCCGGCGCTTTGAGCCGAACTGCTTCCGCATCTCTCCTTCGATCCACAAGGAGAGGCGGATTGTCTCAATTTTCAGCAAGAGTTTGTTTGTGCCCGGCACACCGATGACAAAAGCTAGAAGGTGCGGGAGTGCGCCCTCATTCTGGAGCGAATTGCTATTTTTTGCGCTGGATTGCTTTTGTAGGAAATAGCCGCGCACGAGTTGCTGGGTAATCGTCGAGCCTCCTTGTGGAAACACGAGCGGGCCTTTGGAAGCATCGCTTCCCGCGAATGTGGTGAAATGCCCGATGAGGGCTCGGACGTTTGTCTTCGCCAGCAATCGAAAGAATACGGAATAGTCCACCCCAGAATGTGAGAAAAAGTTTTCATCCTCAGCGGACAGAATGGCTTGGCGGACGACATCGGGAATTTCCTCATAGCGGATGATCTCCCGACGTTCCCGTCCCAATTCGATAAGGACTTGTCCATTCGCGTCGTAAACGTGCCCCGTCGTGGGCGGTTCAAAACGTATAAACTCACCTAGATCGGGAAGGTTTGTATGATTAAAGTTGACATAGACAGCTGTGAGCACTGCGAGGACCACCGGAAACAGGGCAATTCCAGCGAGGACCCAACAAACCATCCGAGCCTTACGATTTTGCCGCAGCGTGACAAATACCTTGTCCATCCGAGCACGAGCGTGTCGAATCAGAAGTTGCAGACGGAGTAGGAAATCTGCCACGACGAAAGAGCCTGGTGTCATTCCTTTTGTTCCATTCCGGTCACACTTCGCGATTCGCTGGTGAATCGGCTGGCCAGACCTTTGCCAACATTGGCGAATTCTCGAGTCAGGGTGCGTTCGAGCATCGCCACTGCACGGCTGGAGGCCTGGTCAAAACCTCCCCAAGTCCACAGGACTTTCAGGCAATAGCGTCTCTGCCCCTCAAGAAATGGAAGACGAGTAGGACGATACCCAGGATCAGGACGAGGTGAATGAATCCAGAAGTGACGTGAAATGCGAAAAATCCGAGTAACCAAAGAACAATCAAAATTGTTGCGATTATCCCAAGCATGGCTTCAACTCCTTCTACTGCAAAGCGCGGGCAATTAGAAATTTATGTGTCGCGCACAGCACGGCTGTCGGCTTCTGCTGTATTCGTGCTTGTGAAGACGATGCTGTCAGATCGTGGAATCGAAGTCTGTTCGAAACTAGTCACATCCCCAAGTTAAACCCGAAGCGGACCAGGTTGTTACGCGCCGGGCTCCCAGACCTGGACCACCCCGGTTTTTGTAAGATGTGCCTTTCTGGACAGTCTTGGCGCTCCGCGGTTGATACGATCGCTTTTGACGTTGGATCGTGTCGGAAGTAAGAACGGCGGCTTCTTGCCTTATTTCTCCGCAGGTTGCTGCGGCAGAAAAAGTAGAAGTCGTCGGCATACCACCCTCTTATTCCTCGCTTGATCAAACTGCCTGTCTGTCCATCTTTTTTGAAACGATCGGAGATCGCAAGATGAAAACTCTAAGCATTCTAGGTTTGGCACTTTCAGTTGCAGCACTTGGAGTTCCCGTGCTCGCAAACGGAATACCTCAGGAAACGACCCAGGACGAGCAGAAGCCCAAGTTGCTAGACATCAAGGGCACAGTGAAAGCGGACGGTGACAAAATCACATTTGTCGCCGACGACGGAGGGAAATCCTGGGATGTAGTGAATCCTGAGACTCTGAAGGATCACATCGGACATCACGTCGAATTGAGCGCTCACGTGTATGCGAACAAAGGGCAGATTCACGTGATGAAAGTGACGATGATCTAGTTGTCGTCTTGGCAATCGCCCTGGCAGTCTCTGCCTCACGCACGAACAACCGGAGGTAGGCTGCGCTCAGCCAGGCGGACGAGTTTTATCTATAAGGTTGATGGCAACGGGCGCAATTACGTCCACAGCTTGTCATCGTTGACAGGAGACCACCATGAAAGGATTCATAATTGGCGTCGTAACGATGGTACTCATCCTCGCGCTGGGAATCGGGTTCGCACTTTTGGGTTTCGTCAACATGCGCGCGGATAATCCCCCTTCAAAGATAGAAGCTACCCTCGCCGGCCACGCCATGGACGCAAGCGTCGCCCGCGCCGCCCCCAAGGTGTCGAACCCCCTCGTGGCGGACGAAGCCAACTTGACCGCCGGAGCTCGTCTCTACCGGGACCACTGTACACTGTGTCATGGAGATCCAGAGCGCCCAAAATCGCCACTCGCCTACACCCTCAATCCCCGCGCACCCCAGTTTATGAATGACATGGCCGACATGCCAGAGAATCAGAATTTCTATATCCTGGAACATGGGATCCGCTGGACCGCCATGCCCGGTTGGAAAAATGTTCTAAATGAACGGGAGACATGGCAGATGGTGACGTTTCTCAGCCATATGCGGGATCTTCCACCTGCAGCCAAGCAAGTTTTCACGGAAACAGTGCACAGCTCAGAGCCACCGTCGGGCTCTCACTGAACATTTCAGCGGTAGTCGTGTCGCACTTACCTCGCGTCTCAATCGCTGCAGCAGTTTCAGACGCAGGCGCCAGGAGACAGTAAGATATTGTCCTGTCCTCCCTTATTCGGATGGCTCATCGAGAAGCGAACGTTCGGTTAGTCGTGCAGGACAACGCTGAGGAGTGAATCGTTGACGGGGATCTCGCTTTCATCTTGGAGGACGCTCAGTTTCCTGAATTTGTTCGTGAAAACATTCACTCGGGACCGCGTTGTGCCAATCATCTCCGCTAGCATCTCTTGCGAGGCTTTCGGGAGCGTTTTTTGAGTTTGGCCAGGCCCCCTGTCTGTCTCATTCTGTACAGCTGTCTTGGAATCTAACTGACGGCTATCCTCGTGCCCTATTTGCAACTTTCCACTGCCGGCACAAAAATAAAAACTCCGAGTGTCTCGATGTGCACAGATATTCCCTTCGCTCTCTCATAACATGAAAGTCAGGAGGAAGTGAAACCACTGAAGGGTCGCTTGCTTCTCCTGATCTGAAAGGATCCAAATGGAAACTATCTTAATCATTCTTCTTGTCGTGTTTTTGTTAGGCGGCGGTGGTTGGGGATATTCCCGTCGGCGCAGAAATTAGGTACTTCTGGCCCTGGCAACAAAGCGCGACTGCAAATTCTTACAGCTTTCCGGGGTCTCTGAAGCAGGGCATGTTCGTTCCATGCGCTTCCGCGTGCCGTGAACGCATCGGACGATTTCCAGAACTTAAATGGACTTATAAGGAGAATAAACATGAAGCCGAGTACTCAGAATGAAATCGAGGGTAAGGTTCACGAAGTGAAGGGCAAGATTAAGGAAAGCGTGGGCCGTTTGACGAAAAACCCCGACTTAGAAGATCAGGGAATTGTCGAAAAGGTAGCTGGAAAGATTCAAAAGAAAATCGGCCAGTTTGAAAAAGCCACTGAAAAACGGTAGAACGCTTGAGTCTTGCAGGATGCATCAAGCAAGGTTTCTGGGCTCAGACCGTGAGATTGCGCACGGATGGGAGACAGGTCATGGATCTATCAACGTTAAGCACGACACAAATCGGCATACTCATCGCCGCTATTCTGGTGGTGATTGCAGGCATTGCCGCCTTTCCTTCGATTCGTAAACGTCGAACGGAAAGATTACACGCGCAATTCGGTGGTGCTGAATATACCCGCGCGGTGAAAGAAGATGGAAGCCGGAGGAAAGCAGAGGCCGTGCTCAGCGATCGCACACAACGGATGGAACGCCTGCACATCCAACCGCTTCGTTCGGAGGATCGCGCGCGATTTGTCGAATCGTGGGGGAGAGTCCAGGAGCGGTTCGTTGATGGACCCGGGGGTGCAGTCACCGACGCCGACCAACTGCTCGGCGATGTGATGTCCACGCGCGGTTATCCGGTCAGCGATTTTGAGCAGCGTGTAGCCGATATCTCGGTAGATCACCCACTTGTTCTCGACAATTATCGTGCTGCGCACCACACTGCGGTTCGTCAATCCCAAGGGCAGGCCAGCACCGAAGACCTGCGCAAGGCCATGATTCATTACCGCACGCTCTTTGAGGAACTGGTGGCTGAGCCTGACCCAGCGCGTCCCTAGGGCTGGCCATTTGCTGGGGCTGCCAAGGATTGTATTCGATCTGGTTACGAATATGACCGAAGTTGCGCAACGAACTCAGGCGGATGCCATGGAAATGGCATTGTTGCCTTCAATCTCCACATCCGAGAAATTACTTCGCAGAATCGCCACGCTGCTTTTCGTATTGGTGATGGGCTTGATGACGGTATTCGGCTACTTTGCGAGCTCCATCTGCATCACCATTGTGCTGGCCGCATTTCTCGCGATCCTGTTCGACCCTGTGGTGGTGCAGCTAGAGAAACTGCACCTTCCGCGCGGGGTAGCTGCTGCGGTCGTGGTTCTTGCCGGAATTGCTCTGATCGGTTTGCTGGGTCACAACCTTTATGGAAGAGCCATAGACTTTGCGGAAGAACTTCCGGTGTACACATCGAAAATTCAGCAGACCATTGAGCCCATCAGCCGGAAAATTCAAAAAGTTCAGCAGAGCGCTGGCAGCCTTACAAACGACGTGCAACCAGCCAAGAAGGTCCAGGAGGTTCGATTGCAAGAATCGCCGTCCTGGCCTGCTTTTCTGGTGCGCGGGGCGGGATCTGTGTGGGGCGTGCTGATTATTGCCGGCGTGGTCCCCTTTTTAGCGTTTTTCATGCTCTGCAGCAAAGACCAAATGACCACCCGGATGAATGCCCTCTTCTCCTCGAAGACGGACACAGATCGTTTCATTAAGAGCCTGAACCAGATGGTGCGTGGTTTCGTAGCCGGCAACTTTATCGTTGGCACCTTGATGGCCGTTGCTACCACGCTCATGTTGTTGTGGATTGGCATGAAGAGCGCCATTCCTCTCGGAATCGCCAGCGGGCTGTTGAATCTGCTGCCATTCCTCGGACTGATCCTTTCCCTAGCACTTCCTGTTGCAGCCGCTCTGCTTCAGTTCAGCACCCCGGGCCCCTTCATCATCATCATTTTGACAATCCTCTTCCTGCATATCGTTTCTGCAAATCTTCTTTTTCCGAAATTTATTGCCACTCGTGTGAGTATTGGTCCGGTGGCCGCGACGGTTGGGATTTTGTTCTGGGGGTGGTTATGGGGCGTCATGGGCCTGCTCCTGGCTGTGCCCCTTACGGCACTCGTTAAGATGGTCGCGGACCTGCATCCTTCCTTGTGCCATGTATCCAACATGCTGGCGCTGACACCGCGCCCGATTCCACGGTGGGTACGATATAGCGAAACGATCGTGGAACGGACGATCCCTTACTTGCGCGGTCGACTGGGAATATTCCTGTAGGCGCAATTTCGAATTTGAAATGTGCTCCGCGAATCGAACCGCGTTATGAACTTGAACGCATAGCCTCGTGGCGCTTGGCGTTGACTGTAAACGTGGCCAAGTAAACAGAGCGCACAAATTTGAGCTCGCGCTGCTCCATCATCAAAAAAACTACATCGCCAATCTTCCGACGGGAACCCGAATGGCTCGACTGCGAGGTTGAGTCCCGACTTGTGGTATTGCCGCGCGTGTCAGATGCACGGGCGGGGTCAGTTTCTTTACGCCAGCGCTCGCTCGAAAGCAGGTCCCCCCCCACCCTTACTAAGCGAAAGAGCGTCGTGAGGAGGAACAGGGCAGCGTCCAGAGAGTATACACGCCGAGTGTGAGACCAAGAGGCAGGTCCGAGAGCGACAAAAATGCCGCAAGGACAGCAAGTGTTCGGCTTGAGCCTTGTCCAAACAGCAGGGTCATCCCCGCCGCCAATCCGACGACACCACAAAGCCCAGAAAGAATGATCAGGAAAAGGTAAAAAGCGTGGAAGTCGGCCATGAGTGCGGCGGAATTGGCCACCTCAACGAGCAGGGCTCCAAACATAACCGTAGCTTGTCGGGCGAAAGTGGCAAGCCATACGGCCATGGCAAGCCGAAGAAGACCATAGACGATCCAAAATAAGCCCAGACCTTTATAGCGACTCAGCGCATCATTGGCGGATGGCCCCATAGAAGTCACCTCAGTGCCTCTCCTCGGACTCTTGAAAGATCGCGTCGCCGAATTCTCCGTCTCAAGAAGCCTCGGTTCGCGAATTCGTCCCAATCGGAGGGGCTTCAGACTCTCGGGTCGGAGACAACCACTCTGCAGGAACAATCTACCTCAGAGATTCAATTGCACCAATCCTGTACCTTCTGGATGCCCTATCCACTCGGTCAGCAGTAGGTTTAGTCAGCATTGGAATCCTGTGTTGGTTGAGCCTGAAATGGAGCGGGCGCGCTCCGTTAGTGAGTATTCTGCCCCTTGGACAAGACCACTGTAGCTCCACACACCTATCGGTCTCAACTTCCGGGTAGCCCGCAATCGTCAAGAATGGCAACTGGGTTTCCAACTTCCAAGAGCGGGACTTCTGGCTCGCCTGCCGTCTGGCATTCCGACCGGTAGGCCCTTTTAGGTCCAGGTAGGTTGTTTCCGAGTATGCCGGCGCCCGCCCGCACTAGGGCCGACTACGATTCGCTCATTATTGGGCAACAATCGCCAAGATTGTCAGGAATGGGTGCATCTACAATAGGGGTGATGCGGAGTCCAGATGCGCGACGTCCAGAAAAGTAAGCAAAAAACAACCTTATCTAATGCATAGGCAATTTACAGCGAGCATGTAGTGGACTGTGCCGTGCTATGAAAAAAAGACTTCGAGGAAATTCAAAAACTCACCCACCCGTGTCGATTGTCAGTGGTGTAATTTGCCAAAACCCATGACCATGACCAATTCATCTGCTCTCGATGGCTTCACTGGCGGATAACTCCCGGTCTTCGTGTGGTCTTGAGCGCGGGGAACCTGTATTCAGCACGCAACCTTCCCTGATGCGGGCGCCACATGTGGGACAGCGGACGGAGGTTATTTGTTTGGACGTGAGTTCTTCCTTTCTCATCTAGCCAGCACAGCACACACGGCGCCGCGAAACTGCCCCATTTTGGACGCTTTTGTCATTTACCGCTACCCGCTCGGGAGGGCGTTATTTTCCCGTACCGGGTGAACGTTAACTTAGTCGTGCAAGACAACACTCAGGAGGGATTTGTTGACGTGGATCTCGCCTTTGTATTGAATGAACCCCAGTTTCCTGAATTTGTTCATAAAAAAATTGACTCGGGACCGCGTTGTGCCAATCATATCCGCCAGCGTCTCTTGCGATACTTTGGGAATCACCTTTTGAGGCTCGTCCTGCGCGCCATAGCGCGCCAGCAGCAGCAGAGTACGCGCCAACCGTTTTTCGCTGGAGTTGAAAAGCTGGTCAACCAAGTCCTCTTCCACTCGGATGTTTCGCGCCAGCATATGAGCGATAAAGCGATCGGAGAACTCGTGTTCCTCGTGGAGCACCCGCATCATCTCGTTTTTCTCAATGACGAGCACGGTGGTCAGTGCAATCGTGGTCGCCGTGGCCATGCGAATGGACTGGCCAGAAAGGCACCCTTCCCCGAAAAAATCACTAGGTCCGAGAATCGCTACAACGGCTTCCTTGCCGGTCTCACTGACCACGGTAAGCTTTACACCGCCTTCCTGAATGTAAATGACACTCTTCGCGGGATCGCCCTGCGCGAAGATGGTTTCGTTTCCTCGAAACTGCGTTATTTTTCTTCCCAGACCGGCCGAGTCGAGAAATAATTGCACATCGAAAGCAGGGCTTCTTGAATTTGCTTTTCTTGGGGGAGGACGGACCTTGATGTATGCGTGTCGAGTTGAAGACGACATGATTAAACCCGGACTCGGTCCCAAAGGGGAGGCATATGATGTTGCACTCATCGCTCGGTGCTCCTATCGCCGTTGACCGGATTGTGACCCCGGTCCATCGGGAAGCTCTACCTTCAGCTTTCACGTTAGTGTGCTGCAAATGGAATAAGCGGGGTATCGGGGATGCTGCTAATAATGAAGGACTTTGTCCGAAGAAACCCTGACAAGAGGGCGCTGTACGATAGGTATCGGGGCGTGAAGGCGGGCTGAAACTAGATTCCTAGCGAGCCGAGTGGTCCGGCTCATTCTCCAAGGCTTCCGGGGTTAACAGACCCATTTGCACGGCAAAACGGATGACATCACTGCGCGCCCGAAGTCCGAGCTTTTCAGCAAAACGGGAACGATATGTCTCGACAGTTTTTACGCTTACAGAGATCTGTTTAGCGATTTGTGCGCTGGTGTAACCTCGGGCCACGAGGCCTAGCACCTGCAGCTCGCGGTCACTGAGGATGTTTATCGGCTTTGTAGCAGCGGCTTTTGCGCCTTTTTTGTCCAGAACGTCCTGGACAAGAATGTTAGCCAAACGCGGGTCCACGAAGACCCCTCCGCGATGCACCGCCCGAATAGCGGCAATCAGCTCTGAATCCACCGCCCTTTTCAAGAGGTAGCCGGAGGCGCCGGCGGCCAGAGCGGATCGCAGGTATGCGGGGTCATCGTGCATCGTGAGGACGAGCACGCGGGTCCCCCGGCGGTTTCGCGCTATTTCCTGCAGCGCTTTCATACCGCCGACCCGTGGCATGGTGAGGTCTAGAAGGGTCACATCCGGCTTCGTTTCCAGAACCTCTTGAACCGCTTTCTCTCCATCGGGAGCTTCGGACACAACTTCCATATCGGCTTGGGCATTAACGAGCATTCTCAGTCCAGCACGGAGAATGGCGTGATCATCGACAATCATGACTCTGATCTTGTGGGTTCGCGCCGCCATTTCAGGTGTTCCTCGGTTCCGCCGGGTGCTTGAGTTCCTGTTTGGCAAGCGGCGCTCGGACGAGAATCTTTGTCCCCCTGCGACGGGATAGGAAAGTGACCGTTCCCCCCAACATTGCCGCTCTCTCCTTCATACTTTGAATGCCCAAGCGGTGCGAGGAGACAGCCACAGCCTTAGCGTCAAAGCCGCATCCGTCATCGATTATCGCTACCTCCAAAGCTGTGGCCGAACGCGTGAATTTAATGCTGACGGTCTTGGCTCCCGAATGTCTGGCCACGTTGGTGAGGGCTTCCTGAACAATGCGATACAACCCCATCTGGATTGCTGAAGGCAAGTCATCGAAGTTAAGTTCATTGAGTTTGAGATCTACAGCTATGTTGTGAGTCTTCGTGTACTCGGAAACATACCGGCTTACGGCGACACCTAGGCCATGGTCGTCAAGGACAGTTGGATGAAGCCCGCGGGCAAGCCGACCGATCTCATCAAGGGCCTGAGCGGTGATTTCCCGGAGTCGATTTCCCTGGGCTTTAACATCTGATAGTTTTCTAGAATCCTCCAGGGTACGCAGGCCAACCAAAACAGAGGTCAGAAGTTGGCCGGATTCATCATGCAATTCGCGGGCAATGCGGCGCCGTTCCTCCTCCTGGGCTGTAAGCACGCGCTCGAGGAGAAGCTGGCGCATCGCTTGAGCTTGTTTGATTTCAGCAGCTTGCTTGCGGTCGGTGATATCGCGCGACACGGCGGAAGCACCAACCGTCTCTCCTTCCGCGGTCTTGATCGGAGAAACGGCCAGCGAGACATCAATCACGGTCCCATCTTTCCGCAGCCGCTTCGTTTCGTAGTGCTCCACTTTTTGGCCCCTGCGGACGCGTTCCATGATCGCGGGCCATTCGTCAGCACGCTCAGGCGGCAATAGGATGGAAATCGGTTGGCCGATCGCCTCCTCCGGAGTATAGCCATAGATCTCTTCAGCGCCCGGGTTCCAACTGACAATCTTCGCATCCAGGCTTTTACCGATAATGGCGTCCTGTGAGGATTCGACAATAGCAGCCAACTGCAACCTCGTGTCTTCGACATGCCTGCGTTTTTGCTCGGTCAGATCTGTGATCACCATGCTCAGGGCGTAGCCCTTACGTCCGGGAAACCGATTAAGAGACAAATTGACCGGAACCAGACGTTTGTCTCTACGAAGCAAGTTGAATTCGCTTTTCACAACAGCTTTCTGAGCATCGGCAAGGAAAACTTCCAATCGGCTTCGCTCCGTTTTTGTAACCAGCGACTGAACCGCCATGCCGATAAGTTTTTCTTGTGGCCTGCAGATCAGTTCTGCAAACCTCCGATTGCAGTAGAGCAAAACTCCATTCCGGGACAGAGTCGCCGCGCCTTCGCTCATGGCTTCCACTAGCATGCGATAGGCGAGTTCGCCGCCTTTCAGAGAAACGACCTGGTCTCCGCGACGACCGGAAACCATCAAAGCATCGACTTCACCGGACTGTATGGCGCGCAGAGTTTCCTCCGCGGCCCTTAAGCGTGCGAGGATCTTTGATTGCTGATCCGGTCTCGTGGATGGGGGGGGTTCGCCTAGAGAGGGTCTGAGGTTTCTGCGAGCACTTCGGGGCGCAGCGACTTTGCCAGGCAGCCGTCCTGGGAGGACCCGACCATCGGAACGAGTTCGCTTGTTAGCCATCTGCTGTTTGAGCCTTCACTTCAGCGAGCAGGTTGAAGATCCAACCCCACGATGACACTCTCGGTCTTGGAGAGGTTCCCAATAATTTTTTTGACAGGCGGCGGGAGCCTTCTTACCAGGGTCGGAATGGCAATGATCTGATCACCTTTGGCGAGTTGCGGCTTCTCCAGCAAATCAATCACTTCGATGCGGTATTTGCCGTGCAGCTTGTCCTCACAAATCTTCTTGAGGTTGGCGATGGCAGCGATCGAATTGGGGGTCTGGCCCGCGATGTAAAGCCGCAAGATATAAAACTCGCCACGACTGGTCTTGGCAGAGCGACGTTTGATTGCTGAACTCTTCTTCATGTAGGTGCTCGGTCTCCGGTCCAGATTGGGCAAACTTGCTATTCAGGCACCTTGACTCCACCGGGGCTTGCAACGGGCGTGCCTAGCGTGTGATCCCTCAGGACCTTACCCAATTCGATGCCGCGGTCACTCACGATGAGCTCACGAGGTTCACGCGAATGTCCCATGCCGCGGGATTTCAGAACGTAAAGCTCGCGCCTGGGTCTCCCATTGGGTTTGCTGTCTCGCAACACAATCCAGGTATCCATGAGAGAGGAGACGGCCGCCGCAGTTCTCTCTTGGGGATCTCCCGAGAATGTTAAATTCGTGAACATGGAGGTGATCTGTTGCACCTTTAGGAAATCGACTAGGCGCATGAGCATCGACTTAATGCTGTAAGTGCCGGAGGCCACAACCAGGTTGGTGATCGGGTCGATGACCACGACTTTAGGCCGAAACCTTTCGATCAGTTTGTGAACAATGGCCAAGTGTGCTTCCAGACCGATGCTGGTTGGCCGCATCGCATGGAAGTGCAATACACCCTTTTTTACCCACGGCTCCAGGTTAATGCCAACCGAGCGCATGTTTCGTAGAATCTGGCTGGGAGATTCTTCAAAAGCGAAATAGAGACAAACTTCGCCGCGGACGCAGGCGGCCCTGGTGAAACTCGCGGCCAAGCTGGACTTCCCGGTTCCCGACGAGCCCGAAACCAGCACACTGCTTCCACGGAAGAACCCTTTGCCTTCCATTATGTCATCCAAAGCGGGAATTCCTGTTGAAACGCGATCCATCGACGCTTTGTGGGCAAGTTCGAGTGACGTGATCGGCACCACCGAGATGCCCTCGCGATCGATCAGGAAAGGATACTCATCGGTGCCGTGGGAAGTCCCCCGGTACTTGACGATTCGCAGCCGTCGGGTGGAAATCTGTTCTGTGACGCGATGGTCCAGGGAGATCACGCAATCGGCGATGTATTCCTCGAGCCCATGACGGGTCAGAGTGTTTTCTCCGGCTTCGCCGGTAACGACAGCGGTGAGCTTGTGATCTTCCAACCAATGAAACAGACGGCGGAGTTCCGCTCGTAGAACCGTGGAGTCAGTTAATCCGGAAAAAAGCGCCTCGATGCTGTCCAAGACCACGCGCTTTGCTTTGATGGTTTTGACCGCGTGGGCCAAACGGATGAACAGCCCTTCGAGGTTGTATTCTCCAGACTCGGCGATCTGGTTTCGCTCGACGGCAACAAAGTCCACCAACAGCTTTTTGCGCTTGGTAAGGTCTCGTAGATCAAAACCGAGCGATGAGACGTTGGCCCTCAGCTTCGCCTCGGTTTCTTCGAAGTCCATGCATACGCCGGGCTCGCCGTATCGAACTGCGCCGTGCACCAGGAATTCCATCGCGAATAAGCTCTTGCCACATCCTGCGCTGCCACATACCAGGGTGACACGACCCTTCGGCAGGCCGCCTCCTGTGACTTCATCCAGTCCTTGAATTCCTGTCAGAGCCTTGGTCAGTGACGGGCGATGTACTTTCGGCTTGGCGCCAGACATGGTGACACTCTCGAAATGGACTTTGCGATTTGGACCACTCACGTATGCATCGTATCCTTACTGCTGCTCGCCATACAACGAATTTGCCACCCGAGCGGCCCCCAGCGAAATAGCGGCAGAGTCGGCGCAAAGGACTGACCGTCCACAAACGCGTTGTAGGAAGCAAAGAACGAGGTTCTGGGCGGATCGTCGGCAAACCACAAGTAATCCGTTTCATCAGTCACGCGGCCCGCTGGCGGTGATTCTTCCGCTGTTCCCTCGCCGCCTCCAACTTCCGATCCCGCTCGGCGTGAATCTCCTGCTGATGCCCAGCGAGCACAGGCCAGAGGTTACCAATGTGCGCGGAGTCAGAGGTCTTCCGATAACGGAAAAGTGAAAGACGCAAGCGCAAAAAGCGTCCAGGATTCGCGCTGTGGTCCGCGATCGTACAAAACGCTCGCAACCAATGGTCTCTTTCTCTACCTCGTTATTTTTATATTTGGAAACTTCCTCTTGACCGCGGCAACAACGGAGGCGTGCTCTGCCTTCCCGGAACTCCTCGCCAATGCATCTCGTGCATGAGACGCATCGGGGATCGGATATTTTTTGGCGCCTTTTTCTACGAAGGCCGATTTCGGAAGTTTCTTTCTCGCAGCAGTCGTTAATTTGGCCATCTTTGATTACTCTCCTCATCGAAGGACGTGGGCAGTTGTTTGCCGCCGTCGACCAGCGAGTAGACTCGGCTGATCCACGCGAGCGACATATCCAAAACTCTGGCACGGCGCGAACCGCTAAACTGTCCCGCTTTGCACAGGTCGGCTCCCGAATCCACGAACGTTTGGGTCGCTTGCTGTGGCAAATTCTCTTTCTGTCAGTCTTTGAAACTACCCGTTAGAATTTGTAGGGTGATCCGTCCCGCTTCGACGAGAGCGCTCCCTCCATGAGAAGACAGTTGCTTTGCGGCGCTCCTGCGTGTTGCGCCCCTTGGTTTTCTACTCCCGCGATGACGTAACTCCCTGACCGCCCTCTGAGCTTCCTTTGACCCTTCGGAGCGTTTGGCCCCTTGTGACGTAGATCACATTATGGTGTGACCATCCTCACGGCAGTTCTGTAACGTACGTCCGAAAATGCTCGCGCATTTGAACAGCTCTATTCCTTATGTGTCACAAATTCATGCCCGCACAGGGGCCGAGGCAGGGTCAATTGGCGAACACGAAGCAGCTTGCTGTGAGAACCGTTGCCGCACTTGTCGTTGGGGCGCTTTTGGCGCTTGCTCTGCTGGTCATCGTTCCGTCTGGCAAAGCGATCCCCGCATTCTCGCGGAAGTACGGAACATCCTGCACCACCTGCCACAACAACTATCCCGAATTGAATGACTTCGGGGTGGCATTCAAGAAGAACGGCTTCAAATTTCCAAAGGACGACGAAACCTTCGTGAAGCAAGATCCGGTGATGCTCGGATCAAAGGCACAGAAGGAAGCCTTTCCGGGTGCGGTGTACCCGGGAGAGATCCCTGGGACAATCCCGATCTCCTTCCGGTATGAAGGCAATTTTATGTGGAACGCCCAGCAGCCGACGCCTGTCGAAGCGGCGGGTTATGTTCCAAGGACGGATTTGTTCATTCCGAACACCTTTACCATCATCAGCGCAGGGAGTTTTGGTCCGAATCTCTCCTTCTGGATTGATGACGACATTTCGGCGGGAGCAACAGGGGCTGGGGGAGGACTCGGGGATGGCTATCTGAAGTACAATGATTTGGGGCACATTTTCCACCTGCCCACAAATGCTCTGAACGTGCGCTTCGGACAGTTCGAGCTGGATTTGCCGTTCACCCAGGCGCGGTCCCCGTACTTGACTGGTTATGACGTGTACAGCGAAGGTGCGTTGGCACAAGGCCCGGCGTGTGGTGGCGCGGTGACTGTCTGCGGAACCACCAACAATCCTTTCGTCCTGGGTACGCCGCAACGAGGGATCGAGTTCGGGGGCTATCCGAACAACGGCAATTTCACCTGGTCGGTGGCCTTCATCGATGGGACCAATTCGGCCTACGGGCTAGATACGGCACTCGTGGCGCGCAACACAAAAGATGTCTATCTGCGCACTTCCTACCAGTTCAACCTGGAACGTGATCCGGAAAGCCGCCATGGAATCCAAGCTGCTGGACCATCGGGCCCGAGGGACCATACCTCCATTCGAGTCGGCGCCTTTTATTACCACGGCACCAACCAACAGAATTTTGGCGGCAACCCGTACGCGTTTACCGGGACGATCAATGACCCCTTTTACCGAGTGGGCGGCGACATACGATTCAAATATCGGAAACTCGAACTCTATGCCTTGGGCATGCACGGGCATGACAACAATCACTTGCTGGACACCACGGCAGGAACCATCACGAACACCAATGCCGTGACGTTTACGGGCGGATTTGTTGCCGGTAATTATTGGATTTTCCCCTGGCTGATCGCCACCATGCGCTATGACTTTGTGAATTCGCCATCGGATTACTTCAACGGTGTTTCCGAATCCCAGACGCGCAACCGCGTCAGCCCCGGATACCAGATTCTGGTACGCGCCAACATCAAAATCGTCGGCGAATACCAACATTATTGGGGAGTCCCCTATCTGGATGCTGCCGGGAACACTCTCTTTTACCGACCAAACACATTTATAACGGGCATCGACTACGCGTTCTAACCGCAGCCCGCAGGCCAAAGGATTCTTGGGACATAAATCCAGGTACAAGAGAGGGCAATAATGAAGCTACGTTTTCTTGCGGTAAAGGCAGTGGCACTGAGCAGTGCAGTTCTCCTGCTCGCGGGCGCGAGCCTCGGGGGAGATATCAAGGGCAAGGTCAGCGTGCAAGGAATCAAGTCGGCAGAAAACATTGCTGTGTATGTCGATGCCATTCCCGACAAGAAATTTGATCCTCCGTCCGCGAAGCCAGTCATTGATCAGACGAAAATGACCTTTGTACCCCATGTGACCGTCGTACTGGTCGGGACAACCGTAGAATTCCTGAACAGCGACCCGGTGGGCCACAACGTGTATTGGCCGAGCATCAGCGGCAACAAAAAGCTCGCCCACAACCTGGGGACCTGGCCGAAGGGCGATAAAAAAAGCTTCCAGTTTAACGATGTAGGCGTCGCGGGCCTGCTGTGCAACGTGCATCCGGAAATGAATGGCTACGTCGTGGTATCACCGACCCCCTACTTTGCTTTGACGGACAAGAATGGAAATTACGAAATCAAAAACGTACCTCCCGGCAAGTACACGCTGAAAACGTGGAGCGAAGACGGCAAAGTCACCACGCAAGCGGTAGAAGTTGCCGCCGGAGCCGTCACGGCAGACCTCACCGTCAAGAAGTAAGTCAACGAACCACGGGGATCCGGAGCGAACCAGGTGACGACTCGCACGAAGCTCGTCGATTTGGAATGGTTGGAGTCTAACTTTCCCTGCATGCAGGCGTGTCCCGTCCACACCCAGGCTGGACGGTACGTCTCGCTGATCGCAGAGGGAAGGTATGAGGAAGCCTATCGGTACGCCCGGACCCCGAATCCCTTCGCATCCATCTGTGGACGTGTGTGTGGACATCCCTGCGAGCCGGCCTGCCGCCGCGGGCAGTTTGATACGCCCATTTCGATCCGCGCCTTGAAGCGATTCGTCACCGAGCGCTATGGCCCGGAGTCGAGAAATCCGGTCGATGTCTTCGGCGGAAAGCCGGAAGTGAAGTATGCCGAGAAGGTGGCGGTCATCGGTTCTGGTCCGGCAGGTATGTCTGCGGCGCACGATCTCGCACTCCTCGGCTATTCGGTGACCATTTTTGAGGGCGCAGCGGTGCCTGGCGGCATGATGCACTTGGGCATTCCGGAGTACCGGCTGCCGCGCGATGTTCTGCAGGCCCAGATCAGGGAAATCCTGGATTTGGGGCCACAGTTGAAATTGAACTCGAGGTTGGGCCGCGACTTCACTCTCGATGACTTGCGCCGCCAAGGATACAAAGCGGTGTTGATGGCTTTTGGATTGCACCGCAGCCGCGACTTGAATCTTCCCGGGCATGAGCTGGATGGCGTGGTCAAGGGCATCGATTTTCTGCTGAACGTCAATCTGGGCTACCGCTTTGAAGTGGGAAAACAGGTGGTGGTGATTGGTGGCGGGAACGTGGCTATCGACGTGGCTCGTTCCGCAATGCGCGAACAGCAAAAGCTTGCGGCAGAGGGTGGCCTGCCGAACGAATTGACCTCCAGCGAAATGGACGTGGCCATGAAGGAGTTCATGGACGTTTCGCGCGCAGCGTTGCGCATGGGCGCGCGGGAAGTCCAACTGGTATGCCTTGAATCGCGCATGGAAATGCCGGCTTCCGAAGAAGAGATTGAAGAAGGCGTTCTCGAAGGCATGAACCTGCGTCCCTCTCTGGGGCCAAAACAGTTCGTGGGGAAGGACGGCAAACTCACCGGGCTCGAAGTGACCAAGTGCCTTTCCGTCTTTGACGAGAACAAGCGCTTCAATCCGAAGTTCGAAGCCGGCAGCGAATTTGTGATTCCCTGCGACACGGTCATCCTGGCGATCGGCCAGTCTTCCGACGTTTCTTTCCTGAAGGCCGAGGATGGTATCGAAACCACGCGCCAGGGCACGCTGAAGATCAATGCCGATACGCTGATGACCACCGCGCCGGGGATTTTTGCGGCGGGTGACATCGCCTTCGGACCTCGGCTGATCATCAACGCCGTAGCCGATGGCAAGAAAGCGGCAACGGAAATCGACAAGTTCCTGCGTGGGCCGGATTGGAAGCCAAAAGACAAGTTCGTACAGATTACCGTGCTCGATCACCACGAGATGGCCGCCCATTACGACGAGTACTCGCGGCTGACCGTTCCCGCTCTCCCGATCGAACGCCGAACGGGTGTGGCAGAAGTAGAGACCGGTTACAGCGAAGAACAGGCACGAACCGAGGCCAGCCGCTGTCTGCAGTGCTGGATCAACACCATTTTTGAGGGCCATGAGGCAAACGGAACGGAATGCATTCTCTGCGGCGGTTGCGTGGATGTATGCCCGGAAAATTGCCTGTCGCTGGTGCCGCTAAAAAGTTTTGCGTTCACCGAGGACCAGAAGGATCGTCTCAGCCAAGAAAAAGACTTGCGCTCCCTGGACCTTCAGCACATTTCGCCGGAAGAACTCAATCAGGGGGAAGGCTCCGTGATGGTCAAGGACGAAACCGTCTGCATCCGTTGCGGTTTGTGCGCGGAGCGCTGCCCGGCAAACACCATTTCCATGGAAGCTTTTGAAGTCTTTGAACAGGACCCCAGCTTGCGATCCCACCAGGAGATTGTTCTCTAGCCATGAGCGATACCATGCAAAACTCGGTCCCGGAAAACGCCAGCCAGAAGCTAGGCGTATCACGAAGGGACTTTCTCAGCGAAATTACCGTTGGCGCTCTCGGCATTGCGGGACTCGGCGGCGCCGCCCTCACGTATCAGTATTTTTCTCCCAATGTGCTGTTCGAACCTTCAACGACATTCCGGGCCGGAAACCCCGATCTGTATCCAGTGAACTCGGTCACCTTCCTCCAGGATCAACTGGTGTACATCGTGCGGACTCCGGCTGGGTTTTTTGCGGTATCTGCGGTGTGCACGCACCTCGGTTGTGTCACCCAGTGGAAGCCCGAAGCGAACATGATCGCTTGCCCATGCCACGGCAGTAAATTCCAGCCGGATGGAAAGAAAATCGAGGGACCCGCGCCGCGGCCTCTGCCGCATTACTCCATCAACCTGACCCCCGACGGGGAACTCCTGGTGGATAAGTTGACGACCATCAAGGCCGACCAGGTCCTGAAAGCCTGAGGAGAATCATGGCAACTACCTTTCATACCGCTCTTGAGAATCTCCGCTCCACGCGGGTGTGGAAGTCCATCTTCCGCCGTGGCCCTGCCATCACCAACCGGACACGAAGCGTGGCGGTCTTTGGAAACCTGTTCTTGCACTGGTTGCCGGTCAAGGTCCGCGAAAAGTCACTGCGCGTTCGCGCGGCCTACTACCTGGGTTCACTCTCTTTGTTGCTCTTTATTCTCCTCGTGGTGACCGGCGTCTTGCTGATGTTTTATTACCACCCTGCCGCACCGAAGGCCTATCACGACATGAAGGATTTACGCTTCGTCGTGTCCAACGGAGTATTCCTTCGAAATATGCACCGCATCGGCGCGCACTTGATGGTTCTATTGGTTTTCGCGCACATGTTTCATGTGTTTTACCGCGGTGGCTTCAAACCGCCTCACGAGTTCAATTGGGTAGTCGGCGTGGTGCTCCTTCTGGTCACTCTGTTCCTCAGTTATACGGGCTACCTATTGCCCTGGGACCAGTTGGCCTTCTGGGCGGTCACCGTGGGAACCAACATCATTTCCGCCATGCCCTTGATCGGCAACAAGATTCGTTTTGTGGCCTTGGGCGGCAACATTGTGGGCGAGAACGCCTTACTCCGTTTTTACGTACTGCACGTAGTCATTCTCCCGTTAATCGCCTTCCTTTTCATCGGCGTGCATTTCTGGCGCGTGCAGAAGGATGGCGGGCTGACGGTTCGGTCAAAAGACGACGATGATGGAAAAAACTAAAATCGAATCAGGATTCAGTTCGGACGCGAAGAAAGAGCCGCGCCGGATCGTGTTCATCACCCGCAACACGTCCGCAAAAGTTACGGATGAGCGCGGCCCGAAGCTCATGGCCTATCCGCACCTGCTGGTGCGTGAGGCCATCGTTTTCGAAGTGCTGCTGATTGGCATGGTGCTGATCGCGCTGTTCTGGGATGCGCCGCTTGAGCAGTTGGCGAATCCTTTGCTGACACCAAACCCGGCGAAGGCCCCGTGGTATTTCCTGGGCCTTCAAGAGTTGCTGCACTTCTTCCCACCCTTCGTTGCCGGCATCCTGATTCCTACGCTGGTATTGCTCGGGTTGATCGTCATTCCTTATTTTCATGTAAACGTGGAAGGCAAGCCGCTGTGGGGGGAGCAAGCTTCGAAACGACTGGGAATTGTCCTCGGCGTTGTGATTGCCCTCTTACTCCTTCTGGTGGTGTTTGACGCCTGGACGATCATCGTCCCGACCGTACTGGTGGCCGCACTGCTGCTGGCATCGTATCCATCGAAAGCGACAACGGGATGGAGGGGAGCGCTCGGCACAAAACCGCTCTCCTGGTGGGTGATGACCTGGTTCATCGCAACGGCGGTCTGCCTGACCGTTGTGGGAACCTTTTTCCGCGGCCCGGGCTGGTCCTGGGTGTGGCCATGGGGGACACATGCCGGCTGAAGATATGGGCAAGTTGCCTGAGAGATTGCGGCTTACCTTCGCGGTCTTCACGGTGGTGTGCGTGCTGGTGCTGGCCATCTCACCGCTCAAGGATTTTCGGGCGGAGTGGAAACACTACAAGCGCTCGTTTGCGAAGTTTGCGCAGGGCCGGCCGGACACAAAGAAACTTCTCGCGGATTACAATCCCAACATCGATCAGGTGTGGTTGCCCGGAATGAATGTCACCGACCGCTGCACCACCTGCCATCAGGGCATCACCCAGGCAAGCTTGGCAGATGGTTCGGTACCACAACCTTTCCGCGCCCATCCGCCGATTCCGCACAATGTGCGCGATTGGGGCTGCACCGTTTGTCACCGTGGCCAAGGTCCGGCTACAGAGGTGGCCGAAGCACACGAAACCACGCTGGCCTGGGAACAACCGATTCTGCCGGCCCATTTCTTGCAAGCTTCCTGCGGCAGTTGCCACCAGGCCGACAGGAAGGAGACACCGCAACTTTCGCGCGGCAGAGAACTTCTCGCACAGTTGAACTGTCAAGGCTGCCACAAATTGAACAATGTGAGTCGGCCCGCGCTTGGCCCGGATCTTTCAAGCGTTGGTACTAAAGTCACTCGGGAATGGATTTATAAGTGGCTGAAAGAACCCCGCACGATTCTCGATAAAGACGGGAACACAACGGTCAACGGGTATGAGAGCGGCGATGAATCCCGGATGCCGAAATTCCGGCTGAAGGAGGAAGAGGTCAAAGCGTTGTCGGCGTTTCTGAGCGGGCAGAAGGCCAAACCGATCGAAACCTATAAGATCGATCCCGCCGTGGTTGCTACATGGAGTAAGAAGCCAGACCTGATCTCGGAGGGAGAAGTACGATTTCGGCAGATGATGTGCACCACCTGTCATCCGCTGGCCGTGACCCGCGGCGGGGAAACGAAACTCATCGGTGGGAACATCGGGCCGGAACTGACCAAGGTGGGCAGCAAGGTCAATGAACAATGGCTGGTTGCCTGGCTGCGCAACCCGCAGGGTTACCTAGAGCGCACCAACATGCCGCGGTATGGCTGGAGCGACGAAGACCTCTATAAGGTTTCGCAGTATGTGATGAACAAGCTGACGGATTCCGACCTATTGACCAGCCTTCCCGCGCTAGGCGCACCCACGGATGAGGAAGTGAAAACGGGGAAACGATTATTCAGTGAAAAAGGCTGCGCAAGCTGCCACTCCCTCAACGGAGCCGGCACACAAAAGGACTTTGGTCCAGATCTGACGGCACTGGGAGCGAAGAACGCGTCTGAGTTGGAGTTCGGCAAAGCGAAAATCGACCGCAACCTGGTGTCCTATATCCAAGCTAAGCTGCAGGACCCCGTGGCGGTCAATCCTGCCGCGCGCATGCCGCAATATAGCTGGAATCAGGCGGATCTTGACGCCGTGACCACCGCTTTATTGAGCCAGACAGGGCCCGCAGCGACAAGCGCACTGCAACACCTGGTGGTTCCGAACAAAGACGCCTCCTTCCAGGCGGTGGGAGCGTTTGCGGAAGTCTACGAACGTTATAAATGCTACGCATGCCATCGGTTCAACGGCTATGGTGGAACCCTGGCCCCCGATCTTTCCTATGAAGGCAGCCGCGCCCAGAAAAAATGGATTGCGGACTTCCTCAGGAATCCCCAGACCATCCGGCCGGCCCTGATCTTGCGCATGCCGCAATTCAACATGTCGGAAAAAGACGCGACCACGGTCGCGGAGTACCTGGCCATGGCCGTGCAGAAGCCAGACGTCGATCCCGAAAGTGTGGACGCGCGGCAATTCACCCCGGCAGTGGTGTCCATGGGCAAACAACTGTACGAAGTGAAGTACCAATGCCAGGCCTGCCACACCATGGGAGGGACGGGCGGCTACGTGGGCCCGAACCTGAACAACGCGGGGAACTGGCTCACTCCCGCCTGGATCGAGGCGTGGCTACGCAACCCCCAGGCACTCCAGCCGGACACGATTGAGCCACGTCGCAGTTTCACGGACGAGGAGATACGTGCTCTGACCGCGTATCTCATGACGCAACGGGTGGGGATCAAAGCGCAAACAACAAAAAGCGCGGCAAATGCCCACGCGGTTTCGCCTGGGGAGGGCCGATGAAAGCGAAGCTCGGGAGGGTGGCATCTCTGGCGGGCAGCCTACTCTGCGTGCTCGTGCTTTCGGGCTGCAAGAAAACGACCCCGGTGGTAAACGCGGATGTAGCGTTTGGAGCCTACGACTCCGAAGCCGATTGGAACGATGGAAGCAAGTTGATCAAACTCGGCTACCAGGAAGCGCAAGGCAAGCGGGTCTTTTACCAGTACTGTGTGTGGTGCCACGCCGACGCCAGTCCCGCCGGGCCGTCCAACCGAAGCAACGTCACACCCGTGCCACCGCTTCTGAACGATGGTGACAAATTGAATGGCGAGAGCGACGAATACATGCAGAACATCATTACCCTGGGGGGAAGTGCCCTGGGGAAGTCGGCGATGATGCCGCCCTACGGCAAGACGCTGAGTTCTGAGGAGATCAAAGCGGTCATCGCCTTTACGCGCGCGATTGCCGAGCCAGCCTACCAAAAACCGGGGCGACCGGGGTCGCAGTACACGGCCAAGTAGTGAATGTTAAGATCAGGGGATGAAAACAGTGCGCCCTTGCGCGTGGATGGCTCTGCTCAGATTTGTGTGCATCGTGGCCTGGAGTCTCGGGTGCGTTGCCGACGCGCCGGCTCAGGTAAGTCCAAATGAAATCCTGGATCCGCAACTAAAGTCTCTTGAGAAACAGTATCTCCCGCAACTGAAGACCATCCACCAGGAAATTGCTCAAGCGAGTTTCCCGTTCCCCTTCAATCTCAACCGTGTGGTCGGTCTCGATCCTGCCCAGCAAGTGGAAGCCGACACGCGCGGCTTGGAATTCCGGCGGTTTAAAGATCGCATCATTCTGAAAGCCACGGGAAATTACAACGCGGCGTATGACTCCAAGCAGTTCACTCGGAACGAGCGAGCGGCGCGCACGTTTCGAGATGTGTTTCTCCCCCTCTTTCAAATCATCACCCGAAACATTCCTCCGGACGTGGACTGTGACTCCATCGGAATTGAGATTGCATTCCATGTGCGCGACGCCGCAAAAAGCTATGACTATGAGGGGAAGGACATCCTTGTGGTCGTGCTGGACCGTAAGGATGCGTTTGAGATTGCGCTCGAGAAGGATGACAACGCTCGTCAGGAAATATTAAATCGTTCGCTGGTTTATTTGGGCGGGGAGGACTATGGGCTGTCGCTGCTCGATCGCGACCCCTTGGCAGTCGACACCCAGGCGCGCTCGAAATCCACCAAGATCGACGCCACATCGACGGTAACCTCCTCGAGCTCCGCCAGCAGGTTGATTCGCAGCAATCCGAATCTGCTGCCACCGGCGGCGGGAAGTCCCCTGGAGTCCAGCGCGTCGAGCGGGCCAAAAGTCGATCTGTCACAAGCGAAACCGGCGGCCACACGAGCCGACGCAGAAAAGCTCCAGACCCAATATCAACAACAACTGGACGCGCTTTCGAGCGCTGGCCAGGCCAAATTCGGCTTTGTGGATTACGATCCACCTACGTTCGTCGTGGTCAGCAAACAGATGGTGTTGCAGATGACGCTTAAGAACACCACGCGTTACGATCCGGAGAAAACCTCACTCTACAAGCGCGCCGCACTGACCTTCGACCTGTTTCTCGCGCCCAAACTGAAAGACCTGCTCGAAGGAATTCCGAGCGATCTGCCGGTGGACTATTATGATTTCTCGGTGGTGAACCCGCTGAGTTCAAGTTCGGGAGGAAAAGATCGATCAGAGGCGATAGAGTTTCTCCTTCCGAAGAACTTGGCGCAGAAGTTCGCGAGCGCGGAGATCACCAACCAGGAACTCCTGGATAAAGGTCAGGTACTGGTGAACGGCGTGCGCATCGCGCTGAATTTGCAGTTGGTGGAGTAACCTCTGCAGAAGTTCCGTTGCGGGAAGGCAGAGCGGAAATTCAGGCTAAGGCTTGCGAGTCCGGAGCTGGCATCTGTTACCTGGATCCTTGGAGGGACTTCTTAGATGAATGCCCCATCTTCCGAAGAGCGAGGCCTAAAGCAGCACTCCCGGTATGTCTTGCTGACGGCCGCCTACAATGAGGAATCCACGATTGAGAAAACCATTCAATCGGTACTCTCGCAGACCCAATTGCCCGAGAGATGGGTCATCGTCAGTGACGGTTCTGTCGACCGTACAGACGAAATTGTGCAGGGCTACGCGGAGAAGCACGACTTCCTGCGCCTCTTGCGATTGACGCGAGCACCGGGGCGGAGTTTTGGGTCGAAGGTGAAGGCTTTGCGTGCCGGCAGCGAGTTGATCCAAACCAACACATTCGATTTTATCGGCAACTTAGACGCGGACATATCGGTGGCCCCCTCCTATTTCGAGGATTTGCTGGCCTATTTCGATCAGCGTCCCAGGCTGGGTCTTGCCGCTGGCTTTATTCACGAAGAGGTCGACGGAAAGTTCACCAGTCGCAGAGTCAACCGGACCTATTCCGTGGGTCACCAGGCACAGTTGGTCCGTCGGGAATGTTATGAGGCCATCGGAGGGTACGCGGTTCTTGAATACGGGGGCGAAGATTGGCACGCCGAGACCGCCGCGCGGATGAACGGATGGGAGGTTGAGGCATTTCCTGAATTGGAAATCCTCCATCACCGACACGCGGGGGGAGCAGAGAACCTGCTGCGCTACAAGTTTCGTGAGGGCAGGATGGATCATTCGCTAGGCAGTGGTCTATTGTTTGAGATTCTCAAATGCCTGGTGCGCCTGCGGGAGAAGCCTCGCGTGGCGGGCAGCGTGGCCCGATTTTCGGGATTCATTTGGTCCTACCTGTGCAGGGATAAACGACCTGTTTCCGATGAATTTGTGGCGTTTTTGAGGGGACAAGAGCGGGAGAGAGTCTCGGCCATGTTCGATGGATTCCGCAGACGTCCTCATTCAGAAAACTGACCCTAGCCGTCTCAAGGGCAGCTTGACCCCCTGGTTTCTGGTGACAAACCAATGCGTTGCGGAAGGACGGCCTCTGCTGCTGCGTCTGTAGCGCGCTTGCCGCGAACCGAGTGCGCACTCGTGCGATCCATGGATCTGATTCGGGGCTGACGGATGGCCTGCGGCGGTGGATCTCGCGGGACCAGGAAGCTAAGATTTTCTGGGGCGCGGGTAGCGGAATTCAGAAAGAAGGGCGCGGGCCCCTGCAAAGGAAGTCACTCGGCCGTCGCGGACCTGGGCTTCCCATTGCGGAAGTTTGGCGGCAATGTGCGGATCGTGGCGAAAAGCCGATTCCAGTTCGGAATAGATCATCCGGCGCATCGCCGCGAGAGCTTGTTCGCGCCGGTTTTCTGCACGAAGACCGTTTTCCACTTGAAATTTCTCGTGACGAAGGACGCAGTCCCAGATTTCCGGGATCCCTCTCCCGGTGACAGCACTACAGAGGAGCACCGGGGGCGTCCAGCCACCGGCGCCCGGCGCAAACAGGTGCAGGGCATTTTCGTAATCGGCGCGGGCGAGTTGCGCACGCTCGAGTTGGGAGCCATCCGCCTTGTTAATCGCGAGCGCGTCGACCAGTTCAAGAATGCCGCGTTTGATGCCCTGAAGTTCATCGCCTGCGCCGGGGAGAAGCAGCAAGAGAACGAAATCGGTCATGGAGCGTACGGTAATCTCGGATTGACCAACACCAACCGTTTCAATCAGGACATTGTTGAAGCCCGCCGCTTCGCACAGAAGCAGTGTTTCGCGTGTGCGGCCGGCGACGCCACCGAGAGAGCCGCGCGAGGGAGAGGGACGGATGAAGGCGTTCGGTTCCGCGGAAAGTTTCTCCATGCGCGTTTTATCGCCGAGGATGCTGCCGCCAGTCACTGGACTGGAGGGATCGATGCTGAGGACGGCGAGTTTTTCGCCGCGATCGCGAAGGATGTGCAAACCCAATTTGTCCAGGAAAGTGCTCTTGCCTACACCGGGCACACCGGTGACGCCGATGCGACGGGACTTACCGGTGTGCGGAAGAAGAGAATCCAGAATCTCGGCGGCGAGTTCGGTGTCCGACGACAGATCGCTTTCAATGACGGTGATGGCTCGCGCAAGGGTGGTGCGATTGCCCGCGAGGACTCCCGCGACGTATTGATCAACGGCTAGCCGGCGTGTCCGCACTCCGCTCCTCCCACAAGGCGCGTAGAATATCCTGCGCGGAGAGCGGAATACGAGTTCCAGGACCGAAGATGCACGTGGCGCCCGCCTGGTGGAGTGCCTCGAAGTCCTGGGGTGGAATTACGCCGCCCACGACTACGAGAATATCCTGACGGCCGAGGGCCTTCAATTCTGCAACCACTTCCGGGACGAGGGTCATGTGACCGCCCGCCAGGGTGGAAACACCCAGCACGTGTACGTCATTTTCGATAGCCATCCGTGCTACTTCGGCAGGAGTTTGGAACAAAGGGCCGAGGTCCACATCGAAGCCGAGGTCGGCGAAGGCGGTGGCGATGACCTTGGCGCCACGATCGTGGCCGTCTTGTCCCATTTTTGCGACCAGGATACGAGGGCGGCGGCCGTCCTCCTTGGCGAACGCTTCGGTCAGGGCGCGGGCCTTCGCGAATTCCGGATCCTGACGACTTTCCGCGGAATAGACGCCGGAGATGGTGTGGTGCACGGCCTGATAACGGCCGAAGACTTTCTCGAGGGCCAAGGATATTTCGCCGAGGGTAGCGCGTTTGCGGGCGGCAGAGACAGCGAGGTCGAGGAGGTTGCCTTGGCCACTTCTGGCGCATTCGGTGAGAGCGTCCAGTGCGACGTCAACCTCACCTTGGTTACGCGAGGCCCGAATGGCGCGGAGGCGGGCCAATTGATTTTCGCGGACGGCGGCGTTGTCCACGACCAGCACGTCAATGGGTTTTTCATCGGTGATCTGATATTGATTGACCCCCACGATGGTCTCGCGCCCGGAATCGATGCGAGCCTGGCGGCGTGCGGCGGCTTCTTCAATACGCATCTTTGGCAGGCCGGTTTCAATGGCGCGGGTCATGCCACCGAGTTTTTCCACTTCCTGGATCAAGGTCCAAGCCTTACGTGCAAGCTCGGCGGTCAGAGATTCCACGTAGTAGCTCCCACCCCAGGGATCGACGACGCGGCAGATTGCGGTTTCTTCTTGCAGGTAGATTTGCGTGTTGCGGGCGATGCGCGCGGAGAAATCGGTAGGCAGGGCGAGGGCTTCGTCCAATGCGTTGGTGTGCAGGGATTGTGTACCGCCCATCGCCGCGGCCATGGCTTCCACGGCCGTGCGAATGACATTGTTGAAGACATCTTGGGCCGTGAGGCTCCAACCGGAGGTCTGTGAGTGGGTGCGCAGGGCCATGGATTTTGGGTTTTTCGGATGGAACTGCTTCACGATTTTCGCCCAGAGCAAACGCGCGGCACGCATTTTGGCGATTTCCATGAAGTGATTCATGCCGATGGCCCAGAAGAAGCTGAGCCGCGGCGCGAAGCTGTCGACATCGAGGCCGGCGTGCAGGCCGGTGCGAAGATATTCGAGGCCGTCGGCGAGCGTATAGGCAAGTTCGATGTCCGCCGTCGCGCCCGCTTCCTGCATGTGATAGCCGGAAATGGAGATGCAGTTGAATTTCGGCATGTTGGCGGAGCAATAGCGGAAGATATCGCCGATCATATGCATCGAATGGCCCGGCGGATAGATATAGGTGTTACGGACCATGAATTCCTTGAGAATGTCGTTCTGAATGGTTCCGGTGAGTTTTTGCGGAGGAACGCCCTGCTCCTCGGCTGCGACGATATAGAAGGCCATGACGGGAAGAACGGCGCCGTTCATGGTCATGGAAACGGACATCTGGTCGAGGGGAATTTTGTCGAAGAGGATTTTCATGTCCTCGACACTATCGATGGCGACGCCGGCTTTGCCGACATCCCCGCGCACACGTTCGTGATCGGAGTCATAGCCGCGGTGGGTGGCAAGATCGAATGCAACGCTGAGGCCTTTTTGGCCGGCGGCGAGATTGCGGCGATAGAAGGCGTTGGAATCTTCGGCGGTAGAAAAGCCGGCATACTGGCGAACGGTCCACGGCTGCATGGCGTACATAGCGGTGTACGGGCCGCGCAAAAACGGCGGCAAGCCGGCGGGATAATCGAGATGTTCGATGGCCGCGAGATCGGCCGCCGTGTAGAGCGGTTTGACTTCGATGCCTTCAGGGGTGCTCCAGTTTGGGCGGTTCATGTGAGCGCCTCTTGCCAGCGGGAAAGAGTTTCGACGGCGTTCATGCCGACGTAGATAAAGTCGCGCACTCCGGCCGCTTTCAAAGCTTCGATGTCCTCCTTCGGATGGCCTGCGACAAGGACAGGCGCTTTCGTCTGCGGAACAATTTCCTTCGCCAGAGCAAGGTATTCTGGATCAGAGCTGCACAGAACGACAAGGTCGGCGGGTTCGAGAGCGTCCGATAATTTCACGTCGAAGCCAGCGCACCCAAAGAGATTCATCGAGAAATTGGCGCGGGCCGTGCGCATTTTGACTTGGCCACGCGAAAGCAGAAGCACGCGGGGACGCTTGCCGGATTTTTCCACGCGTTGCCGGATTTGTTCGAAGGGTTTGGCCATGCGCCAGGGGGTTTCGGGCAGACTCGCGCCGGCAGGCAAGGTTTCGTTCAGATCAGGATAGTGATTGACGCCAATCAGAGTGCGCTTTCTTTGAGCGACGGCTTTGTCCTTTGCGGCGCGTGAAGCAGCAATGGCAGCCTCACTTCCGGCGGTGCCGGAGCCGTATACTTTCCAGGCTTCCTCGGCGATGGCCGCCGTGAGGGATTCGATGTAGTAGGAACCGCCTCCAGGGTCGGAAACTTGGTCAAAGTGAGATTCTTCGCGGAAGATGCGCACCAGGCTGTCCGCGAGGTGTTGCGGAAAGCGAGCGGGAGCGACGATCAGGAAATCGCAGCCGCCAAAAATGGCGCTCATGGCCTCGGTGGTGCAGCGAAGCAGATTTGCCGAGGGGTCGTACAGGCTCTTATTGGCATACGAGGTGCGCGACCACAGGACCAGCGGAACTCGCGATAGACGTGCCCACAACTGCCGAACAGCACGGAGCTTGGCGATTTCGAAAAAGTAGTTGCTGCCAATCGAAAAGACCATGTGGGAGCGCTTGCCCCCGGATTCGGCTAAAGCGTAGCCGATTTCCTGGACCGCGGTCGAACCCCGCTCGTGCAGCGCGTCCCCGCGAACCGCGCCTGTGGGGATGTCCGCCTCTTTTGCGACTTGCCATTCGCCCGTAAAGCGCGCCATGCCGGTCGAGGCGGGTAAATTCTCCTGGCGATAGTACGGGCGGACGTCGATGCCTTCCTCCGTGTGCCAGACAAGCTTTTTCTCGTAATCGGCGCCCTTCAGATCGGCTCGTAGGGCCGCTTCCCATTCCGCCGTGCTGATGCGTGGAAACTCTTCCCACATGAGCTTCAGCCCTCCTGAACGACTTCAACCAGATAACCGAGCGAGGCGGTTTCCGTGGTTTTCGGGTGCAAAAAGAAAACTGTGGTTCCGCGTGAACCCGGGCGCGGAGCGGCGTCAATGATCTGGAAGCCGTGCTGTTTGAGATAAGCAAAGGCGGTGTGAATGTCCGCGACGCGCAGGGCGATGTGAGCAAATCCTCCACGGCCGCCATTTTTCTCGATCTGCTTGGTTACAGGAGACTCGGGGGAGAGCGGCTCGAGTAGCTGGATGAGGTTGGGGCCATCGCCGATGCGGAGGAGCACTTCACGCACCAGGTCCTTGCCGTGGACCTCTTCCCGATGAATTTCTGTGAAGCCCATGAGTTTATAGGCGGCTACCTGTTTTTCGAGCTCGCCTTGTTTCACAGCAATGGCCACATGATCAAAGAAAAGAAAGCCTGGCATCTTTTCTAGAGCTGCTGCATTTATTCCCATTCGACCACCACCTGACCGCTTTTCACGCTGTCGCCCGCGTTGACTTTCACGGATGCCACTTTGCCCGAGACAGGCGCGGTGATTTCCGTTTCCATTTTCATGGCTTCGAGAACGAACAGAATGTCTCCTGTCTCGATCGTCTGACCGTTGCGCACGTTGGACTTCACCACGATACCCGAGACCGGGCTGCGGCAGACCTTGGTTTCATCCGCAACTCCCTCGCCGGACACGGCGCTCGGTGGGGGAGCCGCGGCAATAATGGCCGCCCCGGATTGCGTGAGGAACGTAGGCAAGACCGCAGGAGGTTCTGGGGCAACTTCCACTTCCACTTCGTAGGTTTTACCGTCGACCGTGATCTTGAGTTTCATGGTTTCCCCGGGTTAACGAAGTCCGCGCACAATCGCGTGAGAAGCCTGAACGGTTGCTCGACCTTGTGCCGCCCAGGCGGATGAACTGGTAAGGTGAATCTGTCGAATGGCGGCACGCTTGCCGAGAAACGCGGCGACCGCCGCAGAGATTACCAGAATGAGGTCAGCTGAGATTTCCGGTTTGGCCTCGGGCAACGGAGCCGGCGTTGCGGCGGCCAGCAGCGTCTCCAATTTTTCAACGCGTCTGCGGAGCTCCGTGATTTCGTTTTCGAGTGCGGCGGCTGATTTTTTGTGCATGGTGGTCGCCTCAGAGTCCTATAGAGGAATCAGGCCGTGCTTTTTGGGCGGCCGGAGGTCCCGCTTGGTGTGGAGAACTTCCAAGGCTTGCGCGAGGTAGCGTCGCGTGTCCGCGGGTTCAATGATGTCATCCACCAGCCGGCGGCCGGCCGCGACAAAGGGTGTTGCGAAAGCTTCGCGGTATTTCTCAATCATCTCCTTGCGCTTGGCGGCTTTGTCCTTGGCGGAATCAATTTCTTTCTTGAAGACGATTTCGGCGGCGCCTTCCGCACCCATGACCGCGACTTCGGCGGTGGGCCACGCAAACACGCGATCGGCACCGAGGTCCTTGCCGCACATGGCGAGATACGCGCCACCAAAGGCCTTGCGAAGGATAATGGTGATCTTCGGAACGGTCGCTGCGGAATAGGCGAACAACATTTTTGCGCCATGGCGGATAATGCCGCCGTACTCCTGATCGACGCCGGGCAAAAAACCGGGCACGTCCACGAATGTGACCAGCGGGATGTTAAACGCGTTGCAGAAGCGCACGAACCGCGCCGCTTTATCGGAGGCATTAATGTCCAACACTCCGGACATGGCCGAAGGTTGATTGGCGATGACGCCGATGGTGCGCCCAACGATGCGTGCGAAACCGATGACAATGTTGGGAGCATAGCCCGCCTGCACTTCGAGAAAATCTCCCGAATCGATCACATGGGCAATGACCTCGCGGACGTCGTAAGCCTGCTTGGGATCGGCGGGCACCAGTTCGTTGAGACGAGGGTTAGCATCCACACGCCCCTCGTTCGGGACTTCCGGGGGATCCTCGGCGTTATTGGCCGGGAGAAAGCTGAGCAATTTCTTGCACAGGAGCAGTGCGTGCTGGTCGTCCTCGGCGATGAAGTGGACGACACCGGAGCGGACCATGTGGGAATCGGCGCCCCCCAGTGCCTCTGCGGTAACATCTTCGCCGGTAACTTGCTTGATGACGCTCGGCCCGGTGATGAACATCTGGGCCTTGCGGGTTTGGATGATGAAGTCGGTCAAGGCTGGGGAATAGGCCGCGCCGCCGGCACAGGGGCCGCAAATCAAAGAGATCTGCGGAACCAGGCCGCTCAAAACCACGTTTTGAAAAAAGACGTGGCCGTAGCCCGACAGAGAGTCAATCCCTTCCTGAACGCGGGCTCCCCCGGAATCATTGATGAAGACGAACGGAGTACCCGTCTTCAGTGACTGCTGCATGGTCTCGGCCACCTTGAGGGAATGGACTTCACCGGCAGACCCGCCCGCAACAGTGAAATCCTGACTGGCCAGGTGCACGCGCCGGCCAAGCACCGTGCCCGCACCGGTGATGACTCCGTCGGCAGGGAATTCCTTGCCGGCCATGCCAAAGAGTGTGGCGCGATGCTCGGCGAACAGTCCCAACTCCTGAAAGCTCTGGGGGTCGCAGAGTCCTTCGATCCGCTCTCGGGCGGTGAGCTTACCCGATTTGTGGTGTTTGGCAATTCTTTCTGCGCCGCCGCCGGATTCGATCTCCTTTCGGCGGCGCCGTAGTTCCTCGATACGTTCTTCCATAGTCTTCATGGGACGGTCCTTTAGGCGGGCGAGATGGTGACCTCATGACTCTTACCATCCAGCTTGACTTCATATTTAATCGTTTCGCGGACGGGGCCGCTACCTGTTGTAGCGGCATGCGAAGTTCCCGTCGCGGCCGCAACCTGGGGATCCTTTGCAACACTCTTTGGACCCTTACTACGCGCCGGAAAAAAGGTGGGAGCGACTTTGGGGAACATCGCGCAGGTCAGGACATCTTCATCGGAACCGTCACAACCGTCGATAGAGATCGCAGTTTCGCGCAGATGCTCCCATTCCGGCTTCAGAAAATCTGCCGGCCGGCGCGTAATCGGCGGCTTTTTGGCCTGCTTTTCGCATTGCTCGATGACTTCACCGTTTCGTTCTCCAATGGTTTTTCCGTAATAGCCGAGCATGAGATCCGCGAATTCAGCCGTGACCACTTTGTATTTACCCATGATCACGTTGAAGACCGCTTGCGTTCCGACAATCTGACTCGAGGGAGTGACCAGCGGCGGGTAACCGGCATCTTTGCGCACTCGGGGAACCTCCTCGAGCACCTCGTGGAGGCGATCGGCGGCGCCTTGCTGTCGCAGCTGGCTTTCCATATTGGAGATCATCCCGCCGGGAATCTGGCTCTTGAAAATCTCCGTGTCCACACCGGTAATGTTGGAGAGAAATTCAGAGTAGCGCGGCCGAATGGTGGCAAAGTGGTCGCGAATTTTGATCAGGCGGCCCATGTCCAGCTTGGTTTCATAGCCGGTGTCTTCGAGCATCTCGACCAGGCTCTCCGTGGGATTGTGTCCGGGACCAAGGCTCATCGAACTGATCGCTGTGTCTACTGCATCCGCACCCGCCTCAATGGCTTTCATCAGAGAAACCATGGTGACTCCGGTAGTGGCGTGCACGTGAATGTGAATGCGAACGCTCTCCCCGAGCGATTCCTTGATGGCCTTGACGATGTCGTAGGCCGCCTGGGGCTTCAGCAGTGCCGCCATATCCTTAATGCAAAGCGAGTCGCAGCCGAGGTCCATGAGTTCCTTGGCCTGCTTTACGTAGCCCTCGACGGTGTGGAGTGGGCTGACCGTGTAACAAATGGTTCCCTGAGCGTGCTTCTTCGCTTGGCGAACCGCGGAAATGGCCCGCTTCACATTGCGAACGTCATTTAGCGCATCGAAGACCCGGAAGACGTCCATACCGTTGTCGGCGGCCTTGGCGACGAAGCGGTCGACGACGCTGTCTTCGTAATGGCGGTAGCCCAGCAGGTTCTGGCCACGGAGCAGCATTTGCAGGCGAGAATTCGGGAGCAGCCTTCGAAACGTGCGCAGGCGCTCCCAGGGATCCTCATTGAGGAACCGGATACAGGCATCAAACGTGGCTCCGCCCCAGCACTCGACACTCCAGAAGCCTGCCTTATCGATATCTTCACAGGCGGGGATCATGTCTTCCAGAGCCATGCGTGTGGCCAGGAGACTCTGGTGCGCGTCGCGCAGGATCAGTTCCGTGACTTCGATGGTTCTTGGCATTGACGGCTCCAATTGCCGGATTCAACTCGGAGCGGGAGAGGATCCCGGAATACAAGGAAGAATTCACGCAACAATACAACGAAATAGGATTATAGCACCGGCTGGAGCGATCGAAACCAAATCACCTCGGAAACGCAGGGGAAAATACCGGAAATAAGGCGCCGTTTCCACGAGAAACGTTTCGAACGTTCGTACGAATAGCGCAGGGAACAAGGTCCTTTCTTGCCTTGGAGTTCGCGTGCTGCAGAGACATCACAATTTCGGATGGCAGGCAAATCTGCGGTTGCCCGAGAGTGCCCCCGCGGATTGTTGTCCAGACGGAGCCGCGTCTCCGAATCCGCAGACCCGAGCGGTGAGGGGGCCGTCTCGAGACGCCCCCGACTCGCGCGGGCCGGACAAAAGCCCCGAAACGAACGGCAGTTGCGCGAAGCCTCCGGTACGGGGAAAGTTGGTCGCAGAGCACTTCCTTTTGTGCCGCTCTCCGGAAAGCCGTTGACAGGAGAGGAAAAAGAAAGTAAAAGAAACAAATCGAAGGTAGAAGTAAGTACGAGCGGTTTCTAGCGTCGTACTTGGGGCAATTTTGGGGGTGTGAGATGCAAGCTTCCGCACGTAGATTCTGTTGGCGGTTCGTCACCGTCCTTTGCGGTGTTCTTTCCTGGAGCCTACTGCTCGGCTCGTCGGGCTCTGCGCAGTCGACCTATACGGCACAACTCAGCGGAGTGGTGACGGACGCCTCCGGGGCGGTCATCCCGGGGAGCAAGGTCATCCTCACGGATGAAGCCACGGAAGTGGGTAGCTCCACTCTGACCGATTCGCGGGGCATTTATGTGTTCACCGGGGTGCGGCCGAGCACCTACACGATTCGCGTGGAGGCCCCCAATCTGGCAGCTCAGGAGCGCAAGGGGTTGACCCTGGCCGTAAGCCAGCAGGCTACGCTCGATTTCTCTCTGAAGCCCGGGACGGTCTCGGAGTCCATCATCGTCACCGAACAAGCGCCGTTACTGGACACCGGCAATGCAGCCTTGGGAACGGATGTGACCAATGAATACGTCCGCGACATCCCGCTGATCAACCGCAGTATGTTCGGACTTGTCTTCCTGGCGGGAGGCGTGACGGAAACGACGGGCTCCGGTACACAGGACTCCTACCCCTCGGGAACAAACTTCGTTTCGAATGGACAGCGCAATGCAACGGCGGAAGTGCGCCTGGATGGTGCTTTGACCAGCGCGCCGGAGCAGGGAGAAGGCGGCACGACCAACGTCTATTACCAGCCCTCGGTCGAAATCGTTCAGGAATTCAAAGTCGAGAACAACAGCTTTTCCGCTGAGTATGGAAACAACGGTGGGACCGTGGTGAACATGGTCCTAAAACAGGGTGGCAACGCGTTCCATGGCAGTGGCTGGTGGTTTGGACAGCGTTCGGCACTGGACGCCAACGATTGGTTCAACAATGCCGACGGAATTCCCAGGCCGGATCACGTACGCGATCAGTACGGATTCTCACTCGGCGGTCCCATCCGTAAGCAGAAGACTTTCTTTTTTGTGGATTTGGAGTTCACGCGGGAACATGACCCGGTAGACATCAACGGGACCGTGCCTAGCGACGCCGAACGAACCGGCGATTTCTCACAGACCATGACCGCCGACGCCAATGGCAATCCGATTCTGCAGACCATCTATAACCCGTTTCAATGTGCGCCCCAAGGAGGGACCTGCGTGCGGCCCGCGTTTGAAGGCAACATCATTCCGCAGCAGGACATAAACCCGATCGGCCAGGCTTTGTTAAAATTGTATCCCGAACCCAATGTCACCGCAGATCAATTCGGTTTGAACAATTTCCGCACATCCATCCTGACAAACGCGCCCTCCCACCAGTTTGACGTAAAAATTGACCACTACTTCAATGAGAAGCAACGCGTAGCGGTTCGCTACAGCCAAAGTTACGGCGAGTACAATGTACCCTTCGTGCTCGCGAATGCGACCTTCAACGACGGCTACACTTCTTCAACCACCGTGCACAACGTCGGCCTGGAGTACAACTGGACGCTCACGCCCAACACGGTGTGGACCAATCGATTTGCGGTGGACCGCGTGTCGGCGCCCGTCAATTCTGCGTTTCCGAGCCTCTCGAGCGTGGGTTTTCCGGCGAGCCTGGCGGCAAACGGCTTGGAGCGCATGCCCAGCATTCAGCTCGACGGCACCAACAACTGGTTATCGATGTTTACGCAATGCTGTACGGACACGGACTTCGCGCACACCCTCTACAGCTATTCGACGTCTCTGTCGTGGGTAAAGCACGCGCACACATTTAAATTCGGATTCGAACAGCGGCAGTTCTTCAACAATTTCTGGCAGCCCAACTATCCGACAGGCAATTTCTACTTTCCACAGAACGTTACGGCCTCTACGCCCATCACTTCGGACACTACGCAGGGAAACTCCTTCGCCAGCCTGCTGGTCGGATACGGAGCAGCGTCAGGGCCGCAGGGATCTAGTTTCATCAATGTGCAACCATCCGTGGCCGATAAATCCTGGGAAACGGCGTTTTATGTGCAAGACGACTGGAAGGTCACCTCGAAACTGACCGTTAACCTCGGACTGCGTTACGAGTGGAGTTCGCCGTACACCGAACGTTTCAACCACCAGCAGTACAGCGATTTCACCGGCCAAACCGGCATCAGCGTGGATTTGCCCAACGCCTTCAATCCGGCCCAAACGACGTCGACCGCACTCCTCGGCACAACGCTTTTCCCCAATCAGGGTGGCCTGGGCCGCAGCGTGCCCACGGACCGCAATAACGTCGCGCCACGGGTCGGATTTGCCTGGTCTTTCGATGCCCGCACGGTGCTGCGGGGAGGCGCGGGAGTCTATTACGGCTTGAGCCCGGCTACGAATTATCAGTACCCCGGAACAGCCTACAGCACGACAGATCCCATCCTCTTCTCTCAGAACAATTACCTGACCCAGTACGCCACGCTCGAAAATCCGTTCCCCGCGGGGATATCCGCACCGCAAGGACAGAAATATGGGGCGCTGGCCATGTGGGGTTACGACAATGAGAATAATCTGGGCACGGAAGAGGCTCGCAACGCCGACATCTACCAGTGGAATCTAGGCATTCAGCATCTGTTTCCGTGGGACATCACCATCGGCGTGGACTATTCGGCGAACCGAAGCACGCACCTTCCCTGGGGAGGTTATTCGAGCACACGTAACCGCAATTTCATTTCCTCGAGCGAACTGGCGCAAATCTCAACGCAACAGCATGCGCTCGATCCAAATTGCGACACCGACAGCTGCGTGACAAATTATCTGCAGCAGCTGGTTCCCAACCCGTTTGCTCCATTTTTCGTTGGCCCCACGGCCATCTTCAATGAGCCGGCTTCGGTCTACAGCCAGGTGGATCAGAACGGGAATCCTCTGCCCATTCCCCTGAACTACCTGTTGCGCCCGTATCCACAGTTTGCCGGCACGTTTCAGGGTCTTCCGAATTTTGGCGCGAATTCCTGGTACAACTCGTTGCAAGTGCGGTTTCAGAAGAGGATGAACCACTATTTCAGCTTTGAAGGCAACTATACCCGTTCCAAATCGGAAGATGATTCTTCGATCGGGTTCAACGCGTTTGTCGGCAACCTGAATACGGTTTACGGTTACACGGTCGGAAATCCGCAACAACTTGACCGCTTGAAGAACGAGTGGGCCATCAGCGCCAATGACGTGCCCAGTCGATTTGTCCTTGCGGCGATCATCGACCTGCCGCTCGGAAGAGGCCGCTGGATCGGGCGGGATATGAACCGCGTTGTCGACGGGTTTGTCGGTGGCTGGAGCATCTCTACCATCATTACGCTACAAAGTGGACAGCCGCTGCCGATCGCCATGGCCGTGCCACGCCTCCAGGATGGAAACCAACGGCCCAACGTGATCTGCCCGCAGGTAGCGAGTGGCCTGAGCTACCACCAGGCCGCCTCCAACTACCTCAATGGCAATGCCAACTCCTCGTTGTTTAATGCTGCCTGTTTCGCCGATCCGGGTGATCAGGTGCCCGGGAATGCCCCGCGTTACTTCTCGAACCTGAGGGGCGACGGAATTCACAACATTGACCTTTCCTTCACCAAGGAATTTGCGATCAAAGAGAATATGACGCTTCAATTGCGCGGGGAGTTTTTCAATTTCACAAATTCGGAAAGGTTTGCGTTTCCCGATGTCGGCGTGGGCAGCGCGACCTTCGGCGACGTCACCTCTTCCGCTCCGGGGAGCACTCCACGGATTGCGCAGTTTGGTCTGCGCTTCCAGTTCTAAAGAAGAGAGGGGGGAACCCGTGCAGCGTCGCGCGTTCATGAAGGCAGGTCTGCTCGGTGCGGCTACTGCCTATGTTCCACCGCACAATTTCGACAAATACGATTTCGGCAGCGGTCCTGCCGTCCAGAATCGACTGAACCAGGGGCCCTTTCCCGCCGATGTGTATCCGAGTTGGACGGTGGTCATGGCCCTGACGCCTTCGGATGAGGTCGTGCACAACCCGGGAATGGGCCTGGTGACCTACCTTTGCGATGAGGTGGGGCTGCTTCGCCCCGACGGACTTAGCCTCGACAAGGCCCTCGAGGACCTCGCGCAATTTCCCCTCGGTACAAATCTTTATGTTCGGGTCAACTGGAAGGATCTTCAGCAACGGCCGGGACGCCTCGATCCAAATGAAATCTGGAAGACTTCCTTTGCGCTCGCGAGGCAATACGGCAAGAGGATCGCCTTCCGGGTCATGATCAGTAATCCCGATATTGAAGGCTATGCGCTTCCTGACTTTATCCGGGAAAAGGTGCCGATGGTGAAACTCGGCGCTTGGCAGAAACGGGAAAGGGAAGAACCGCGCTGCGACCATCCCTACTTTCAAGCAGCATTCCAGGAACTCATCGGGCTGCTGGCCGCCGAGTATGACGGGCACCCTGACGTCGAGTCCGTAGACACGTGCATGTACGGCTTCTGGGGCGAAGGACACACCTGGCCGCTCGAGAAGACTCCCTACCCGGACTACAGCACCGCCGAGAATACCTTCGTGAAAATGTTTCAGGTCCAAACCGACCACTGGAAGAAAACACCCTTGGTGACGAACACACAGCCGGATTTCAGCAAAGTGGGGAACTCGGAACTGGTGGATCGAACCATCCGGCAGGGGGAGTGGTTAAGGACAGACACCATCTTCATCGAGAACGAGCAGATAGAGGCGCTCAGCAATCGGCCACCGTGGACCGCGGCATCCATCGAGGTGGGCATCTCCGATGGTGCTCCGCAGACACTGCGCATCGAGGAAGGGGTGACCTACTCCGACAACGTGATTTCTCATGTGCAGGACGTCGGCGCGTCTTATTTCTCGCTGTGGAATTGGCATCGCATTTCAGCGGCCGGCTTGAAGCGCTATTACCAAGCGTACCCGCATGCTCTGGATGCGCTGGCACGATCGATCGGCTATCGCCTGCGCCCGTCGTGGGTTTGGACTTACGAAGAGCGTGGCGAGCCCGGCCTGATCGTGGGTTTCACAAATGATGGGATTGCCGGAGTCCCGGGAGCCCTGCGGATCAGTGTCGTGTCGTCGTCCGGGCAAGAACTCTCTGCTGGCTCTCTCGACCCTGGGTATCCTTTGCCTGGCCGCGTACGCCAGGCTCTTTTTCCTCTGCCCAAAGGAACTGTTTGGCAGGGACTCCGGCTGAAAGCGGAGATGGAAGTGAAAGGGCAACGCCACCCCGTTCGTTGGGCGTGCCACCAAAAGCTGAATGAGGATGGCAGTCTCACGTTGCGTCCCACGGTTGGACTGAATGTTTCTGACGAGACCGGAGGAACGGGAAGATGAAACGAGTGGTCATCCTGAGTCTTGCGTTATTTGCGATGGCGGCTTTCGCCGAACTAGTCGGCGAAGAGCCCAAGCAGGACTGGACGCACGACGTGCGCATTGCCGCGTATGGCTTGGAATCCGGTAACGCGCAAGCGATCGTCCGCGATGCGCAAATGTCCCATGTCTATGGTATCGAGGTGGACAACGATATCCCCGGACGCTATGAGAGTTTCCTCGATCCCACCGCAAAACTAAAGGCCATCCATTCCGTCGCCGAAGCTGCTCACCAGGCCGGTAACAAAGCGTTCGTGTACATCGCGGGCACCGAATGTATCACCGCCAATGCGGACAAAGCGGGGCACTCGGTCGGGAAGGATCATCCCGACTGGCTGCAGCGAAAGATCACGGGTGAACCTGCCGTTTTCAGCGCCAGTGCGGCGTTCTGGATTCGCCCGGGGGATGAGGACGTTTGGATCAGTCCCTACGCGAGAGACTGGCGCAAGACCTACATGGAGCGCGTGCGACAGATTGCGGCAACCGGCATCGATGGAATCTATGTCGATATTCCTTACTGGATGACCCATTTCGAAGGATGGGAAGACACTTGGGCCAGCTTTGATGACGCAACGGTCGCTGCCTTCCGGGAGAAGACGGGACTCGATGCCCGGAGCGATTTGAAATTAGGTAATTTTCAAGATCCGAATTTCCGCAAATGGGTGGATTTTCGTATTGCCACGCTGACGGACTTCGTGCACGAAATTCGAACGAATGCGCGGAGTGTGAACCCGGAAATTATGGTGATTCCAGAAATCTACCCGGGCATCGAAGAAGAAGCAACGCGCGTAGGTGCAGACGTCTACGAGATGTACGGGGTTGTCGATGCCATCGCTCACGAATACGAATTCGGCAGTGGCGAACACATGGCCGCATCGCGGACGCAGGCAGACTGGTTCCTTTACCAGGCAGGCATGCTCACCTTTCGCGCTTTCGCCGAGGGTAAGGCCACGTGGATTCTGAACTACTCCTGGGATGGCGATAAGGGTGTCGACAAGCGGGAGGCCATGAAGAACCTGGCCATGTCCATCGTTATGGCCGGCGCAAACTTCTGGGATGCCCAGGGGCACGAGATGGCCAGATCCAACGATCCCGCGACGCGCAAGCAGATCTTCGAATGGATTGAGAAGAATCAGAAAACGCTGTATCTGCCGCGCACCCCGATGCGTCCCGTGGGCGTCTATTTTTCACCGAAGAGCCGGGATTATGCGGCAAAGAGCTATCTGCCGTCCTACCGAGGCGCACTTGTTTCGCTGCTCGAGGCGCATCGCGAGTTCCAGGTGGTTACCCCCAGAACGCTAGCGAAGTTTCGCGGTACATGCCTGGTTTTACCGAACGTGAGCACACTGGACGAATCGGAAAAAAGGAGTTTGGGAGCTTTTACCGAACAAGGTGGCCACCTGGTGGTCCTTGGAACCGACGCGACTGGCTTGCGCTCGTCGCCTAAGATCTCCTTGCTGCCAGCCGATCCCACGACCGTATTTTATGCCGCCCTGATGCAGGACTTTAGGGCGGGGTCCGCCCATCCGCCAATGGAATTCCTGAATGCTGCCGTAGTGAAGTCCGAAATTGAACTCAAGGCTCCGCCAACGGTCGCCGCGAATTTTGGCATGGTGAATGGCACAGCACATCTTTTTCTAGCGAACTTTGGCGGGCTGGTACCTAGCAAGGTGGCCATTCCGGAGCCCGCCGAGGGGATCGAGGTGAGCATCCCCGCGGCAATGGGAGATAGCCTCACCTTTCTCCCCTTTCTCGGTGAAGCGCAACTTTTGAAAGGGAAGAACAAAGGCACCCAGGTAGAATTTGTGTTGCCGGCCATAGAGCGCGGCGCAGTCGTCTGGATCGGAGGAAGCAGGTAAATGGGCCTCCGCCTTCGAAGGCGAAAACGGGGGTCGCCGGTCGTATCTGCCGAAGCTACGGAAACAAATGGGATACGGGAAGGACAAGTCGATGTGCCCCTGTGAGCACGTATGCTAAGTGAAGAGCGACGTCGAGCAATTCTGGAGCTGCTGCAAGAGGAAGGCCGCGTCCTGGTGGGCGATCTGGCTACGCGTTTCCGCACCTCGCTGATCACCATTCGGAAGGATCTGGAGTTTCTGCATCATCAGGGCCAGTTGGAGCGCACCCACGGGGGTGCACTCCCGCTGAAAACGGGCGCGCTGATGGACAGCTCGCTGCAGGAGAAGGAACGACTCCACCGTGAGGAAAAGGCCCACATTGCCGCCGCTGCCGCGCGCATGATCGGAAAGGGCCAGGTGATTATTCTGGATTCAGGAACAACTACGACGGCGATCGCGAAAGCTTGCCGGAACATGAAAAGTCTGACGATCATCACCAACGCCACAAACATTGCCGCGGAACTCGCCGATTCGCCGGTCGTGGTGATCCTCACGGGCGGCGTGTTGCGAAGAAATTCGTATTCTCTGGTCGGTCCCTTGGCGGAAGAGTCTCTACGGAAATTGAGTGCCGATCTACTCTTCCTGGCCGTGGATGGATTTGACGTCCGCTATGGATTGACGACCCCCAACCTGCTGGAGGCGCGTGTGAATCGCGCTATGGCCGAATCCGCCCGACGTACGGTTGTGGTCTGCGATTCCAGTAAATTCGGCCGCCGCAGTCTTTCGCTGATCATGCCGACATCCGCTGTCCACGAAACCATCACGGACAAGAATATTCCCAAACAAGACCTGAAAGCGCTCCGCGACGCGAAGGTGGAAGTCACACTGGTCTAATCGTTGAGATTTGCTTTCTGTGGGCGTGGTGCGCCTCGCGTTTCACGGCGCTGGTATGGCCTCTAGAAGCAGGTTATCGCTGAAGTCTACCTTCAGCTTTGCGCTGGGCCCCGTAACGGTTCCAAAATCCTTGTGATGGACATAGTCCGTCACGCGATACGTCTTGGCCGCAAGCCCGCGCAATTGCACCTCGCCGCTCCAGGGTTGGGGAGCGGTCTTGGCCTTCTTTGCAGAGTCGGGTCCGGTGGGTGCGTAAAATGCGTAATACAGGTGGCCGTCTTTCTCGATGGCGTAGGCCTCCGGTACATCGAATCCATAAACGTACAAGTCCAGGAAATTTCCTCGAGACAGCATCTTCTCGTTGTACAGGCCGATCCATTCTTTCCAGTGCGCTTCTTTCTCGGGCGAAAGGTAAACGTTCTTGAATTTCGGACCATAATCCGGCCATGTGAATTTTGTGCCCAGAACGCCTCCGGTACCGAGCGTAGAAGCAAAATCGCTTCCCAGATCCTGCTCGTTGTTGCTCGAAGCACCGGTGATGCGCGTGAGTTCCACGTGATCTCCATAAATCGCCGCCCGCGGTCCGAGAAGTGCTTTGTACATTTTGACCCGGCGTCGCACCTGAACCGAGCCCACAGGATCGGCCGTGACCGCCTGGTCCATATAGCGGAACCACGCCAAACTCGGAGGCGTACCACAAGGACAGCTTTGCGTAACACTGTCTGGCTTGAGCGCCCGCGTCGTTTCGAAAATGGTCTTGTACACATCCGCCATGGCGTAAACGGAATCGTAGGGTGATTTGTGGTGGTGCTTGGGGTTGTAGCAAAGCGGAGGAGTATAAATATTGTCGAGCTTGTGGCCGTCGAATCCCCAATCACGAATGAACCGCTCGGTCAGTTGTTTGTAATAAGCCTGCACTTCGGGTACAGCGGGGCATAAGGTCGCCAAGTTACGCGCCATCCGGGCGGGATGGCCCTGTTGATCAAGCACCAGCCAGTCCGGATGTTCCTTAACCACATTCGACACTTCAAACTTCCTGCCGCCGTAACCGTCTTTGCCATCCTCGACCGCCAATGGCAGCCACCACAGCTGGACCTTTATTCCCTGGTCGTGAAATTTCTTGACCATGTCCTGTAGGGCCGTTCCCGCGAAAACAGGTTTTCGCGGTTGCCAATCACCGTAGTTGCTGAACCAGCCGTCATCCAAGGTGGCCCAATGAATTCCGAGTTCTTTCAATTTTGGAATGGTATCCAACATCTGTTTGGGCGTGACACCAAACTCATAGCCCCAACCGCACCAGGCTACCGCGTAGTTCTCCTCGTTATTTGCTGGCTTGCTTAGACCCTCTTTTTCGATCGCGTCCGACCACATCTTCAGAGGCTCGTAGAAGTCGCCCGCATACACGGCTAGGAACGTGCGAGGTGTGGAATAGACCTCGCCTGGCTTCAGAACTGTTTTTGCCGGTATGCTCACACCCGCATCGACCCGCCCGTCTTTCCTGGTTTGCACCGGGATGGAAATCGCGAGAGGAAGCGTTTCGATATGTCCGATGGCCTCGCCTACCTTGCGCGACCAGAAGGCTACAACCGGGATTCCCCCACCCACGTGGCCAAGATCCCCCTTTACGGCTATGGGTTCCCCGAACGGATTCTCTTGCTTGAAATTGACCGGCACGGCAAATGTTTCGTCCTTGCCCCAATCCAAACTTGAGCCCTCAAACATCCAGAGCGCTGGCGCGGCCTTTCCTGCGGGAGCGTCTGCGGCAAAACTGTGGCGTTGGAGGTTCACGCGATCGACGGGCACATCTTTCTGCCCGGAGTTTTGCAAACGGAGTGACAGCAAGACGAGCTTGGGAAAACTGTCGTATAACTCAAGCGTCAGTGTTTCTTGGAGGTCTGTCCCGGGAATCTTCCCGCTGACGTCAATCTGCTTTCCCAGGCTCCCAAGTTTTCCTGTGGCATCCCGCACGTTCGCTTTCGAGGTATCCAGCAGCACGCCCGCATAGTCCTTTTTCGCGAGCGTGACACTCTGCGCCGCATCGATCGCTTGGGCATCGAGAGTCGCATAGACCCCGTCCTGCAGAAGACCAGCCGTCAATTCGCCGGACGGTGTGAGCGTGAACTTTGCTTTGGGCGTAAGCACCTCGAGCCCTTCGGGAGCTACCTTCACTTGTATGGCAGAGACTGCGGCCGCGACGGGAACCGAGACCGTCGACGGCGGTTTGCTCTGGCAAGCCGCGAGGGCAAGAGCGAGCACGGGGGCAACGGGAAAGAACAGCAGGAGATAGGCTTTTCGCGGGCACGGCGAGGCCTGCGCAGAAACAGCGGCTAAGGAATTTCGGTGAGGATGGCTCATGGTCAGTCGGTCCGAGCACTTCGCGGGCTCGAAAGAGAGTGTACTCAAACGAAAGGAAAAGAAACAATAAGAAAATAATCGAATCCTTTGGCCTGAGCGCGCTGACCAGCCTCAGGCCGCCTCCTCTTCCTGCGCTGGACCTGATCGTTCACCCCAAGAAATTTGCCTGCTCTTCCTCTTTGCCGGAAGCGACGCGCATCCCTTGAAGGCACTCCTAGCCCTGCAATTCGTCCCCAGGTGCTTGTCATCGTTTGACTTATCTTCCCGTAGGCCCGTACTATGTTGGGCGCGGAGCACTCCCTTTTTCTTCATGATCGGACAGACCATCTCTCATTATCGGGTGCTTGAGAAGCTCGGTGGCGGCGGAATGGGCGTCGTTTATAAGGCCAAGGACAACCGCCTCGGCCGCAACGTGGCTCTCAAATTCCTCCCGCCTGAAATGGCCAACGACAAGATGGCCCTCGAGCGATTTCAGCGCGAAGCGCGCGCCGCTTCTGCCCTGAATCATCCCAATATCTGCACCATCTATGATGTCGGCGAAGTGGATGGCCAACCTTTCATCGCCATGGAGTTGCTCGAAGGGCAAACTCTGAAGCACCGCATCACCAACACCCCGATGGATTGCGTCTATGTCGTCGATGTGGGCATTCAGATTGCCGACGCGCTCGACGCCGCCCACAGCCGCGGCATCGTTCACCGAGACATCAAACCCGCCAACATTTTCTTGACCAACCGCGGCCAGGCGAAGGTCCTCGATTTCGGATTGGCTAAGGTCGATTCTTCCGCTCACCGAAACGAAGAAACCGTCGCCGGGGCGGCATTACCGATGGAGACCCAGGCGGGAAGTCGGGCGGATTTGACCAGTCCTGGCAGCTCGGTTGGCACCATCGCGTACATGAGCCCGGAGCAGGCCCGCGGCGAGGAATTGGGCGCGCGCACCGACCTGTTTTCCTTCGGCGTGGTGCTCTACGAGATGGCTACCGGCACGATCCCTTTTCCCGGCAGCACGACCGCCGTGATCTTCAACGGCATCCTCAACAGCATTCCTCCCCCGATCTCAAAGATAAACCCCAAGGCGCCAGCAGACTTGGATCGCATTATTCGAAAAGCGCTCGAAAAAGACTGCGATCTTCGCTGCCAGACTGCCGCGGAATTGCGCGCAGACTTGAAGCGCCTGAAACGCGATCTCGAATCCGCCGGACGTCACGATTCCGATCACCGCGGGGTTTCCACGAGTAGTAGCGGGACGGCTGCGGCCCGTGTCGCGGCGCCCGAGCAGAAGAAAAAGACCGTAGCGGTACTCTATTTTGAGAATCTCAGCGGCGCCAAGGAAGACGAATATTTTCGCGACGGCATGACCGAGGACATCATCACCGAACTTTCGAAAATTGCCAGGCTGCAGATTTTTCCGCGCTCGGAAATGCTGCAATACCGCGACAAGCCCGTCACAGCGCCGCAGGTCGGTGAAAAACTGGGCGCCATGTACGTTCTGGAAGGCTCCATACGTCGCGCCGGCAATCGGTTGCGGGTCACAACCCAGCTGGTCGAAAGTGAAACGCGCCACTCGGTCTGGGCAGAACGCTACGATCGCCAAATGGAAGATGTTTTCGCCATCCAGGAAGAGATCTCCCTCAGCATTGCCAAGGCGCTTGAAATCACGCTTTCTCCGCAGGAAGAGAAGGTGATTGCCCGCAAGCCGACGGACAATTCCCAGGCTTACGATTTCTTCCTGCGCGGCCGCAATTACCTCCGGCAGCGCCAGTTTGAATATGCCCTGGCGATGTATGAAGAAGCCGTAAAGCTGGATCCCAATTTCGCTCTGGCTTTCGCAGGGATGGCCCATGTGTGGGGAGGAATGCACGAGTTCCGCAGCCCCAGCCCGGAGTACATTGAGAAAAGTCTGGAAGCGTATGGCAAGGCGGAAAGCATCGCGGCGGATCTGCCGGACGTTATTTCCGCGCGGGCCCGCATCCATTTCGCCCAGGGGCAATACGCCGACGCCATTCGCGTGGCGAAACATGCCGTTGCACTGCAATCGGATTGCGAAGGTGCGCATGATGTTCTCGGAAGAGCCTACTTTTCCTCGGGACGCCACGAAGAAGCCGCGCAACTTGCCGAGAGCGCTCTCGAAATCGTCAGCAACGACTACAATGCGCTGGTCCCTCTCATCAATTCACTGGAGTGTCTCGGGCGCATGGCTGACGCGGAGCGTTTGCGTGCCCGCGAAAGGGAAGTTCTCACCGACCAGTTGCAACGGTTTCCGGATGACGTACGCGCGCGCATTCTACTCGCTTCCGACCTGGCCATTCTGGGCCAGGCGCACGAAGCTGTGCAGCACGTGAAGATCGCCGTGGCCATGCGGCCGACGGACGCAAACGTGCTCTATAACGCAGCCTGCACCTACGGCATTCTCCGGATGAAAACCGAGGCGCTCGAAACCTTGCGCCGCTCCATGGATGCAGGTTACGGCAACGCGGACTGGTGCACGAAAGATCCCGACCTGAAAATTCTTCACGACGATCCCGAATTCAAGAAACTAATCGGGGAACGCTCACGCAAAGCTCGCTGACGGCACGAAGTATCCTTCCCGCTTTTTCGCTCGAGATTCACTGTCGCGGCCAATCGTCAGTCGGTGCGAAGGCGTTTTGAGCTGGAGATCCATGCGCAAGACGACCCTCCCCTTCACCGTCCTCTCAAAAGAAGCAGCACATCCAGCAAACATAAAATCGTAATCGCGGCTTCCAGCAGGAAAAGGCGCGCTTCGTTGAATTGAGCCACCATAAACCCATATAACTCGCCGGCCGTCCTCAACTTCTGTTCCACAAGGTCGCGGTACTCCGGCACTCCCACGCGGGAAGCAGCCAGACGGTAGGCGCGCGCATAAAATGTGTCGCTGACAAACTTGACGGCATTGTCGATCCTTTCGGTGAGCTCCATAACGTCCAACCGGATGGTGTTCAAGCGGTTGGCTTCCCGCGGAAGCGTCCATCGCGACAGCAGAACATTCTGTTTTCGATCAAGGGTGTTATAAACATCGGAAAGTACGCGGGTCATATAATTGTCGTAGTAGCGAAATTCCAATAATTGCATTTTGGCGTATTCCAGAATCTGAATCGTCCAAGCGGCTTCTTCGGGGCGATCGTAAACAAACGCGGCTGTAGCGCCAGCCACCAGCAAGTCGGCCGGGTAATAGGAGAGGCTGCCCTCCAGCAGTCGTGCCGTCGTGCTGGCCGCCAGTCGGGTCTGCTCGCCGCGAATGAGTTGAGCGATTTGCTCTCCCTGCGAGGAGAGAAGTTGCTCTCCGGTCAGCGTAGCTCCGTTTTCGTCTTTAATTTCGTGCAGATCCACCACCAGGAAGTTTTCCTGAAGCCAATCCTCTCTCGGCTTGATCACCGCTGCCTCAATGCGCTGTAGGTGCTTTGCAACCACCCCGCGCCCTTCGGGTTCAATATCGGCCGCGTCCATCCAACGCGATGTCTGCGCCAGGAATACATCCCAACCGCCTTCAAATTTCGCCTCGAGTTGCACTTCAACGATGGCGTATTCGTAATATTTGATGGAGCAGACGACGTTTTCTCCGCTTCGGAGAGTCAGCGCCTCGCTGGGCTCCGCGATGGGGGGGTTCTCGAAACGTACATAGTCAGGCGTACGTCGCGGAAAATCTGCTTTCGTTGTGCCCCCACGCGAGCCGAGCAAGCCTCGTACCTTGTCGAGGTCAAATGCCTCCCCCACGTCATAGAAGAAAAAGATTCGGATGGAACCGCGCAGGAGCACACGACTCTTTTACCACTGAAACCGGAATAGGCGGAAGCTAAGTTCAGGGAGCTTTACGCTGCGGGCGCATTTCAGCCGATCACTCTCTACCAGGATGCGTTCCGGTGCGGAAATCGGTGGAAGCGTCGCCGGTCTGGTTCAGGTTCCTAAAACCCGGTCACACACATTGACCCGATCCGAAGTCGGTCCTAGTATGACGTTGCCCGATTTAGGAAACGTGTGGCTTAGGAGAATCCCATGTGCCTCCGGTCGAACCACCAGCTGCGAAATCTGTTCGTCCACTTGTTTTTCATCCTGTGCCTCTTGGTCATCGCTACCCCCACGCCCGCCCAAGGCCTGGTCAGCAGCGACCTTTCGCGCCTTCGTTCCATCGGTGCCGTGGCTCTCTCCCCCGACGGCCAGTACATCGCCTACACCATCACGATGCGCGATCACCCTGGACGCCCCTACGGCCAACTCTGGGTGATGGATCTGGCTGCACAGAAAAGTGTCCGTCTGGGGGGTGAAAAGCCTGCCAGCGGTCCGCTGTGGTCCGGCGACAGCAAGTGGATCGCTTTCCAAGGCGCGGAGGGCGACAGGCACGGACTTTTGATCGCCCATCCCGATGGCACGGCCACAACTTTTCTCACGCCGCTTGCGGGAAGCAATTCTCCGTTGCCGGGAACGGGCAAGGATGTCGCCTGGTCTCCCGATGCGAAGCAGATCGCCTTCATTTCCTCCACGCCTGGCCAAGGTTTAGCCGAGGCGAGTCGGGATCCCCTGGTCATCACGCGCTACCTCTATAAGCCCGAAGCCGGCGAAGGGCTGACGCACTTCAACGACAATCAACGACTTCATATTTTTCTGGTGGACATCGCTTCAAAGCAGGTGAGCCAACTCACGCGCGGCAATTTCGACGAACATTCGATCGACTGGTCGCCCGACGGCAAGCAACTCGTCTTCGCATCCAACCGCGATCCCAACCAGGACGAATTTTTCCACTATGATCTCTTTACCCTTCAACTCGCCGACAACAGCGTTCAACGTTTAACCGCCAGCGAGTACTGCGAATACGATCCGCTCTGGTCGCCCGACGGCAAACTCATCACCTATCGTGGTACACGCCGCGGCCTCACGGATCGCGAAACCACCATGGAAGACACGCACGTCTGGCTCATGAACGCCGATGGCAGCAATCGCCGTGAAATCGGCAAGGGCATCGACAATCGCCAAGGCGCACCAGAGTGGGCCCCCGATGGTACGGCCGTCTACTTCACGGTGCAGGAGCGCGGCAGCAATCATCTTGTGCGCCTGCCCATCTCTACCGGCCAACCCGACTATGCCGTCAAGGATCTCGGCGCCGTAGGCGGTTGGTCCGTCGCCAAGAATGGCGCGCTGGCTTATTCCTTCACCTCGCCGCGTGACGCTTCGCAGCTTTACTACAAATCGGGCGCAGCCGCGCCCCGCAAGCTCACCGACCTTAATAAGGAGCTTCTCGCCGGTAAATCCATCGCCGAAGTTGAATCCTTCACCTTCCTTAGCAATGACAATCGCTTCGAGGTGGAAGCCTTTCTCACCAAACCGATAGGGATGACGGCAACCTCCAAGCATCCGCTTATCGTGGTGATTCATGGCGGCCCCCACGGACAAAATGGCCCAAGCTTCAACTTCAAGCAGCAGGTTTACGCCGCACGCGGTTATGCCGTGCTCAACGTGAATTATCGCGGTTCGACTGGCTACGGACAGAAGTTCAACGATGCCGTTTTCCGGGACCAGAACGGTGACGAAGGCCAGGACGTTCTCTACGCCGTCAGCGCCGCCGTCCGCCGCTACCTATGGATCGACCGCGAGCGAATGGGCATCGAAGGGGTCAGCTACGGCGGCCAGCTTACCGACTGGCTGATTACCCAAACCAATGAATTTAAGGCCGCCATTCCCACCGCAGGCATCTCCAATCTCGTCAGCTATAACTACATGACCTACTACAACCAGTATGAGGAGATGGAGTTTGGGCAATTTCTTCATCAGGGGAATCTAATGGATGTCGCCTGGGAACGTTCCGCACTCAAGCATGTCGCTGCCGCCCACACTCCCACGCTCATCATCCACGGCGAGAACGATAACGACGTTCCCATTGCCGAAGCCGAACAATTCTTTATTGCGCTGAAGGACGTTGGCGTCGAGACAGTTTTCCTTCGGTATCCACGCGAGGGGCACGGCTTATCGGAGGTGAACCATCAGATCGATTCTATCGATCGTTCCGTCGCCTGGTACGAGCTGCATTTCCCGAAACAGGGCGCCGAAGGGGTAACCAACGTTCAGCCTTAGCTCCGGCAGCCAAGAATCCCTTAGGACGATGCGATTTTGCGCAAGGAGACCCGCTCCGTCTCTACCGCCGCGCCCTTGGTGACCTTCAGGCGCAGAAGAGCTTCAAACGGCTTTCCTTCCTCGGTGTCAAAAATGGGGAGGCGCAGGTAAGTCAAATCGTCGATTGGGAAAAACTCTGCAAGCACTCACTCCACCCCGTTGTTCGGCCGTGTCACACGACAGGCTTCTTCGAGCGCCACCTCAAGTTCAGCATCCGGCAGCCGAAGTTCGCCTAGAATCTGCCGATTGTGTTCGCCGAGCAGAGGCGGTGGGAGGCGATAAATAATGGGTTGCGTTTCCGAGCGGATCGGGTTGGCGATGCTGCGAACGGCTCCGAGCGTAGGATGCTCCAGTTCCACGATCAGTCCCCGCCCAACCGTTTGTGGGTCTTTGAGCGCTTCGCCGACAGTTTGGATTGGCGCTGCCGGAATATCCGCGGCAACCAGGCGGTTAAGCCAAGTCGCTGTCGGCAAGGTGGCAAAATGTTTCTGAAGAAGAGGAATCAGCACATGTCGATTTTGAATGCGATCCGAGTTGGTGTCGAACCTAGCGTCCTCCCCCAACCCCTTCTCCAAATCGAGAAGTCTCAACAATCTTCGCCACAATGGCTGGGTGCCCACAGCCACGACAAACGCGCCTCCCTCGCTACCATGGAACAACTGGTAGGGAACGATGTTCGGATGCGAATTGCCCCAGCGCGCGGGGGATACCCCTGCGTTCAGAAAGCTGCTGCCGACATTGGCAAGCCACGTCAATTGTGAGTCGAACAGCGCCATATCCAGGAAATCGCCTTTGCCGTTTCGCTCGCGTGCGTACAGCGCCGCCAGAATGCCCATCGCCGCGTACATCCCTGTGGTCATGTCAGCGATGGCAATGGGAAAACGCATCGGCGCTCCCTCGGGTTCACCCGTGAAGCTCATCACTCCGGCTTCGGCCTGCGCCAAAATGTCATAACCCGGTAGGCCCTTCTTCGGTCCCGTGAATCCGTAGCCGCTGACCGCGCAGTAGATCAAGCGAGGGTTCTTTGCGCGAAGAGAATCGGGGTCGATGCCGCGTCGCTCTAAAGAGGCAAGGGAAGGTTGGTTACAAAGGAAAACATCGGCCCTCGCGAGAAGGCGATGCAGAATGTCGAGGCCCAGCGGATGATCGTAATTGAGTGTGAGGGAGCGTTTGTTGCGATTGGTGGCCAGGAAATACGCAGATTCCGAACCTACAAACGGTGGGCCCCAGGTGCGCGACTGGTCCCCGACGCCCGGTCTTTCCACTTTGATGACCTCGGAGCCAAAATCCCCGAGCATCATGGCGCAGTAAGGCCCCGCCAGTGCTTCGGTCAGTTCGACGACCTGGATTCCGTCAAGGAGCATGGAACAGAATTATAGCGGACCGGTGGGCCGGGCGGAGAGAGGATTGGGAAAGCAGGAAATAGCACGGCTTCCCTTGCTTGCGGCAGGTTCTTCTCGGACAATATTAGATTCACAGACCAACGAGAAGCCCTCGAGTGCAGGCGAGCAGGGCGCTGGACGGAGACCCAGGAACGATGGCCAATTTGGCGCACCCACCTAAACGATTTGTTGCCTACTTTTCGATGGAAATTGCCTTGGAAAATTCTATGCCGAGCTATAGCGGAGGGCTCGGAGTGCTTGCCGGCGATACCATTCGGGCCGCTGCGGATATTCGACTGCCCATGGTGGCCGTGTCGCTGCTCTACCGAAAAGGATTCTTCCGGCAAATGTTGGCCGAGGATGGCTCGCAAACCGAAGAGCCGGTGGAATGGGATGTGGAGAAGTTCCTGGTGGAAGAGGCTCCGCGTGTGACCGTTACACTCGAAAATCGCCGGGTGGAATTGCGGGCCTGGCGCTACACCGCCAAGGGCGTTCGCGGCTATGAAGTGCCCATCTATTTTCTGGACGCAGACCTGCCGGACAATGATGCGCGCGACCGCGAACTGACCGGCGCTCTCTATGGCGGCGATCCCTACTACCGGCTGTCGCAGGAAATGCTGCTGGGCATTGGCGGCGTGCGTATGCTCCGGGCGCTCGGGCACACCGAACTGATGCGCTACCACATGAACGAAGGCCACGCAGCACTGCTCACCATTGAACTGCTGGAGGAAGAAGCCCAGCGCGCGGGACGCAGCAGCATCAAAGGGGAAGATATCGAGCGCGTGCGCAGCAAGTGCGTGTTCACCACCCACACGCCGGTCCCGGCAGGGCATGACAAATTTCCCGTGGAGTACTTGACCAAGCTGTTCCCCGACCAGGCGCGTTTTTTCGACGGGAAAGATGCCTCTTCCGTCGATTTGATCAGGAGCATCCTGCAGGTGGAGCAGAATTACCCGGATCTGCTGGAAGCGGCTAAGCGCGGTGCTTCCCTGAACATGACTTATCTCGCGCTCAGCCTGAGCAATTACGTCAATGGCGTAGCGAAATTGCATGGAGAAGTTTCCCGGCGCATGTTTCCAAACGTTCCCATCGAAGCCATCACCAACGGTGTGCACGCGGCCACCTGGAGTTCGCCTCCCTTCCGCGATTTGTTCGATCGCCTCATTCCCTCGTGGCGCGAGGACAATTACAGCCTGCGCGGGGCGCTGGGATTGCCGCCGGAGGAGGTTTGGTCGGCGCACCTCATCGCCAAACACGATCTTCTCGAAGCGGTGCGAAAGAAGACCGGGCTGAAGCTCGATCCGGAAGCCTTCACGATCGGTTTTGCACGCCGCGCCACTGGCTACAAGCGCGCTGACTTGATTCTGAGCGATCTCGACCGTTTGCGGCGTATCGCCAAGAACGTCGGCAGCTTCCAGATTGTCTTTGCGGGTAAAGCGCATCCGAAGGACGGCGGCGGAAAAGATATCATTCGTCGCATCTTCAAAGCCAAGAAAGCCTTGAAGAAAAACGTCAACATCGTATTCCTGGACGACTACAACCTGGACCTTGGCGGCAAGCTTACTTCCGGCGGCGATTTATGGCTGAACACGCCGCAATATCCGTTGGAGGCTTCCGGCACCAGCGGCATGAAAGCCGCGCTGAATGGCGTGCCTAGCCTGAGCATTCTGGATGGTTGGTGGGTGGAAGGGCACATCGAAGGTGTCACCGGCTGGTCGATTGGCGAGTCACACCGCCGCGACCCGTCTCCGGAAACCGTCGCAGACAACGCGTTGGACGCCGAGAGCTTGTATGCGAAGCTGGAGAGCGTGATCTTGCCGATGTTCTATGAGGACCGCAACCGCTACCTGTCCGTGATGCAGCACGCCATCGCCATCAACGGTTCCTTCTTCAATACGCAGCGCATGGTTCAGCAGTACATCACCGACGCTTATCTCCGTTAGTCCGGCGCGGCGGCCGCTTTGCTTCTTCACGCACCTGCATGATCATCACTTTACGCGGCAGGATTCGGAAGCCTGCCTTACGATAAAACTTCTCCGCGTGCTTGTTGTGATTCAGCACTTGTAGCTCCACATTGCGAATGCCGCGCTCCCGGCAAAAATCTTCCACCTCGTACAGCGCCAGCGTTCCAACACCGTAATTGCGAAAGCGTTTTTCCACGTACACCTCCGTGAGCATGCCCTCCACGCCGCCATATTCCAGGTCGAAGTTGTAGGTAAGCAAGGTGTAGCCCACAGGGTGCTTATGGTTTTCCATCAGCCAGGCCTGACCGAGCGACAGATTGCGCAGCAGCGTATCCAGGCCGCGGCTCAGCGATTTCAGGTTGTACGCAATCTTGTCGAACCGGTAGTAGGCGACGATCAGTTTCAGCAAAGCTTTATGGTCTTTGGGACCGCAGGGGCGGAAGGTGACAAGCATAGAACCTCTCTGTTCGACAATTATCCTACTGCACCGCCGCCGGCGCGAAAAGGCCCGGGGGCCGTAGAGAACGGTGCCCATCTCCCTTTCCCGGGTGAGGCCACCCTTTTTTAGCCTCGAGCGTCACAATAGGCGCTACCTGCTCGGAGTCCTTGCGTGCGAAAAAGCGTTCTTCTCTTTCTGGGATTGGCTTCCTCGGTGTGCGCTACCGATTCCGCGTCCGACGCACTGACCCAAACTGCGCAACAGACCTCTCTCTCCCAAACCGAGGCGAAACGCAGAATCAGCATCAATTCCGATCTGGTTGTTCTTCCTGTGACCGTCAAAGATCGCAACGGCAACCTAGTCGCCGGCCTCGGGCAGAACGACTTTCGCATTTTCGATGATGAAACGGAGCAATCGATTGATGTTTTCACATCCGAGGCCACTCCGCTTTCGTTAATTCTCCTCATTGACGACGATTTGAAGTCGAAAGACGCGGCACAAATGGCACCTAGCCTCCGGGCGATTGCCGCAGGAGTCAGTTTGGCGGACGAAGCGCTGGTCTGCCGCTTCGACCTTCTGTTCTACACCGAGGTCAGCTTCACGAGCGATGGCGACCGTCTATTGGCTGACTTGAAAAGCGCCGAGAAAGCGAGCGAGCCTTCCAAAGCAGGGCCTGTACCTTTTGTCACTCCGCCGTCTACCCATGTGCGCACTAACGCAGAGCCTGCACCGGGACCACCCACCAACCCCGGAAGTGCACCGACCAAGGCTTTGGATGACGCCGTGTTTTCTGCGGCGCAACTGCTTGCTGGTCGAGACCGAGACCGCCGCAAGGTCATTCTGCTCGTCTCCGACGGCATAAACGGAGCGGGGTTCAATCACCACACCTATGAAGAAACACTCAGCGCACTCCTCGGCGCTAACATCTCCGTTTACAGTGTGGCCGTGGGCAGTAATTCGTTTCACAAGAAATATTCGTTGCTCGGCAACTACGCCAAGGACTCCGGCGGCGACATCTACTACGCAACGAGTGGCGATCAGATGGAGAAGCTCTATTCTCGAATCACCGAGCAGGCGAGGCACGAATATACGCTCGCGTATGTTCCCTCAGGTCACGACCTCAGCTCCCATTTCCACGTTGTGAGGGTAGAAACGACTCGCGTAGGGCTCCTCGCGGAAACTCGCCGCGGCTACTACGCTTCCTCTGGGGCGGGTGTCCCGAAGAAATAATTCCGTGCCCGCGCTGCTGATGGGGCCTGTCGAAACAAGAACGGAGCCGAGGCCCGACGGGGTGGTGCGTTTCAGGCCACGCGGTTTTTGTACAGGGCCATGCCCACGGCGGAGTCCATGCCGATTTTTTCAAGGGCCCGAATTTCGCGTGTGCTAGAGATTCCTCCTGCCGCTACGATCGGAAGCTTCGTAGCCGCGCGCAGCGAGCGGAACCACTCGAGATTTACGCCTCCCATGGTGCCCTCGCGGTCCACATCGGTGCACAAAAAGCCGCCGCAGTAAGGCTCCAACCGCGCAAATACATCGGCCGGCTCAACGGAGAGCGCAGTGCGCCAGCCATGCGTCACGACCTGGCCCTTCGCGGTATCGAGGGCGACCAGGATATGTTTTTTGCCGAGACGCGCAGCAAGTTTCTTGAGGAAGGGAAGATTCAGTTGACCCTTACGGAACGCGGCGCTGCCCAAGATGACCTGTTTGACGCCGAGTCTCCGCAAGCTTTCCGCGCGCCGCACCGTGCGGATCCCACCGCCCACGCGCACTTTCATCTTGTATTTGCGGCGCGCCTCCACGCACAGTTGCCGCACCAGTGCGTTGTTATGTCCCTTGCGCATGGCCGCGTCGAGATCGATGACATGCAACCACGCATAGTGCGAAAAGCGATCGAGCAAGCCCCGAACATCGGCCACGGCAAGCTCGCGCTTGCGCCCGTGAACCAACTGCACCGCCCGGCCGCGCTGTAAATCGATGCAGGGAATCAGCAAGGCAGCCTCACCTCGACGCCGTTTGCCCGCAAAAACGATTTCAGCGCGCGAATCGATTGCACCTGATCGTGAAAGATGGAAGCCGCCAGCGCCGCGTCCGCCGCGCCTTCGGTAAAGACGTCTAGAAAATGCTGGGGAACCTTGGCGCCACCGGAAGCAATCACCGGAACGCTGACGCCGCGGCTGATGGCGGCTGTGAGCGCAATGTCGAAGCCAGACTGCGTGCCGTCGCGGTCAACGGAGGTCAGCAGAATCTCTCCCGCGCCCATTTCCACGCCGCGCTCCGCCCAATCGAGCGCATTCCAGGGTGTAGGCAGGCGGCCGCCACGCACGCGCACTCCCCAAAACTCATCTTCCCGCTTGGCATCGATGGCCAGCACCACCGCCTGAGCCCCGAACTCGCGTGCGAGTTCGCGGATCAACTCGGGCCGCTCGACAGCCGCCGTGTTCACGGTGATCTTGTCGGCGCCCGCACGCACAACGGAGCGCGCATCTTCGAGCGAACGGATCCCTCCACCGGCAGTGAGCGGAATACTGAGCTGTTCAGCAACGCGGCGAATGGTCTCCAAAAAAGTGGGGTGATTGTCGCGCGCGGCGGCAATGTCCAGAACAACGAGCTCGTCCGCGCCTTCGGCATTGTAGCGCGCAGCCAATTCTACCGGGTCGCCGGCATCGCGCAGTCCTTCAAAATGGACGCCTTTCACCACCCGTGAACCGTCCGTGTCGAGGCAGGGAAGAATGCGTCGCGCGAGGCTCATACCGCGTTCCTTAAGAAGTTATCCAGCAGCTTCGCGCCGGGAACGCCGCTTTTTTCCGGATGAGATTGCACGCCAAAAATGCGTTCTGTCTCGAGAATGGCCGTGAATGCGCGACCATGTTCGCAAGTTGCCGCGGTGGCCGGGCCGCCCCCCGGTGCCGCATAAGAATGTGCGAAATAAAAATAGGCATCGGCAGAAATGTCGCTGAGGAGCCTGCAATCGCGCAGAGGCCGCACCTGATTCCAACCCATATGTGGCAGCTTCACGTTGTGAGGCAATCGATCGACGTGGCCATGCAGCACTCCGAGGCCGGATAGCTCGGGTGCCTCGGCGCTGCTCTGGTAGAGTGCCTGCAATCCTAGGCAGATTCCGAGAAAGGGTGTGCCGCGAGAAATTGCGGTGAGAAGCGCATGGCGCAATCCGTGACGATCGAGCGAATCGAGCAACGCGGCCCAATGGCCCACACCGGGAAGAATCAGGCACGCGGCCGTGGTGAGTTCTTCCGGTTGGTTGGTGGCGCGGACTTCGGCGCCAAGGCGACGCAGCGCCCGCGCAACGGAAGTGACATTGCCGGCGCCGTAGTCGATGAGCGTGACGATCACAGCAATTCCTTGGTGCTGGGCAAAACACGGCGCAACCGCTTGTCGCGTGACACTGCGAAACGCAACGCCCGCGCAAACGCCTTGAACACCGCTTCCACTTGATGATGCGAGGAGCGCCCATAAAGAACACGCAGGTGCACATTCGCGCGTGCGGCTTGCGCGAATCCTTGGAAAAAGTCCTCGACCAATTCGGTCTGAAAGCCTCCCACGGTTCGAGCGGAGAATTTCGCCTTGAGCACGCAAAACGCCCGTCCGCCAAGATCGATCGCCGCTGCCGCGAGCGTTTCATCCATGGGCATCAGAAAATATCCGGCACGGAGAATGCCGCGCCTGTTTCCCAACGCCGCGTTGACCGCTTGGCCCAGTGCGATGCCGACATCCTCGACGGTATGATGCTGATCTACATCCAGGTCGCCGGTGGCTTTCAACCGAAGATCGAAGCCTCCGTGGCGCGCAAGCAGGTCGAGCATGTGGTCGAAGAAGCGAATTCCCGTCGAAATTTGCGATTGGCCGCGTCCATCGAGGTTCAGCCGCAAATCGATCTGCGTCTCTTTCGTGGTGCGTTGAATCTTTGCGCTTCTGGGCATGAGTCTTCCTAGCGGCCTGGGCCAAGAATTTGCAAAAGCTTTTTGAGTTCTGCCTGTGTGCCAATGGTGATCCGCGCATAGCCTGGGCCAAGGTCATGGCTGCGCTCGCGCACCAGAATGTTGTGGCGAGCCAGTTTTTTGAAAAAACCAGGTCCGGATTTCCCGAAATCCGCGAGCAGAAAATTTGCCGCGCTGGGGAACACCCGAACGCCGCGCTTCTCGAGTTCGCGGGCAAACCAGGCGCGCAATCGTTTTACATCGCGCACGTACTGTGCGATGGTTTTGCGCTCTTCGACCGCAGCCACGCCGGCGGCCAACGCCGCAAGGTTCACCGGGTAAGGCGGCATGGCTCGGCGCACGAAGGAAAGCGAATCTCGCTGGCCAAGCACTGCGCCCAGCCGCAGTCCAGCCATTCCTTCCGCTTTCGAAAACGTGCGCGTTACAAAAAGGTGGGGATAGCGGCGCACCCAGGGCACGGCAGATTCCACCGAGAACTCGGCGTAGGCTTCGTCCAGTACCACCACCGTATGTGTCGAGGCACCCAGCAGTTTGCGAACGTCGGCGCCGGAGACGAGCGTCCCGGTCGGATTATTTGGGTTGGCCAGGAAAAACAAGCGCGGCCTCTGGCGCAGTGCGGCCAGGGCATCGGCCAGGGGGAATTCCATATCCGCGCCATAGCGCAACACCTTTACGCATGCGCCGGCGATCTCCGCATAGTAGCGGTACATCGGAAAGGTGGGCTCGCAGATGAGTACATCGGTCCGCGGCTCTACAAACGTGTCGAAGAACACGCGCAAGGCATCGTCGCCGCCGTTTGTGAGCAGCAGTTCCTCGGGCCTCACGCGGAAGTAGCGTGCCAGTTTTCGCGTGGGCGCTTCGTACTCCGGATAAGTCGCGATCTCCTTGGCGGTGAGCCGGGCCAAGGCTTTACGAGCCGCGGAGCTGCAACCGGTGGTGTTCTCGTTGAAATCCAGACGGATTTTTCCCGCCCGGCCTTCCGCAGGGGCTTCATACGTGCGGCGCAGGAGAATGGCCTTGCGCACGGGTAGGCGGACCTTCACTTGCGCACCTCCACGGCGTTAGCGTGCGCAAGCAAGCCCTCGGCCCGCGCCATCGTTTGCACATCGCGCGCCAGGCGCCGATATCCGCTCGAGCGGATGGACTGCACGCTGATGGCTTTCACGAATTCATTTGCAGACAGTCCACCGCGACGCCGTGCCCAGCCGCCGGTCGGCAGAACGTGATTGCTGCCGCTCGCATAATCACCGAAAGGTTGTGCGCTCAGGTGACCGACAAAGATGGTCCCCGACGATCGGATTTTCTCGAGCAGCGCGAGCGAGCTTTCCGGCAAGGACAAATGTTCCGGTGCAAAGCGGTTGACAAATTCGATCCCCTCTTTCCACGTGCGGGCCATCAGAATTGCGCCTGCCTTTTCGCTGGAAATGCGGGCAGGGTTCGTGCGCGGCAGTGGTTCTAGTTGTGCTGCAACCTCCCGTTGTACCTGTTTTGCCAATCGCGCCGAGGTGGTAACGAGGAAGCTTCCTGCATCCGGCGCGTGTTCGGCTTGTGCCAGCAAATCGGCGGCAATCCAGCGCGCGTTGCCGTTTCGCGCCAGAACAATCGCTTCTGTCGGCCCTGCCGGTAAGTCGATGGCGCAATCGGCACTGACAATCTGTTTCGCCGCCGTGACGTAGCGATTACCGGGACCAAAAATCTTCTCTACTGGCGCGATTCGCTTCGTTCCATAGGCCAACGCGGCAATCGCTTGTGCGCCGCCCAGGCGTGCCAACTGCGACACGCCGAGCAAATCCGCCGTTGCCAATAGCTCGTTGTTAGCCCGCGGGCATACCACCACAATGCGCTTCACCCCCGCAACTTGCGCCGGCACCACGGTCATAACCATGGTTGAAAACAGCGCAAATCGCCCGCCGGGAATATAACACCCGATCGAGTCGATGGGACGAATGAGTTGCCCGACACGAACTCCGGGCTCAACCTCGAGCGACCATTCCCGCGGCAACTGCTTCTCCGCCACGCGGCGCACGTTCTGAACCGCATGTTCGACGGCGCGAAGGAATTCTCGGCCCACTCGTTTCTTCGCAGCGGCCATTTCCTGACGCGTGATCCACAGCCCTTCGCCGCGCACCTCCAAGCCATCCAGCTTGCGGGCCCACTCCTCGAGCGCCGCATCTCCTCGCCGTTTCACATCCGCCACAATGACTGTGGCCGCCCGATGTGCCGCGCGGAGCTGGCCTTTGCGGCCGTTCATCAAAATTTCTTCCGTTTGCGGCGTGAGTTTCAGGATGCGCATCAGAGCACGATCTTGTTCAGCGGATATTCGACGATGCCCTGTGCCTTGGCGGCCTTCAGTCGTGGCAAAATCTGCCGCACGACGGCCTCTTCGATGATGGTATTCACGGCCACCCAATCGGAATCGCTCAGCGCGGAAATCGTGGGATTCTTCAGCGCTGGCAGCACGGCCAGGACCGTAGCTAGGTCTTCGCGCCGCACGTTCAGCATCAAGCCAACCCGGGTGGCCGCCGCAATCGCTCCCTGCAGCATCAGCACCAGGTTTTCCGCCTTTTCGCGCTTGGCGGCGTCTTCGGCGGATTTGCGGTTCATGATGAACACCGTGGAGGACTCCAGCACCGTGTCCATAATGCGCAGCCGGTTGGCGCGCAGCGAAGAGCCGGTCTCGGTCACCTCCACAATGGCATCGGCAAGCTGGGGCACCTTCACTTCCGTTGCGCCCCAGGAAAATTCCACGCGCGCTTTGACGCCGTGCTTTGCCAGATATTGCCGGGTGATACCCACGACTTCTGTGGCGATGACTTTCCCCTCCAGATCGCGCGGCGTGCGAATGGCAGAATCTTCCGGAACGGCCAAGACCCACTTTACGCGCGCGAGCCTCTGTTTGGCGTAAATCAGTTCCGCCAACTCAATCACATCTGCGCCGCTTTCCTCGACCCAGTCGTGGCCGGTGATGCCCGCGTCGAGTGCCCCAGTTTCGACATAGCGCGCCATCTCCTGGGCCCGTAGGAGCAAACAGTCCATCTCCGGATCATCGATCGCCGGAACGTAGCTGCGCGAACTGATGGTGATTTTCCACCCCGCGCGAGCCAGCAGATCGATGGTCGCGTCCTGCAAACTGCCCTTGGGAATTCCCAGTTTCAGCACGCTCATTGCCCTTCCTTTTTGCCGTAAATGTCCATGGGAACAAACACGCGCTCGGCGATCACGAGAGATCCTCCATCGGCTTCGAGGGAACGGAAAAAACAGCTCCGGTAACCCTCGTGGCACACCCCGGGACCGACCGCTTCGACGAGGAAAAGAAGGGCATCCGCATCGCAATCGACGCGCACTTCACGCACCTGCAGGACGTGGCCGCTGGTCTCTCCCTTTTTCCAGAGCCGATTGCGGGAACGAGAGAAGAAGTGCACCTCGCCGGTGCGCTGCGTCTCGGCAAGAGCTTCGGGATTCAGGTAGCCGAGCATCAGCACTTCGCCGGTCTTATGATCCTGAACCACCCCGGGAATGAGTCCACCCAGTTTTTCGAATGCCAGTTCCACTCGAGCCTCCCCAAAACAAAAAACCCGCCGGGCGATTCGCGCCAGCGGGCCGAGTAGTGCTTGATTTCCAGTAAGCGCTAGACAGACCAGGATGGGCGCGGCGAGATGCCGTGATAAGGATGGTGTCGATGCGCCTGGCTAGTCATGAGAAAGGCAAGATACACGAGCGGCCACACCGGGCGCAATTCATATTTCCTGTTTTGGTGATCGAAAACTTCGATGCTAGGTGTGACTGACAGAGCCCGGGGGCGCACTGGCACTGTAGTTCATGCTCATTTTCAAGTGCAGAGCGACTCCGAACCGTCCATTGGCAAGGGTTTCGACGCGGACGACTTCCGCCACATATTCGCAGTTCATCGGGTCGTACGCCGAGGTAAAGGGAAAGGTCACAAAAACGCGCATTCCTTTATAATAGTTCGCTCGCCGAGTATGGAAGTAAATGCCTTCTTTTGAAGCGTTTATGCTGACAGGGAGATCCTCAAAGTGGTCATCCCGCGGCTCGGAAGGGCGGACCCGCAGAGGCTTGGCGATCTTCGCGCGACGGCTCCGCCTCAGCTCCTTGAATTGAGTTTCGGTCTGTTCAGCCATAGGACGGTTCTACAGGTGCCTACCAGTCTCTTTTATCATTGGGTAGGGGGGGTGAAACGTCAAGACCATGCGCCGAATCAGATACTGATGAGAAGATAGCCGAACGTTACGGGTGACCCCATGAGTGAAAAGATCCACAAGACCGATGCCGAGTGGAAGAAGCTACTTTCCTCGAACCAGTACTATGTGACACGCCAGAGGGGAACCGAGCCGCCTTTTACTGGTGAATACGAATCGATCGACACGCCGGGCGCCTATCAGTGCGTCTGCTGCGGCCAGGAGCTATTCCGCTCTGAGGCCAAGTTCCATTCCGGCTGTGGTTGGCCGAGCTTTTATGATGCGGCAAATCCAGAAGTCGTGGAACAGACCACAGATAGCTCCCACGGAATGGTGCGCACGGAGGTCACCTGTAGCCGCTGCGGCGCGCATCTGGGGCACGTTTTTGATGACGGTCCTAACCCCACGGGGTTGCGCTATTGCATCAATTCCGCGGCGCTGAAGTTGCAAAAAAAATAAGGCGGATGGTGCAATCCGCCTCATGGTTGGCAATCTATCTCGAAATCGCAGGTTAGGCTGCAGGGCAGCTGTACGCCACCATTTCCGCGACCGGATCGAATTCCCTTTGCCAAGCGGCAATGAGCAAAACCTTGTGTCCTGTGGGATAACGGAAAATGTAGTACACGTTCGAAGTGCCGTCGAGTTCATAGAACCCTGGCCGGCGCACGTCGGGGCGTCCCGTAAGGCCCGCATTCAAGAGCAGGCGCAGTTCCGCCATCTGTTCCGGACTGTGTTTCCGGAGGTCCTCGACCAAGGGCGGGCGTTTTTCGATAACCATCATAGTAGCGTCCTTTACCGCCGCTAGCAGCATACGCAATCCTCATTACTAGAGACGCATAATCTCGCTAAATGTTTCATGAAAAGTACCCTGGACCGCGACTCGGGGCGCCTCGTTCCTGTCGCAGAACTGAGATTAAGCAGTGGACAGAGGAGAAACATTTGATTATCTTCTCGTTATCAGTAGGCCACTTTCGGCAGTGGCGGGTATCTCGTTCGGAAGAAACGTTCATCGAATGGTGATGCGCGTGTAGCGATTCGGGTGCACTGTACTTGCGCATTGGAACGATTCTTGCGATAGTAGCGGACCTGAAGCGTTCAGAGACTGAGGGACTCCTGTGGCTAAATCAGCGAGCAAATCACCGCGAAAAACCGTGCGTGATGAGAAGTCGGAGTTTGGTAAAGATCGTCGCCGGCGTCACCATCATTTCTTGGTCACTGTAAACTACGCGGATGGAGAAACGTTTGGACGGGTCTACACGGATAAGGAGAAGGCCACTCGTTTCGCCGATCGCCAGCGGCGTTCTCCCATCGTCAAATCCGCCCGGGTCACGCAAGTTTCCTAAGAAATCGGTCTTCCCGCGCAGGCAAAACCGACTGGACTTGGTTTTTCGCGGGTAGCCGTGCTATAAAAATAGAGGCTCAGAGCGGCCTTAGTATAATGGTAGTACGGAACCTTGCCAAGGTTCAGGCGTGAGTTCGATTCTCATAGGCCGCTCCATTCCTTCCGAGACGCGTTTTCCATTTTTCTTCCGCAGAACCATAACCGTGTGCGCTGATTTTTCTCCGCGTCGTTTGTCTCCTCTAACCCTCACGGACTCGTTCGTCCGCGCCTGGCGATCCGGCTTGTTCGCTTTAGCCTTATTACTTACCCTCACGGCCGATGCGCAAACCATCCGTGTCGTTGATCCTCTGCAAATAAAACCGCAAGGTGATCCTACCGAGGCCGTGCTTACACTTTCGATTCCTCAGTCCATCCCGCAACAGGGCTGCGATGTGGTCATCCTCGGCGGCGGACTGGGGGGCAGCGCCGCGGCGATGATGGCCGCCGCGAAGTCTTCTGCTGTCTGTATGACCGAGCCGACGAACTGGGTGGGCGGGCAGATGACCTCCCAGGGAATCTCGGCATTCGACGACAACGCGTGGATAGAAACTACCGGAGCGACACGCTCCTTCCAGGTCCTCCGTCAGGCCATACGAAATCATTACGCGCCGCTGCTGCGCGAAGGAGTGAAACCCGACAGCACTCTGAATCCGGGACTGTGTTGGGTGAGCTCGGAATGTTCGGAAGCGACCGTCGACCATGACGTCCTGCTTTCCCTGCTGGATCCCTACATCCACACGGGAAGGTTGTCGATTTTCCTGCGCACCGTCCCGGTCGCGGTCGAAAAACACGGGGACGCACTGAAGAGCGTCACCGTTTATGGTTTTGCGAGCCATCGTTTTCTCCGCCTGGTAGGGACTGTGTTCATCGACGCTACGGAATTGGGCGAATTCCTGCCGTTAGCCGGCGCGGAATATGTCACCGGCGCTGAATCGCGCGCAGAAACCGGTGAACCCGACGCCCCTTTGCAGGCGGACCCGAGTGCCGCGCAAAGTTTCACTTACGCTTTTCTCCTTGAACAAAACAGTGCACACGCCGAAACTCCCAAACCCCCCGGCTATGATCGCTATCGTCCGCACTTCTCCTTCCAGTCCACCGACGCCGATGGCAAGACACTTTCTTATGGCATGTACGCGCAATTTCCAAACACTCCCGGCTCCTTCTGGACCTATCGCCGGCTGATCGCCAAGGAGCAATTCCTGCCAGGCACCTTTTCTTCCGACCTCAGCATGATCAACTGGGATAGCAATGACGTCTGCGACCCGGATCTGCTCAGTCTGGATCCACAGAAGCAGGCGAGAGCCTTGCAGCATGCCAAGCAGGTATCTCTTGCCTTCGCCTGGTGGTTAGAACACGAGGTTCCGCGCGATGACGGGAGGGGCACTGGTTATCCTGAGGTGCAAATCATCGCTGCAGCACTCGGCAGTGACGACGGACTGTCTCAGTTTCCCTACGTGCGGGAAGCGCGTCGCCTGAAAGCCCTGCGCTCCATTCACGAGCAGGACGTCGCGACCGCCGGCTCACGGGCCGTGCCTTTCGCGGATTCCGTTGGAATCGGCCAGTATCCCATCGATATTCACGCTTGCGGCCGCAGCCCGCATCTTCCTCCGTCGAAGCCTTATCAGATTCCGTTGGGCGCTTTGCTCTCGGCGAATCTTTCCAATCTGCTCGCTGCCTCTAAAAACATTGGAACAACGCACATCACCAATGGTGCGTATCGGGTCCATCCCACGGAATGGGCCATCGGTTCGGCGGCCGGTGCCATGGCCGCAACCGCGTCCAGCCTGCACCTGGCCCCGCGCGAGATCGCCGAAACTCCTGCCCGCTTGCGGCAACTGCAGTGGGACTTGATCTCCTCGGGTCAGCCACTGGTCTGGTTCGACGATCTACCGCTGAGTTCGCCGCATTTCAATACTGTCCAATTTGCCGCAATCCTGGGCTTGATCGAACTGCGCCCGGACTCCCTGAAGTTTGGCGCTGACGAGGCACTCACCGGCAGAGAAGCCGCATCCGCACTCGGCAAATTGGCCGCTCTCGAACCAGTTCCTTCCCTTCCTGACCCTGGGGCGCTAGCGGGGCTGAGGAAACTTGAATGGTCTGCGCTTGTGAAGTTCGGAGGCGTGGCAGAGCGCAAGAGTGGAGCCGTAAGCCGGGGAGAGTTCGTCGACTGGCTGATCTCCCTATACCGCTCGGAACAGGCCGGAAGATAGCCGCCAAACTACCCTTGCTCCTTGCTGCAAAATCGACCTTCGGAAATTTCCTCAGCCGTCCCAAGAATCACCCTGAACAATTGTCTCCATTCCCGTTAGAATCCGCCAAGAGGGTTTTGACCTTTCATGAAAATTTGGCAGATTGCCGTGGGCAGCACGCGACGCCCGAAACTGAATGCAGTGAACGAAGCAGCCTTGGCCATCGCCCCTTTATTGAGCGAGGGCGCCCGGCTGAATGTCACGGGCTATGAAGTCGACAGCGGCGTGAGCCACACGCCCTGCTCCCGCGAAGAACTGATGCAGGGCGCGCGGCAACGCGTCGAGACTCTGTGCGAAAATCTCCAAGCGCGAGACTTGTCCGCGGACTTCTTCCTAGGCCTCGAAGGCGGCCTGGACGTTGCCGTGGAAAACGGGAAGAAGCGAGTATTCCTTGAAAGCTGGGCCTATGTGAGCGACGGAAGCCGAGGGCATTTCGGTTGCTCGGGGAGCATCGAACTACCCGAATCCCTAGCAGCAGAGGTGCTCTGTCGCGGCACAGAACTTTCCGTGGCCATCGACGCATTCGCCGGTACCGTTGGGATCCGCGATGGGCAGGGCGCTTGGGGCGTTCTTTCCCGAAACTTGATTTCTCGCCAGGACTCTTTCCGCTTGGCCGTCGTTGCCGGGTTTGCTCCCTTCTTCAATGCAAGAATGTATGGTCGTTCCGTGGCGGCGGGCCGGTGATGGGAAAGTCCTAAGGGAAAGTGTATTCTGTGAGCTAGAGAGAGCATCTTTCGCACTGTTTGCCAAGCGCAACCGGAGGAGAAGCCACGTGGACATCGTGAAGGGCAACATGGGTTGGATCGAGGTTGTGGTCGGCCCGATGTTTTCAGGGAAGAGCGAAGAGCTGATCCGCAGATTGCGCCGCGCAGAAATTGCGCGCCAACGTGTGCAGATCTTCAAACCGGCCATTGATTCGCGATTTGCGGCCAACGAAATCGTTTCGCACTCCGGATTGGGTATTCCCTCCGACAATGTAACCAAGGCTTCCGAGATTCTGGAGAAATTGCAGCCGCGTACCGAGGTCGTGGGCATCGACGAAGCTCAATTCCTGGGCGACGAGGTCGTGGAGGTCTGCACCAAGCTCGCGAATCTGGGCAAACGCGTCATCGTCGCCGGCCTGGATACCGATTATCGCGGACGTCCCTTTGAACCGATGCCACGGCTCTTGGCTGTGGCCGAAGAAATTACCAAGCTCCTGGCCATCTGCGTGCGCTGCGGCAATCCCGCTGTCCATACGCAGCGCATGGTGGAGAGCGAAGAACTGATCGTAGTCGGCGCCAGCGACTCCTACGAGGCTCGTTGTCGGCGTTGCTTTGAACCCAATCCCGCACAAGCGCGAAGGGAGAACGGACCCCAGGTCTTGACCCGGAACCGCGCGGCTGCGGGCGGCGCGTAGTAGAATTCGTTCGAGGCCTGCTTTTCCATTTCTTCGCTCCTAGGATAATCATGCGCATCGAATCAAAAGCACCTACACGGGTTGACCTGGCAGGCGGCACGCTCGATATCTGGCCGCTCTATCTGTTTCATCCGGGCGCTGTCACGGTGAACGCCGCAATCTCCCGCTACGCCTCCTGCGTCGTCGAAACGCACCCGCTGGGGGACAACCGCATCAAGCTCGTTTCGCTCGACACCAATCGTTCGGAATCCTTCACCTCGCTCGAACATGTCTTCCGGGCCAAGCGCTACCGCTTGCCCCTCCTGGCAGAAATCGTAAAGTTCTTCCATCCCAAAGGCGGATTTTCCCTCACAACGAATTCCGAAGCACCCGCCGGGGCCGGCATTGGCGGGTCCAGCGCCATGGCCGTGGCCATCTGCGCAGCGCTTGACCGGTTTACCGGGGCTGGCCGGAGCAAAGTCGACTGGGTGCACATCAGCCGCGACGCAGAAGCCATCGTGATTCACATTCCCACCGGTATGCAGGACCACTATCCACCGGCCTTCGGTGGCGCCGCGGCTATCGAATTGATCCCTGGCGGCGAACGCCGCATCGAGATCAATGTGAATCTGGACGAACTCGAGCGCCGCCTCGTGGTTTGCTATACCGGGAAGCCACGGCAATCCGCGATTAACAACTGGGGTGTCTTTAAGGCTCATATCGACAATAAGCGCTCGGTTGTCAGCAACCTGGAACGCATTTCGCAAATCGCGCAAAAAATGAGAGACGCGCTGGTCGCAGGGAACTGGTCGGAAACCGGGCGATTGATGCTCACCGAATGGCAATTCCGGCGCAAGAATCTGCCCACGATCTCTACCAAGACCATCGACCGCATCATCGAAAACACGCGCCGCAAGGGCGCCCTGGCGGGCAAAGTCTGTGGTGCTGGTGGGGGCGGCTGCGTGGTCCTTTTGATCGAGCCAGACGCCCGGGAACGCGTGGAAAAGACGGTTGTAGAGGCCGGCGGCCAACTTCTGCCGATGCATATCGACCGGCAAGGGGTTCAGGTGATCGCGCAGTAGTTTTTTTCAGAAATTGAGCGCTACTCAACTGCTTCGGCGCATCATAAAATAAGGAAGGCCCGGGAATGGGCCGCTTATAGCTATGTTCTTCCGGATTGCCATCCCCCTGAGCTTGCTCTTCTGCGTCTACGCGGACGTGCCCCATCTGCTTCCCTCCCACACCGCGCCGCCACCAAAGTCAGACGCCTTCACGTCCGAGGACCGCATTCCGCTCTACCCGGCCGTGGTTGCCGGCTCCTCGCAGGACCAGGGCAAATCCTCTCAACCAGCCCCCAAGAAAAGCGCTGCGCTGCAAGAAACTTCCAAGCTTTTGCTGATCCGTTATGTTTCCGGGGAATTTGCCAAGGCCAAGAAACCCCTGCCCGGCGGTAAAGATGGCGTCACCGTGTTTGCGGACAAACCGCTTGACGAAGACAATCTCAGCCGTGCCGTCAGTTCTCATGGCGCGGCCGTGAACGCCGGGGACAATGTCCAGATCACCAAATTGGAATTCCACGAGCATGTAATCATCGTGGACGTAAATGGCGGCGGCCGTCCCAAAAGCGGCTGGCGCGATCATCTGCAGATCGGCATGGTTGGTTCGCCCATGCCCACTTCTACGACTACCGCTAGTGGCTCGGATCAGGGCCCTCCCGGATTCCAGCAAGGCCGCGGCGGCACGATCTATCTGCAATTCCCCAAGAATGTGCCGGATCTCACTCCCGATGAGCTAAAGGTTCTGCTGGCCCCCTTCCTCGATTTCTCCAAAGAGCGCTCGGCTTCGGTGCACTGGATCGATACCCTTCCTCCGGAAATGAAGAAGGCCATCACCGAGCGGCATGCTCTTGTCGGGATGGACCGCGACGAAGTGGTGGCGGCGATCGGCAAGCCGGACCGCAAAGTCCGCGAGCGCGACCCGCAAGGCAACGACACCGAGGACTGGATCTACGGGCATCCGCCCGACAAAACCGTCTTCGTTCATTTCACCGGCGATCGCGTGACCATCATCAAGCAGTATCCGCAATGAGTTTTTCGGGAAGAGAAGCACTGCTGGCCCTGGCTCTCTCGCTGCTTTCTGGAACTTTTTCTTCTTTCCCGTTGCAGGCGCAATCGAAGCCGCAGCGGCCCGATCCCGCGCCAGAAATCACCGTTGACGCCTCCGGGTCGAGCACTCCAGAAGAAATTGGAGGCCATGTCGCGCCCCACGGTTCCCCCTCCTGTAACGGCGGCTATCGTTGGCTTGATCATCCGACCACGGTGGCACAATTTGCTGGGGGAACGGTGAAGACCATCCGAGTGATTCACTACGCGGGGCGTATCGCAGCCAAACCGCCATCCCTTGAGGAGCTGCGAGATACGGTAGCGAAGGTATGGCAGGGCAAATTTCAATCCGCTTTCTGTAGTATCCCTTGGGCAGAAGCGAACTGGTGGACCAGCGAATCCACGCTAGAATTCACAGACGGCAAGCGCGGCACCCTCATTACGGACGGCGTGCACGTGTTCCTCCTAGATTACAATGGCAACCCTTGGTTTTTCCGGCTGTACCCCGCCGCGCAGTGACCCGAACAAGCACGCATCGGCTCGAACATCTGGCTGTTTGTGCCGGTGCAGAACAAGCTCAAGGCATTTCTGCCCACGATTCCCAATTACCCGTTCCAACAGGGCTCCAGAATGAATGCGGCGGGCATCAACGACCAAACGCTGAAAGCTGCGGAAATCCTGAAGCACCTGAATGACGTCTAGAGCATCACCTCGCCAAGCAATTGAGCGTGGCGCATTGCGTGTCTCCTGGACAGGCGATGGGCACGGGTTCTCTCCCGGTCGCCTGCAGGTGGGGCTCAGTAACCGGTAAGGCAGAGTGAGCGGGGACGGATTGTTGCTTTCTGGCTTCCCCGAGTTTAGAGGAGCTGCATTCAGCCCTACCCGCCCTAGTCGAACCTCGGGCAGGATCCGCTCGAAGTGGCCCGAACCAACGTGACGTAGCGCACGCCGCCGTACATTGACTTTTCGCTACACTACCCATAGCATTTTTAGTTCTACCCGCGGCGCTATACCGCTCTATCTGACGCCGCAGACTACACCCCGCACCGGAGGAAGTAATGCCTATCAAGGTTGGAATCAACGGCTTCGGCCGAATCGGTCGCAATATTGTGCGCACGGCCCTGGATGACAAAGACATCCAGTTCGTGGCCGTGAATGACATCACGGACGCAAAGACCCTCGCGCATCTTCTGAAGTACGACTCTGTCCTCGGAAATCTACCGCACACCATCACTCACACCGAGAACAGCATCAGCGTGGAAGGGAAGAGCATCAAGGTTTTCAAGACCAAGGATCCGGCGGAAATCGATTGGGCCAGCGTGGGCGCAGACATTGTCATCGAGTCCACCGGCTTGTTCACCAAGGGTGCTGATGCCCGCAAGCACATCCGCGGACCGGTAAAGAAGGTCATTATTTCGGCGCCCGCGACGGATCCAGATGCCACCTTCGTGTTGGGCGTCAACGACAAGACCTACGACCCGGCGAAGCATCACGTGGTTTCGAATGCTTCGTGCACCACGAACTGCCTGGCACCCGTGGCCAAGGTTTTGCATGACACCTTCCGCATCATCGCGGGTACCATGACCACCATTCACTCCTACACCAATGACCAGAGGTTGCTCGATCTTCCGCACAAGGACCTGCGGCGCGCACGTGCCGCCGCTTTGAACATGATTCCGAGCACCACGGGAGCGGCGAAGGCGCTGAAACTGGTGATCCCGGAATTGGACGGAAAACTGGACGGCTACTCGATGCGTGTACCCACGCCAAACGTCAGCGTGGTGGACTTGACTGTGTTCGTCGAAAAATCCGCCACCAAGGATTCTGTGAACGCGGCACTGAAGGCTGCCGCTAGCGGTCCGCTGAAGGGAATCTTGGGTTATACCGAAGAGGAACTGGTGTCCTGCGACTTCAAGGGAAATTCCAACTCGTCGATCGTGGACGCGGACTATACAAAAGTGGTTGGAGACAAGTGCATCAAGGTCCTCTCGTGGTACGACAACGAATGGGGCTACTCCTGCCGCGTACGTGACCTCATTAAGTTGCTTGCGTCGAAGTTCTAATTCTTGCGCCTGGCGTCCCATGACTCGTCGAACGGCGAGTCCTGGGCGCGAGCGGCGGCAACTCGTCGCATTCCAAACAGGCTCGGATCTAAAGTATGCCGAGCCGCAAGCGTAAAGACTGGTTCCTGATATCAGGTCGCTAAGTTCTGATATCCACAAATCACGAACGGATACTCATCATGAACAAACTGACGATTCAAGATCTCGATTTACGTGGCAAACGTGTCTTTATTCGCGTGGATTTCAATGTGCCGTTGAAGGAGGGCGTGGTCACCGACGACACCCGCATCCGCGAGACACTACCGACGCTGCGTCTGGCCATCCAGAAGGGCGGGCGCCTGGTTTTGGCTTCGCACCTGGGCAGGCCGAAGGGTGGGCCCGACCCGAAGTACTCGCTGAAGCCGGCGGCCAAGAAATTGGAGGAGCTGCTGGGTAAGCCCGTGGCGTTCGCGGCCGACTGCGTGGGCCCGGAAGCCGAAGCCAAAAGCAAGGCATTGAAGGATGGCGACGTGCTCGTCCTCGAAAACGTGCGCTTCCATCCCGAGGAAGAGAAGAACGGCGAGGAGTTCTCGAAGCAACTATCGGCGCTTTGTGATGGCCTATTCGTGTGTGACGCGTTCGGCTCCGCGCATCGCGCGCATGCTTCGGTCGTCGGCATCACGAAATTCGTGAAGCAAGCGGCCGCCGGCCTGCTCATGGAAAAGGAACTGGCCTACATCGGGAAGGCTGTCAGCAATCCGACGCGCCCGTTCGTGGCTATTCTGGGCGGCGCCAAAGTCAGCGACAAGATCGAAGTCGTCGAAAACCTCATGAACATTGCCGATACCATGTTGATCGGCGGAGGAATGGCCTACACCTTTCTCAAGGCCCAGGGGCTGGGCATTGGAAAATCGCTCGTCGAAGAGGACAAGATCGACCTGGCCAAGAGAATCCTTGCGGACGCCAAGCAGAAGAATTTCAAGTTTCTCCTGCCGTTGGACAACGTGATCGCACCGGAATTCAAGGCCGATTCGCCCTCGAAGATTGTCGACGTCTCCGCGATGCCGGCAGATCAGATGGGTCTGGACATTGGCCCGAAAACAATCGCTGCCTACAAAGTGGAAATCGCCTCGGCCAAGACCATCGTGTGGAACGGCCCGATGGGCGTGTTTGAAATGCCCGCTTTCGCCAAGGGCACACTGGAAATCGCCAAGGCGGTGGCCGCAGCTACCACAGCAGGTGCAACTTCCATCATCGGCGGCGGTGACTCGGTGGCCGCGGTGCATCAATCGGGCTTGGCAAGTCAGATTTCTCACATCTCGACCGGCGGTGGCGCGTCACTGGAATTTCTCGGTGGCCGCAAACTCCCCGGCGTGGAGGCCTTGACCAACAAATGAGTGAAACCAAACGTCGCCGGGTAATCGCCGGCAATTGGAAGATGTACAAGAACCAGAAGCAGACCCGCGCGTTCTTCGGCGTCTTCAAACCCCTGGTGGCAGAGGTGACGGATTGCGACATCGTGATCGCCCCGCCCTTCACCGACATCCCCGCGGCAGTGAAGGCGGCCAAGGGCACCGCCATTGGCATCTCCGCCCAGGACGTTTTCTGGGATAAGGAGGGCGCCTTCACCGGCCAGATTTCTACAGGAATGCTGGTGGAGGCAGGTTGCCGCTACACCATCGTCGGACACTCCGAGCGCCGGCAGTTCTTTGGCGATACAAACGAGACTGTCCTGAAGAAGACCAAAGCTGCTCTGGCCGCTGGACTTACGCCCATCGTTTGCATGGGCGAGATGCTTGCCGACCGCGAAGCCGGCAACACCGAAAAGGTCATGGAAGAGCAGTTCAAGGGCAGCGTCGGTGCGTTGACCCCGGAGGAATTCTCCCGTATTCTGATAGCTTACGAACCGGTCTGGGCGATTGGCACGGGCCGCACGGCTACACCGGAAATCGCGGCGGCAGTGCATAAGTTCGTTCGCCAGTGTGCGGCAGCGCAGTTCTCCCCAAGCCATGCATCCGCATTGCGGATTCTCTACGGCGGAAGCGTCAAGCCTGACAATATTCAGGGATTGATGGCGCAGGAAGAGCTCGATGGCGTGTTGGTGGGGGGCGCGAGTCTGGATCCGAAGTCGTTTTCGAGTCTCGTGAAAGAGTGGCCTCGTTAACTTGGGGCCAGCCCGGCAGTGCGCCGGGACTTGCAATTTAAGATTGAGGTGCAGGAAATGCCAGCTTGGATGAAGTGGGCTGTCTCGTTGCTGATCGGCTTCGGGATTATTGTAATCGGTTTCCGCTGGTTGCCCTGGCTGCTCACCGCGTTTTTCGTGATGAACTGCCTGGTGCTAATCATCGTTGTGCTGTTGCAGAGCGGCAAAGCCGCCGATCTTGCCGGCGCCTTTGGTGGAGCGGGCAGCCAAACGGCCTTTGGCCCGCGCGGCGCCGCCACCGTGCTTTCGCAGGCGACTACGTGGTGCGCGGTGATGTTCATGATCTGCGCGTTGGCTCTGGTTGTGCGCGTCGACCGTAGCGTGGAAACGGGTGGCTCGATCCTGCAGAAGTACTCGAAGCCGGCCCCTACACCTGCGCCGGTAACCCCGGCGCCGACGGCGCCGCAGCCGGCACCCGCCAAGCCCTAAAAGGGAATTGCCTTCTCTTTCTTTGGTCTGGATTTGCAGCGAGCTTCGCTGTGCTCAACCCGCGCCTTGCCCGTTTTTCTTGGCGCGGCTACAATAAAGACGATTTCCTCAGTGCGGTCGTGGCGGAACTGGCAGACGCACCAGCTTGAGGGGCTGGCGGTAGCAATACCGTGGTGGTTCGAATCCACTCGACCGCACCATTCTTCCCCATCCAAAAATTGATTTGGTTTTATTTTGTTGCTGCGCCAACGGCGGACGTGCCTACCACCAGGTATTCGTACTTCTTTCCGTTTGCCTTGAATTTCATTTTGTCTTTGTTCAGTGTGAACTCGATGGGCGTATTTGCCGGGATGATGGCTTTCTCCGCGGGTTTCTCCTGGCGTATCTGATATTCGGTGGTGGCCGTCCGGACGGTGTATTCCTGGCACAGAACATCTGTAGATTTTTTCTTGCCCTGATTCTTCGTGCCGCAATCGACTGACTTTTCCGAAATAATCGTCGCCGTTTCCGGTTGCTGAGCCGCCATGCCAAGGGAAGCGCCGAGGACCAGGACGGCGAGTGTGGAGATCTGTTTCCGCATCTCATTCTCCTTTAGTGGAGCTGGGATGCTTCAGGATGCCATCGTTTCCTGTTTATGACACGGCTGTTTGTAGACTGCTGTTATCATTCGAGCATGGCCTTGGAACTTTCCGAAATTGAAACTCGCGTGCTCGGCGCGCTCATCGAGAAGGAGACGACCACACCGGAATACTATCCTCTCTCCTTAAACGCGCTGGTCAACGCCTGCAATCAAAAATCGAATCGCGATCCGGTCATGACCCTGGACGAGGAATCCGTGCGGAAGGCCCTGCGTTCGCTCACCGACCAGGTCATGGTCCGTTCTGCCAGCGGAGATTCCCGCGTGGCCAAGTTCGAGCATCGCCTGAATGAACTCTATAACTTTCATCGTCACGAAATTGCTGTACTCGGTGTGTTGCTGCTGCGTGGGCCGCAGACGCCAGGAGAATTGCGCACTCGCTCCGAGCGCTTGTACGCGTTCGAGGATCTGGACGCCGTCCACGCCGCGCTCAACCTTCTTATGCGCCGCGAACCGCCGCTCGTGAAAGTCCTGCCGCGCCAGCCGGGCACCAAGGAATCGCGCTATATGCATTTGTTCTCGGGCGATAGCGCTCCTGCAGAAACCGCCTCTACGCCGGAGGAGTGCGCCCGAACCGGCACTGGACACCTGGCCCCACTCGCTTCGGCGAACGCGGACCGCCTCCACGATCTGGAAAACGAAATCAGCCTGTTACGCCGCGAACTCGAAACCCTGCGCGAACAGTTTGCCGCCTTCCAAAAACAATTCCAGTAAACCTTCCCGAGCGAGCTTTCCCCTGTCCGACCTTCGGGCGACGAAGCCATTACGTGTGATTTCCGGGAGGGCGCGGCTTTAGCCGCGCCGCGAAGAGCTCCAGGAGGTGCACCTTTTGTCGCTGAGGGCTGAGACCTGTGCAGCGCGCCAGCTCACTTACTTCTTACGAAATACCCCACGGACCACCGCCGCCATGCCGCTGTGCATGGGGCCTTCCTCTATCCGAACTTCTTTCTCTTCCAAAAGTAATGGTTCCGCGGAGACAAAATCCCGCCTGAGAATCTCAGCGGTATAAAGCAATTCCACCTGCTTCGGGCCACCCGATGTGTACCGCAATTGCGCTGGAGTGAACGCCTCCAGAATCACCAACCCTCCTGGCTTCACCGCGCGCAACATGGAAGCGTGGACTTTTCCCCGCAACTCTCCTGGCAAATGGAGGTAAATCGAAGCAACCGCATCGAACTCCTCTTCTGGCCAAGGCCAGGTTGCCAGATCGCCGAGTTCGATGGTCATCTCGAGCCCCGCCGCTCGTGCTGTCTGCCGAGCCCGTTCCACCCCCACGGGGGATAAATCCACGGTGTGCACTCGCCATCCCTGCTTGGCCAGCCAAATCCCGTTGCGACCGTAGCCGTCCCCGGGAACCAGCACTTTCATCCCGGCCTTGAATCGCGCGGCTTGCTCCTCCAGAAATCCGTTCGGTCCATGGCCGTAAACGGGCTCGGCCTGCGAAAATCGTTCATCCCACATCTTCTGCGGATCCGCCCATTTGTCCGTCGCCATCTTGCCGCTCCTCCGTCCATGATATTCCAGAATCAAAATCTGCGGGCCTGGCCACAACGGGAAATCGATTCGTCCCCGGCATGCCCCTGCGGTCCATCCGGAGCCGTAGGGGTGCAAATGCGCCCTCACGTGGGTGCCATTTCCCCTACCTTCCTCGGGGGTCAAGCAAACGTCAATCTCCCCCATATCAATCATTTTGTTTTCTCGGCAAACAGCTTACGCTTAATTCATTAGATTCAATTCTTTCGGGTTGTCGCTTTACCAATACGAAATTCGTTGGGAGGTCGGTTGTGTTTCTTGACTCCCAACGAGAGGTCAAGACATGACGCCAGTGCAGACCGAGCTTCTGCAGGAGCTTCAAAGCTACGCCGTGACCGCCTCCACAGTCCAATCGCTCATGGAGCGAATCACCAAGCGCCTCCACGAGAAGCTGACCCGCTACAACTGGGTCGGCTTTTACCTTGTCGACCCGGCCGACCCAACCTACCTGGTCGTCGGGCCTTTCGTCGGCAGCTTTACGCCCAATGCCCGCATTCCCCTGCATATCGGACTTTGCGGTGCCGCGGCCACCACCGGCCAGGTTGTCATCGTCCAGGATGTCACCAAGGATCCGCGCTATCTTCCCGGATCGTCCATGGTGAAGTCGGAAATCGTTGTTCCCATTCACGTGAACAAAAAGCTTGTGGCGGAGTTCGATGTTGAAAGTTATTTCGCCGACACCTTTACGAAACAGGAACAGGAATTTATCGAGGCCTGCTCGGGCGTGGTAGAGAGCTATATGGCAAGAGGAAAGTGACTCGGCGATTGATCCCGATGACCAAGCTTTGTCTTCTTACTGCTGAACGCACGATCGGGCATGGATATCCCACCGATGATGTTCCAATCCTGGCCCTCTCCGAGCCAGGTATGGGTGATGCGCGTTTTGTACGTCTTCCCGTTATCGGCCTGTCGACAAACCGACAGGTGACCCAGTAACAGGTCACCCCAATCTCTCCCGTCACTTGAATCGCCCCTGGTTCAAAGTCAATTAGCTTGAACACCAAACCCTTGCTGGTTTTATCCGTAATCCAGTCGGTGATGGAGTCCCTAGGAACGGGTGCGGCACTGACCGACGGCCACCCCAGGAAATTCTTGTGCCACAAGCCTAAATAGGCGGTCAAATTGTTTTCCGCAACGTAACCAAATTAATCATGCTCCCGCTTCCAAAGCGTTTGTTCGTTGGCCACTGTTTGGGCCCCAACCCTCCCGACCGAGCCAATCGATAGGACCGCGGCCAACCACAAAATCGTTACGCACCGCGCAAGCGCTCTTTGCCGGCCGTGCCTCTCGAGCTCCATCGAATCGATCAGGTTGACTCGGATCTAAAGATCGGCAAAGTCTATACCAGAAGTCGTTTGCAGCGGGCCCCAAGATCCGCCATGATTTGCTGACTCTGCCGCGTGGCCAGCCAACCGAGCGCCGCCCTCGGGACAGGCATGTACACGAGGCACCATTTTCGATCGCAGAAGGAAATCCGCGTTCGAAGGAGCAACTCATGCGATTTGCCGCCATCCTTACCCTTGCACTCGGCACCACCCTCCGCTGCCTTGCAGCCGACGATGATCCGCAACGAGTGGATCGAGTTTTCTCAGCCTATGACCAGCCAGGCTCTCCGGGCTGTGCACTGGGGGTGATCCGAGACGGAAGCTTTATTTACCGGAAGGCCTACGGTTCCGCCAGCCTTGAACTGGAAGTTCCGCTTTCGCCTCAATCCGTTTTCTACATGGGCTCGGTTTCGAAGCAGTTCACGGCTGCCAGTGTTGTGCTCGCGGCTGAACAAGGATTTCTTTCGCTCGACGATGACGTCCGCAAATACATTCCCGAACTCCCCGATTACGGCCACCCCATCACGCTCAGACAAATGCTTCACCACACCAGCGGCTTGCGAGACTTCCTCACACTCGTGGCACTTTCCGGCCGCGAAGCCGGTGACCTTCATTCCGAGGCAGAGATCATCGATCTGATCGCGCGCCAGAGGGCCCTCAACAACCCTCCGGGAGAGGAGTTTCTTTATAGCAATTCAAACTATTATCTGCTTGGCGTAGTGATAAAACGTGCCACCAAGAAATCTCTTGCCGAATTCGCCGCCGAAAACATTTTCCGGCCGTTGGGCATGACGCACACGCGATATTACGACGATCACACACTCGTATTGCCCCGCCGTGTGGCCGCTTACGATCCCGGAAGCAACGGTAGTTTCCTTGTGGATTGGTCTACGGGCTATGACATCGTCGGCGCTGGTGGTTTGATGAGTAGCGTGGACGATCTGCTTCTCTGGGACAGGAATTTTTACGAGAACAAGCTTGGCAAGGGAACTCTTCTCAAACAGATGCACACCCGTGGAGTGCTAAATAACGGCCAGCAGATCAGTTACGCCCTGGGTCTCGAATTAGCCAGCTATCGCGGCTTGCCCATCGTCGAACATGAGGGCGGACTCTACGGATACCGTACGAGCCTTTTGCGCTTTCCGGAGCAGCACTTTACGGTCATCTGCCTCTGCAATTTGTCGACGACCGCCCCGTCCAACCTCGCGCGCAGGGTCGCCGACGTTTTTCTCGAGAGCAGCCTTGCGGCCGAACCGGGCCAGCAATCCTCTGGCGATAAGAGCTTTCCCGACCCAACTCCGTTTGCCGGAAAATACCTCGATCCCCACAAGCATTTTGTCTATTCGTTTACCGTCTCGGGCGGCAACCTGATGGCTTGGGGCGCCAACCTCCCGCGCGTGGGAGCGAATCAGTTCAAAGATCTCGGGACCGGCACCATCACATTTGCGGGCTCCGGCGACAGCATGCAGGCCACGCTCGAGATGGATGGCCAGGCATTTTTCGCAGGCCAAAGAATTCAAGAGCAACACCCGAGCGACACGGACCTGGCGGCCTATACCGGCAGGTACAAGAGCATGGAAATTCTGGCGACCTACACCCTTGCCCTGCGCAACGGAACCTTGCTGCTGCAGAACAACTGGGCTCCTGAAGTAAAACTGATCCCCATCGCGCCGGATGAGTTCGAGAGTGAAGCACTCGGAACATTCCTCTTCCATCGGGACAGGAACCATCGCGTCGATGGGCTGAATGTTTTCACCGTCAATGCCCGAAATGTCGGTTTCGAGAAGTCCCCGTAAGCCTATTCCTCGCCGAATCGCCTTTCTTTGCATTTTGCGGGTCAGGCGGTAAGATACAAAATTGGTTCAGGGCACCTCAGCGAGCGAACTGCTTCTAAAATGGTCACTTTCGACGAAGGCGGCAACGCCTCTTCATCCACCGGCTCGGGCTTTCTTGCTCGCCTGTTCTCTACGCGCCACAAGACCATCGGTCTTCAGTATCTCTGGCTCTCGCTCGCCAGCGTACTCGTCGGCATGGTGCTTTCTACGCTCTTGCGCGTGCACGCCTCCTGGCCCGATACCGCCATCCCCTTTCTCCGTGGCTTAGAGAGCACCCCCGAGCGCTACGCGGCCGTGCGCTTGCTCCACGGGTCGCTGATGGTCTTCTTCGTTTTGACCGCCGCACCCCAGCTCGGCTTCGGCAATTTCCTTCTTCCTCTCCAGATTGGTGCGGAAGAAATGGCCTTCCCCACGCTGAACGGCCTTTCCCTCTGGCTGACCGTGGCGTCTCTCGCGGGCATGACCGCCTCGTTCTTTCGCCCGCTCGATTCTGGGATTGATCTGTGGCTCGTCAGCGCCGCGATTTTTTCACTCGCCGCTCTCCTCAGCGCTCTCAATTTCTCTGTCACGACCATCGAACTTCGCACCACAGGCATGACCCTTACGCGAATGCCCGTGACCGCGTGGGCGTGGTTCGTCAACGCCATCCTCAGCCTGTTGATCTTCAGTGTGCTCCTTGCCGGTTGCACGGCGGTTCTTTCCGATCGCCTCCTTGGCTCCAATTTCTTCAGCACGGCTGCGTTTCTGGCCCAACAGCCGCAGAATCTTGTCCGCCAGGGAAGCCTCCCCGTCCTGTGGCAGAGACTATTCTGGTATTTCGCGCAAGCAGAAGTGTACGTGGCCATGCTGCCGTGCTTTGGCATCATCACGCACTTGGTCGCCACGTTCTCGCGCAAGCCCGTTTGGAAAGAACGCCTGGTCGTCCTGTCTGTTTGTGGAGTCGGCGTAATCGGCTTTTGCGTGTGGGGCTATCATATGTTCGCCACAGGGATGAATCCCTACGCGCCGTTGGTTTTCTCCGTTCTGGCCTCTTCGCTCGGCATTCCCGCTGCGTTCCTGCTCGCCAGTTGGTTGGGCACGCTCTGGGACGCGCGCCTGCAGTTCACCACCTCCGTTCTTTTCGCGATTGGCTTCATTTCACTGTTTATCGCCGGCGGGCTTTCCGGAATCTTTCTGGCGCGGCACGATCTCGCACGCGCCGCGGTCAGCGAGGATTTTGTCATCGGGCATTTCCACCTGGTCATGGGAGTAGCGGCAACCTTTGCCATTCTGGCGGGTCTTTTTTTCTGGTTCCCGAAACTCTTTGGCTGCCGGATGAAGGAAACCCTTGGCAAAGCTCATTTCTGGCTGACCTTTACGGGCGTCTACTGTATCTTCATGCCCATGCACTGGATGGGACTTCTGACGCAATCGACTCTCTTGTCGGGAGTGCAGCGCGCGGCGGTGGCCTCGGCCGGAGCATCGATTCGTACATTCGTCACGGTAGCCACGATCTGGACGGTGGCAGCCCAGCTACTCTTCGTGGTGAATTTCTTTGGCAGTTTGTTGCGTACCAAAATGGCCGAAGCAGATAACCCGTGGCAGGCTTCCACACTCGAGTGGAGTATCCCTTCGCCCGCCCCGGAAGTGGACTTTGGCGGGCAGCCTCCGGTTACCTACCGCGGAGCGTACGAGCTCGTGGGAACTTCTCCTGCTGAGTTTGCGCCGCAGCACCTCGCGCCCGAGCTGCTGGCACAGAAAGCGCGTTGAGCGAGCGAAAGGAATTGCATGCCGGGCACAACTTCAACAGAAGAGATCGAACGGGTCATCGAAAAGAAGGATGGCGGCGGGGGCGGCGATCTACCACCTGCCGGTGGGCAGGGAGGCGGCGGGGGCGGCGACAACGGCAAGAAGCAGCCGAATCGTCCGATCTCTCCGGGTCGCTATTACACCGGAATTGCCATCGGCATTGTTTCCGTCTTGATGTTTTTCATGGCGCTGGCCAGCGCGTTTCTGGTGCGCCGGGGCGGTTCCGATTGGATCCCCGTGCACATCCCCACGCTGCTTTGGATCAACACGGTCATTCTCTTGGCGAGTAGCGGCACTCTCGAGCTGGCCAGAAAGCGGCTGGCCCAGTCCGATGTCCCCGGTTTCCAACGCCTTTGGCTTCTGACCACCGTGCTCGGCATTATTTTTCTGCTGGGGCAGGTAGCGGCCTGGCGCATTTTGGTGAAACAGGGGATTTTTTTGGCCAGCAATCCCGCGAGCAGTTTCTTCTACATCTTTACCGGTGCCCACGCGCTGCATCTGCTCGGCGGCGTGGCCGCCCTGGTGTACGTGGCTCGGCGCAATTACGACCCCGCCAAGGTGACGCGAACGGTGGCAGCGGAAGTTACCTCTTACTATTGGCATTTTATGGACGCGCTTTGGCTCTTCCTGCTGGCGCTCATGTACATGGGCAAGTAAGCGATAAAGACAATCGAGCTTGATCATGCCGAGGATGACGTCATCCTTCTTGGACGGTGTTCGACGGCCGTCTTCCCTCTAAAAGATTAGCTTTAGCGCGAACTGCAATTGCCGCGCACTGGTTGTCCCGTCAGCACGGGTGATGGTAGAGAGCGACTCGCCGAAGGTATTGTCCCCCGGTACGTAGAAATTGTTCGGCTGTGCAAATTGCGTATGATTGAAAAGATTGTAAGCCTCCAAGCGAAACTCCAGCTTGAGCTTTTCGGTCAGAGCAGTGTCTTTCACGGTGGCCATATCGATATTCACTAGGCCCGGGCCATAGAATGAATTTTTGCCGGTGTTGGGGAGCACGTCAAAGGGCGTGGTGTAAATGCTCGCGGCTGCCGGACCCGTGTAGGTCTTGTCCGTCCCGGGCGGCTGGCTGATATTCACCAGCCGGCTCACCCGGGCGTCCTCACCTGTGTGATTGCTGTCGGTAGTTCCGTAAATATCGTAAGGAAGCCCCGTTTGCGCGGTGATGATCCCGGACAGCGCCCAACCTTCGAGCAACCGCCCGACGATTCCCTCACTCAGGTGACCTCGGCCTCGCCCGATGTTTGGTTCATAAATGAAGTTGATGACCGCGCGGTGGCGGATATCGAAATCGGAATTGCCGCGTTCGGCCTCGAGGTCGAAGGAATTGCGGGGCAAGTTTCCGTTTCCCTGCGCGGGCTGCAGAGGGTCATTGACGCTGTCAATGGCGTGAGAGTAGGTGTACGCCGCCTGAAATTGGAACCCATGTGTAAATTGCTTCTGCAAATTCACCTGCAAGCCGTTGTAAATGGAGTTGCCGATGGACTTGTATAAAAAGGCTCCCGGCCCGCCACCGGCATAAAAGGCAGTGTTGTTGACGGCATTGAACGGCAGGGTTCCGAAATCTCCGCCGTAGTAAAGAGGACCAAACTGAAGCGTACTGCTCGTGGGGCTTTCCACACAACCGTAGGCGTTGGGTGCCGAGCAAATGGCCACCAGTTGCGCCACCAGATTCGGCTGCGGCGCATTCCCGTCCACCGCGCGGAAAAGATGGGTCCCTTTCACGCCGACATAATTGACTTCCAGGGTCAACGTCGGGGTAATGGCGTGCTGGACGCCGAAATTCCAGTTTTGGCTGTAAGGTGTTTTCAACTTCGGGTCGATCAAGTCAACGTAATAATACGATTGGTCCGGCACGACCAACGGGTCCGGCTGGTTAATCGTTGCCGGCGGCGAAATTAACGATAATTGCTGGAACTGGTCGTAGGTCGGCGAGAGTGAAAAGGGAGGATTCCCTCGCGAATTGCCGACCAGGTTGCCGTAGACACGGTCATGGAAGATGCCATAGCCCAAGCGCACCGATGTGCGGCCTTTCTTGAAGGGATCCCAGGCCAGGCCGATGCGCGGCTCGAAGTTATTGTATTGATTGTTGTAGAGCGTATGGCCTGTGCCCGGACCCACAATGGTGAACGTGAACGGTGCCGCTCCACTGGGGTCGGCAAACAGGTTAGAAAGGTTGTTGTTCACTTCAAACGGTACGCCGTAGTACTCATAACGCAGACCATACGTGGCGGTCAGATTCGGCAGCACTTTCCAGGTGTCTTGCACAAAACCAGCCCACTCCCGCTGGCGGAAGCCGCGCAGATCGGAGGAAGTGCGGTCCTGCTGCTTGTTGAAATACTGTGTTTGATACTGCGTGTCCACGTATCCGAGCAGCGTCAACACCGAGTCCTCCGTAGCCGGATCGTTGTACAGGGGCGAGGAGGGATAAAGAGCCGTGACTCCGGAATTGGTAAAGGCCAGAAAATCCAGGTAAGCCCGCGTCGAAAAATTATCGTAGGAGTTGGAATAAACGTCTCGGAACTCGCCTCCCCACTTGAAAAGATGCCGCCCGCGAGCATAAGACATGTTTTCCTGTGTCTGATACGTTCCCGTATACCGCGCTTGTCCGTTGGAATCGGTCAGGGCAAGGCAGCCAAAGCCCGGATTCGACGGGGTGCCAAAGGGAATGCCGTAATCGGCCCCAATGCCGACCGGATCAATCTGCCCGAAACTGTCAAAGACTTTGCTTCCGTCACAATTGTATTGCTGGTCCGAGCGGTTGGCGCCGAAGCGGAACTCATTCACCAGCCGGTCGGTCAGCGTGGAGGTAAGCGCGATGCTCACATTCTGATTGCGAACATACAAGCTGGTTGCCCCCAGATCGTTGGGCAGGAAATCACTGTGTTCGAAATTTGGATCGCTTTGCTGATTGAAGGAGTAGCGCACGCTCAAGGTGTTCTTTTTGGATAGGTTGTAATCCACCTTGACGGTGAAGCTGTCCGACTGCAGACGCGAAGTACTGGGAAAGAAGAGCGTGCCAGAGAGGCCGGGAACCACCGCGGGCCCGTTCGGATTGGGAAATAAGGCGAGGATCTTCTGCATGGTAGGATCGAGCGGCAGGCCCAGGGCATTGTCGGGGCTTGTCGGCGTACTGACGTTCACCGGATCGGGAAGGCCGGTAACCGGATCGGGAACAGTGAATATCCCTGTTTTGTAGTCTGCCGTGGGTACCGTGCTGACATTTGTGAGCGTGGTGATGAAGCGCTGGCCTTCGTAATTGACGAACCAAAATGCTTTGTCCTTAAGGATCGGTCCGCCCACCGATGCGCCAAAATCATTGCGGGTGTAGGGATTCTGCGGGCCTGTGGTCGCAGCAGGATTAAAGAAATCGCGGGCGCCCAGCGCGTTGTAGCGTCCAAACCAGTAAGCATCTCCGTGGTAATTGTTGGTGCCGCTGCGCGTGAGTACCTGGATGATCGATCCATCATTGCGCCCAAATTCAGGTGCAAAATTATTGGTGATGACCCGGAATTCCTGCGTTGAATCCGGATTCAACGCATTCAATCCTTTAGGCGCCCCGGGTACTTCGGTGTCATTGTTATCGACCCCGTCGAGAAGAAAATTATTGTCGCGTTGACTGGCTCCATTGATGGAAAAGCCATTGAGACCGTTAGGGGTATTGCTCTGAATGGTTCCGGGACTCAAAAGTACCAGTTGATAGGGGTCGCGCGTCAGCAGCGGCAGTTCCTGGATGCGCTTTGCGTCCACCAGATTGCTGATCTGCGCGTTATCCAGTTCGATCAGAGGAAGTTCCGATGCCTTTACTTCCATGGTTGTGGCGACCGTGCCCAATTCGAGATGGGCCTCGAAGGTGAAGGACTGGTTCACGGTGAGGGTAAGGTCATTGATGTGCAAGGCCTTGAAGCCCTCGCGCTCTACGGTGATGGAATACGGTCCGGGAGCGACGTTGGTGAACCAGAAAATCCCCTCGTCATTGGTCGAAACGTCGCGCGGGATTCCCGTCTGGGTATTTAGCAACGTGACTTTAGCGTTGCCGATCACTTGCTCGCTTGGATCGCGGATCACACCGCCAGCGCTGGCCGTCTGCGCTTGCGCCGGAGCCGTCAGCAAGAAGGCCGAGAGCAGGCATACAGCCAAAGAGATCAGGTAAAGGAAGCGCTTCATCGAATCCCCCAAAAGTAAACGTTTGGACCGCGCCAAGGAGCGAACATCTAGCCTTAGGGTTCGTACTGCAGGGAAGGGACCGCTCCCCAGGCCGTTCAGATGGGGCTCAGTTTAGCACCAACTTCAGGAAAGCTTTGCACTTTCGTTTTCCACAAATGAGGTTACAGGCAGCACTGTGGCACGGACCTTCTTGGCCTCGGGCTTTTCCTGAAGGCAGGGGGGATTTAGCGGAGCCGGGCAGGTGGATCCGCTCCTGGCGGAAGCGGTTTGACGAGCGGTTCGGAAGCGCCATAGGCTTCGACCTTGCCCGGAGCAGGCTGCGGAATGCCAACTCCCACATTGCGTTCGAGATGTTGCTTGGCACAGCTAGGGCAGTACCCTTTGCCGTCGTCTTCGTCTCGCTGGCTGGCCAGTTCGTAACATCCACACACGCAGTCACAATAACCTGTTTCCGACGCTGTTTTTATGGGTAGCAGGGCCATCGAATCTCTTCTGCAAAAGATAACATGCAGGGGAGGCGCCGGGGAACAGAAAACCGCGGTGCTCTACGACCGCAGATTCTTCAATTGCGTCAGGCGGAAGGGCGAACCGAGATTTTCTCGCAATTCCACCCAATTCCGCTCCGGAATGGACATGAACACTTCCACAATCTTGGGATCGAACTGCGTGCCCGAGCAACGGCGAATCTCCTCGCATGCGTGTCTCATGGGCAGGGCTTTTCGGTAGGGACGGTCGCTGATCATGGCGTCCAGGGCATCGGCAATCGAGAAGATCCGCGCCCCCAGGGGGATTTGTTCGCCGCGCAGGCCGCGGGGATAGCCGGTCCCGTCGAAAAACTCCTGGTGCGCCAGGACGATTTCCGCGGCGTCCCGCAGAAAGGGGATGCGCGTCAGCACGTTATAGCCAATCTCGCAATGCGTGCGCATGATTTGCTTTTCGTCATTGTCGAGCGGGCCGGGCTTGCGCAGGATAGAATCGGGTATGGCCATTTTGCCGATATCGTGAAGGAAAGCGGCGCGCGCAAGAATCGGCAGGTAGGTGAGCGGAACAGGTACGGTTTGGGCGATCGAAATGGTGAATGCGGTGACGCGCTGGCAGTGTCCCTCTGTTTCCGCGTCTTTCAAGTCCAGTGCGCTCCCGAGCGCTTCGAGGGTGTCGTCGTAGGACTGCTCTAACTCCAAACGCTTGGATTCGAGCGCAGCGGTGCGCTCATCCACCTTTCTTTCCAGATCGGCTTGGTATTGCCGTACTTCGATGACCAAGCGCCGGTGTTGCAGGGCACGCTCCACGCCGTGGTAGAGCTGGTCCTTCTCAAAGGGCTTCAGAATGTAGTCATACGCGCCGCGGCGGATGGCCTCGAGGGCCGTGGAAATGTCGTGGATGGCGGTGACCATGATGACCGGCACTTCGGGGTCGAAGTTGTGTAGCCAATCGAGAAGCTTGATGCCGTCCATCTCCGGCATGATCATGTCGCTCAGTACCAGGTCGGGGGTCTGTTTGCGTACATAATCCTGTGCGGATCGCCCATTGCTCACTGCCGTACAGCGATAACCTCGCGATTCGAGCATGGTCGATACAACTTCCCGAATGGCCTCTTCATCGTCTACTACCAATATGTGGTCTGCGTCCACGGTCGTCATTTACTCCCATCTAGCATTATACGGGACGGCACACCCTCTTTTGGGTACTCTTGCCCAGTCAGAAAATAGCGTGTTAGCGTCAGAAGAACGCGGTGTTTGCCCCCTCCCGGGGTAGACACACGGCCCGAGTTTCAGTTTTCACCCCGCATTCCCACTTGGGAGGATTCACAGTGGTGCCGAACCAAGGCCTCCAGGGTATCGCTTTCTTTGAGGCGACCGTCTGCCTCACCCTGTTGGTTTTGTTCGTTCACCTCCGCCGCGATAACTCCGGAGACTTCTATCGTTTGTGGCTTTTCGGTTGGATTGCCCTTACCCTCTCCTCTTTTTCCGAACTGGCCATGTTCTATCAGCCGCACTGGCTCTTTCAGGTGGTGTTTTCCGCTGCGGGGGCTGCCGCTTTGGCGCTCTTCCTCGCCTCGATTGTGCAATACACCATGGCGCAGAGCCGCCTGTACTGGCCCATGTGGTGGCTGACCGCATTGATGGCGCTGACCGCGGGATATTATCAACGTAAAGTCACACGCTGGGGTGAAACAGGGTGGGAAACCGCCATCCTCGATAGCGTCATTTGCTTGTCCGCTGGGTGGATTCTCTGGCGGGCTTCCAGTCCTAAGTCTGGTCACGGAGGTAAGTTGTTGGCCGGAGCCTTTGCCCTCCTGGGATTGAATAACCTCGATCGCCCCCAATGGACCCATGAGGAGATTCACCTGCTCCGTTTCGCGTTTGACCATTTCCTCAATGCCGGGCTGGGCATCGGCATGATCGTGATGCTGCTCGAGTCTGCCCGCGCCCGCTCTGAGGAAATCAGCGAAAAAATGCGGCAATTCACCATGCTGACCGCTTCGAGCAGCCAGTCGGTCTCTCTCCCGGAGCTTCTCCAGAAGGTCTTGCGGCAGATCACCGGCAGCGTAAATGCCAGTCACGGGGTGGTCCGGCTCTTAGAAGGCAAGGGCGACACCGGAGAATTCGTGGTCTGCGCTTCGGTAGGATTTTCCGAAAACTACTTGAAGCAGCACCGGCGGTTATCCATCAATGGTGCCTGGATCCAGGAGGTCTTGCGCGAGGAATACCGCGTCGCCCGCTTCGAGGACGAACAGAACGTCAAGGTTCGCCGCAATATGGCGGAAGCGGGAATTACGCAACTCATCACCGTTCCGCTCTGCGGCAAAGAAGGCCCGGTGGGTTTGCTGAATGTGGGAACCCTGCCGGGCAAGCGCTTCGAGGAAGATGAACTGGCCTATCTCGTCAACGTTGCCAATTTTCTCGGAACTACCATTGAAAATGTGAACCTTTTCGACCAGATCAAGTCGGTTCAGCAGCAGTGGGTGTACACCTTCGACTCCATCGGCGATCCGATTCTTGTCCACGACGAAGAAGGCCGTATCCTGCGCACCAACACGCGACTCGCTGATCTTCTCGACCGCAAAAGCCGTTCCATGGTCGGCCGCGCGGTCACGGAGCTGTTTAATGCACGCGAAGAGCCCTTCCGGATCTGTCCTTATTGCGAAGGTGTCTCCGGGGAAGGCGACTTCCTCGATCCCTGGCTCGCGGGGTTTTTCCTGGCATCGAATTCACAGTTCACCGACCCCGCCGGGCGCAAACTCGGCACCATCCACGTGCTGAAAGACATCACCGAGCGCAAAAAGGCCGAGGAAAAATATCGCACCCTGGTCGCCAGCGTTCAGGAAGGCGTTTTCATCGCCACACTGCAGGGCCGGTTCCTCGATTTCAACGATGCCCTGATGCGCATCACCGGTTATGAGAACCGCGACGAAGTGCTGGGCCTCGATATCGCCCAACTCCTCTACGTGAATCCCGCCGAGTATGAGCGGCTGCGAAAACTGTTGCACGAGCACGGCGCGGTGAACGACTTCGAGTTCGATATCCGCCGCAAGGACGGCGAAATCCGGACGGTAAGCGAATCCTCCACGGCGGTCCGCGACACCGCCGGAAATGTCATCGCCTATCAAGGATTCCTTTTGGACGTCAGCGAACGCCGCCGCGCCGAGCAGCAGATCCGCCGGCGAAACCGCGAACTGATGGTGTTAAACTCCATCTCGGAAACCCTCTCCTACACCCTGGATCTCAGCGAGTCTGTGCATCGTACTTTGCGGCAGATGCTGGAATTGTTTGAACTGGACGCCGCCTCGCTGTACCTGTTCGATAACGACGATGTGACCATCCGGCGCGTCGCTGCCGTTGGTCACCGTTCGGAGTTCGCCAAGACCTATCCGGTAATGACCCTGCCTGCTGGATTGATTCAGCAGCTTCGCGCCACTCACGCCACGTTCCTCTCCGTCCAGGGACTTCCCCTGCCTCCGATTGTCCGGGAAATGCAGAAGAAGGAGGGCATCGAATCTGCCTTCGTGGTCACTCTGTGGGCCAAGGAAAAAATTATCGGCGGACTCATCGTCGGCAGCCGCCGCGTGAGGGAGTTTTCCGTCGCGGATATCAGCTTGCTTACCGCGGTTGGCAGCCAGGTAGCCAGCGCAGTCGACCACAGCCGCTTATATGAGGAGACCCGCCTGGCCTACGAAAACCTCCGGCGCACCCAGGAACAATTGGTGCATAGCGAGAAACTCGCTGCCGTCGGCCAACTCATCTCCGGTGTGGCGCACGAATTGAATAATCCACTGACCGCGATTCTTGGTTACAGTCAGCTCTTGACCTCCAGTGGTGAAGTTGGTCCCCAGGCCCTCGCGTATAGCGAGAAACTTTACAAACAGGCCCTGCGCACTCATCGCATTGTCCAGAACCTTTTGAGCTTTGCGCGCCAGCACAAGCCGGAACGCGTTCCCGTCAGGCTCAATGCCATCTTGGAAGACACCCTAGCCCTGCGCGACTACGACCTGCGCATGAGCCATATCCGCGTCCATCTCGATCTCGCTAGCGAATTGCCGGAGCTGCCGGCTGACCCGCACCAGCTTCAGCAAGTTTTCCTGAATCTCATCAACAATGCCGTCGATGCCATTCTGGAAACGGGGGCAGAGGGTGACCTGCGCGTGCGCACCGGGACGGAAGAGAACCAGGTTTTCATCGAATTTACAGACAGCGGCCCGGGCGTAAAAGATCCATCCCGCGTGTTCGATCCCTTCTACACGACAAAGCCTGTAGGGAAGGGCACTGGTCTCGGCCTGAGCATCTGTTACGGCATCATCACGGAGCACGGCGGCAGGATCTTGGTCAACAATGCTCCCGAGCGTGGCGCCACCTTCCGCATCGAATTGCCGCTGCAGGCTCATCCGAGCGCCCAGCGGACTCCCCCGGTGAACGCGCCGCAGGCATCCCGCAGCGGCAGGATTCTCGTACTCGATGCCAACGAATCGGTGTTGGAAACGGTTGCAGGATTACTGACCGGGAACGAACACCGGGTGACTACTTCGAGATCTCTCCCGGAGGCCCGGCGATGGGTGGCCACGCGGAAATTCGATTTGGTGGTGGCCGATTGGCAGATGGTCTACGAAAGTGACCTCGTACTTCCGAAATCGGAGAATGGGCAGGACGGCCACGGTTTGGGACCAAACGTCCTTTGGACCACCTCGGTTTCCGCGGTGGAAAAAGGCCCCGCGCGGTTTCTTCCGGCCGACGCCTCTATATTGCAGAAACCGTTTCAGGCAGGCGAGTTGTACGCCGCGGTCGAATCCCGGTTATTCCGAGTCCCCGCGCCGATTTTCCAGGAATAGTGGAGATTCCGAGGCAAGGGCCGCGCGTTCCCCGAGTCGCGCCGTTGTCATTTCCAGCCGCAGGGTCATTTCCCCTTCCATGTCCGAAAGGATCCCGAACGCACCCCAGGGTGGGAGACCCAAGCGCAACCGTCCGCGCAAGTAGCGGCAGCAAAGCACGAAGCGCACGTTTCGCCTGAAGCGCTCGAACTCGTCCATCGGGATAACCTCTGGCGCGAGTTTTGCCAGGATCCGTGATGCCTCCAGAAGTAACTGGTATTCCTCCTCGAGATAAGTCAGATATTGAAGGGCGATTTGCTTGCGTTCCGCACGCAGTCGCCCGGCGAGTGGCGCGTGGCCGCTGCCGAAGAGAAACTCGGTATCTTCCTCGCGCAGGGACTGAAGAATTTGTGGCAGTCGCGCGTAGTGCCGTTCTTCGGAAAGCGCTGCGAATACGTCGTCGACCGACAGCAGCAACTTCTTCGGTGGCCGGACGGCCCACGCGAGCAGGCCGATGAGCACAATGGCGAGCACAATAAACATAAGAACCGCCAGGCTCATAAACGGGAATCCTCGGAATGCAACAGGTGATCTAAACGATTGTTGAGCAGGTGCAAGCGTGAATTCAATTCCCGCGAGAGTTCTCCGTAGCGTTCTGCAGGGAGCGGATTCGGAGCCGTCACATTCGGCAATTCGGAGTATTTTCTGGCGGCCCCAATCCACAACAGAAGACTCCCAAAAAAAGCGAAAATATTGATGTAATCCCACAGATGCCCAAACGATCCGCGCCAGCTTTCATAAATCGAATCATTGATGACCCAGGCGCACGAATACAGGCAGAAACCCACGGCGATCCGGCGCTCCAGCTCGTTCATGGGCATGCGGTAATAGCGTGCAAACAAAAACAAGCAAACGATAAAGGCGCTGATGCACAACTCCAGAGATCGATCGGCATTCAGGACCCCGAGCGTCCACTGTCTTTCAGAAACCGCGATCGAGTACGCCAGCACGAGGGCGCTCACTCCGATCAAGATACGGCTGACCATCCCCCAGATCCCCATGTACATGGCCATCGCCCTGCGGGCGATTTCCACCACGGCAAACCACCGCGCGCAAATCACCACCGCTTGCGACCCCCAGGAGATCGTCCAATACGGAAGACTATCCGATCCCCAGTACCAGCTGCAGGACTGCTGCACCAGGCTTTGCAGAATCACCATCAATACGTAAAGAAAGAAGGCGGGATGGGTGCGATAGAGCTTTCGCCGGAGGAGATAAGCCAGCAACACGACTTCGAGGAGCGTGGTCAGGGCCCATGCGACGTTCAGGAAGTGCCGGGGCTCTGCCATTAGCGCCAGAGTATCATTACTTAACTTGCAAGTAAATAGTGAGACCCTGCCCGGGCTGGGGTGCTCTCGCTAGCCCGGCCGAGCTCGCGCCGCTAGGGCGTGTTGGACGAACTTACCTCGTCTCCCCTTTACGCACCGCCTTTTGGCGGCGGGGGAGGCGGAATGGGCGGCGGCATCGGGCCATCGGCCACCAACCACGCGCCACTCGGCAGGGGGACTCGAGATGAAGGATTGACCGGAACAACGGCCGAAAGTAGGATGATGTTTACTGTTACTACCAAGGTCACCAGGGGTTTTTTCATGGGGTACCCTCCTGGGCATGAAGGGTGCGGCGATTCCCCACGATTCGTGCGGTGCGCTCGGAAAAGTTCTGCAGACGGAACAGCGCTCGAGGCCTTTCACTTTGTATGCTTGAGCAATTTGAGACACACCGCCAGATCCTCTTCGACCTGACCGCCAACTATCTGGAGCCCTTGAACAGCGCGTACCAGCGTTTGGCCTATCTATTTGCTTTGCGTGATCCTGCTTCCGGCAAGTACGTCCACGAAAACCTGGCCAACGTCTACGGCGCAGACGCCGTTCACCAGGTTCTGTTTCGTTGTCACGAAGAAGTATTCGAACGCCTACTCGAGATGCCCCTGCATGCACAGAAAGCGGACTTGCACGCCTATCTAAGTTCGCTCGCGGGATCTCAACACGCCAAGGTCGTTGACCACCTCGAAATCTCGAAGAATTGGGTTCCGCTCCAGGCCCCCACTTATCTTAAAGAGCTTTTCCGCTCCAATCTGAACGCCCTTGTGGAACTGCTGCGGGACCATACGTCCACGGCTCCCCCAAAAAGCTGACCACCCCGACCACTTGCCCCACGACCTCCGCCTCATCCGGCGTTCGCCACACTTCGGGCGCACAGCGCGAGAGCGTGTGCGGTTGCATGATCAATCTTGATCTCTCCTTTTGAAACCAACCGCAGCGGTAACCATTGCGTATCTCCACGAAGTACATTGGCCGGTCATACTCATTCGACCACTCTGTGTCTTCGATTCGCCGCAGCGTCGTGTCAATCACTACCGTGCTCCCGGGTCGCAGCAAGGGCATCATCCGCCGGTCAGAGAGTCCGATCGAGCCATAACGATGCTTCCCGTTCCTGGCAGTTTCCGCTTCTGGCATGGGCACGACCGTCGCCGGCCGCCTGTGTAGCAGCTCGGTAGAATCGGAAGCGCTCAAACGCTCGACGGGTGGCGATAGAACGGACGGGAGCGGGGATGCGCTCAGAGACGTCCGCGGAGGAGGGAAGCACGCCCCTTCATGAAACGTCTGGCGGAAAGGGGCTCCATACCAACACGAAATTTCCAGCGGATCCAGATGAAGAATAGTCGCCAGCGAATACAGTTTGTGCAAGCTTGGCACCACCTCGCGATTCTCGATATCGGCCAGACGGCTGATGTGCAACACAAAGTCCGGACGCCCGCGATTCACTGCAATCAAGTAGCTGGCTTTCTCTACATCGCGATAGGTGAGGCCCAGCGCCTCTCGAGTTTGTCGTAATCGTAGGCCGGGAGTGAACATAGGGACTCCTTTCGAGGGAATGATTTCCCGGATGCACTTTATATTAAATTACCAGTTTGTTACGAATGCGGAACAGGATAGCCTTGGTGGAATTTCGAGGCTGTCCCATTCTTGCACACACAACCTAGGCGCGCGTCTTCCGCCCTACTCGATCTCCCTCGAACTCCGTGTCTTATCGTGTTCCGAGAGCCGCTCGCTCCGACCGAACTCCGGACGGATGGCGGGAATCTGCTATCCTGACCCTCTATGCACTCGATCCCCGGTCTCCGTCGGTTCTGGTATACCTCGGCTCTTTCGCTGTTCGCTTGTCTGGCCATCCTCGCTCCCGCCCGTGCGCGACAAGCGGCTCCCGCGCCTTCTGCTCCCTCCGCTGGCAGTTCCAATCCTGAATTTCTGGCCGCCGCGGACCAAGTTCTCAAGGAAATGAGTGAAATTACCGGTTGGCGCCTCAAGTCTCCTCTCAAGAAATCCATCCGCTCCCGGGAAGAAATTCACGCCTACATCATCACGCAGATGGATGACGAGAAGGATGCCAAGGAACGCTACGCCTCTACACGCAGTGCCGAAGCCTTCGGCCTGATCCCCAAGGGTTTCAACCTGGATAGCTTCCTCGTCGATCTCCTTACCGAGCAAATCGCGGGTCTCTACGACCCGAAGACCCATGAGTTTTATATCGCCGATTGGATTGCTCCCGACGAGCAGCGCATGGTGATGTCGCACGAGCTCACCCACGCTCTTCAGGATCAGTATTTCCATATCGAAGCCTGGGCCCGCGCCGCTAAGCCCAACGATGACGCCGAGCTTGCCCGCGAATCCGTTCTCGAAGGCAGCGCCATGGCCGGCATGCTGGAGTACACGTTCCGCGACAAAGGCCTTAAATTGCGCGACCTCCCGGATCTCGATCCCGCGCCCTTAGTCGGCGATCTAAGCGATACTCCCATGCTGAAGAAAGCCCCACCGTTCCTTAAAGACTCACTGATGTTCCCGTACTTCAGCGGTCTTCGTTTTTCGATGTACGTACTGCGCACCGGAGGTTGGGGTGGTTTTGACGGCATATTCGCCAAGCCGCCGGCCAATACCCAGCAGATCATGCATGCAAATCTCTACCGCGAAGGGAAGCTTTCCCCGCCGCTCAAGATCGATCTCCCCGGTAGCGTCCCCGGTCCCAGCTGGAATAAGCTCGAAGAAAACGCCATGGGTGAGTTTGGCTGGCTGGAGGTTCTGAAGCAGTTTCTCGGCGAAGAGCGTGCAAAGAAAGTAGCCGCCGGCTGGGACGGTGACGATTACGCCACCTTCGAACAGAAAGATTCCAAAGCAGTGATGCTGTTCACGCGCGTTCGCTTCAATACCGAGGAAATGGCTGTAGATTTCTTCCGCACCTATGGCGAAGCACTGAAGAAAAAATACCCTGAACGCAATCTTGTCGCGGACACCCAGGACAACCTGCAGTTCGACACCTCGGCCGGCGGCGTCTTTCTCCGCTATTCAGGGAAAGAATGCATCACCCTCGAGGGCGGGGACCCCAAGCTCTTCTCCGAGTGGCTCAAGAAACTCGACTGGCCTGCCCCTTCCACAAAGCCAGCCAATCCCATGCCCGCGCCGCCTAGCTCGTAGCGCCTTCGGGACGGCATCTTGGTTTTGTCTCGTTCGGGCATCCCTCTCCCTGTTTGAATTCCAACTCAGTTTGTCCGGTAGAGAACCATCAGTGTGAGGTCGTCTGTTTGTTTCGCCGACGCCGAGAAACTCCGCATCTCGTCCAGACACGCGGTGAGCAGCGCCTTCGGCTCCGTGGCTGCATGTTTCCTGGCTAACGAGTGCACACGCGCCACTCCGTATTCGTCTCCTGCGGCGTTGAACATCTCCGTCAGTCCGTCGGTGTACAGCAGCAGCTTATCCCCGGGAGCAAGCGCGATCTCGCAAGCTTGAAAACTCGTGGTGCAAAACATCCCCAGCGGAACACCGGTGGACTCGCAGGGCCGCACGCACCCGTTTGAGATATGGAACAACGGCAGGTGCCCGGCACTGACGTAGGCTACTTTTCCATCCGGCCTCGCGCTGCCCACAATCATGGTCGCAAATTGTCCCGCCGTGGTGCTCTCGGCGAACAAGCGGTTCGCATGTTCCATCATTTTTACGAGCGAGAGGTTTTGCCCGGCCAAGGTGCGAAACGTCGCGTGGAGATGGCTCATCAGCATCGACGCGGCCACTCCTTTGCCCGATACGTCCCCCAACAAAAACAGAAAGCCGCCATCCGATTCGATTAAGTCGCAATAATCTCCGCTGACCAGGTTGGCCGGTTGGTAGTGATACCGTGCCTGCCATCCATCGACCGACCAGTCTGCTCGCGGCAGCAATGCACGTTGGATCCCTGCCGCCAGTACCAGGTCCTTTTCGAGCGCCCGCTGCTCGTCTGCGGAAAGATGATCCAGACAGAAACGCACCAGCGGGTCGCACAAAAGCCGCTCCGCTTCGATGGTGTCGTGACATTCCTCGCAGATTCCGAATGTCCCCGCCTTTAAACGCGACAGCGCCGCGTCCACGCTAGCCAGCAATTGGTCGAGCGAAGCGTCCGTCGAAGGGGACCGCGACGCGGCCAACAGCCTTTCGCGGCGCAGTTCAAGCTCCGTGCGAATATAGACATTCTCAGTCGTGGCCATAACTCCTCCACCGATAGCTTGCTGTTTTGTTCCTGGAGAATCCATCCGGTTTGTACCTCCAAATTCCAGCAGGATCCGAGAGGTTGCGGAAATTCAGCGAGTTCGTCGCCGTGTGCCGGCAGCCGCTGCCCTTTGGGCCAGAAGCGGTGCGGCCGTGGCCGCTTCCGCGCTCTTTATGCGATGCCGCAAACGCTCCAGCCGGCACACGAATTTTCGCTCCTGGCGGCCTTGGCGTGCGCTTGCCGAGGGATCGCGGGAACTGGCCATCTGACGCTCTAGCGTTTTCAGTCCGAGCTCTGCAAATTCCATGGCCCGTGCATAATCCCGTTTGTGACGTTCGTAATGCACTGCCAGTTGCTCGCACGCCAATATGGTTTCCTGCGCATGGGCAACCAGTTCGTGCCACAGTCCTGCCGCGCGCTCCACTTCGCCACGTCGTTTGGCCATCCACGCCAATTCTCGTGTGGCTTGCGGCCGGAATTCTCTAGGCAGCCCGGCCTCCAGTGCTTGAGCGCAGGCCGAATGCGCCAGATCCTTCTCGCCCTTTCGATGCAAAAACTTCGACAAGCCGAATAGGTCAAGCGAATCGGTCTCTCCAAATCCTTGTTCACGCGATTCCACGAGGGAATTGATCTTTCCGAACAAAGCGGCAAGCCCGCGGAGGTCCATCTGATTGTGTTTTACGACTCCGGCCAGCGGCTGCCCTCTGCCGAATCGTAAATAGTCGAAGTAATACTGCGGAATCAGTGCCGACGCGACGTCCTCTTCGCGGTGCCATCCAAGTCGCGCTGCATCCAGTACGTGGCGCTCCAGTTCCACCAGCCGCACCGAGCCCAATCTCAGTTTCCACAAGGCGCGCGCGGGATGCAGAAGATCCAGATGTGCGGCAAGCTTCGGCACGCGAATGGCCCTGGTCATCGTGAAGCGGTTCTCGAGTAGCGGCCAATCGAAGGATTTTCCGTTGAAGGTCACCAGCACTGGCCGCTCGGCAATTCGTGCGGAGAGTTCCTCGAGCAAAGAATGTTCTTCCTGCAGGTCCCGCAAAAAGAGTTGCTCCAACTGCAAGCCGCCGGCGTCCCACCACGCCAGTCCCACAAGAAACGCGTACGTGCCCGTGCCGCCGGCCAATCCCGTTGTCTCCGTATCCAGGAATAGCCACTTTTCCGGATCTTCGAGCGCTTCCCGCATCCGCCGCGTTGTGCTCTCTGCTGGTCGTGTGTTTCGCCTGGAAGCCGAAGTCCGTGTCAATAAATCAAGCGTTACTTGAGACGGCGCAACAAATTCTGGCGTCGAAAACCAATTCCGAATCGCCAAATGCTCGCCGTAATGATTTCGTCCAATACCACCTCCCAACAACAGGCTGATCGGATCGGTCTCATCCGCTAGACGCAATTCCGCGGGCCGCGCAGGTACGGCCCGCGTCGGTTTCAACGCCGCCAACCGCGCGAATTTGTCTGCCGTGCCCACGGAGATCCCTTCTGTTCTATCGAGGAGACGCGCTTCCCACAACTTCCCCCTGTTGTACCTTGGGCTCGAACTCCAGTAGAAATTCGCGATCTTGCGGATAATACTTGGCCTGATCGATCGGTGTGCCCCTGAATTTCTCGATCGCCGCGTATGACTCCCACAGCGTAAAGGGGGTGAAGTGTGCCACCTCACCCTCGTCGCGCCGCAGAATGTGCACCGCGAGATTGCCCCGACTACCGCGGTAGTCCGGTATCTCGAGCCGATTCAGGAATGACGCGTATTCTTTTGCTTTCTCTATCGCTGTACGGCCATGCCACAAGCGAGCGATCATGTCGCGTTCTCCCGGGATTCACGATTTACGTGATCAGTCGTTCCAGAATCGCCAGAGCCGCTTCCTTGGCGCGCGGCGTCAGATCTCCGGCAGGCCCAACGCACGATGGGCACCCCGCTTCGCACGGGCAGGCCTGAATCAATTCCCGGGTCTTCTGAGTCAATAACTCGTGTGCGCGGAAAAGCGGTTCGGAAAACCCAATTCCGCCAGGATAGGCGTCAAACAAATACAAATTTGGCTCAAAGAACTCTTTGGCATTGCTTCCCAGCGCATCATCCCTGCGCAGGGGAGTGCACCGCTCTCCCTCCGCACCAAGCGCAGGCGGCCGCTCGCCAATCGCTGTCCCCAGATCGCGCCCATCGCACATCAGCAGTAACGTCGCCACGGATTCCAGTGCGTGCAGCAGCCCAAACATCCCCGATTGCCGCTCGCTGATCGTGTAGGGCAGCGATTCCAGCAGCGCACGCTCCAAGGTCATCCAATAGGACGTCGTGTGCATCTCGTTTTCGGGAAGCTCCAGCTTGCCCGCACCGATATTCTCGTTGGTGAAAAATTTAATCTTCTTGAATCCCACCACCTGGGATCGCACCAGCACATCTCCGTGCGAGCGCGACGCGGGGATCGCCGGCTTTTCTTCTTTCGCGCGCGCCGTATCGGCAATTTCCAAAACGCGCACCTGCGTATAGCGGATCGCGTCCGTGTAATAGTCCACGTCCACTTGCTTCACGTACGCCTTGCGCTCCTTAAAATCCAGATGCTCTACGTGATATTGCTGCCCGCCGTGCAGGTAAATCGCTTTTTCATGCACAGTGGTCATCGCACTCACAAAATCCACTTCGCCAATCACCTGCGGCGCACCGCTAATATCGATAATGATGAAATTGTCGCTGGTCACCGATCGCAGGCTGATCGTATCCGCCGGATACGCTTCGTGGGTCCAGTGGTAGTTTTCTCCCGCGCGGTGCAGGTAACCCGCCTCGGCCAGCCGCGCGCACAAATCCTGCACGTCCACGTCGCCAAATCTCTCCCCGGGTGCGATGGGCAACTCAAACGCCGCGCATTTTAAGTGATTGATCAGAATTTCCAGGTTGTCGGGCTGAATGAACGCGTGTTCCGGGGTGTTCCCGAAGAAATAGTCCGGGTGGCGTACGATAAATTGATCGAGTGGCGCCGACGAAGCCACCAGCACCGCGCAGGAGCTTCCGCTGCGGCGCCCCGCGCGTCCCGCCCGCTGCCATGTCGCGGCAATCGTCCCCGGATAGCCGGCCATCACCACCGTATCGAGGGATCCCACATCGATCCCGAGCTCCAGCGCCGATGTAGTGACCACGCCGCGAATCGCTCCCTCGCGCAGCCCCCGTTCGATCGCTCGCCGCTCATTCGGCAGATACCCGCCGCGATAGCCACGAATCGTCTCCGGCTTGCCGGGGAATTGTGGATTGGCCTGCTGAAGGTAGGTCAGAATGATTTCTGTGTGCAGTCGCGAATTGGCAAACACCATCGTCTGCAGGTCGTGTTTCAGGAATTCCTGCGAAACCCGCGAGGCTTCCTGGATGTAGCTTCGCCGTATTCCCAGCGCGCGATTCACCACAGGCGGGTTATAGAAAACAAAAGTCTTTTCCGCGGCGGGCGCGCCATTTTCCGATTGCACCTCCACCTCATCCTCAATCAGCCGTGAGGCCAGCTCTCCCGGATTCGCAATGGTGGCCGAGCAACAAATCATCTGCGGCGTGCGCCCGTAAAATTGCGCAATCCGCCTCAATCGCCGCAGGACGTTGCACAAATGGCTGCCGAATACCCCGCGATAGGTGTGTAGCTCGTCGATCACGATATACCGCAAATTTTCAAACAACCGGGTCCACCGCGTGTGGTGCGGCAAGATGCCCGTGTGCAACATGTCCGGATTGGTCAGAACAATGTGACTCTTTTCGCGGATCGCTTTGCGCGCGTCGCCAGGCGTATCCCCGTCGTAAGTGAACACTCCGAACCGGTTTTCCAAGCGCTGATTCAAATCGTACAATTCCGCCAGCTGGTCCTGCGCGAGCGCCTTGGTCGGAAAAAGGTACAGCGCTCGCGTGTCCGAATCGCCCAGAATCGCGTCCAGCACCGGCAGGTTGTAGCACAACGTCTTCCCGCTGGCCGTCGGCGTCACGATCACTACGTTTTTCCCCGCGTGCACCGCCTCGGCTGCCGCCGCCTGATGCGTGTACAACTTGCGGATCCCTTTCGCCGCATACGCCGCCCGCAAATCCCCCTGCATCCAGTCAGGGAACTCCGCCCATTCTGCTGCCCGCGCCGGATAGTGCCGCACCGCGGTCAGGATCTCCCCGTTGGCATCGCGCTCCGCAAACGTGTCCAACACCTCGGAAACGCGCGCCAGGGAATGGCCAGCCAACGGTGGCAGCTTCGTTGGCGCGATCTGTGAGTTTTTCACCAGACGGACGGCGAGTGAGTCATGCATAGCGGGCCTCTCCAGTTGTTCGCCTTTTGTTCGCTCAGGCTAGCACGCCGCCCCCGCCCCCGCAACTCCGATTTTCCCCTTGGTGTGCAAATGGTCGGCCTTAGAGAGGTTCCCGTAGCGCTTTGGTTCGTTCAGCGCATCTTCGCGAGGTATAATCCCCACCGGCCAGACCTTCCTTCCGGAGTCGCCTCGAACGAATGACTTCAACCGAACCATCGCGCAGCCGCGCGTCCAGCATCCTCACCGACATCCATTTCTGGGTGCCGGTAGCAGTTCTTCTCGGTGGGCTATTGCTTCTGAAATTCATTCACTAGATTTTCTCGGAGAATCATGCCAGCCGATCCGGCGTCCACCTTCCTCACAGAAACAGAAGACCCCGCCCGCCATCGCAGCCTGCAACTCCTCGGCATTCTCTGCGGTTTCACTGCCGGAGCGTGGCTCGGCGCGGCGGAAGCTCCTACAAAACTCGTGTCCATCGGCATTTCGCCCATGGTTATTTCTCTCGTCATGGTCATCGGCGTTTTCCTCGCGCGATGGAGTCTCCCCGCCCTCGTTCTCGGCACCTCTTCTGTTCGCGCGGACGTGCGCCGCGCTCCCCACCTCATCCTTTGGGCCTTTCTCGCGGGATGTCTCTGGGCGGTTGCCAACACCCTCACCATTTTTGCCATCCGCGACGTCGGCCTCAGCATCGCCTTCCCGCTTTGGAATTCCAACAGCCTTCTCGGCATTTTCTGGGGCTTTCTTTTCTTCAACGAGCTCCGCCAGGCCGGCTGGCGCCGCTGGGCTGGCGTTCTGGGTGGAGCGCTGGTCCTTTGCGTCGGTGCCGCCGTTCTCGCCATGGCCTCGGCCTCGCAGTCCTCTTCCGCTCATCCCTTAAACGGTGTCTGGGCCGCGCTCGGTGCAGGCGTGCTCTGGGGCACGATGTACATTCCCTATCGCAAAGCCTACCTCACGGGCATGAACCCGCTTTCCTTCGTCACCTTCTTTACTTTCGGAGAACTCGGCATGATGGCCACCCTCGCACTCACCTACCATGGCCTCGCCCCTCTTTGGCAGGAACTCCTCCTCGCGCGCACGGTCATGTTCTGGCTGATGCTCGGCGGCTTCCTCTGGGTAATCGGCGATCTCTTTCAGCAATACGCCGCAAAATATATCGGCATCAGCCGCGGTATCCCTCTTTCCAACACCAACCAGCTCTGGGGCCTGCTCTGGGGCATTCTTGTTTTCGGTGAGTTGCGCGGCAAAAGCCATAGCACTCACGCACAAGTCATCGGCGGCTCCCTGCTCATGATGCTGGGCGTTGTCGCTATCGCTCTATCCTCCGCCACCGGTCGGGAGCAAAAACAGTGGAAGCAAGCGGCCCAGCGCGAGAGCGACCGCTACGGCGTGGCTGCCGATTACGTGGCCGCGCGCTTCGAAGGCCGCCAGGCCGCCGGCGAAGCTCGCCCGAGCCGCACGGCCCTCGATTGGCTGCTGGTTGCCTCGGCCACCGCCATTCTTGCTGCCTTTGCTTCCGTCGCCCGCGTCCCTCCCATTTCGTTTCATTGGGCCCCGGCGCTCCTGCTCACCGCCGTTCTGTTTCTTCTGCTCGTTCTTTGCGCGCGTAAGCTTTGGCGCACTACCGGTTTTCACTGATAAAATGTCTCTTCAACAATGGAGCAAATCCCGAAAGTAGACGTAGTTGGCGTCGGTCTGAATGCCACCGACACGCTCATTCCGGTTCCGCATTTTCCCGAATCCGGCTCAAAAGTGGAGATTCGTTCGGCGAACGCTTTACTCGGCGGCCAGGTCGCTTCCGCCATGGCTGCCTGCCAGCAATGGGGATTGCGCACGCGCTACGTCGGTAAACTCGGTGAGGATCACGCTGCGTCCCTCCACCGCGCCGAATTTGAACGCCTGGGCGTGGAAACGCACCTGTTCACCGCCCGCCACTGCAAAAGCCAGCAGGCCTTCATCCTCGTCGATCCCCAAGGCGAACGCACCGTCCTGTGGAAACGTGACCCACGCCTCACCCTTCTTCCCGAAGAACTCAATCGCGAATGGATTGTGAATGCCCGCGCGCTTCACCTAGACGGTCACGACACTGCGGTGGCCACGCGAGCCGCACAATGGGCCCGCGCTGGGAAAATTCCCGTTGTCGCCGATCTCGACGATCTCTATCCCGGTAGCGATGCTCTCTTGCCCAACATCGATTACCTCATCACCAGCCGGGACATCCCCACGCGCCTCACCAACGACTCCGATCTTCGCCGTTCGCTCCCGCAAGTCCATCGCCGCTTCGGCTGCCGCCTGGTCGCCGCCACCTTAGGCCAAGATGGCGTTCTCGCCTGGGATGGCCAACGATTTCACTATGCCCCCGCTTTTTGTGTCGATGTTGTCGACACCACCGGCGCAGGCGACAGTTTTCACGCAGGCTTTATCTACGGGTTCCTGCGAGGCTGGCCACTCGAGCGCCAACTCGAATTCGCCTCTGCCGCTGCCGCTCTCAATTGCACCGCCGTCGGCGCACGAGGTGGATTTCACCCCGTCGAAGCGATCGAAAAATTCTTGGCCAAAGCACGAAAGCATATCGCTGCCTTTGCGTACCTTCCTGAATAGTGGGAATCGCAGCAAGAGTTGAACTTGCCGCGAGACACCGCTCGTTCCCTGAGTACCGCAGACGGCCGGCGGTTAAACGTGGAACCAAAAGGGTAGCGGTGCTCTTACGGTTGAACCGCTTGTAAGCCCACCGTCCCCGCCCCCGTGGACGTGGCGGGTTTTTCGCGTCCTGACGGTTTCTTGCCCGCAAGCCCGCCAGCTTCCCCGGATTGCGGGGAGACTTTTTCCCCAACATGGAATGGCGAAACCCGGTCGGACCCAATCCGCCTGAGCAGCAATCTGCTGTTACCGTCGCCGAGAATCAGCTTCACTTCGTCTTTGCTTACCCATTGAACAACAGCGGGCACCACGTTTTTGTTCGGAAACTCGAAATGCAGAGACCAGGAAGGGAGATCCCTCGTGTCGATGGTGTAGGTCCCTACGGATTCCAACTGATCGAACACACCCTTCTGAAATTCATTCTCGGCGAAGAAAATTCTTTGCGGGTAGAGCTCGAGCGGGGTCGAATCCCCTGGTTCCTCCTTGTCGAGAATTGCCCATAATCCTTGGAGCCCAGTGGTCGGAATCTCGGCAGCGAGCTGCGCACTCAGTTGGCCATCAAGTTGCTCTCTTTGAGCCAGATTTTCGCTTCGCCGCGCCGCATCCCCGGAATCGCCGAAGATCGACAATGGCAACGGCGCTGTTAAGGTTAAGCAATGGACCGCGCCTTGTGACTTCGCCGCCTCGGTCGCCTCGATGCTGACAATTTCGGCCTTGGGACCAAACGCGGCCCCGATCTGCTCGAGCGCTCTGGACTGGATGTCCGTCTCATAATCCTTGTAGGCCGGAACCACAACCTGTCTGTACCCGTCGAGGCCTTCTCGTACCAAAGCATTTAACATCGTTGGATAGTAGGTGTGGCCTTTGGCGGGAATTCTTGGGAACGGTGAAGGGACTGGTACCACCTCGTACCCGAGGTGCCTGAGCCGTTCGGCATCCCATTCCATGGTAACCTCGGCGTTTACCGCCAAGTCGCGTTCAGAATTGCTTAATTTGCCCCAGTACTCTCTGGCGAACGGTTTCGACAGGTCATAGGAAGCCAGCAGGATACGTTTGCCGCCAGCCGGGAGCACGAACATATCGATGTGCTCAATGACCGGCCCCGGCAAGGGGTCCAGGTAAGTCACATTCTTGCAGCCCCCGACTTTCTCGAGTTCCGCGTCCACAGGGATGCTTTGATCTTTGTTTCTAGAGAGCAGTGCCCGGGTCGTCAGACATCGACCATCCTCTAACTTAAGAAGATTTCCTCCATCCAGGGCGACTTCCGAATGTTTGTATTTAAAATCAGGAGTTGCCAGCACGGCGTCTGCTATATCGTAGGCAGAATTCTCGTCATTCGATCGTTGTAAGGAAGCTTCGTTGAGAATCTGTGAATATTCGCGTAGGAGATAGAGTTTATCGTCGATTGCGGAAATTACAGCCTTGTGTGCGTCTGGTGTCGACTCTTGTGCGAGCGCGTCCGGCTGGTCTTGTTGTTCCCGCGTTTCGATCAACTTGAGTCGGGCGATCTCCAATTCTCGCACCTTCTCTTGTTTGGCCTGGTCCGCTCGAATATCGAAATACCGCCAGTGCACGACGTAGGCCGCGTCTCCCACGGCCTCAATTTGCGGCCCGAAATCTCGAATCCATACGCCGTCATGAGCTACAACTTTCAGGCGGATTTGATCGTTCCTGAGCAGCTCGCAAATCTGAAATTCCGGGCATCTTTGAACGAGAACGTTCTTCGTGTTTTCGTCAGGAGCCAACAGCAGGACCGGTCCGAATCTTGCCGTCTCACGGACAATGTTCATCTGCATGTCAAGCAGATGTTCTTCCGAGGAGAGTGCCGCGCCCGAATTACCCAGCAATCCTTCTCTGGCGTGCCGGCGGTTTTCCGCCCGGGGATCAAGAGCCTCGAGTGACAGGATGACAACGTCACTCGCCGGGTGTTGTGCCGGAGCCGGCGTGGACTGCGCGCGGGAACCGGGAGAGGGAAAGAGAAAGGGAAACAGTAAGAATGGCAGCCAGGACGGCCACGAATGGGTCGTTCCTGGACTTCGCTTGCAGACATTCGCCATAGCGTCCCACCCTTGCTCAACCCAGGCGACCATCTCTTCGCGGCTTCCGAAACTCTTAGTGGGCTTCACACAACCTCTGTTCTCTTGCGGACAAAGTAACTGGACATCGTGAGTCGCCGCGAGTCGCTGCTCAAGTTCCCGTTTGCAAGTCGGGCAGCACACTCTTCCTCTCGTGAAATTGCCGTTCCTACAATCTCCAGAGAAGAAAGCACCGCCAAATAGCCTTTCAAAACGCATTGGAATCACACTCCATCGACCTGGCCCGGGACCAACTCCTTGAGGGGCACCTGGCCAGAAGCAGGGCGGCGGCTGCTTGCGTCGGGGCCTCTCTCTTGCTTTGAGCTCCCATTTATATTTATTACCGTTTGAGGCCAAAAAGGTTCCGAGGAGGTAAAGCCCGTTCTGCCGGCTATGGCTCGAATTCGAGGTCACCGCCCCGCAGGAGCGGGCCTCTGACAGACCTTGGAGATAGCTGCTGAGCATTCCCACGTGGCTTGGTCAACCTTACGAGTCTGTGATACAAGGTCGTTTTAAAGGAGATGCGGCACGATCGGCCGCCCAGGCACGATTTCCGGACGAGGCCTACGGAAGGATCCGTGGCCTCTCGGAAGGGAAAGGTACGTATGGTCCCCTGCAGAGCAATCGTTGTGGCTTCCCTTTGTTCGGCGCGCCGAGTGGCGAAATCGCTTTCGGCTTTCGGCCTGGCCTGCCTATGCCTGCAAGGGGCGTTTGGCCCGCCAGTAGCCCGGGGCAAGAACGCGCCTTTTCCGATCATGCACAGTTCATGGCCATCGAGCACACCCCTAGCGGTTCGTCTCGCTGCTCAGAATGCTTTGTTCCGTGACCAGTACGAGGATGACTTGCGCTTCTCTCCGGAAAGCGAGACTGCCAGGGGCGACTACCGGGAGAATGCAATGTTGGACGATTACTCTCTCGGGACCCGTGCCAAGCAAAACGCCGTCGATCGCGCCTACCGTGCCAAGCTCGCGGCCATTTCCACCGAGGGTTTTCCCGAGCAGGATCGCATCTCACATGATCTCCTGCTTCACGTTCTGGATAATCGCATCGCGGACTACGCGTTGAAGGAGTATGAGATGCCCCTCTCGCAGATGCAGGGTATCCACAACAGCCTTGCCGATCTTCCGAACTCCGTACCGCTCGATACCGTTCAGCACTACGAAGACTACATTGCGCGCCTGCACCAAATCCCCCGCGCTTTCGATCAAACGATTGAGGTGCTCCGCCAGGGAGAAAAAGACGGATTGATGCCCGCGCGGTTCCTGCTCGAACAAATACCGGCCCAATGCGCCGGTACCATCTCCGAAAATCCATTCGTGGCGCCCACAACGAAGTTCCCCCCTTCCTTCTCGGCGGAGGACCAGAAGCGCTTAACCGAAGAGATCGTTCAGGTGGTGGACTCGAAGGTCCTGCCCGCCTATCGCCGCTTCGCTGAGTTCATCGCAAAGGACTACGCTCCGCAGGGCCGCACGGCAATCGGCCTAAGCAGCTTGCCAGACGGTGCTCGCCGGTATCAGCAAGCCATTCGAGAACAAACCACCACGGAGATGTCCCCAGCAGAAATCCATTCACTGGGGCTTAGGGAGGTCGCGCGAATCCATGGCCTGCTCACCGAACTTGCTCTCCAAGCCGGCTACCCGGACCTAAGCAGCTTTCGCGCCGCGCTCGACAGTGATCCTAAATATGTCCCCGCATCTCCCGATCAGATCGTCGACGATTTCCGCCGCTATGTCGCCCAAATGCAAGCACGCCTGCCCGAGTTGTTCGGTGTTTTCCCGAAAACCCCGCTCACCGTCGAAGCCGTACCCGCTTCGCAACCCAACAATCCTACACACTATATTTTCGGCACTCCGGATGGCAGCAGACCAGCTCGCGTTGTCGTCGCCACTTCCAACTATGCCCATCGAAAAATGCTCAGCGACGAGACCCAGTCCTACCACGAGGGCATTCCCGGCCATCACCTGCAAATTTCCATCCAGCAACGCCTCACGGGCTTACCGGAGTTCCGCCTTCATGTCGTAAACAACGCTTACGCAGAAGGCTGGGCAGTTTATGCGGAAGCGCTCGGCAAGGAGATCGGGTTTTTCGAGGATCCGGCCTCAGATTATGGACGGCTCTCGTTGGAATTGACGCGTGCCGTTCGCCTTGTTGTCGACACCGGCATTCACTCCGAAGGTTGGACTCGCGAACAGGCCGTGGCGTACTTCCGCGAAAGCGGCGTCGCCGACGACCCAAGCATTCAAGCTGAAATTAACCGCTATATTGCTTGGCCGGCGCAAGGCCTCAGTTACAAGATCGGTCAACTCAAGATTCTCGATCTGCGCAATCGCGCAAAACAGCAGCTGGGTCCCCGGTTTGATATCAGGGCCTTTCACGACGAGATCTTAAGTGGAGGAAGCCTTCCCCTCGATATGCTGGAAGCCAGAGTCGAAAACTGGATTGCAAGTCAGCTCCCGAATGGCGCTTCGCGATGACGGTCACGGAGTTGCCGCAGTTCTGACTTCAGATCTTCAAAAAGATCTTCTTTCGCCACAAGAACCACAACAGAATCCAGCAGATGGCCAAAGCTCCCAGTGAATAAACGAGCGAGGCATTTGCCGTGTTGAGCCCCGCTGCTTCGAGCCATGCCTGTGCGGCTTCGTGCCAATTCATCGTTGTACCGTTGGGCCCTCTCGCGGTGAACGTGTACCCCGGTCCATAAATCAGCGAGTCCGCCACAAATCCCGCGATCGCGTTCATCCCCAACACCAAAATGGGCATCGTCCACACGCCCCGCCATCTCTTCACTTCTACCACCCAGTACAAGAGAGCCAACAACAACAGCGCCAGGCCTCCGCTGAACAATACAAACGAACTTGTCCACAGATTCTTGTTGATGGGAAACCACCGATTCCAAATTTCTCCGGCAAGAATTCCCAGAATCCCAAACAGCGCCATCCTCCCCATCAACTTTCTGACATCGTCCTGCTTTCTTAGCCAATGGCCGGTCAATACTCCGATCAGCGTTGTGCCGATGGCAGGAATGGTATGGATGATTCCCTCGGGGTCGCGGTTGCCGTCATATAAATGGCCCATGAAGAGTTTTCGATCGAGCCATGCCGGAAGATTTTGCACCTGATCGAGGAAGGGAATGTCTCGGCCCGGGACTCCTGCCCCGGGCACCGGCACAAACCGTAGCAGCGCCCAATAGCCAACCAGGCATGCGGCCAGGGCGATCCATTGTTCCCGCCGGCCCGCCCATAGTTCCAGGATCGAGGCGAAAAAGTAGCAAATCCCGATCCGCTGCGTCACTCCTTCAAATCGCCATGTGTGCACATCCAGCCCGATGATGGGCGATGCGTTCACCAGTAAACCAATGGCGATCAGAATCAGGCTACGCCGGATGGCGTGCTTGAAAATCTGCTGCTTTGTGTCCCCGCGCTCCAGCCTCGCCGCATAGGAATAAACCATGGAGATGCCAACCAGAAAAAGGAAGGAAGGGAAAATGAAATCCGCGGGAGTCCATCCATTCCACTTTGTGTGCATGATTGGCCAATACGCCTGTTCGTCGCTCCCGGGGTTGTCCACCACGATCATTCCCGCCACCATCAATCCCCGGTACACATCCAGGCACATCAGTCTCGTTGATAAACTTTGCTTCGCGTCTCCCACAAATGTCTCCCTCTCCCGGGCCTACATCCTACAGCTGCAGCCCCCGCGCTGCTTTTCTCTTCGAGGAAGGCCCGCTGGTCTGGCTGCACCCCTAGCTGAGTAGTTCCGCTCTACCCGGCGACCCGCGGTTCCACGTATCCGGCTACGGAGCCTGATTCTCGTTTTCCCTATTCCCCTGCCTTTGCGGCCAGTAGTTCGAGCACCGCAATGTTCGGCACTAAATCGGCCGGGAGATTGTGCCTCTGCTGAAGATAGGACGGTGCGTTGTAGGAAATCCACACTTTGCCCGCGGTGTCTTCGGCCACGAGGATTTTCAGCGGAAGATCCAGTGCAACGCTTGGAGCAGCTAGCATCAGCGGAGTTCCGCCCTTGGGATTGCCAAAAATCAGCAACTTAGTATCGGGCATTTCGAGCCCGGCCTTTTCCGCTTCGCCGCTGTGATCCACAATCGCAAACAGTTTTGCGTTTCTCGCCTGCAGCATCGATTCGAGCTTCGCGACCGTTTCTCTAACGGAATGCTGGCTGGCGATCTGAATCATGCCATTTTCGGAGACGGCAGGCATAGTGGCCTCCTTCATCGCGGGAAGATTTTGCGCGGAAACATGGCGCGTGGCCAACAAATAATAACTCATCGCCAATCCCAGCACTCCCAGCAAAATTGCGATTGCAACCGCGAGCGCCGACACGTTGCCAAACGACCGTTCTCCCTCTTTCAGTTGTGCGACCAGGCGCAGATAGCGCGACAGCGAGAAAGCGGATACCAGCACGCCCAACAGGATCCATACGATCCCAAACCACAGCGAATAACCGTAAGAAACCACCTGTGTCCCCGGACGCACGACGTTGAATTCCTGCAGAAACAATCCAAATCTTGCCAGAACAAATCCGAGCGCCATCAGCGCCAGTCCTGTCCTAATCCATGCCAGAAAGGTGCGCTCCACTGCCAGGAAATCCGCTGGGCTCGCTTGATAGTTCTCGGGCGTTTCCATGGGAGGTCCTTTCGAAGAGAAGAGCTTCCGCGTGAACGGTCGCGCTTACGGCGTAATTTTCACCATCACCACGGAATGAGATCCCACCTTGGCCGAATAACTCCCTGTAAACGAACCAACATCCTTGTGGGCCCACAGGTCGCGCACTTTCGCCGGGATGTGGCTCGGATAGCCGATCGTTTCCCAGGAAACGCTCACTTCATTTTCCGAAGTGCCACGATTAAACAGAATCACCGCGCGGCTGCCGTCGTTCAGAGTCTTGGCCCAAACTTCCAGGTCGCCATTCTTGACTACGCGGCGACCTTCGCGCCCGAGCCGGTCCTGGCTGACAGCGATCACCTCTTGGTTCGTGAGGATTTCCTTGATCTCCGGGGTCATGGAACGCACATCATTCCCGGCGATCAGCGGCGCGGCCAGCAAAGCCCAAAAGCTGAAATGCGCGCGATACTCCGGATTGCTCATTCCGCCGTTGCCCACTTCCATCATGTCCGGATCGTTCCAGTGTCCCGGCCCGGCATAGGGCTCGAGTCCCACCTGCAGGTCCAGAATGTCCACCATGCCGTATTCGCAGCAACTGCCGTCAGGCCACTTTTTCTTGCTGGTCCACTTGTCGCTGATGTCGCCCGTGGTGCGCCACAGATTTCCAATCCCGTTGGCCCACAGCCACGGCTTGGCCGTGCCCCATTCGCACATGCTGAACACGATGGGCCTGCCGGTAGCCAGCAAGGCATTGCTCATCGTCGTGTACGCTTCCTCCGCGTTGCGCGTGCCCGTGTTGCACCAGTCGTATTTCAGATAATCCACGCCCCACCGCGCATATTGCAGCGCATCCTGATACTCATGGCCTTGGCTGCCGGGTCGGCCCGCACAGGTTTTCGTGCCCGCATCGGAATAAATTCCAAACTTCAATCCTTTGGAATGTACGTAATCGGCCAGCGCCTTGATCCCGGAAGGGAACTGCTGGGCGTCGGCCACGATAAACCCGTTTTCGTCGCGGCTCACCTGCCAGCAATCATCGATGACCACGTATTGATAACCAGCGTCCTTCATTCCGTTCGTGGCCATTGCATCCGCCACGGACTTGATCAGTTCCTCGTTGACGTGACACGCAAATTTGTTCCAACTGTTCCATCCCATCGGTGGAGTCTGTGCCAGGGAGTTCCGTTCCATCTGCGCGTCTGCCGTGCGCGCACCCAAAATCAGTGCAGTCAGCACGAAGCCCATCGTTGCCACCCGCTTCCCATTCCAGTTCATCTCTTTTCTCCTATGGACTTTTTCATCAGGTGCAGAGCGAGCGCCTGGTTTGCTTGGGTCCATGCCAGCGGTGTATGCACATTTGCAATATAACTTCCGTGCTTCAGGAAATAAAGTTCAGGACACTCTCCCGCCGCGGTCACCTGCGCCAGCGACCGGTTGAAGTAGTGCACCTGTTTGTGAAAACTCTCGAGGTCCGCCCGATCCGCAAGAAATCTCCGGCCATAAACGATGGATAGGAGCGGGTCGAAGATGCACCATTGCGCCTCGCCATTCGGCTGTAAGTGCGCATCGCGATAATCCAGCCGTTCGCTGAAGTCCGTGCTCATTTGTCCCGGCGGGAACCACTCGTCGTAGTCCTGACAGAAGTACGAATCTCCGGCGTACCGTTTGATTCCAACCTCGCCTTTCAATCGCGCCTGGACCAAACTCAAAATCGCATCTTCCATCGCACGCGAAGGAATCACGCCGAGCGGATGAATCAGGAACAGCAGCGCCGAATCCACAATCCGTTCTGGCGGCGATTCAAACGGCAGCGTGCTATCCAGCCGTTGCCGCCCTTTCGCAATCAACCGCCGCAATTTCTCGGCAATCCCTGCGCTCGCTTCGCGGCCCGACGCAGTCCGATCTTCATACCTGAGCATCTCCTCCAGTCCGGCCACGACCGCGCCGACACTTGAGTTATTGACTTTTCGACCTTCTTCCCACGCGCCGCTGTCTTTGTCCTGCCAATATTCAATGGCCTCAAAGTAATCGGGGAAAATGCGGTAGATCTCGTAATCTGCGGCACTGATCGGCAGTGCGGCCGTGTTGGCCATAAGGAACCTAAACCACAGCGCGTGGCCGAGCGCATCATTCTGCGCGTGCGGCCATTCCTCCGGCAGCTCTCCGAGCGTTTGCGCCGTGAACCGGATGTGCGGGCGCCGGTTCGCATCTTCCCGCAATACCCGCGCGGGATCTTCCCTAATCTCCCGGAACCGCGGCAATTGCCTCTCGAAGAAGCGCGTCAATCCCTCTATGCACTGAATCACGGGAGCAAGTTGGCCCCGCCGCCAGAACGAATCCGCCACCATAATGTTGTCGCGGATCCACACGTTCTGATAGCCGGTTGCCGAATCCCCCGCCTGGCTGGAACTCGCCGCAAACAAGCCGTTCGCTACCGGACGTATTTCATGCGTGCCATGCGCTTCGAGTACCTCTTTGATCTTTCCGAGGCTTTCCGCCGTGTAGTTCTCCGCGATCAGATGCCGCAGCAAGCCGTTTTCCAGGGCCAAGTGCTGTCCCCGCCTTTCCCTGTTGCAAGTCCAGAAGCGCGCAGGGGCGCTCGGCAAATTCTATCCCACATCGCGCGCACGGCGGCATGGCTACTCTGCAAACACACTCTATCCGCTCGAGTTAGCCGCGGCCTTTCGATTCGTGTGCCCAACTGGCAAATGGCGGGAACAAAACATTCGCTCGCGGTGTCTGAAACAACATAGCTGTTCCCGTCGTATCTTCAGGTTAGAGGCACGCTGCTCGCGCTCGACCTTCTGCGCGCCATTGTTCCCTGAGGACTCGAGTCCATGTTCACCGGAGATGCGGAAGCAGATCGCTCGGAGCGGCGGAGGTCGCCTCGTTATCGCTACGAAACCGCAGTCGAGATCGAATGGGGTTCTGCTCGTCTTCGAGCCCGCACGCGCGACATCAGCGCCAGCGGAATGTTCATCGAGGCCGAAGACGTTCTCTGGGTCGGCGCAGGTTTCCGTGCCCGTCTCACGGTTGACCGTCCGCTTTGGATGGAGTGCTCCGTCAAGCGCGTCGAACCGGGCCTCGGTATGGGCGTTACCGTGGAAGTCCGCGAGGACCAAAGCCAGCGCCACTTTCAAGACTTGCTCGCGAAACTGGCAGCAAGTTAGTCTTCCCGTATACTAGGTTTCATGACGCGTTGCCTCGATTGTGGCTCACCGCGCACAACGGATCAGTGTCCCAACTGCGGCTTGACATCGGCCGCTGCGGAGTTCGTCTTTCGCCGCCGGCTGATCCGCCAGATGGCTTACTTCCTGTTCGGCTCGCTCCTTGTTCCGTATCTTAGCCAGGTGTATCCCCCGCTGGATCTGGACGCAATGCTGATCTTCTTCGGCCTAGTTTTCTTCGTCGCGCTCACTCTGGCGATCTTCCTCGACCGGCAAGCGCGCGCCCGCAAGGACATCGAATTCCTTCGCCATCTTTTCACCGGACTGATTCCCATTCCCTTCATCATTTCCGCTGCGTTGATTCTCAATGGCCGGCTGGATTCGCCGAAGGACGTCGAGTATCACCAAACGACCGTCGAAGGCCGCTATTTGATGCGCGGGATGGTGCGCGGCACGCGACGCCTTTTCGTCTTTTCCTGGCGCGAAGGACATAAGATCGAGCGGCTGGCCGTGGATTCCGATGATTTCGATCGTTTCCGCGAAGGGGATAAAATTAATGTTGGCGTAGAGCCCGGCGCGCTCGGCATTCCTTGGTTTTACGGGGTGTATCGCGCGGGACAAACGCATGTGCCGTTGCCGGCGGAAACGCACATGGACGCGGGCAAGCCGCGAACCCCCGTAGACAAGGAAGCGCCGCCCGGCGGCGCGCCTCTGCCAACTCCGAAGTGAAATCCGTAGCGCGCTTCAGTACAGCGGCCGGCCGTTCAGTCCCAGCGGAATCTGCAATTCCAGGAAATGGCCGCCTTTGCCCAGCCGGAATTTGATCCGTTCCATCGTGCCGACATTTCTTCCCACGAAGTCTGGTGTGTCGATCGGTTTATCCGGCTTGTCCACCCACGACCATTCCACCGCGTCGCCGGTTACTTTGATTTTCTGCGGGTCGATATCGAACACTTCCTGGTCCTGCACATTCACCAGCAGGTAGCGCTTCCACAGGCGCACCAGCAGGACGCCTTTTTTCTCTGAATGATAGATGTTCCAGGAATTGGGTGCGCTGTCGTTGAATTTGACAATGGCAAATTCCAGCGTGTGCCAGGTGAGTTTCTTCCCCGCGTCGGCCTGCGCCGGTGAAGGCGCCTGCGCGCGGGCCATGGCCCAAAGGCTCAAGGAAAGCAGAATCGCCGCGGCGCAACGTATCGGAACTCGCAAGGGCGTGCTCATTTCCCGAAACCGCAATCGCGCCACAGCGTGCCCCACTCCCACAATCCGAATCCCGTTTGCGGCGGCAGCGGATGTCCGACTTGCCGCGCCAGCATGGCCATTTGGCCGCGATGGTGCGAATCGTGGGCAATCAGGTAGCCCACAAACGCTACCACGCCCGGCTTGAAGTGCGGCACTTTCCCGCCCGGATCGTCCAGCGTCTTTTCGAGCAGCGTTTCGAGGGCTTCGGCGCTGGCCTTCAGCGACGCCTGCACTTGCCTACGAGTGGCTTTATCGGGATCGAGCTTCGCCGGATGCTTCCCCGCCTTGTCCGCGGCGCCCAGCCACATCAGCCTCACGTGATGAATGTGCACGGCCATCGCCCCAATCGAGCGGCCCTTGCCCGATGGTGGCGGGGCTTGCCAGGCCGCGTCGGCGATATGGCTCAGTAGCAGTTGATTGGCTTTTTCGTTGATGGCAAACGTTTCCAGTAGCGATTTGCGGTAATCGATGCTGGCCGGCCGGCCTCCCGGGGCGCTCGTGGGCGTCATTTTCTATTTCCCTCGTGTGTCTAGTATAGCCAGAGTGTACGACAACCGCCCAAACCCTGCCCACCTTGCCCTTCTAGAGGGTTTTTGCTTCAGGGTTTTCCGCGCCTTTGTGGGGCGCGCCCCTCTTCTGGCCACCCGCAAACCCGAACCGTGAACAGAGTTCGCCGCAGAGCTCACAGAGAGAAAGCCAGAACAGGGGGACCCCTTCCGTCCCACTCGAGGATCGGGCATCCGGCGAAGACAAGAGAAGAGCGGACTCCCCTTTTGCAGAACACAGAATACGCAAAAGGTGGGCCGCCCAGAGTTTTCAGCGCATGGAGGGAGCATCCCAGGGCCTGTCATTTGTGACAATGGCGAGCTCGGACGACGAGTGAAAGCATGGTCGCGGAATTGGTCAAGAGAAGGAGAAGAAACAATACCATGGAAACCACAACCTGTAAGGGAGCCTGCAAAGCAAAGTTCCTCTTCCTGGCGCTCGCGTGTGCCATGGCCTTTGGCGTGAATGCCGCCGAGACCAACATCGAAAAGCAGCAGAAGCAGATTCGAAGCATGGCGCAAGACACACTGCAGCGGCTTTATAAGGCCGAACCAAAGACCAAAGCGGCGGTCAAGCAAGCCTACGGCTATGCGGTCTTCAGCGACCTGGGAGTGAAAATCCTGTTCGGCGGCACCGGCAACGGAAAAGGGATAGCGGTGAATAACAAGACGAAACACGAGACGTTTATGAAGATGCTGGAGGTGCAAGCCGGCCTGGGAATGGGAGTCGACAAATTCCGGGTGATCTTTTTGTTTGACGACCAAAGAGCGTTCGACAGCTTTGTCAACTCGGGCTGGGAATTTGGCGGACAATCCACCGCCGCGGCGAAGAACGGAGACAAAGGCGCGGCGATGGGTGGAGCGGTGGCGGTCTCCGAGGGTGTGTGGATGTATCAATTGACAGACAAGGGATTGGCCGCTGATATTAGCGCGACGGGCACGAAGTACTACAAAGACGAAGAACTGAACTAACTGGCACACTCACTCGGCCCATGCTCCTGCGCGTTTCCTCCCTGTTTTTGCGTTTAGTTGGGCGGGACTCGCGCCAATCTAGGGTCAGGATCGATCGGCAAACACGGACACTCCCGCGCCAATCGTAACGGATCGACCGGCATTGACGAATCGAGTTTGTGCGCAAGCAGGAGCGGAAGGTAGGAAGCACGTTGGTGGCGCCCGCGGCAGAGAAGGCGGGAAGGATGGGCAAGCCTGGGGATCTGGCGGTGCAACTGTTTCCTTTTTCCCCGGGCAGCGGCTCGCACCGCGGCTACATCCGGAAGAGCGATCCGAAGTTTGTTTCGTCGCAGCAAATTTTCCAGGATATTTTGGCGAATGAAAAAAAGATCCTCACGGATGGAATGGAAATATTTTGTTGATTCATCTGGGGATAGACAGAGAAGATAAAATGTGTGTGTTTCTGGATCCGTTCGTGGAGGAGTTGCGTGGGCGGGGGCACGAGCTTGCGAAGTTCGACCAGATGCTGGCGTAGAGGTAAGTGAAAGAGTGGCGGCGAGGGGGCAAATTGACGAAGCGAGTGTGGCGAGTGGTGGGGCGGATGTTCCCGAGATGCAGCACGATCTCGCAAGCGATTGCCTACAACGTGTTTCTGGCGTTCTTCCCGACGATGCTGCTGGCGGTGGGGTTCGCGTCAACGTGGATCGGGAATCGATCGGGCACACTGGAGGCGTTTCGCGCGTTCACGGACTTTTTGCCGCCGGGGAGCCAGGGCATTGTGTCGGACTTTCTGGAAAAGCGGAGCGCGGACGTGTGGAAGTACGCGTTGGCGGGAGGCCTGGGGACGCTAATCGCAGGGACGCAGGTGATGAAGCTGCTGATGGAAGGGATTCACCTGATTTATGGAGATGAAGAGCGCATCGGGTTTGTTCATCGCCAGCTGCGAGGGTTGTTGCTGCTGCTGATTACCATGGCGCCGATTTTGGCGGCGGGCATTCTGGGAGTGTTTGGGAGGCCGCTGCGGCACTGGCTGACGGGGCAATTGTGGAAGAACGCGCCGGTACACAGCATGTGGCTGGTGTTTTTTCCGCTGGTGGCGATGGTGCTGGCGATGCTGGCGCTGACGGTGATTTATTGGGTGGCGCGGCCGCAGGAAAAGCACCTGAGCAATGTGTTGCCAGGGGCGGCGTTGGCGACACTGTTGTGGTGGCTGGCAAACGCGATCTTTGGGGTGTACGTGAGGAGAGTGCCCTCGAGCTTGGTGTATGGAGGGCTGGCGGCGGTGATTGGGTTGCTGGTATGGATGCAGATTTCGGCGGTGATCGTGTTTTTGGGGGCGGCGTGGAACGCGGAGGAGGAATTGGGAAGCAGCAGGAGCCGATGAAGGGGTCGCGCGGACGGGATAGGGGACCGAGCGCCTCTAATCTGCCGTGGTTGGCATTCCACTTCTTTGGCAATATTCCATCGGGGGATCTAGAGAACACTACTCCAAAACCTCTGTGGACCGGTCCGAACGTGTCCGACGGGAGTTAGCCTGACAGACGCAGGACTTTGTGAGAATATTCGACCGAGAGAGGGGGAGGTGCAGCATGAAATACCGATTAGCAATATGGGCGGCTGCGGGCTTTCTCGTTGCGAGTGGGTGGGCAGTTTATTTCTTAGTGGCCAGCAAAGACCGTCCGATAGAACCGATTGTGTACACCCTTGCCCGATTAACCTGCCCCGTCGCGATTGTCGGCTCGCATTACCCCGTCAGCCTCAATTCGGTTCTTGCTGCCAACGTGGCCACTTATGCACTGGTCGGTCTAGTGGTGGAAATCGTGCGGCGGCAATTAGACCACTCCCGGTAAACCAAGACATGAAAGCCGCATCCGTTGTATTGCTCTTCGTGCCGCTGTTCCCCAGCGTGTCTCGTTCGCAAAGCCCGTTCGACGGTACTTGGGTGATTGATACCAGCAAGAATCGTAACTTCGCGGCCGAAAAACCGATCACGTTTTCGCTCGCCGATGGGATGTTCCGGGAGGGCCACAGGGTAGTCAAGGCCGATGGCAAAGATCAGAAGGTCCCTGCCACGGGTTATTGGGATACAGTCTGCGTCCGTATCGTGGATGACCATACGGTCGAGGTGACCTCCAAAAAAGCCGGGAAACCAATGTTCACGGAAACGGACACTGTTTCTGCAGACGGCAACACTTTGACCCAAGTGGTGAAAGATACGACAGAGGCGGAGGCGGTTACTTTTGAGAGCGTGTTTAGGCGTCTCGCACCGGCGCCTCCCGGTGTACACGTTCTCTCAGGCTCGTGGCAAATCTTCAAGCAGAGCCGATCGGCGAACAGCACGATCATCAAATACAAGTGCACATCGCAAGGATTCAGTGCTGAGACTCCCTTGGGAGAAAGGCTCGATGCAAAATTCGATGGCAAATTTTATCAGATCGAGGACGACCCGGCCCATACCATGGTTTCGGTGAAGTTGATAAACCCCTACACGGTCGAGCAGACCAATGTACGTGATGGCAAGGTTGTCTTTGTGGTGCGATTAGAGGTTACGCCTGACGGGAAAGCCATTCACGCATCGTCGGAAAGCAAGGAAGACGGAAGCGTGAAATCTTGGGAACTGCACAAACAGCCTAAATAGCTATCCCGCAGAAGTTGATCACTAGAGGGGCGCTCGGAACTGCCGGATGACGCGTTACCTCTAACGACTTAGAACTCGGCGTAGCGGTGCCAGGCCACACAGCTGTCGCAGTTAAAGCTACCAGACGGCAAACAAATTCCAGACGATATGCATAGCAGCAGGAGCCCATACGGATTTAGAATCATGTTGCGCGAGGCCCAGCAGCAGTCCATTCACAAATAAAAGCAGGATTACCCGCCAGGGGTACTTACTAGGTTCCTATCGAGAACTCACTTGGCCGCAGGTACCCAAACATTGTCAGGAGCTGCGATCTCGGAGTTCGAGACCTCCGTCTCAATCCTCACGCGCTGCAGACCAGCATTCTTCTTCGGAGTGGCGAGAAACACGAGGTAGTACTGATTGTCGAGAGTCCGTTGAAACCGTTCCAAGTACGGCTTAAAGCTAACGAGAGTAGAAGTGCTAAGCGAATAACATTCACCACCCGTTTCATCGGCGATTTTCGAAAGTCCGCCAAGCCCTAGCTGCAGGTCCCAAGAGCTTCTGCCGGCACGTCCCACCCCAACCGCGTACAGGGAGTGAACAATTACGTTGTATCGCTGGCTGATTTCGCTCGCAGAGTTCGCATCGACACTGATGGTGGGCATGCTGTGATAAGTCGGGCCGTAGTTAGGTCCAAGGCGAGAGGGCGCGGGCTTTTCGCCACGGAGCCGGTCAATTCCGTCGGAAAGCATCAAAACCTCTCGCCGCACATTCTGCTGCGGCCATCCCTTCACCAAACTGATGAGCGACAGGTACGGGCTATCCATGGTCGAAAGACCACCCCGAGGCAGACGAACAGCCTTGACAGCAAGTTCATGATCCGCAGTGAAATTCTGGACGATGTTGACACTCGCGCTCGACATGTAACCAATGCCGATCACTGTCGAAGGTGGTTGGGCTTTGATGAACTCCTTTAGCTCGTTGAGATTGCCTCCAATGACAGGATCAAGCGTGTCGTCAATCAAAATCATCAATTGAAGCGCGGCGTTGTCTCCCTGCGCGGGAATCAACTGCGTAACCTGGAGGAACGTCTTACCTTGCTTTACCTTTACTTCATCCGGCCGCAGGCGCGGGAGTTCACTATCAGCCCTAACGGACATGTCCGTGATGACCACGTGGACTTGCGCGGTGCTCGAAGGGGCCTTTTGTTGTGCACTCAGAATTTGGCCAGTAAATGCAAAGACACACGCTGTACCGAGAAGGGCCCAGAGCATCTTGCTGTTTCTCATGTTATTTTCTCCTGACGAACAAGCGATTTCGCGATCATTCAAGATTAGCTAACTCACGAACTCCACCATGCCATTCGCGAGGTTGTACATCGCACCGGTGATCTGGATCGATCCTTTCTTCTCCAGGTCCGCCAATACCGGGCTTCTCCGCCGAACGTTTTCGATTGATAATTTTACATTGGTTCGGGCTACAGCGTCGACGTAAGCCGGATTCTTGCTGGACTTCTCACCGTCAAAGTTGGTTTCAGGTATGGCCGGTTTGATCCTCGCCAACAATCCCGTGAGATTGCCTAAGACCACGTCATCGATTGCGCCTTTTATCGCGCCGCAAGCCGTGTGGCCCAGGACCAAGACGAGCTTTGCTCCCGAAACAGCACATGCAAACTCCATGCTCCCGAGCAGGTCATCGTTGACCACATTGCCCGCCACGCGTCCATTGAACGTGTCGCCGATCCCCGCGTCGAAAACGATTTCCGCAGGAACTCGGGAGTCGACGCATCCAAGGATTACCGCCGCGGGATACTGGCCAGCAGCACTTGAGCGTTTCTCAGCTAAATAATCGCGAGGAGCCATCTTGCCTGCACGAAATCGCTCATTCCCTTTTTTCAATTCGTCAATAACTTGCGACGGCGTCATGCTGTCACGTTGCTCTTTTGTCAGCGACTCACTCATGCTTGGCGCAAATTGCATCGTGAAAAGACCAAGTGAAGGGCTAACGGCGCAGACACCGAGGGCACTGCCAAGAAATCTGCGACGGTCCACAGCTAGGCTATCCCCTGATGCGGATGGTGTTCTTTTCATAGCATTCCTCCTGGTTCTTAGAATGTGCGCCTCGTCACCGTGATTCGTGGAACCGACGAATCGGGCGCTGGCGGCGGTTATCGCTTAGTTGTTGGCGTTGGACGCCCCGGTTGACAGCTTCTGTATCACCTGCTCAAGGTTGAAACTGGCCGGTTTTTGTCGCGGTGGAAATTCCCTAAAGGATTGTAGCACTGCCCGAGGAATGCTTATGCCGGAACGAGCAGGAACACGCATTCGATCCTCCAGTAGCTGTAATCTATCCCTTCCTCGGGCCCACGTTCAAAGGGGTCGGCCCGCAGGTCGATCAACTTCGGAACGCGAAGCGTCCAGAACGGTTCCTCCCAGACGTCAAAGCCGTGAGCGCGCTGTTCCATGAGGACAAGCTTCCATTTGTTGTAACGAAGGCCGCAGAGACCACCTTCATCAGTCCAATATAGGAACTCCTGGCGCGGCCCGACTTCTGTCTCCCCCTTCAGATACGGCAGGAAGTTGTAGCCGTCCAGATGGACCTTAAAGGTCGAACCGCCAGCTTGATAGCCTGTCAGCAACTTCTCCTTGACGTCGGGTACGCCTGCCGCCGCGACGAGCGTGGGTCGCCAGTCTTCATGCGCGGTGATGTCATTCACTTCCGTTCCGGGCTTGATCACTCCCGGCCAGCGAATGACGAAGGGTACGCGGAAGCCACCTTCCCAGTTGGTGTTCTTCTCACCGCGGAAAGGGGTTGTTCCACCGTCTGGCCAGCTCATCACTTCGGCCCCATTGTCACTACTGAAGATGACCATCGTGTTGTCCGCAATCCCGAGGTCATCAAGCTTTTTCAAAAGTACCCCAACATTGTCGTCGAGTTCCTGCATGCCAGCGCCATACAGACCGTACTTGGCGACCATGGCCGCGTATTTAGGCGGTAGATGGGTCCAGATATGCATGCGCGTAGTGTTGTGCCAGATGAAGAACGGCTTGCCCGTTTTCACGGAGCGATCCATGGCATCTAGCGATGCGGCAAGAAACTCCTCGTCGGCGGTTTTCATCCGTTCGATGGTGAGCGGGCCGGTATCCTCACAGGTCTGCTTGCCCCATGGACCAGAGCGGGGATCGGCAGGCGCGGGGTTGTCCGTCGCAGTGGCTTTACACTTCAGCACGCCCCGTGGGCCAAACTTGGCAGCAAATGCAGGATTCTTCGGATAATCCACATTTTCCGGTTCTTCTTCTGCGTTCAGGTGATAAAGATTGCCAAAGAACTCATCGAACCCGTGGACCGTAGGTAGAAACTCGTTGCGATCTCCAAGATGATTCTTGCCGTGCTGGAAGGTCATGTAGCCGAGCGGCTTCAACAGGTCGGCTATTGTCGGGTCTTCTTTCTGGAGACCAATCGGCGCGCCCGGCAGCCCGACGGTGGTCAGGCCAGTCCGTATCGGGCTCTGACCGGTAATGAACGCAGCCCGCCCTGCAGTGCAGCTCTGCTGCGCGTAGTAGTCGGTGAACAGTGCGCCCTCCCGGGCGATCCGGTCTATGTTGGGCGTCTTGTATCCCGTCATGCCATGGTTGTAGGCGCTGACATTCCAGAAACCTACGTCATCACCGAAGATGACGAGAATGTTGGGTTTTTTCTGAGCGAATGCATCAGAAAGGAAGAACATAAAACAGACTCCGAAGCTGACTGCCAAACGGAAAAGACTTCGCATGGATCGAAGCTCCTGTGCAAGCGTCACGAGTTTCGCTGCCCGCTGAGATCGTTCAGTCGCGGACAGCTCAGCTATCCGCGTATCCGAGCTCGGTGCTATGGTCGAAGGGCCGTTCGACGCCGTCCACCGTTTTGATCGGCGAAGAACTTCGCACGGGCGGATTGAATTCGTACTTTCCATACTCGAAATGCTCGGGCTTGGGTAGTTTCTTGTTGATATACTCAATCCCACTGAAATCCTTGAACCCCAGCTTGTGAACTTTCCAACGACGCAGCCGCATGGGGGCGTCTTCTTCCCACGTGGCCCAGAACCAGCCCTTGAACAATTTTTTAAAGACCGGTTCTAAAATCCTGAACAGCGGATGCGTGTTAATTCGGTAGGTGACGGTAACCGAGCAGCGGTCGTTCGGCAAATCCTGGAACAAGGCTTCCATTTCCAGGATGAACCCTATGGAATCCTTGTGGAAGCTCTTCATAGTGTTGCCGTCCATGTACTGGAAGCCTATGCCCGAAGAATAGAGCGGCAAAAAAGGCATGCGTTTGCTGCGCAGCACAAGGGACCAATTGTCACGCTCCGCGAGCACCCGCGCCCGGTTGTAAAGTTTGAAATGCGTGCCGACCAGGTGTTCGTGGTCGTAGTAGTTCCACATCACAATTTCCTTGGGGCAGTCCATTTCGGCGAAGAACTGGGTGGTCAATGTGTAAGATTTCATGCCGGCGCTTCACCCCAACAAATCGACATAGATTTTGTCGTCGTCAATTTTCAGCGCGTACTGCCGAAGGGGCAGGCCCGGTTGCGAAATGCACGAGCCGTCCTTACAGGAATATTGCCAGTTGTGCCACAGGCAGGTAAAAACGCCGTCTTTGTTCTTGTGATAACCGACCGGGCCGCCGAAATGGCGACAGATGTTGCTGATGGCCTTGATTTGACCATCGTATTCATAGAGGAGAATATCGTGGTCATCGAGCCAGCGGGTAAGCTGACCGGTCTTCTTCAACTCGTCAACCGACGCGAGATATCGAAGGTCGGGCTTTCGACCTTCCTCCGGCACCCCTACGAGCTTTGCTCCGGTTGACACTAAACATCCTCCTTTTCACTAACTCAAATGGCCAAATATATTCAGCAGTGAATCGAGCCAGGTCAAGAATTGTGCGATTGGTTGGATTGCATCCCGGGACAGTAAGTCGAGCCTTGGTCATTTGTCCAATGCAATATTTGTATTGAGGTGATACATTCCGCGTATGGCGATTGAATTGAGGCTTCTTCATTGTGCTCTCGTACTTGCCGAACACAAGAATTTCGCACGGGCGGCTAAGGCCGTAAACGTGTCTCAGCCTACGCTGTCGCGCAACATTCAGGAAATTGAGCGACGCATTGAGACGCAGTTATTCGAGAGAGGAACGGGAGGCGTGGTTCCGACCGACGCCGGGGAGATCTTCCTGGAGCATGCCCGAGAAGTCGTTGCTCGCGCTGCCGATCTTAACCGAGAAATGGAGCTGCTGAGAGGACTTGAGAAAGGTGAACTGAAGATTGGCGCGGGCACGTATCAGTCAGCAATGATAGTTGACCGCGCGGTAATCCGGCTTCTGCGCGCAAATCCCGCCATCCGGCTGCAAATCCATACCGACAATCGAGAGAAACTCTTGCCGCTACTTCGCAAACGCGAATTGGACATAGCCGTGATAGGTCTGGGCGGGATCAAAGTTGAGCCGGAGATGCATCTGACTAGGCTGAATCGACATCAGGGCTATTTCGTCGTTCGCAGCGGACATCCATTACTCGCATCAAGAGGGGTACCCACTCTCCGGAGCATCCTGCGGTTTCCTGGGGTAATGACCTCGCGGGTTACCTTTCCGGCCCTGAAGCAATTTCTCGCCAGCGAGCCGGGAGACAGGACAGATCATGCCAACGCCAAGTCGTTTCCCTCAATTGCTTGCGAATCGGTAGCAATGATGAAGGTGATCGTTGCGGAAACCGATGCGGTTGGCTTATTGCCGCTGAATGCAGTTATGGCCGAAGTCCGAGCTGGCGAACTGGTTGTTCTTTCTCTCGTTCCCCCGTTCCTGAAGGTTGATTTCGGTATTGTCCGGCTGGCGCATCGCAGTCTTTCTCCCCTTGGCGAAACCTTTGTGCGCTTGCAGCTGGCTGTAGATGAAGAAGTTCATGAGTTCGAAGAGGAGAATGCACCGAAGGTCATTGCCGCGCCAAACCACACTCGCTCCAGGGCGAGGTCCGCATCCAGTGCTTAATAAACGTACAAATTGTACACGTAGGCGAAATTACCATGCGCACCACGCAAGGCCCTGATTATGGAGGCTTACGATGAAGCGCTTTTTCGAGGTCACTTTTCGACCGTTCTTCGTTCTCACTGGAGTCGGAACATCATTAGCCGGTCTGTATGCTTTGTGGCCCCGGTGGGCCGTGGAAACGCTCGGAAAACTCACATTCAGGCAGGATTACACAGTCTTCGTGCAGCACTGGGGAGTTATGGTAGGCCTCATGGGCTTATTCATGATCGTAGCTGCGTTCAACGTGAAGTGGCGAAAACCGATTCTCGTCTGTAGCCTAGTTGAGAAATCCTTCATGGTTTTTCTCGTTGCTATGAATCTCAGGCAAACGTATGCGCAGGGCTTGAAAGCTCTGGCAGCCATGGATGCAGCAGTAGTTCTCTACACAATCCTTTACTTTGGTGTACTCGGTCTGAGGGAATAGCTAAAGCGACCTATGCTGGTGCCTGCCCGGTAACCTGACCTTTGTCGGGAGTTAGCCCGGAGAAGAGGTTTTCCAGGGATTTTCGCGCGGGGTGGTCCCTTTTTTCCGGCTGTAGACGCATACCCGGGGTCGCGTTGACACCCCAAAGTCGGGGGCCTATAGTCGGGGAGTCCCACCCGCGTCAAAGTGACCAGCCGAACCTGGCGAGCTGTCAGGTCAAAGGTCGCGAATGGGGGCGAGGGAGAGGATGACGCAGGGACCTGCTTACGGGAAGTTCTGCAGCCACGGAAGGAAGTGGCTGACTGTGCTTGTGATCCTGATCACTTGGGCGGCGGGACTGCGTGCCCAGGATACGAGCAGCCCACCGGCGCCAGCCAGCGGACCATCGAGCGGGAGCCCGGGCACGAGCACCGGTGTGGCCAAGACCTCAGCGGAAACGACTGCCGGTCAACAAACGAAAACAAGCGAACCGAAGACAGAACTCTCCAGCAGGGATACCGACACAACGTTTAAGTTGCGGGTGAACTTGGTGCAGGTAAAGGTAGTGGTGCGCGACAGCAAAGGCGAGTTGGTGCGGGACTTGAAGCGCGAAGATTTCCAGGTGTTCGACCAGGGGAAGCTGCAGGCGATCACCACCTTTGGAGTGGAAACGCCAGAATCGCGGAAAAAGAGAAGAGAGGCAGCGGCAAAGACGCAGCAGGGTGCCGATGAAGAAGTGGAAGGAGAAAAAGTGGCACTGCCGGAACGGTTCGTGGCGCTGGTGTTCGACGATATCCATCTGAAGATGGAAGACGCCATCGTCGTGCGCTCGAGTGCCAAGAAGTTGATCGAAAGCATGACGCCAGCGGACCGCATCGGAATTTTTGGGACATCCGGGCAGCTAAAGCTGGATTACACCAGTGATAAAGCGGCGCTGGAGCGAATGCTGCTCCAGGTTTTGCCGCGGCCGAAGATGGGGAAGATCAACGGGACGACCAACTGCCCGGACGTGACCTACTACATGGCGGATCAGGCGATCAATAAGAGCGACAACACGATTTTGCAGGTGGTGACACAGGAAACCTTGCAGTGCATGTTCCAGGGAAACCCGCAGGAGTTACAGGCGGCAGCGCAGATGGCGCAGTCGGCCTTGCAGCAGGAGTTGGTCGCCGGGGACACGGACAATGAGTATACCTACCGGGCGCTCGAAGACGTAATGAGGCGGTTGGGAACGCTGCCGGGAGAGCGCGTCATGGTGCTGGCCTCACCGGGATTTCTATTGAGCACACAATTTTTGGATGAGACGGGGATCATCGATCGGGCCAACCGGGCGAGCATCGTGATTAACACGGTGGATGCGCGCGGCCTCTATACGCCGGACGTCATGGGTGACATCAGCCAGCCCGTCACGGACACGCCCCTCACCGCGGGAATGAAGACTTCCTACCGAACGCAGGAACAGAGTGAGAATGCCTATGTGCTGATGGATTTTGCGAATGGTACGGGCGGGACGTTTTTTCACAACTCGAATGATCTGCAGACGGGATTGAACCGAGCCGGCGGGACACCGGAGGTTTCCTACATTTTGGGATTTTCACCGCAGAACCAGCGGATGGACGGGAAATACCACACGATCAAGGTCGTAATCACGGAAAAACGCAAGTACAACATTCAGGCGCGGCGAGGATACTACGCGCCAAAGAAAGTGGACGATCCGCAGGAACAGGCCAAGGCCGAGATGCAAGAGGCGGTGTTTTCGCAAGACGAAATACAGGACCTGGCGCTGGAATTGCAGACGCAATACTTCAAAACTACGGAAATCGATGCGCATGTGAGTGTGGTTTCGCATATCGACGTAAAGGCCATGCACTTCCGCAAAGCCGATGGTCGAAATTTTGACAACTTGACGGTAGCGACTGTGGTATTTGACGAGAATGGGAATTATGTAACCGGGGGAGAAAAAATCCTGGAGATGCGGTTGTTGGACACGACCTACGACCGGTTGAGCAGAACGGGGTTGGTGATGAAGTCAAGTTTTGACCTGAAGCCGGGACGGTACATGGTGAGACAAGTGATCCGAGATTCTGAAGGGGCACAAATGGCGGCGAAGAACGGGTCCGTCGTTATACCCAACTGAGTGCTGATGGGGGACAACATGAAATTCAAAGAGAGAATGGATGCCGGAAGTAAACTGGCGATCGCGGTAATTTTTGCTGGACTGTTCTTCGGTGTGAGCCGGACGAGCGCGCAGACGCAGGAAGCGCCGAAGACGGCGGCAGCAACGGAACAGGCGGCCACGAGTAATACGGTGATCCGCACAGAATCGCGAGTGGTGCTGGTGGATGCAGTGGTGACGGATAAGAAGGGAAATTACGTCACAGACCTGACGAAGGATGATTTCAAGGTGTTCGAGGACAACAAGGAGCAGACGGTTTCGAGTTTCTCCTCCGAAGCGGACCCGGCGGTACAGGCTGCGGGACAGAAGCACTACATGATTTTGTTTTTTGACAATGCATCGATGGTCGTCGGTGACCAGATGCAGGCGCGGAATACCGCGGCAAAGTTTATTGAAAGTAATGTGGGACCGGACCGGTTGATGGCGGTGGTGAATTTTGGCGGGAGCTTGGTGATCCAGCAGAACTTTACGTCCAACGCAAAACTGCTGCAGGCCGCGGTGACCGGCAACAGTGCGCCAAATATCGATACCAATGGACAGTCAACTCAGCCAGTGATGGTGGCGATGACCGGTGCGCCATCGCTGAGTAATGCCGAGTCGGATTTTGGAGCGAGGTCCATGTTGTTGTCCATCCGCAGCCTGGCGAAAAACTTGCGGGGAGTACCTGGGCGGAAGATGTTGATCCTGTTCACATCGGGATTTCCGCTGACCACCGATAATCTTACGGAACTGACCGCAACGATCGATGCCTGCAATAAAGCGAATGTGGCGGTGTACCCGCTCGACGCGCGCGGCTTGACCACGGGAATGCCGGGAGCAGGACCAGGTAGCGCGAAACTTGCGCTGCCAGAGAAAGGCAAGAACTCAAGCGTGGCGTCTCTGCCAAGCGCGTCTCCGTCGACAAAGCCGAGACTGGTTCTGGCGAGTGCGCGCCTGGCCGCCTCGCTCGATCCGCAGCATACCGGAGGTGGCGGAGGAGGCACGGGCGGTGGAGGTACGGGTGGGGGAGGCACGGGCGGAGGAGGCACAGGCGGTGGCGGCCACACGGGCGGAGGCGGAACGGGAGGCACGGGAGGCACGGGCGGAACGGGAGGTACGGGCGGCGGTGGGAAAGGGGGTAGCGGAGGAACAGGGGGAACAGGGGGAACCGGTACGGGCGGCAAGGGTGGTGCAGGAACAGGCGCAGGCACGGTAGGAAGCCCGTACTCCAATTATTACAACAACCCCATGAACCAGCCGCAAGTGTTGTTGCCAAAGATCCCGACGTCAGGATCGGCGAACCAGCAAGTGATGCAGATGCTGGCGGAAGGGACAGGGGGATTCGCGATTTACAACACCAATGATCTGTTGGGAGGATTGCAGCGGATCGCTTCGGAAATGAACCAATTTTACGTGTTGGGCTATGTGCCGCGCGAGACAGCCGAGGGGAGCTGCCACACGCTGAAGGTAAAGTTAAACAAGAACGGGCTGGAGGTGCGTTCACGCTCGGGATATTGCAACGTGAGGCCAACGAATCCACTCGGAGGGAAGCCGATCGAAAAACAGATGGAAGCGCAGGCGAGTGGGGCTACGACAGGAACGATTCACGCGAGCATGGAAGCGCCGTACTTTTATTCTGCCCCGAATGTGGCGCGGGTGAACCTGACCATGGAGATTCCCGGAGACGCGCTGGTCTTTACGAAGGACAAGGGAAAATACCACGCAAACGTGAATATATTGGGTATAGCCTACAAACCGGACGGATCGGTGGGGGCGCGGTTCAGCGATACGCTGATGATCGAGATGGAAAAGGACGAATGGAAGGAATTCACGAAGCAGCCCTACCGATATCAGAACCAGTTTGACGCTGCACCGGGGAATTACAAGCTGGCGGTGGTGCTGAGTTCGGGTGGCGAAGGGTTTGCCAAGATGGAAACGCCCCTACAGATCGATTCCTACGATGGGAACAAGTTTACGCTGGGTGGAGTCGTGCTGTCGTCGAGCTTGCAACGAGTGGATGAAATTCCGACGGAAGTGGATGCCACCTTGCTCGAAGATCGCAAGCCTTTGATCGTGAAAGGAATCCAGATTACGCCGGCGGCCAGCTACCAGTTCAAGAAGACGGACAACATAACTTTGTATTCCGAGGTGTATGAACCGCTATTGAAGACCGATCCGACGACGAAAGTGGCCACCGGCTACCGGATCTTCGATAAGAACACAAACCAACAGGTGCTCTTTACAGGGATAATTCCGCTCGAGGGATTCGTGGAGAAGGGCAACCCGGTTGTGCCCTTTGCGCTGAAGGTGGATACGAAGCAACTCCCGCCAGGTTCCTACCGGTTGGTGCTGCTGGCCGTGGACGCGAAAAACAACCAAGCGCCGCAGAGGCCTGTGGAGTTCACGGTAAGCAATTAAGGCGGGCCATTGTCGAGGGCCGTGCGCCATCGCTGATTGTCGGGGGCCGAGTTTCGGTGAAGCTCCTGCCGCGATTCTTCCGGAATGGTTTCGCGATGACCGGTTTCTGACCTGGCCAACCCCGACAGAAATGGGGCTATCCATAGGTAACACCTGGCCTTGGGGCCAGCAACTTTCGCTGGGCGACGGGGTTAATCTGGAAGATATGCCTAGAAGCCATGCCCCCTTACCTGCAAAAAGCGTGAGCCGGAGTTCAGGCCCGCCTCGAAGCTGCCTTTCCTGTACACCGCGGGCGCTGCTGGCATTTCTCCTAACCACTTCCTGTATTTCCACGATGGTCGTGGATCTTCCGGCGCTGGCCGCAACCGCCGCCGACAAAAAGAAGAGTCAGGACCCCGTCCTCAAGAGTTTGCCGGTCACGGAACTCAGCACGGATGAAGCGATTCAGCACGCCCTGAACCGCTTGGCCTACGGTCCGCGGCCGGGAGACTTCGAACGCATCCGGCAGATGGGCCTGGCCAAGTGGATTGACCAACAACTCAATCCGAAATCGATTGACGACAGGGCCGTTGAAGCGCGATTGAACATTTATCCCACGCTGACGATGACGACAGCGCAATTGATGGCTGATTATCCAAATCCCAAGCAAGCAGCGAAGCAAGCCGAGTTGGCGAAACAAGAGTCTCCGCAAGTGCAAGCAGCGCAAAGACAGGCTGACGATGCCATCACGGAGATGGCGCGGGAGATGGATGCAAACGGTGGCGGGGCCAATGAAGCGGCGGGGAATAACGGAACGATGACAAGCCCTTCCGGGACGCCGGCAGCGGATACACCGTCGCCCATGAAACTGAATCCGGCAACGAGGGGGGCGGGGAATCGGGATCCACTGGGTGTGGATCCGAACGCAGTTCCGAGAGCGATCTCTGACGACAGCAAACGGCCGCAGCGCGTGGTGGAAGAATTGGCCATGGCGAAGATGACGCGCGCGATTTACAGCGACCGGCAACTGCAGCAAGTGATGGACGATTTCTGGCTAAACCATTTCAACGTTTTCGCAGGGAAGGGCGAAGTGAAATGGTACCTGACTTCGTACGAGCGGGATGTAATTCAGCCGAACACCCTGGGGAAATTCAAGGATCTGGTGACAGCCACGGCCAAGAGCCCAGCGATGTTGTTCTATCTGGATAATTTCCTGAGTGCCGACCCCAAAGCGGCACAGCGGCAGGCCATGAGGCAACAGATGCGCCGTGGACCGAATGGATATCCACCGCGGCCGCAACAGCAGAACAAGAAGCAGCAGCGCGGGCTGAATGAGAATTACGGACGCGAATTGATGGAGCTGCACACGCTCGGAGTGGATGGCGGGTACACGCAGAAAGACGTGACGGAAGTGGCGCGGTGCTTCACCGGCTGGACGATTGAGAAGCCACGGGAAATTGCGCAGTTCAAATTTGATGACAAGGTACACGATCCCGACCCGAAGGTAGTGTTGGGGAAGAAGATTCATGCCGGCGGAAGGAAGGATGGCGAGGAGGTCATCGAGCTGCTGACAAAGCATCCGAGTACTGCAAAATTTATTTCCACGAAACTGGCGCGGCGATTTGTTTCCGATACTCCCCCGCCGGCGCTGGTGGAACGCATGACCAAGAGTTTCCAGAATTCGGGGGGAGATATCCGGGAAGTGATGCGGACGATGATTTATTCGCCGGAATTCTGGTCGCGGGATGCCTACCGGGCGAAGGTGAAGACGCCGTATGAACTGGTGGTGTCGTCGGTGAGAGCGCTGGGAACCGACGTGGATACGCCCATGCCGCTGGTGCAGTGGGTGGGAAGAATCGGAGAACCGCTGTATCAGTGCCAGCCACCGACGGGATATGCAGATAAGGCAGAGGCTTGGGTGAATTCGGGCGCGCTGCTGAACCGACTTAATTTTTCGCTGGCGCTGGCGGGAAATAAGGTGCGCGGATCGCGAAGTGATGTGGCCGCGCTTCTCGGAAGTGATAACGAGAGCGATCCGAAGAGAACGCTGGACCGGGCGGTGGAGGTGTTCCTCGGGGAGGCGGGACCGGGTACCGTGGATACGCTGCAGAAGCAACTGGAGAACCCGCAAGTATTGCAGGCCAAGCTGGATGATCCGGTGAAGCAGGTGGATTTGGGAATGCTGACAGGATTGGTGCTGGGTGCGCCAGAATTTCAGAGGAGATAGAAGAGGAAAATGGAAAGTGACCGGCGATCGGGAAGCCGAGAGTAAGTCTCAAGCAGTCGAGGTGAGGGAATGATGAGCAGCACATGTTGCGAAGGCGTTCGCAAGGCGAAATTTTCACGGCGCTATTTTCTGAAGCAAGGCGGGATTGGGCTGGTGGGATTGAGCACAATGCCGGCGTTCTTGCAGCGTGCAGTGGCCTCCACACCCGGAGCAGGGAAGAAGCAACTGGTGGTGCTGTTCCAGCGGGGAGCGGCGGATGGGCTGAACATCGTGGTGCCCTTCGGGGAACCAAATTATTACCGCATGCGGCCGACGATTGCGATTCCGCAGCCGAGGCGCGGCGGGGGAGAGACGGCGGTAGACCTGGACGGATTCTTTGGATTGCATCCGGGGTTGGCACCACTGGTTCCGCTATTCCAGAAGAACCAATTGGCGATTGTGCACGCGGCGGGATCTCCGGACCCCACGCGCTCACATTTTGACGCGCAGGATTATATGGAGTCCGGCACACCAGGAGTAAAGGCGACCGAAGACGGCTGGTTGGATCGTGCCATCGGAACCGTGCCGGAAGAAAATGCGTCGCCGTTTCGCGCGGTGGCCATGGGTCCAAATTTGCCGCGCATGTTGCACGGCAGCACGGGAGCGATTGCGATTCCGGATTTGCGGCAATTCAAGGTCCAGCCGCAATCGGCGGCAATGGCCAGTGCGGCGGAAGGCGGGTTTGAGGCCATGTACTCGCAGTCGGTGGACCACGCCCTGCACGGAACGGGCACGGAGACGTTTGAAGCGATAGACATGCTGCGGAAGATCGACACAACGCAGTATCCACCGGAGAACGGCGCGGACTACCCGAAGAGCGCGGTGGGACAGCGTTTGCAGCAGATCGGGCAGATGATCAAAGCGAACATCGGCGTGGAAGTTTTATTTTTGGATTGCGGCGGCTGGGATAACCACGTGAACGAAGGCGGGGCGCAGGGGCAACTGGCGAACCTGCTGAAGGACCTCGGGCAGTCCCTGGCGGCATTTCAGCAGGACCTGGGCGACCGCATGGCCGACATCGTGGTCGTAACGATGAGCGAATTTGGGCGAACGGCCAAGGAAAACGGGAACCACGGAACGGATCACGGGCACGCCAACTGCATGTTTGTGATGGGCGGCGATGTGAAGGGTGGACACGTGTACGGAAAATGGCCGGGGCTCGACGAGCACCAGTTGAACGATGGGCGAGACTTGGCGCTGACAACGGATTTCCGGTCGGTGGTGGGAGAGATTTTGACGAAGCACCTTGGCGTGAAGGACCTGGCGCCGGTATTTCCGGGGTTTGACAATAATCCGCGAAAATTCGCGGGCCTGGTGCGCGCGTAAGTCACGCAGCGTTGCCTTATTTCTTGACGAAAATTGCCTTTGGAATCATGCAAGGAACGCCATTGCCTATGTCGACCACTTGGGAGACGCGGCCGTTGGCGACCATGAACGTGCGGGAATCGCCAGGTCTGATTTCGTCCCTTGAGCGGCGAAGAGTTTCGATGGAAAAAGTGTCGCCGGAATTCACGACCAGTTTGAGTTTTCGGTGGGATCGAGCCAACCCCGTTGCAGGGTGTCTTTCTTTGCAGGCAGGACGTAGTGCTTCTCTTCGGCAATTTGCTTCCTGGTGTTCGCGCAAGGGGCGGTTGACTGTGCCCGTGCGTCCAAGGTCAAAGCTGTGAGCAACAACGCCAAGGATGCAAATCGCTGCGATACGAGCATTTGTGGCCTCCTGGTTGGGTGAAAAGGTGGCGAGCGTAGAGAGGGAGCCTGGACGGAAAGCTCAGAGAGCTTACGATGCTCGCCCTCTGCGAAATTTCTGGGACCGTGCCTTGCGAATGGATCGACTGCGCGTTTGCCGGCTCGCTAGGTTTATCGTTAAAGCGGCCGAATCCAGATGTTGCGATAACGGACGAGGTCGCCATGGTCCTGCAAGGCCAGCGGAGCTTTGTCGGGGCCAGGCACGTAAGTCGGAATATCTCCGATGGCGGTCCGCCCCCTGATTTCGACATTATCTTGGACCAGGACGCCGTTGTGAAAGACCGTGACGCGCGCCGGACGAAGCAATTTGCCGGATTTGTCGAAGTGCGGGGCATGGAAGACGATGTCGTAGGATTGCCACTGACCTGGCGGGCGTGAGGCATTCACCAGCGGAGGGTACTGGCCGTAGACCGCAGCAGCTTGGCCGTCGGGGTAGGTTTTGTTCTCGTAGGAATCCAGTACCTGAATTTCATAAAGACCCATCAGAAACACACCGCTGTTGCCGCGTTCCTGGCTTTCGCCCTTGGGGGGAACGGGCTCGGAAAACTCCACGTGCAGCTGACAATCGCCGAAGGGTGCCTTCGTGTGGATATAGCCAGTCTCGGGAACCACTTCCGTATAGCCGTTTTCGACTTTCCACTTGGCGGGACCGCCGTTTTGATCGAGCCATTGGGAGAGCTCTTTGCCATCGAAGAGAACGACAGCGTCGGAGGGAACTTTTCCGGCCGCGTCCTGGGTACTGGAGGTTCCAGGAGTGACGATGGCAGGCTGAGGTCGATGAAGATCGTGAATCTCCCATTTGCCATCGGTTTGCGCTTGGGTAGAAGCAGCCGAAAACAGCAGAGCAATGCTGAGGCAGAATACTGCGGGAAACTTTTTCATGGAATGCACCTCGGTGGAACTGACGAAGATTCTAACATTAGGGAGCCTTGCGGGGTGTGATGGCTTGCCAAAGCGCACGGGCCTCGACGGAGGAATTGGTGGTCGCGGGTTAGAACGCAAAAGTGGGAGTTGGCCTCCCGCACTCCAAAAAAAGAGGCGCCCACTTTCTTGGTGCGCCTCCTTTTGCGAGAGATTGTGGATTAATTGGTGGCGGCACCGCGGATGCGCATGCCGTAGAACGAGCGATAGACGAAGAAGAAAGAGACGGCAAAGAAAGCCGCGGCAAGGATGAGCGGCAGCGTTGTGCCGGTTTCGGAGGTCAATTTCACGGCGAGTTCCACGGCGAGCAAGCCGAACAGCGTAGTGAACTTGATGACCGGGTTGAGGGCGACCGAGGAAGTGTCCTTGAACGGATCGCCAACGGTATCGCCGATCACGGTGGCATCGTGGAGAGGCGTGCCCTTCTGTTTCATCTCGACTTCGACGATTTTCTTGGCGTTGTCCCAGGCACCACCCGCATTGGCCATGAAGATGGCTTGATAGAGGCCGAAGATGGCAATTGAGAAGAGATAACCGATGAAGAAGAAGGGCTCGACGAAAGCGAAGGAGAGTGTGGCGAAGAAGACGGCGATGAAGATATTGAGCATGCCCTTCTGCGCGTATTTCGTGCAGATAGCAACGACTTTTTTGGAGTCCGAGACGCTGGCTTTTTCGACGCCTTCGAGCTTGATGTTGGCCTTGATGAACTCGACAGCACGGTAGGCGCCGGTGGTCACGGCCTGCGTGGAAGCGCCGGTGAACCAGTAGATCATGGCGCCGCCGGTGATAAGGCCGAGAACAAAGGGAGCGTGGAGAAGAGAAAGGTTATTGACGCCAGAGGTGAGGCCGTTGGTCAGGGCCATGATGATGGAGAAGATCATGGTGGTTGCGCCGACCACGGCGGTACCAATGAGCACGGGTTTGGCGGTGGCTTTGAAGGTGTTGCCGGCCCCGTCGTTGGCTTCGAGGAGATGCTTGGCGCGCTCGAAGTCCACATCGATGTTGAAGTCCTTCTTGAGTTCCTGCTTGATGTTGGGAATGGTTTCAATCAGGGAGAGTTCGTAGACGGATTGTGCATTGTCTGTGACCGGGCCATAAGAATCGACGGCGATGGTGACAGGACCCATGCCGAGGAAGCCGAAGGCCACAAGACCGAAGGCGAAGACCGGAGCGGCAACCATGAGAGCCCCGAGGCCGAGATTGCTGATCAGGTAGCCGATGGACATGAGGGCGACCATGGCGCCACCGAGGTAGTAGGCAGAGAAGTTGCCAGCGACGAAGCCGGAGAGAATACCGAGGGATGCGCCGCCTTCCTGGGCGGAGGTGACGACTTCCTTAACGTGACGCGATTCCGTGGAGGTGAAGACCTTGACTAATTCCGGGATGATGGCTCCGGCGAGTGTTCCGCAGGAGATGATGGTGGCAAGTTTCCACCACTGCGAAGGATCGCCGCCAAGAACAGGAATGATGAGAACGGAAACCACGTAGGTGAGCGCGATGGAAACGAAGGACGTGATCCAAACGAGCCAGGTAAGTGGGGTTTCGAAGTTCATTTCCTTGGCGGTGCCGAAGCGGGCTTTCTGGATGACGGTGTTGATGAAATAGGCGATCGCGCTGGCGACGAGCATGATGATGCGCATGACAAAGATCCACACAAGGAGCTGAACCTGGACGGTGGGGCTCTTAACGGCCAGAAGGATGAAAGTGATGAGAGCGACGCCAGTCACGCCATAGGTTTCAAAGCCATCGGCGGTGGGGCCGACCGAATCGCCCGCATTGTCGCCGGTGCAATCGGCGATGACGCCGGGGTTGCGGGCATCGTCTTCCTTGATCTTGAAGACGATTTTCATGAGGTCGGAGCCAATGTCCGCGATCTTGGTGAAGATGCCACCGGCGATACGCAAGGCGGCGGCGCCGAGGGACTCGCCGATAGCGAAGCCGATGAAGCACGGGCCGGCATAGTCACCAGGGATGAAAAGCAAAATGATGAGCATCATCAGGAGTTCGACGCTGATGAGCATCATGCCGACGCTCATGCCCGCTTCCAGGGGGATTTTATTGATGGGGTAGGGAATTCCGCGAAGGCCCGCAAACGCGGTGCGGGAATTGGCGAAGGTGTTCACGCGAATTCCGAACCAGGCCACGCTGTAGCTGCCACCCATGCCGATGAGGCTGAAGATCAAGATGACCGGAAGGGTGACGAAGACGGACTTGCCGGGGACGGGAGAGAGGACGCCGAAATACAGAACAATAACGATGGCGATAAAGATCCAGAGGAGAAGGAGGAATTTTCCCTGAGTGACGAGATAGGTCTTGCAGGTCTCGTAGATGAGTTCCGAAATTTCCCGCATGGAGCGGTGCACCGGCAGATTCTTCAGGCGGGTAAAAATGGTCATTCCAAAGAGCAGACCGAAGATGCAGATCAAAATGCCGAAGAGAAGAAGCTTGTGGCCATTCACGCCGAGGAAGGAGACCGTGGACAAATCAGGAAGACGAAGGCTAGCTTCGCCGCCGGCCTCATCGGCAGGCGCCGCGAGCAAGGCGGCGGCAGAAAGTAGCGAGAGGGCTAGGCCAGCAGAAAGGCGTTTCGCGAAGCTGCTGACCGTGTCCCAAGCAGGGACGAACGAGATGGGCATGGCAAATCCTCCAGAACCTAGACAATTCAATTTTTTGGGGCAGAACGTCCGAGCGGATTGCCCGTTGGGGCCCCAACCACTTCTAGAACACACACCACCGGCTCAACGCGAGCAAATCTCATTGAACCCGCAATATTATCCACCAACATCGGGGGAGCCTCTTGCCGGTAAAGGGCAAGAATCCCACATTATCAGACGGGACAGGAATCCATCGACTCGCCGGCGATTCCCGAAGACCCCTGGGCGGGTCAAGTCTACCCCGACAATACCCTTGTCGCAGGAGAGCGAATGGATAACGCTGATTTATAACATTTCGCAATTGGCGGGTCAAACCATTTGGGGGGATTTGCGGGGACGGAAGAGCCTACTCACATCCGATTCCCCTAGCGAGGTGGAAGTGTTGGAGTGAGAAGAGCCTGAAGGAGATGGCCGCGGGACGGTTCTATGTTAGTCGAGCGATGGTCCACTGGAACGCCGGTAAGACCAAGCTGAACGCAGCAAGGGAAAATGCGAAGCGTCCAAATGCGTTCTACCAGGACTTCAGCAGAGCCTGGAAGCGTGGATCGCTGCGGAGGGGGTCAAGATCGGAATCCTGTTCCGCCCAGACTTTGTGCAAGGAACCAGAGGAGCTTTGGGCCATCACTTTTTGGAGGCAAGAGATGGCCTCTTCGTTCAAGCCCAGCAGGGCGTAACTGCACGCCACATTGTAAAGGACCATGGGATCGTCAGGATCAACGGAAAGTGCACGCCGAGCCCATTCGAGGGCGCGTTCCCGCTGGCCGGCCTGGAACAGGCCTGCCGCCCCCAAATAGAGTGCACGCGCATCGTCCGGATGCAATTCGAGATGCCTTTCGATGATGCGAAGGGCGCGTTGCCTTACCGCTTCCCCTTCCAGTTTGCGGCCCAAGCCAAAGAAGGTTTGGCCAAGAAGCATCGGAGACTGAAAGTCTTCCGGATTCGCCCAGCAGGCCTTCTCGTACAATTGGGCAGCTTCCTCGAGTTCTCCCCGCTGATAGCGAAGGCGTGCATAAAAGTAGTAAGCGTCAAAAAGTTTCGAATTCAGACGGATGGCGGTCTCAAACTCCTGGTGGGCTTCTTCGTATTTCTTGTTCATCTGAAGAGCCAAGCCGCGCGAGACATGAGCTTCTGCCAACTCCGGATCCAGCTCTACGGCTTTCCGGCTGGCCACTTCGGCTTCCTTCTTGTTGTCGTCGCTGGCATCCCACCACAAATAAAGGAAGGAACAGCAATCTGCTACGCCAGCGTAGGCGAGAGCATATTTCGGATCAATGACAATGGCTCTTGCGAAGAGCTGGCGTGCAAAATCAAAACTCTTGCGGCGGAAGCTGTGAAAATACTGACGACCTTTGAGGTAATAGTCATAGGCCTGAACATCGGTTGTAGGAGTTTTTTCGATGGCGCGCTTCTCTTGCTCGGTAAGCATCAGCTTGAGGGCCTTGGCGATGCTCTGCGCGATCTCATCCTGAATGGCGAAGACATCCTCCATCTGACGGTCATAGCGCTCTGCCCAGACCGAGCGTGCCGTGGAGGTCTCCACGAGACGAGCGGTGATGCGCAAGCGGTTGCCGGCGCGGCGCAGGCTGCCCTCGAGAACGTAGGCTGCGTTCAGTTCGCGGCCGACTTCCGGAGCAGTGACCGGCTTGTCCCGGTAGGCCATGACGGCCGAGCGAGTGAGTACCCAAAGCTCTTTGATTTTGGAGAGTTCAGTGATGATGTCTTCCGTAATGCCATCCCGGAAATATTCGTCTTCCTTAACACCACCGGGATTTTCGAAATAGAGCGCGGCCAAGGATTTGTCCGCGCCTTTTTCCGCGGCGACGCGTCCGGAATCCGATTCGTGCCGAAGTCGTTTCAGATCGTCGCGGAGTTTTGCAGCCGTTTGATAACGAGCGCGGCGGCTTTTCTCCATGGCGGTCTCAATGATTTGCCCCAACTCCGGAGGAATATGAGTGTTCAAACGGGCCGGGGAGGATGGCGTGCGGTTCAGAATGGCGTCAAAGACGATTGCGGAAGTATGACCCGCAAACGGTTGGCGGCCGGTGGCCATTTCATAGAGGACAACGCCAAGCGAAAACAGATCGGTGCGCAAATCCAACTCTTCGCCGCGAGTTTGTTCGGGTGACATGTAGGCGACCGTGCCGAGCGCGGTGCCGGGACTCGTCAGATTGGCGTGCGCACCGGCTTCCACGGTGTGTCCCACGGAAACTGCCAGCGGTTCTTCCAAGGACGAACGAAAAATCTTTGCGAGACCGAAATCCAGGACTTTGGCTTGGCCGCGCTCGGTAATGAAAATGTTAGCGGGCTTGATGTCGCGATGGACGATGCCCTTGGCGTGTGCCGCATCCAGGGCATCGGCGATTTGTATCCCGAGGTCGAGAATGGTTTCCGTTTCCAGTGGCCGGCCCTCGATTCGATGTTTTAAGGTGGTGCCCTCGAGAAGCTCCATGGCGATAAAATGACGCCCGTCGTGATCGCCGATGTCGTAAATGGTGCAGATATTGGGATGATTCAGGGCAGAGGCCGCGCGTGCTTCACGGCGGAAACGTTCGATGGTCTGGGCATCCTTGGCGGTTTCTTCCGGCAAGAATTTCAGGGCGAGACTGCGGCCGAGACGAGTATCCTCGGCTTTGTAAACCACACCCATGCCACCGCCGCCGAGTTTCTCAATAATGCGATAGTGACCTAGAGTTTGACCGATGAGTGAGGGCAAGGACATCGGCGTGCATTCTATGCTTCAACGAAAGTCGTGTCAAACCGAGGCCCGCGGCGATTTTTTTCGAAGAGTGATGGAAGTGGCCGGACGATGCGTGAAACGGGCACAGCGGTACTCGACGAGTCCTGTGCGGTACAGCGCGTGCATGGGAGCCCGGTCAGGAAGTATGAGAGTGGCGCGGGAACTGATTGTGGTCCTATGGTAATACAATGGTGGTGGTTTGGGGTCGAAGAGGAGGATAGGGATGAGGCGTTTCCTGGGTTTGAGCGTTTTGTTTTTTTGCGTTGTCGGAATGGCTGCCGGGGGAAAGGGCGTTCTCGGGAAGGGAGGGTTGCAATCACCGGCTGATGTGCTTCCGGAAGGCGGAGTCATCGTCATGACTCCAAGCGACCAATACGCGTGGCGCGTGTGGCCCCATGGAAAAATTGAGTTTAGTTTCGACAGCAGCCGCACGTGGGAGACGCAAAAGAGCGGTGTGACCACGGATCTGACTTCGGGGTCCGCGCCTTCGTCGAAGGTGTGCTGGGTGGTGGGAAAAACGGGAACCATCCTGCTGACAACCGACCAGGGAAGGCATTGGAAGCGGCTCAGTTCACCGGTAAAGGATGATGTCGCGGGAGTCTACGCGCAGGATGCCAAGCGGGCGTCCATCTGGACAGTGTCGCACACGCAAAGTTTTGAGACGAATGACGGCGGGGCCACGTGGACGGCAAACGTTAGCAAATAAGGCGATGCGGGATGACGAGCGGATGCCCTCCCGGGCGCCTGGAACATTTTTGAGCCTGCTCACGCTAATTCTCGCATCTCTAAGTTGCGTCGAAAACCAAATCGACAAAGAGAGGCGATTTAGAATTCAATCAGTTTTTGACAAGAAAAGCGGGATTTGCGCGGTTTATGCGCCGGATTTGCTTGATTTTAGGTGCTGAGGTAAACTGCGTGCCCGATGACGGATAGCGCCTCTATTGTTGGCCGCACCATCTCTCATTATAGCGTCGCAGAAAAGGTTGGCGGCGGAGGCATGGGCGTTGTGTATAAGGCGAAAGACACACGCCTTGGCCGCAGCGTTGCTTTGAAGTTCCTGCCGGACGACATTTCCCAGGACTCGCAAGCGATCGAGCGATTTCGCCGGGAGGCGCGTGCGGCCTCCTCGCTGAACCATCCGAACATCTGCACAATTTACGATGTGGGAGAATTCGAAGGGCGTCCGTTTATCGCCATGGAATTGCTGGAGGGGCAGACGCTGAAACATCGCATCTCCGGAAAACCCTTGAGCATGTCGGAAATTCTGGACACCGGCATTCAGGTTGCGGACGGCCTGGAAGCGGCGCATACCAAGGGGATCGTGCACCGCGACATCAAGCCCGCGAACATATTTCTGGTCAGTCGTGGCCCGGCGAAGATACTGGATTTCGGGCTGGCCAAGCTGGCAACACCACGGCAGCAGCTGGCGGAATCGGTTGGCGAATCTTCGCTGCAAACCCGGACGCACATCGGTGACGAACATCTTCTCACTAGTCCGGGCAGTTCCGTCGGCACCGTCGCTTACATGTCTCCGGAACAGGCGCGGGGCGAAGAGCTAGACGCGCGTTCGGACCTGTTTTCGCTGGGCGTGGTGTTATATGAGATGTCCACGGGGACCGTTCCATTTACAGGCTCGACCGTTGCGCTAATATTCGATGGGATCCTGCACTCCACGGCCGCGCCAGCGACCAAGATCAATTCCCGTTTGCCGCTGGCTTTGGAAAATATATTCAGCAAAGCGCTCGAAAAAGATACTGACCTGCGTTACCAGACCGCCGGCGAGCTTCGCGCGGACCTGAAGCGCCTGAAGCGCGACCTGGACTCCAACCGCAGGCCCGCGGCAGATAGCAGCGATTCTTCCGGTCCGCGTCCCGTGGCCGCGGGGCCGGCCAAAAAGTCGGTGGCAGTGCTGTATTTCGAAAATCAGAGCGGCGGCAAGGAAGACGAATATTTCCGCGACGGCATGACCGAAGACATCATCACAGAACTTTCGAAAATTACGCAACTGCAGATCTTTCCGCGGTCGGAGATGCTGGCGTTTCGCGACAAACCCACAGCGGCGCCGCAGGTGGGGCAGCAACTTGGCGCCACGTATGTCCTGGAAGGAACCATTCGACGCTCGGGCAATCGCCTGCGCATTACGGCGCAGCTGGTAGAGGGTTCCACGCGGCATTCCGTATGGGCGGAACGCTACGATCGGCAACTCGAGGATGTGTTTGCCATCCAGGATGAAATCGCACGAAGCATCGCCCAGGCCCTGCGAATCACGCTGACCCCGCAGGAAGAGAAGATCATCGGGCTGAAGCCAACGGAAAACACGCAGGCGTACGATTTTTACTTGCGCGGGCGCAGCTACACGCGGCGCGAAAACATGGACTACGCCCTGCAAATGTTCGAGCAGGCCATACAGTTGGATAAGAATTTTGCGCTGGCGCATGCGGGAATCGCCCATTTGTGCGGCCTGATTTACGAATTGCGCGAGCAAAGTTCGGACTGGATCAACAGGGGACTGGCGGCGTGTGACCGGGCCATGGCATTGGCACCGGACCTTCCGGAGGTCCTGGTGGCACGGGCCAGATTGTTTTACGCGCAGAAGAAATATGAAGAATCGGAGTTGATGGCACGACGGGCGATCGAGCGTAAAGGCGATTGCGACGGTTCTTGGAATATCCTCGGTCGTGCGCTGTTGTCGACCGGGAAGTACGAGGAAGCGGCAAATATTGTGGAGCAAGCGCTCGAAGCAAATGGCGACGACTACAACACCTACGTTCCCTACAATGTGTGCGTCGAACGGCTAGGCCGAAAAAAGGAAGCAGCGGCCATCCGGGAGCGCATGAACGTGGTGCTGCGGAAACAACTGGAATTGGTTCCGGAAGATGTGCGTGCTCGAATTTTGCTGGCCACGAACCTGGCGTATGCCGGGGAGGCAGAGGAAAGCATCCGGCACCTTCAAACGGCGGTAGCGCTGCGTCCCAACGACGGAAATACTTTGTACAACGCGGCGTGCACGTATGGAGTCCTGGCGAGGAAAGCGGAAGCGTTTGAGACCTTGAAGAAAGCCTTTGCGGCCGGCTACGGCAACTTGAATTGGGCCTCCAGGGACTCCGACCTTGATTGCCTGCATGACAATCCGGAATTCCGGAAATTGGTCGGATTA